>Ga0187861_10000009_pt1 | contig 308597 bp, 323 predicted proteins | sample June2016WEW_10_1_3_FD_132986 | JGI IMG/M metagenome (GOLD analysis project Ga0187861, IMG submission 132986) | Peatland microbial communities from SPRUCE experiment site at the Marcell Experimental Forest, Minnesota, USA - June2016WEW_10_100 | ecosystem: Environmental > Terrestrial > Soil >...
AACGCCAAGGAAAATGCGGGCGGGGCGGCAGGAGGGGTCTGGGGAGGAATGCCGCCCCGCCCTCAATTCGTGGTTTGCGACGATGCGATTTCTCCCACGGAAACCGATTTCACTTTTTTGCGGAGGGTAAGGGATTCGAACCCTTGGTGGGTTGCCCCACACACGCTTTCCAAGCGTGCGCACTAGACCGCTATGCGAACCCTCCGGGCGTACTAACTTTAGGCGGGCGCGCCGGAAATGTCCATACCCCGGAGGGCGGCGATGCGCTCTTCGGTCGGCGGGTGGGTCATGAACAATCTTGCGAGGCCTTTTGCTGCTCCGGCACCGAACGGATTGGAGATGTAAAGGTGGGCTGTGGCGTTGTTGGCGGTCCTCATCGGCTCCTCGTAAGCCTGGATCTTCTCGAGAGCCGAGGCTAGGCCTTCCGGGTAGCGGGTGAGGAGAGCACCGTCGGCATCCGCCAGCGATTCGCGGCGGCGGGAGATGGCGAGCTGGATCAACTTGGCTACGATCGGCGAAAGGATGACGAAGACGACGCCGACTATCATGAGGATCGCGCCGGCTTCGCCTTCACGGTCGTTGCGGCGGCGCCCGGCGCCGAACCACATGCTGCGAGTGAAGATGTTGGCGAGGATAGCGATGAAGCCGACGAGGACGACCACGACCGTTGAGAGCAGGATGTCGCGGTTGCCGATGTGCGAGAGCTCGTGGGCCAGGACGCCTTGGAGCTCATTCTTGTCCATCATGCCGAGAAGGCCGGAGGTGACGGCCACCGAGGCGTGCTCCTTGTCTCGGCCCGTGGCGAAGGCGTTCGGAGCAGGATCAGGGATGATGTAGACCCTCGGCATCGGCAGGCCCGCGGTGATCGAGAGATTCTCGACGATCCTGAACAATTCCAGATTGCCTTCCCTTTCGGCCGGCACCGCCCTAGCCAGGCCGAGCGAGATCTTGTCCGAATACCAGTAGCTCGCCATGTTCATGCTCAGAGCGAAGATGACGGCGATGACCAAGATGCCGGGACTTTGATAATAATAGGAGATGAACCAGCCGATCGCGCCTACGATCAAAAGGAACATGGCCATCAAGAGCCACGTCCGCCTGACGTTCTTGCCCTGTTGCGTATATAAGGTCGCCATCTAGAACTTCACCTGGACCGGCTCCTTGGCGGGAGCGGTCGCTTCGAGCTGGAAGAGGTCCATCGGCAGGAAGTGCAGGGGCCCCGCGATCAGGTTGCCTGGGAATTTCTGGATAGCCGTATTCAGGTCGCGGACGTTCCCGTTATAGAAGCGGCGCGAGGCCTGGATCTTGTCCTCGATGTCGGTCAGCTCGTTCTGGAGGGTCAGGAAATTCTGGTTGGCCTTCAGGTCCGGATAGGCTTCGCCGACGGCGAAGACGGATTTCAGGGCTCCGGCCAGGGTGGCTTCGGCCTGGCCCTTATCGGCCAAGGTCTCGGCGCCCATGGCGGCGGCCCGGGCCTGGGTTACGTTCTCGAAGACCTGGCTCTCGTGCTCGGCATAGGCCTTGACCGTCGCCACCAGGTTCGGGATGAGGTCGTATCTGCGCTTCAGCTGGACATCGATGTCGGCCCAGGCTTCGGCGGCGCGGTTCCGGAGGGTCACAAGCCTATTGAAGACGATGGCCGCCCACAGGAGCAGGGCAAAGATTATGAGGACGATGATGAATGTCATGGAAGTGATTTGGTGATGACCGGCTCCGGCTTATTTCGAAGGCGAGGCCTGCGTCTCGTCCTTGCCGGCCGGCGTCGAGACAAGGGCGAAGGTCTTGACCATGTTGGTGAAGGCGGCGTCGGCCGTAGACATGATGGCCTTGTTGTTGTTCTTGGCCTGGGTCAGGTTGGAACCAGTGAGGCCTTTGGAATCCGGCGACAGAGCGATGTAAGAGAAGGCGAAGAGATAGCATGTCTCGCCGTTCTGAAGAGAATACATCCGGTTGAAGTAGGCCCGGCCTTGGACGCTGTTCGACATGGATATCATGTTGAGCGCCAGGCTGCCGACATTGATGGCTCCGCGGTCTTCCACGGTGGTGACCGGCGGGAAGGCGCACTTCCCGGGAGAGACGGTGACGTCGGACTCCAGCTTGGCCACGGTCGAGACCTGCGATTGGTCGATCGGCATGATGAATTGGACGCCGGTATTGGTCTCTTCCTTCTCCCATTCGCTCGGGTATTTGACCGAGAAGCCGAGTTCCGCATTCTGATATTGCGACGATGACCCGGTCTTGGTCGTCTCGGATACGGGCAAGGGCGCCGTCGAGCCGCCGTTCGCCTGGTCGAGCGGGTTCTGGACGGCGCCGGAAGGCGTAGCATTCCCGCCGCCGTGCCAGACGATGGCCGCGACTACGGCTATGACGACGATGACGGCTACGATGATGACGACATTCTTGCTGTTCCTGTTCATGGGTGAGATGGTTTAAAGATTGTAATGGCTATATTGTATGACATCCGGCCTCATTGGGCAAGGATGTGGAAATTCTTGACCATGCCGTTAAAAATGGTTATGACCGCCGCAAGGTCGGCGTCATGCGCTGCATCATACTTCTTGTCCAGAGAGATGTCGTCGATGCCAGCCCCACTCGCTCCGTTCGCTCCGTGGTCGAGGAAATCGACATGATAGCATTTGCCGGAGGCCGTGGTGTCATAGGCGATCTCAAGGTAGCGGTTCCCCGCGGTCACGTCTACGCCGACGGTGCGGACGGATGGTTGGCCGTTCAGGGTGAGCTTATCAGGTCCTTCTCCGCCCAGGCCTTGCGAGACCACGCCTGGACACGAGGCGGCGACGGTTATCGTCACCTTGGCGTCGTCCTGGAGCGGCCAGTGGAAATACGTCTTCGTCGGGAAGGCGAATGACGGCGCATTCTTGCTCCCGCCCTGGACGAGGTCCGGCGGGTATTCGATGGTATAGCCGTTCTGGTTATCCACGTACATGAGCCAAGAAGAAGTGTCGATGGTCGAGGAATCCGGGAACGGGACAGTGAAGGTCGAGGAGGCCGTGAGGGTCTGGTAGGACGAGGGCGACTGGCTCCCCGCCGTCTGGGTCGTGGAAGCGTAGAAGCTCGGGGATACGGCCTCGGGCGCGGCCGGAGCCTGGTTCGCGGCGTTCTCTTTAGGCGCCGCGCCGGAACCAAGGCCGCGCACGAAAGATCCGATGGCGGCGAAGACCGCGATGGCTATGATGATGAGGCCCAAAATGACGAGCGGGCGCGAAGTCATCGGCACATTATAGAACAGAATCCTCCGATTTTCAGTAATCCATGCCGGCCGATCCGCCGCCGTGTTCGTGTTCCTTCTTCTCTTCCGGTTCGTCGGCTATTGCCGCTTCAGTGGTGAGCAAGATGGCCGCGGCCGAGCAGGCGTTCTCGACGCCAAGGCGGGCGACCTTGACCGGGTCCACTATGCCGGCGGCGATCATGTCGTCGACAAAACCATCTTTTAAGGCATCGTAGCCGGCATTCTCTGTTTTCTTATTGGCAATCTTCCTAGCTACCTCTGCCAGCGCCGCTCCGTCATCCTTCCCTGCATTGATCACAATCTGGCGAAATGGTGCCTCAAGTGCCTTAACGACGATCGAATAGCCAAGAGCTTTTTCTTGACTATCATAATTCCTGTCTTTTGATGTATGTAATTCCTTGGCTACTCTTAAGAGCGCGACGCCGCCGCCGGCCACGATGCCTTCTTCGATGGCCGCCTTGGTGGCATTCACCGCGTCTTCGATCTTCAGCTTCAAGTACTTCATCTCGGTCTCGGTGGCCGCCCCGACGCGGATCACGGCCACGCCGCCCGAGAGCTTGGCGATGCGCTCGTCTAGCTTCTCTTTGTCATATTTGGAATCGGTCGATTCGCGCTGCTTCTTCAAGCGCTTGACGCGCTCGTCGATGTCAACCTTCTTACCCTTGCCGCCGACCACTATGGTCGAATCTTTGGTGGCTATGACCTTGCGGGCATGCCCCAGCATGGAGAGATCAGCCTTCTCGAACTTTATGCCGACTTCCTCGGAGATGACGGTGGCCCCCACCGTGACGGCGATGTCTTGGAGCATTTCTTTTTTGTTGTCGCCGTAGCCGGGAGCTTTCACGGCAAGCACGTTGAATGTCCCGCGCAGCTTATTCACCACGAAGGTGGCCAATGCCTCTCCATCCACGTCTTCGGCAATCAAGACCAGGTCTTTCTTGCCGGTCTGGGCCAGCCGCTCGAGGAGCGGCAAGACCTCCTTGACAGTCGAGATCTTCTTGTCGGTGAGGAGGATGGCTGGCTCCTTGAGCTCGGCTTCCATACGCTCCGGATTGGTGATCATGTAGGCGGAGACGTAGCCCTTGTCGAACTCGATACCTTCGACCACTTCCGATTCCAGGCCCATGGACTGGGATTCCTCCACCGTGACCACGCCGTCCTTGCCCACTTGTCTTATGGTATCGGCGATCTTCGCGCCGAGCTCCGGCGATTCGGCGGCGATCTCGGCGACCTGCCTGACCTCTTCGTCGCTCTTTATGGGCTTGGCGATGGCCTTCAGGGCCTTGACTACGTCTTTGGTCGCCGCTTCGATGCCGAAGCGGATGCCCATGGCGTTCATGCCCATGGTCGTCTGCTTCAGGCCTTCCGAGAAGACGGCCTGGGTGATGATGGTGGCCGTGGTCGTGCCGTCGCCCGCCACTTCGTTCGTCTTGGAAGCGACTTCCTTGGCGATCTCGGCACCCATGTTCTCGAATTTGTCCTTCAAGGTGATCTCTCTCGCGATGGTGACGCCGTCATTGGTGACAGTCGGGGAGCCGTAGCTCTTGTCCAGAACGACGTTCCGGCCGCGAGGCCCTAGGGTTATCTTGACCGCGTCGGCTACCGTGTCGACGCCGCGCTTCAGGGCCTTGCGGGCCTCTTCGTTGTATAGGATCTTCTTTGCCATGATGGTTTAGGGATTATTATTTTGAAATGGATCGACGGTTCATTTGATCACGGCCAGGATCTCGCTCTCACGGACGATGTAGTACTCGTCCTCGCCGATCTTGACCTTGTCGCCCCACTGGAAGATGACCTTGTCGCCGGCCTTGACCGACGGCGGGACGAGCTCGCCCTCCTCGATCCGGCCGGGGCCCACGGCTACGACTTCCCCGCGCTTACCTCCCTTGTCGTCGCCCACCGTGACCGGGATGATGATGCCGGCCGAGGTCTTCTTTTCGGCGGAATCAGTGTCTTCCTTGATGACCACGCGGTCGGCGAGCGGCTTCAGCTTCTTGATGATGTCTTTTGCTTTGATGGGCATGGTTGGATTGGTTGGATAGATTGATAAGCGATGACCTTTTTAAAACACCGTTAATTGTGCGGTGTTTAGGGGTATGTAAACAATCCGTATTATAGACATGGAGATAGATATAGCAACTTGACAGACCGGCATATATTTGATTGATTAAGAACAGAGAACCATAACAATGAATTCAACGACTACGGACAAACGCCCGCACCCGCGTTCTATCGCCGAACCGGACGCCTTGAAACCGGGCATGCGAGTGGAGTTGGTCGAGGATGACCAGGTCATCGCAAAAGGCACCGTCACTTCTACGGGACGATACGACGGCAAACCATGCGTGGACTTCCAAAAAGACGGTGAGACGCGATCTGAAAGATTCATCCATTTTCAAGGCCCGGTCGGCTGGAAATGGATTTTTCCGGGGTTGAGCGGTGAACTATGCTTCACCCCTGAAGGAAAAGGAAAGTCATATGCCTTCAGGGGCTTGTTCGACCGTCCGATTCTCTAGCTCGGCTTTCCATCCCGCCCGGCGCGCTTGCCGTGCGGGATTTTTATTATGTTGACGATCCAAACGGGATGCCGGATCCGGTTTGCACCGCCGGCCGGCTTGTGCTAGTATAGCTTCCAATGAAGTCTCTCCTTCCCTACGTACAGATCATCCTGTCCGTTCTTCTGGTTGTGGTCATACTTTTGCAGCAGACCGGCGCCCAAGTCGGCGGCGCTTTCGGCGGCAGCGACAATTTCAGCTCGGCTTTCCATACCAGGCGCGGCCTGGAAAAGGGCCTGTTCGGCGCCACCATAGTGATCGCCGTCCTGTTCGCCGTTTCGGCTCTGGTGAACCTCATCTAAGACTCCCCTCCTAAAAGATATGGGACCCGCATACCGTCATTGTGACTCTACAGCCATATAAAGAATTCCGCCTGAAGGGCGGTTCTGCCATATTGGACTGCATCCGGCGCTTCTCCGCCACCGAGAAGCTCATTTTCGGCATCCTGGTCCTCACGGCGCTCTGGGCCGCTCTCATTATGGCCGGAAACGCCAACGGATACTTCATGACGGAAGTCCCCGCCGAAGGCGGCGCTCTCCATGAAGGCGAAGTCGGCCTGCCGCACACCGTCAACCCCGTCCTGGCCGTGACCGACGTCGATCGCGACATCTCTTCCCTGGTCTACGCCGGGCTCACCAAGTACAAAGACGGTTCGATCGTGCCGGATTTGGCCTCCGGCTGGAGCGTGTCGGCCGACGGCCTTTCCTACGCTTTTACCCTCCGGCCGGGCATCGAATGGAGCGACGGCACGCCGCTTAACGCCGACGACGTGGTCTTCACGGTGGAAAGGATCCAAGACCCGTCCCTGAAGAGCCCGCGGGCCGCCGAATGGGCCGGGGTCACGGCCACGGCCACTTCCCCCACTTCCGTCCTGTTCACCTTGAGACAGCCCTACAGCCCCTTCCTCGCCAACACCGGGGTCGGCATCATCCCTAGACACATCTGGAGCCACGTGAGCGACGACCAATTCATCTTCAGCGAATATAACATCGAGCCTGTCGGGGCCGGACCGTACAAGGTGGCCGGCGTCGACCGCGACCAGGGCGGCATCCCGACCGGCTATCGCCTGTCGGCTTGGAACGGCTATTTCGGCAAGAAGCCGTACGTGACGGACATCGACTTTTCTTTCTTCCCGGATCAAGACCACGCCCTTAGCGCCCTGGAGAGCGGGACGATCGACAGCCTGCCGTCCGTGCCGCCCCAGGAGGCGGCGAAGCTCGCTTCCAACTCAGGCGAGCCTTACGCCATGATATCCGCGCCGCTTTCCCGCATCTTCGGAGTCTTCTTTAATCAGAACATGAACGCGGCCTTGGCCGATCCAGCCGTGCGACAGGCCCTCGACATGTCCGTCGACCGGAGCGCTCTCGTCGGGACGGTCCTTTACGGCTACGGCAAGGCCGTATCGGGGCCTCTGCCGCCCAGCCTCGGGAGCGGGGAGACCGCGGTCGGACAGACAGACGTCGCCGGAGCGCAGGCTCTGCTCGAAAAAAGCGGCTGGAAAAAAGGCGACGACGGCATATACGCCAAGAAGGCCGCCAAGGGCTCGGCGAAGGTCCTGCCTCTCTCCATATCTTTGTATACCGCCGACGCGCCAGACCTGAAACAGGCCGCCGGAGAGCTCAAAGACTCGTGGATCAAGCTCGGCGCCGGGGTCGACGTCAAAGTCTTCGAGCCGAGCGAGCTATATCAGAACATCATCCGCACCAGGGCCTACGACGCCCTCCTCTTCGGCGAGGCCGCCGGGCGGGACAATGACCTCTTCGCCTTCTGGCACTCCTCGCAAAGGAACGCCCCCGGCCTGAACGTGGCCATGTACGCCAATAGCAAGGTGGACAAGATCCTCGAGGGCATCCGCTCCGCGACCGGGACCGATGCCATGGCCGCTTCTTACGCCGAGCTCGACCAGATGATCGGCGCCGACTTCCCGGCCGTCTTCCTGTACGCGCCGGACTTCGTCTACGCCGTGCCCAAGGCGCTCAAGGGCGTCGACCTGGGCGTTATGACCGCGCCAGCCGACCGCTTCGGCTCCGTCTCCGATTGGTACCTCGGCACCGAGCGCGTCTGGAAGATATTCGCAAAATAAACCATATGAACACACCATTCCCCCAATCCCGCGCCCCGCAATCCCGCCCGCCGCATGGCCGGAGGGACTTCGGCTTCCGGCGCCGGCCTAACCCCGCAAGGACCCGCATCCTACGGAACGACGGGCCAGGACCGGCGCATGAGCAGGCATCGAGGCCATCTTACGCGCCGCCCAAACCCGGCCACAGCCGCGGCCAAGAGTCGGTCCATAACGGCCATCGCATCGTCCTCGGCCGCGGCGCCCGGAAGATCGCCGGTCTCGACCATATAGCCGGGGCGCGCATGTCGATCGTCAGGAAAGAATCCAGGCCGATGAAGCGCGGCCGGCCGCCGGGGCCTTCACGGCCGCTTTCGGCCTCCCCGAACGCTAAGGACGGCGACAAGATCCCGGCTCTGGCACCGGACTCGATCCGCATCATCCCATTGGGCGGCGTCGAGGAGATCGGCCGCAATATGACGGCCATCGAGTTCGGGAACGACATCCTGGTCATCGACATCGGCTTCCAATTCAAGGACGAGAACACTCCGGGCATCGATTATATTCTGCCCAATACCAAATACCTGGAGGAGCGCCGAGACAAGGTGCGCGGCGTCATCATCACCCACGGCCACCTCGATCACATCGGCGGCATCCCTTACATCATGCCGAGGATAGGCAATCCGCCCATCTACACGCGTCTTCTCACATCGGTCCTCATAGAGAAGAGGCAGGAGGAGTTCCCGCACGTGCCGAAGCTCGACATGACCGTGGTCGAGAAGAACCAGACCGTCACCATCGGGAAGTTCAAGGTCAGATTCTTCGCCGTGACCCACACCATCCCGGACTCCATGGGCGTCATCATCGAGACGCCGTACGGCTCGATCGTCCACACCGGCGACCTGAAGCTCGATCACGTGGACGGCGTGCCGACCGCCGAGGAAGTGGCTGAATACGGCCGGGCCTTCAAGAACGAGAAGGTCCTCATGCTCATGGCCGACTCCACCAACGTGGAGAACCCCGGCTTTTCCATTCCCGAGAAGAAGGTCCACAAGAACATCGAGGAGATAATCCGAAACGCCCAGGGCCGGCTCATCATCGCCACCTTTTCTTCCCTCCTTGAGCGCCTGATGAAGATCATCGAATTCGCCGAGACCTACGGCAAGAAAGTGGTGGTCGAAGGCCGCAGCATGAAGCAGAACCTCGAGATCTGCAAGCATCTGGGGCTTTTGAAGGCCAAGAAGGAGACGATGATCTCGACCGACGACATGGACAACTATCCGCCGGATCGCATCATCATCCTGGCGACCGGCGCCCAGGGAGACGAGTATGCGGCTCTTATGCGCATCTCCAACAAGACCCACCAGAAGGTCAGGATCACGCCCCGCGACACGGTCCTCCTGTCATCGTCGATCGTGCCTGGGAACGAGCGGGCCGTCCAGAAGCTGAAGGACAACCTCTCCCGCCAGGGCGCCAAGATCATCCACTACAGGATCGCCGATGTCCATTCGTCCGGCCACGCCAACCGCGACGAGACCGCCTGGATCCACCGTCAGATCCGCCCGAAGTTCTTCATGCCCTGCCACGGCTACCATTACATGCTGCGCGTCCACGCCGATCTGGCCAAGGAAGCCAACGGTTTGAAGGAGGAAGACGTGGTCATCCCGGACAACAGCTCGGTCATCGAGATCCAGGGCGGCGGAGCCAGGATCGTCAAGCTCAAGGAAAAAGCCCCGTCGGGCCTGGTCCTGGTTGACGGCTTCTCCGTGGGCGACGTCCAGGACGTTGTCATCCGCGACAGGCAGATGCTCGCCCAGGACGGCATCTTCATCATCTTCGGCATCGTGAACGCCTCGAATGGAAAGCTCAGGAAGTCGCCGGACATCATCTCCCGCGGCTTCGTCTATCTGCGCGAGTCGCAGGAGCTCTTGCACGGCGTGCGGCTCGTCATCAAGGACACTATCGAGCAGTCCTCGCGCGGCCAGAATCCGATCAACGTCGATTTCATCAAGGACAACGTCACCGACGCGGTCTCGAAATACCTGCTTCAGGAGACCGCCAAGCGGCCGATGGTCATACCGGTAATCTTGACGATATAACATATAGGAAAGCCGAAGAAACGGTCCTGAGGGACATTCCCAGCGGGAGCCGTCCGAGCGTTTAATTCTTCAGCCTTGAATCCTGAATAAGTGGAGTCCCTCGGGACCGTTTCTTCGGCTTTCTTTAATCCTGAATCGACTATTGCAGCTCGTCTATCTGCGACTGGATACTGTTGTATGAAGTGTAAGCGAGCGAGATGACGCTGTTGCCATAAGCGGTGGCGCCGGAGACGTAGCCGCAGGCCCGGCCTGAATAATACTTGCAGGCCGCGTTCCTCTGGGCCGAGTAGCTCGCCGAGTCCGCGCCCAAGTCGGAAAGATAGATGCCGGCGGCCATGAAGGCGTCCAAAGGCTTCCATGGGTTCGGCATGGCAGAGATGCCGAGAGCTTGTTGGATCCGGCCGTTCAGATCGGACAAGACCCAGGTGGAAGGGATGAATTGGGCCGGGCCCATGCCGCCGCCGTAGCCTATCGACTGCGGGCATGACACGGGCATGTTCTTGTATTCGAGGCCGAGGGCCGAGGTGATGGAGAGGAACGGCTGGACGTCGCGCGATGGCTTCATGACGTTCGGGGTATAGGTATTGGTCTTCACGTTGAGGCCAGAGCCGTCATTCACGTTCGTCAGGTAACAAGTCCCCACGTTGCTGCCGATATTCGTCTCCTGCTTCAGGATGGCTAGGAGAAAGGCCGGCTGTACGCCGGTCTTTTGGTAGACCGTGTTGGCGAAGCTCACTGCATCGCCGAACTGGATAGCCTGGGCGCCGGAAAGAGCGAAGAGAGCGGAACGGATCTGGGCCGCCCTAGCTTGCCTGTCCGCCACGACCGCTGAGTACGCCTTCTCATTGCCTTTACTGATCGATAGGAGCTGCTTCTGCTGGGTCTGGTCGGCTTGGATGCTCTTCTGTTGCAGCTGGATCTCATATCTAGCGTCCATCTCGGCGTTCTGGCGCGCGGTCAGGGCGTCTTTCTCGGCAGCCGTCGAGGACGCATCGGCTTGGAGCTCTCCGAAGACCTGCCCCAGGCCTTGTTGGACCGACTGGAAGGCATCTATGTCATTGAAGAACCCCGATACCGAGGTCTGCGATAACAGCACCTCCGGCAGCGAATACTGCCCGAGCTCGTTGGTCTTCCTCAATAGATCGGCTAAGGTCTCCTTGCCCCGGCCGATGTGGTCTTCCAGGTCGTTGATGTGGCTCTCTTTGTCGGCGATGTCATTCCCCAAGCTCTGGATCAAGAGGTTCTTGGCCTTGATGTCGGCCGTGGCGACTTTTATCTTGGCGCCCAGGACGGCGATGTCGTTCGCGAGCGAGGCGCTCTGGCTTTGGGCGGCCGAGAGCTGGTCTTGTGCCTGCTTCAATTCCGCTTCAGCCTGGTCGAGAGCGGCCTGGCAGGCGACCTTCTGCTGCGGCGTGACGCACTGGATGGTCTGGGCATGCGCTCGGCCCGGCAGGCCTGAGAGACCGGCTGAAAACAGCATGAATGAAAAAACCCATGCGGCCATGCTCTTTGTCGGCTTCATGGATTGAATTATAACAGACTCGGCCTTATCTCTTCTCCGCCGGCTTTCTTTCCTCTTTCTTGCCCTCCGCCGCCTTCGGCTCGCCTGGTTTCGGCGCCGCTCCGGCAGCTCCGGCGGTCCCGGCCGCGGGTCTCGCCTCGCCTTCCTTCGCTTCCCCGCCCTTGCCTTCAACCTCGATCGCCGACATGTCGATCGGCGCCGGGGCTTCCACGACTTCTTCCTTGGCCTCGGACACAGACGCTATCACCTCGTCGGCGCCGAGTTTGAATTCGACTCCTTCCGGCGCTCTTATGTCGCTAAGGTGGATGATGTCGGTAAGCTCGGCCAGAGCGGAGATGTCGGCGACGATCTCGCGCGGCAGATCCTTGGGGGCGGCCTCGACCTCTATCTCGCGCAAGACCTTGACCAGGATGCCTCCCTTGTCTTTCACCGCCGGAGCCGTGCCGGAGAAGACGATCGGCACCTTGACCTGGACTTTCTTGCCTTTTTCTATCACGTAAAAGTCGGCGTGGCGCGGCTCGCCGGAGACAGGATGCGGATCGACGCCGTGGATCAGGACTTCGTGCTCGCTCGCGCCGTCTTTCAGGATGATGACCGACGATTCGCCGGCCTTTTTCCAGATCTTCTTGAATTCGGCCATAGGAACGGCGATCGGCGTGGAAGCTTCTTTCGGGCCGTAATAGACGGCCGGCAGCTTGCCGGCCTTGCGGATCTTTTCCGGCCGAATGGCGACGTCGCGCTTTTCCGCGTTCAAAGACAACATGAAGGACAGTATACACTTCGGCGCGCGCCTGTAAAGGCGCGCGCCTCCAAGAGACGGATCAGTGGCAGGCGGCGCTTCCGGCCGCGGCGTTGTTGTCGATGGCGTTGGTCCGGCCGTTCGAGTCGATGCAGAAGTAAGCGGAGTTATTGGCAACCAGCTGGCCTCTTATGGCGAAAGCAGTGGTGTTGGTGTTGTTCCCGCCCGTCACGGTGTAGTACAAGACCCCTCCTTGGACTGTCGCGTCGTTGTTGAGAGCGTTCAGGGCAGTGAAATACGGCCCTGAAGCGTTCACGCAGTTAGCGAAGGTGGCATTCAGGGTGTTGCCGCCGTTGCAGTTCGCGTTCTGGCCGTTGACCAGGTCCGGATAGCCGTTGCCGTTGAAGCCCAGATGGAGAGCGACCCTGGTCTGCTGGACATCGGAGATGATGCGGGCGTCGTTGCCTTTCTTCCTGGCCGAACTCAAAGAAGCGAGGATGATGGCGGCCAGCAGGCCGATGATGGAAACGACCACCAGAAGCTCGATTAGGGTGAAACCGCGCCGAGCTTCCATCGGACGAACAGCAGCTTCCTTGATAGCGTTATCCTCCATATTATTTTTACAGATAATGCATGAAGATATAGATGATCACGACCCAGGCGAGGACGACTATCGCAGCCATCAGGCCCTTGGCGGCGGCCGGTGTCTGGACGACGCCCTTATCTATGAACCATTGTACCATCTTCGGCTGGGCGCCTGGCATCCCTCGCCCGGATTTCTTGCCGTAATCTATCTGGTCTTCGTCAAATTGTACGTTGTCTGAAGCCATTTTTAATGCTATAGAGGCATTAATTATAGACCAAGGATACGCGCCATACAAGGAAAAGTTATGCACAGGGGAAACCATCGGCCCGTCCAAAATGCGGCGCGGACCTCATAGGCCGCCGATCGTCTTCAGTTTCTCCTCGACGACCTTTTGCATCGAGAGCTTGGCAGGCTTCAGGTATTTGTACGGGGCCACCTCGTCCTGATTCTCGGAGAGCGATTTTATGAGCCCGGCGCGATAGGCGATGCGCAGCTCGGTGTTGACGTGGACTATGGCAACACCGTTTGCGACCGTCTTCCTCACGTCTTCGGCGGTGTTGCCGGAAGCGCCGTGGAGGACCAGGGGCAGGCCGACCGCTTCCGCGATCTCTTTGACCCGCTTCACGTCGAGAGCCGGGTCGCCGCCGCGGATGACGCCGTGGACGTTGCCCACAGCCGGCGCCAGGAGATCCACGCCAGTCTCCCGAACGAACTTCAGGGCGTCGGCCGGTTTGGTCATCTCGGCCTCAGTCACCGCCGCCCCGGCGGGGACGGCATCAAGGACCTTGGAAGAGGTCCCGATGAAACCCAGTTCGCCTTCGACGAGGACGTCCAGGCCGGTTCGTTGGCTCACGGACCTCACGTATTCGACGCACTTTTTCGTCGCCTCGATGTTCTCCGCAAGCGAAAGCTGGGCGCCGTCGAAGATGACGGCGTCGAAGCCGGCATCGACCGCCTCCTTGACCCGCTCGAACGAATAGGTATGGTCCGCGTCGAGGAAGATCGGCGCGTCCCGCTCTTCCCGGATGCTCTGGACGAGGGCCGCGGCCTGCCTGACGCCGATGTAATCGCGCTCCCCTTCGGAGACGCCCACTATGACCGGGAGAGAAAGCTTCGCCGCGGCGTCGGCGATGGCCCAGATGCCGTCTATGGTCGAGGCGTTGAAATGGCCGATAGCGGTCTTGTCCTTCCTGGCCAGGGCTACATGCTCGCGTAAAGAGAGAGGCATTGGTATAATTATACGCAATAAACTCATGCACAAGCAAATCGACTTTCTGGCCGTGGGCGATCTCGTCACCGATGCCTTCATCCGTTTGAAGGACGCCGCCGTCCACTGCAAGCTGAACCAGGAAGATTGCGAGCTGTGCGTCCGCTTCGGCGACAAGGTGCCGTTCGAATACGTCAAGGTCGTCCGGGCGGTGGGGAACGCCGCGAACGCCGCCGTGGCCGGCTCGAGGCTCGGCCTCCGGTCCGCCCTGGTCGCCAACATAGGCGACGACGAGAACGGCCGCGACTGCCTGGCCGAACTGAAGAAGAACGGCGTCAGCACCTCTTTCATCAAGATCCACAAGGATAAGCCGACCAATTACCATTTCGTCCTATGGTACGAGGCCGACCGGACCATCCTGGTGAATCACGTAGAGTACGATTACCGCCTGCCGGAAGCTTTCGAGAAGGGCCGGTCAAGCGGCCTGCCACCGAAATGGATGTATCTGTCTTCCTTGGCCGCCAATACCTTCCCCTATCACATGGCCGTAGCCGATTATCTGGAGGCCCATCCGGGCGTCAAATTGGCCTTCCAGCCCGGCACTTTCCAGATGCAGCTGGGGCTCGACGAGCTCAAGCGCATATATGCGAGGACGGAAGTCTTCGTCGTGAACGTCCAGGAAGCTCAGAGGATCTTGAAGAGCGATTCGACGGACATCAAGGTCTTGATGAAGGGCTTGGCCGATCACGGCCCGAAGCTCGTCATCGTCACGGACAATACGAACGGCGCCTACATGTTCGATGGCGAGCATGATTACCACATCGCCATGTACCCTGACCCGCGACCGGCTTTCGACCGGACGGGCTGCGGCGACGCTTTCGCTTCCACTTTCGTCTCTGCCCTAGCCCTCGGCAAAACGCCTCTCGAGGCCTTCACCTGGGCGCCGGTCAACCCCATGTCCGTGGCCCAGTTCGTCGGGGCTCAGGAAGGATTGCTCACTCTTGACCAATTGGAGTGGTGGCTCAAGCGTGCGCCGGCCGACTTCAGGCCGAAAGAGATCTGAGCTTAGAGCTTTTGAACTTCTCGAATGTCCCGTCGAGGATCGCCTCACGGGCTTTTTTCGCCAAGCCGACCAGAAAATACAGGTTATGGAGTGAGACCAAGGTAGCGGCCAGGATCTCCTTGGCCCTGAAGAGATGGGCTATGTAGGCGCGCGAATAATTCTTGCAAGCGTAACAGCCGCAGGCAGGGTCGAGCGGGGAAAGGTCGGAAGCGAATCCGGCGTTCCAGAGGTTGATGCGGCCTGACCCTGTATAGGCGGCACCGTTCCTGCCGAGCCGGGTCGGAGAGACGCAGTCGAAAGTGTCGGCGCCGTTCTCTATGCCAAGGATCAGATCAGCCGGTTCGCCGATCCCCAGGAGATGGCGCGGCTTCCCTTCCGGAAGCTCGTCGGAGACCCAGCCGACGGACGTGGCCATGTCGGCCTTCTCGAATGTGCCGCCGATGCCGAAGCCGTCGAAGGCTATAGCGCCTATATCTTTGGCGCTTTGGCGGCGGAGGTCCTCGAAACGGCCGCCCTGGACGATGCCGAAAAGCGCCTGGGCATCGTGATTTTCAGCCTTTTTCGCTTCAGTGTGCCGTATCAAGCCCCGCTTCGCCCAGGCGAGAGTGCGTTCTATAGCGCGCTTCTGGTATGTGTGATCGGCTTCCGGCGGGGCGCACTCGTCGAGGGTGAACATGATGTCGGCGCCGATAGCGTGCTGGATGTCGATGGATGATTCCGGCGTGAAGCGGTGCGTCGAGCCGTCGATCACGGACTTGAACGTCACGCCGTCGTCGTCGACTTGAGCAAGAGGAGGATTTGCTTCCGGATCGACCTTCGGAGGCCGCGAAGGCGGCCGAGAACGAGGCGCCGGCCGAGCACGGCCGGACGCCGTTCGATCAGGGAGCAAATCCTCCTCTTGCTCGGACGAAAACTTCGACTGCCGATCCTTCAATCCTCCTTGCAGAGAAAATGCCTGGAAACCTCCGGAATCTGTGAAGGTCGGTCCGGGCCAGTTCATGAACTTGGAGAGGCCGCCGGCTTTCTCGACTATCTCTGTTCCGGGCTGGAGATAAAGGTGATAAGCATTGGCCAGGACGGCCTGGGCGCCGACTTCGTCTCGGACCATCTCCGGAGTGAGCGACTTGACCGTGGCCTTGGTCGCCACGGGGATGAAAGCCGGCGTCTCGATCGTCCCGTGCGGCGTCGCGATCCGGCCGGCCCGGCCGCGGCCGTTAGAGAGCTTTCCCTCGACGGTGAATTGGAGCATGAAGTAAGGATAAGGTATAATGTTGCCCATGTCGAACGGGAACAAGGAAAATAACGGGAATAAAAAAACGAACGGGAAAGATGATCCGGGAGAGCTCACCCGCCGGGCCATCCATGAGAGGGCCATCGAGGAACACCTCGACCGCATCCAGCGCGAATTCCGGCGCGGCTTCGAATTCTTGCAGAAATACCCGAGATCGGTGACCATATTCGGCTCGTCCATGGCGGTGCGCGGCAGCGAGCGATACGTCCGCGCCTATGAGCTCGGGAAGCGCATCGTCAAGGATACTGGGTACGTCGTGGCGAACGGGGGCGGCCCGGGCATCATGGAAGCGTCTTCGAAGGGCGCGGCGGAAGGCGGAGGCACCTCTATCGGCTTGAGGATCAATCTCCTCCGGGAGCGCACGGCCAATCCCTACACCGCGGACGGCGTCGATTTCACCTATTTCTTCACCAGGAAGACCATGATGGCTTTTGCCGCGGAGGCATACGTCTTCTTCCCCGGCGGCTACGGCACCTTCGACGAGCTTTTCAACATCATGACCCTGATCCAGACCGACAAGGTCCCGCGAGTGCCCATCATCCTCTTCGAGTCCTCTTTCTGGAATCCCCTCAAGGAATTCATCCAGAAGAACATGCTGGGGGCGGAGCGCACCATCGATCTGCAGGATCTGGGCTTGTTCGAGATAACCGACAGCATCGATCGGGTCATAGAGATCATAAGGAAGGCGCCGGTCTCCGATTGGTGGCGGAATATTAATTAAAGGCAGCGGGAGGTGCGAGGATTGCCTCTTGAGGAACTCCACTCATTCGACTTTTGTGCCTAAAGAGAGCGGCTCAACCTACTGATCCCGCTGGGAATGTTCCTCAAGAGGCAATCCTCGCACCTCCAGCTTCACCTAAAAACAAAATCCCGCCGTGAGGCGGGATCCTGTTCGAAGCGGGGCTTCAGGCTTATTCAGCCTTCGGGCGGGCTTCGGAGACGACGATCTTGCGGCCATCCAGCTCGGAGCCGTTCAGCTTCGAGATGGCGGCGTCTGCGTCGGCGTCTGACTCCATTTCCACGAAGCCAAAGCCGCGCGAGCGACCGGTCATCTTGTCCGTGAGGACGTCAGCCTTGGCGACGGCCCCGACCTGCTCGAAGTGCTTCTTCAAGCTGTCGGAGGTCGTACCCCAGGCGATCGAACCCACGAAGATTCTTTTCGACATTGTTTCTTACCGCACACCACGCTACATACCGTAAACGCGTTAGCGGCACCTCTCGTTCACTATGCTAACGCGTAAGGACGAGAAACTTACACATCGGAAAGCATAGCACGATAGGAGACAAAAAGCAAGGCCTATCGTCGGCTCAAAACATGGCTGTGTGCTAAAATATCGGTATAATGACTTTCTGCCATGAAGACGCCTGATTACATCCCGACCATCGGCCTGGAGATCCATGCCGAACTGAAGACGGCCTCGAAGATGTTCTGCTCGTGCAAGAACGACCCGGACGAGGAGCGCCCGAACGCGAACGTCTGCCCTATCTGCCTCGGCCACCCCGGCACCCTGCCGGTCCTGAATAGAGAAGCCATAAAGCACGTCCTCAAGGTGGGCGTGGCACTCTGCGGCAATCTGGCGGATTTCACCGAGTGGGACCGCAAGAATTATTTCTATCCCGACATACCGAAGGGCTACCAGATCAGCCAGTATAAATACCCCCTGGTATCCGACGGCGAGCTTTCGGGCGTGGCCATCGAGCGCATCCATCTCGAGGAAGACACGGCCCAATCGACGCACGACACAAGCAAGAAGAGCCTTGTGAATTTCAACCGCTCCGGCGTGCCCTTGATGGAGCTCGTGACCAGGCCGGTCATACATGATGCGGCAACAGCTGTCAGATTCGCCAAAGAGCTTCAGTTGCTTCTCCGTTATCTCGGCGCCGGCGAAGCCAACATGGAAAAGGGCGAGATGCGCGTCGAGGCCAACATCTCCGTCGCTTCAGAGAAAGACACCGCCGCTCAAAAGTTCGGCGTGAAGACGGAAGTCAAGAACCTGAACTCATTCCGCTCCGTAGAAAGGGCCATCGAGCATGAGGTCAAAAGGCAGATCGAGCTCCTCGAGGGCGGCGGCAAGGTCGTCCAGGAGACGCGCGGCTGGGACGATTCGGCGAATGAGACATATCCCCAGAGAGGCAAGGAGAGCTCTCATGATTACCGTTACTTCCCCGAACCGGACATCCCGAAATTGAAGATCTCCGAGATCCCGGAGTTCTCGCCGACTGAATTAAAAAAAGAGATACCTGTGCTGCCGTGGATTATACGTGACCACTTCAAAAAGGATTACGGTATGACAGATAAGGAGGTTGCCGTGTTCGTAGAGAATGACTTTCTTCGTACGTATTTTAATCAGGCACGGGCCATTTTGGGACCCAATGCTGACGCTAAGAAAGTCAGACTTTTGGTCAATTATCTACTCACTGATTACACGGCTCTTTTGAAATCAAAACTAGGAAATGCTTATCTTAGTATAGACACAGCTCATATTATGCCGAGGTGTTTTGTTGAGTTAATTGAAATGATCGCCGCAGGAGAAGTTTCGTCAGCCGGGGCCAAGAAAATATTGGCACTCATGATTGACGAAGCCGGTTCATCACCAAAGACACTAGCTGAAAAGTATAATCTACTTCAAAAGAGCGATACTTCAGATCTTGCCTCAACGATTGAAATGGTAATCACTAACAATCAAAAAGTCGTTATGGAATACAAATCAGGCAAGACGGCTTCGCTCCAATTCCTGATCGGCCAAGTCATGAAGGCGACCAGGGGCGCCGCCAATCCGGAGGTGGCCGGAAAGCTCCTTATCGAAAGATTATCTTAGCTTCGCCGTTATCTCGTCCGAGAGCTTCTTGACCGCGGCATCGTCCAAGACCGTGGTCTCGAGGATGTCTTTATTGTATTTGCCAAGCGCTTTCTTTGCTTTAGCGATCGTCTTCTCGTCGACCAGATCGGTCTTGGTCAAGATGACCGTTTCTTTTTTGTCCGAGAGTCCCTTGCCGTACTTCTCCAATTCCTTGCGGACGGTCTTGTAAGCCTCTCCGACGTCTTCATTTTCCAGGGAGATGAGGTGCAGGAGCATCTTTGTGCGCTTCACATGGCGCAGGAATTTGTGGCCAAGGCCTTTGCCTTCCGAAGCTCCTTCGATAAGGCCCGGCAGGTCGGCCAAGATATAGCCGCCGTTGAGAGCGCCAAGATTTGGGTCGAGAGTGGTGAAAGCGTAGCTTCCGACTTTGGCGTGGGCATGCGTCAGAGCATTCAAAAGGCTCGATTTGCCGGCATTCGGCTCGCCGATAAGGCCCGCGTCGGCTATCAGGTCCAATTCGACGTTGAAATCCGCCTCCTCCCCATTCACGCCTCCGGTGGATTGCTCAGGACGGATGTTAGTCGAGGCCTTGAAGTGCTCGTTCCCCAGGCCGCCCCGGCCGCCGTGGAGGATCTTCGAGGTCTGCCCGTCTTCGACGAGTTCGACGACCCTGCCTGACTCCTCGTTCGTGACGATGGAGCCTATGGGCAGGTCGATATAGAGGTCTTCGCCGCCTTCGCCTTGCCGGCTCCAGTTCTCTCCCTCCTTTCCCTTGCTTGCTTCGAAGCGCTTGGTCGTCTTGTGCCGCGACAAGATGTTGATGTCGCGCACGGCTCGGACATAGACGTCGCCGCCCTTGCCGCCGTTGCCGCCCGCGGGACCGGAGTACTCCTTGTTCTTCTCGTGCCGCCAACGCACGACGCCGCCTCCGCCGTCGCCGGCCTTGGCGTGGAATGATATCTCGTCTACGAATGCCATAGCCGGCTAATAGTAGCCCGCCGGTCAGATTTCCTCAACCTCTTCGATGGATCTCTCCAGAACGCTGCCTGCGTATTCGGGCGTCGCCGGCTTGTCGAATTTGAACCTGGCCCGGAACTTCTTGCCTTTCAAGAAGAGCGGGAACCAATACGGATCGTCGCTCCACATCTCTTTGAACGGTATCTCGTCGACGGTGAACCATTGGGGACGCATCTCTTCGGTCTCGGCCGGTTCGCCGGCGTACTTTTCGATCCTGAAGATATGGACCTCCAGGATCGTCGGGTCATTCTCGAATTCGAAATCGACCACTCCGCGCTTGTAGAGCTCTTCGACCGTAAGGCCGGTCTCTTCAAGGACTTCCCTCTTCGCGGCCTCTTCTATAGTCTCGCCTTCGTGCAACTTGCCGCCGAAGCCGTTCCACCGGCCGGCGCCGAAGCCGCGCTTCTTCATGCCGAGGAGGACCCGCGGGTGCTCGTGGACGAGGCACAACGTCATTATTTTTTTGGTCTGCTTGTTCATCATTTAATTATCATTATTTTAAAATCTTTTTGGAGTTAACTAAAGACTGCCCGTAGGCCATTAGACTCTTATCGATAGATCTTAAACTAAATCCGTATTTTTTGATTTGAAAGACGAATTCTTTGTATTTCTGATAGTCCTCAATACTTTTGGGTTTATCGACTATTATATTTTTAGTTCTGTAGGTAAAGGCTCTAAAAACGTGTTGATCAAATATCGGATATTCTTCTGGCTTACAAATATGCATCAAAAAAATCGGATAAATTAAACCTGTTGGAAAAATTTCCCTGGAAAAATTACATAACTCGTCAAAACTTGGTTTAGATTTTCTAAAGTTTCTAATTTTTTCCTTTTTCCCTTCCATTAATTTTAATGCCTTTTTAGAGTTTTTATTATAATAATGGACCTGCATTTTCCACTGCCACAAATTTTTCAAAAAGTCATCTTTCTTTAAAAAACCTTCGTCACTGATGTATGGGTAGTAAAGCTTCCCGTCACGATCTTGACTATCATCGTAATCTTTCGAATATTGCTCGATGAATTTTTGCCAATCTGATTTATTCATGAATTTACTTTCCTGCGCCATGGCATTTCTTATACTTCTTACCTGAGCCGCACCAGCAGGGATCGTTCCGGCCGGGCTCTTTCTTGGCCGCTTGCGCTTTGCCTGAACCGTCTCCGGCGGTTATGGTTTGGGCGTTCTCCTGGACTCCCTTGAGCTCATTGTCTTCCGACTTCTTCTTGGCCGAGATCGGCGCGCCGTTTTCGACGGGCACGATGTTCGGCAGGATGCGGATGAATTGGTCGCGCATGGCCGCCTGCATCTCCTTGTAGAGGCGCAGGCCTTCCTTCTTATATTCTACCAAGGGGTCCCGCTGGCCGTAAGCGCGCAAGTTGACGCTCGAGCGGGTGTAATCCATGACTTCGAGGTGCTCCACCCAGTACATGTCGATGGCCTGCAGAAGGACGACGCGTATGGCCGAGAGGAACGGTTCGCGGCCGAACTCGGCGATCTTCTTCTTCACGACCTCCTCGGCCCCGGCGTCGCCCAGAATCACGGCATTGAGCTCCGCCTCGACGTCGTCGAGCGAACCGACAAGCAGGGTGTGCCTGTTCTTATAGACCGTGGCGCGCTGGTGGTTGATGACGTCGTCGAATTCCAGGACGTGCTTCCTGGCGTCGAAATTGAAGCCCTCGATCTTCTCCTGGGCGCTCTCGAGCGACTTGGATATGATGCGGTGCTCGATAGGCTCGTCCTCCGGCATGCCGAGCTTGCCCATCATCGATTTCAGCGTGTCGGAAGCGAAGACCCGCATGAGCGAATCCTCGAGCGACACGAAGAATTGGGTCTCGCCCGGGTCGCCCTGGCGGCCGGAACGGCCGCGCAATTGGTTGTCGATCCTCCTGGCCTCGTGGCGCTCCGTGCCGAGGACGAAGAGGCCGCCCAAGCCTTTCACTTCCCCGTAGGATTCAGGCGTATTGGGGCTGCCGCCGAGCTTCACGTCCACGCCGCGGCCGGCCATGTTGGTGGCGATGGTGACAGCTCCACGCTTCCCGGCCTGGGCGATGGTCTCGCCCTCGCGCTCGGCGTGCTCCGGCTTGGCGTTCAGGATGGTGTGCGGGATGCCTTCCGACTTCAGGAACTGCGACAGGAGCTCGTTCTTCTCTATGGAGACCGTGCCGATAAGGATCGGCTGGCCCTTGTCGTGGAGGGCTTTGACTTTCCTGGAGATGGCCCTGAATTTGCCGGCTTCAGTACGGAAGATCTGGTCGTTCCGGTCGTCGCGGATCATCGGCTTGTTGGTCGGCACGGTATAGACTTCCAGGCCGTAGACCTTGAAGAATTCCTCGGCCGAAGTGGCGGCCGTGCCGGTCATGCCGGAGAGCTTCGGGTACATGCGGAAGAAGTTCTGGTAAGTGATCGAGGCGTATGTCCTCGATTCCTGCTGGATGGCTACGCCTTCTTTGGCCTCGATAGCCTGGTGCAAGCCTTCCGACCAGCGCCGGCCGGGCTGAAGGCGCCCGGTGAACTCATCGACGATGACGATCTGGTTGTCTTTGACCACGTATTCCTTGTCCCTGTGATAAAGAGCTTTGGCTCTGACCGCCGTCTCCAGATGATGCACTGACTTGATGCCCTTGTCGGTGTAGATGTTGTCCACACCGAGGGCTTTCTCGGCCTTGGTGATGCCGCTCTCGGTCAACTGGATGGCCCTGTGCTTCTCCTCGACAGTGTAATCGACGTCCGGCTGGAAAGCGGCGACCATCGAAGCGAACTGTTTATAGACGCTCTCGGCGTCCCTGGTCGGAGCGGAGATGATGAGCGGTGTGCGGGCCTCGTCGATAAGGATGGAGTCTATCTCGTCGACCACGGCGTAATTGAAATCGCGTTGGCGCAGGCGGTCGGCCGAGTATTCGAGGTTGTCGCGCAGATAGTCGAAGCCGAACTCGACGTTGGTGCCATAAGTGATGTCGGCTCGGTAAGCTTCCGGTCTCGTGACAGGGCGCAGGAATTCATGGACGACCTTGAATGAGCCGAGCTCGTCGCGCTCTTTGTCGAGGTCCTCTTTTGGGTCGGTTGCATGGACATTCGGGTCGTATATGAAGGACGATTCATGGTTGATGACGGCCACGGAAAGGCCGAGGGCGTCGTATATCTGGCCCATCCAGACGGCGTCGCGACGGGAGAGATAGTCGTTCACCGTGACTATGTGAACGCCTTTTCCGGAAAGAGCATTCAGATAAGCCGGCAATGTGGCCACAAGGGTCTTGCCCTCGCCGGTCTTCATCTCGGCTATGCCGCCGGAGTCGAGGACCGCGCCGCCCATGAGTTGGACGTCGAAGTGCCGCTCTCCCAAGGTCCTCCGAGCCGCTTCGCGGACCAAGGCGAAGGCTTCGGGCAGGATGTCGGCCATAGTCTCGCCTTTCTCAAGACGGCCCTTGAACTCGGCTGTCTTGCCCTTCAAGTCGGCATCAGAAAGGGCCTTGACGGCCGGTTCGAAGCTGTTCACCTTGGCCGCCATGGGCTCGAACTTCTTTATGCCGCGCGTATTGGAACCGCCCCGGATCTTGTCCAGAAATGACATGAGAATGCTGGCACTCTAGCACATTTAGTTGACCCACTCCACTTCGGCCGAGACCTCGATGCCGGTCTTCCCCTTGACCCTCTTCATGAGCTCCCTGGAGAGATCGACGACTTCGGCGGCCGTCGCTCCCGGCTTGGCCACGACGACGAGGGCTTGCTTCTCGTAGACGCGCGCGCCGCCCACACAAAGGCTCTTGGCGCCGCAGAGCTTATCGAGGATCCAGCCGAGCGAGACTTTGACCCTTCCGTCCGGCTCCGGGAATCCGGGCAGGTCCGGGTATGCCGCCTTGAGCTCATCCCACTTATCCTTATCCACGATCGGGTTCTTGAAGAACGAGCCGGCCGTGCCCCAGAGCTTCCAGTCGGGCAATTTATTCCAGCGGATGTCGATGACGGCGTCGCGGACTTCCGCGAGGGTCGGCGGCAAGGCGCCGGTTTCCGTCTGTTTGAAACGTTCGGCCAAGTCTTTATAGCCGATATTCACCCTCCCGTCGTTGGAGAGCCGAAAGATGACCCGGCTTATGACATAACGGTCCTTGTCTTTCTTGAAGATGCTGTCGCGATAGCCGAATCGGCAGTCGGCGTTCGACAAGACGACGTACTTCATGGCCTTCCTGTCCAGGGCTCGCACCGAGACGATCGAGTCGGCCGCCTCGCTCCCGTAGGCGCCGATGTTCTGGACCGGCGCCGCCCCGACCGTGCCGGGAATGGCTGATAGGTTCTCTAAGCCATAGAGGCCGCGTTCGACGGTCTTCGCAACCAAGCCGTCCCACATCTCGCCGGCCGCAGCCGAGACTTCCGTAGAGTCTCCGCCTTCTTTGTATTCGACGCCGAGAAGCTCGATCTTGACGACTAGACCGGGGAATCCTTCGTCGGAGATGAGGACATTCGAGCCGCCGCCCAGGACGAAGAGGCGCAGCTTCCTGTCTTCGGCGAAGCGGACCGCTTCCACGAGCTCGTCTTCGCTTCTCGGACGACAAAAAAAGCGGGCCGGGCCGCCTATCTTGAAGGTAGTATGCTCCGCTAAGGGCACGTTTTCCTTGAATTCTATTCTGGTATGCGTCATTGCGCCGACTGACGGCGACGGGTGTGAGCTCCAAATATAATGTCTAAATATAATGTGAGTACAACCGTCGCCGTCGGTTGGTACAATCTGTCCACATTATACCCTATTGCATATCAAAGCCAAATATGCTATGCTATCTCCCGTGAGTACCCGTGTGGGCACTCTCCAAAAGAATGTCTCGCAAAGCGCCGCCTCCGGCGGCCTTTTGCGTTTATGGCCTATTGCGCCAGCTGCTTTATGGCGGCTTCGATCTGGTCCTTGTATTCCGGATGGCTCGTTTCTATGCCTCTAACCGTCTGGATGGCCTCGGCTTTCATGCCCGCGGCGTATTCGGCCTGGGCCAGAGACACGGTCGTGCCGACATCGCCGGGACTCGCGAGAAGTAGCGCCTGATAGACCTTGATCGCCCCGGCGTAATCCTTGGCGACGATATAGCCCTGGGCCATCTGGGGCGTGTTCCAGGCGGCCGGGTCGTTGCCCATGAGCTTCCTGGCTTCCGGCTCCTTGCCGTCGGCGACCAGAGCGACGGCGTAAGCGAGCTTGGCCTGGCCGTCGCCGATGTCGGTATTGTAAGTGTCGCCCAAAAGACTGGCCGCCTCGTCTAGCTTTCCGATATTGATGAGGCTGTTCGACAATTCTATGGCGATAGACTGCTTCAGAGGCGACAGCTCATGGGCAGTGGTCAATAATTGGGCGGCGGCTGAATATTGTCCGATCGTATCCATGAAGGAGCCGGCGAGAGTGTAGGTGCGCGCGTCTTTCCACGGCGCGGCGGCGATCTGGTCCTTGATCGCCTTGGTCGAAAGGTCATAGAAGCCCTGCATGGTTTGGCCGGAGGCCTGCCTGTTGGCTATGATCGCCGAACCGCAAGACAAGAGCTGTTCGCGGATCTCCTGATTGGCTACATAAGCATCGATGGAAAGGGCGCTCTCGAATAGGGCCGGGTCCGGCGAAGGGCCGGTGCAGGCCGTAAGGGCGGAGATGAGGCGGGTGTTGGCCTCGAGGGGGCGGACATTGAAGAGCCAGACGACGGCGATCAGGGCGAGCATGACCGCCGGCGCGGCGACGTATTCGACGGCTTCGGACGAGAGCGGCTTCGAACCGAGCCATGGGACAGGCCTGCCCTCTTTGAGCGAGGCGGCGAAGGCGAGAAGGGCGAAGAACAGGACGTAGCTCGCCAGGTTGTCGAAGACGAAGGCGTTGTGGATGGCATAACCGGCGAGAAGCCCGGAAAGGACGCTCTTTTCGGCGGCTGATAGCGACGATTTCCATACGGCATAGAGGAACAGGAAGTAGAGCGAGAGATATGAGAGGAGGCCGATCGTGCCGGAAGCGGTCAGCCAGTCGAGGTAGACGCTGTGGGCGCGGTCGAACCATTGCTCCTGATTCCAGAGCTTCGGGTTATAATTCGCGTTGAAGATATAGTTGAAGTTCTCCTGCCCCCAGCCGAGGACCGGGCGTTCGACGAAACCGGTCAAAGCCATGGACCAGACGTAGAGCCTGGCGGTAGTCTCGTCCGATGACAGGGAGATGCTGGCCATGCGGCCGAGGATGGGGTTTTTCTGTATGAAAGGCTGGTGCCGCAAGAGAACGAAGGCGACGCCCAGGATGACGAGGAGGCTGACCGCACCGCCGGAGATGCGGCGCGATCCGATCGACTGGCCCTTGCCGAAGACGGCGTAGACGAGGAGAGCGAGCATGATGCCGCCGACCAATCCGAGGATGGTGCCACGAGTGGCGGTCTCGATCAAGAGGAACGAGAAGAAGACGGCCAGTATGGGATAATACCAATTCAGGAATCCGGCCCGGGCGGCTTTTCGCGCGCGCGCGGAGAAGAATAGGTAGGCTGCGATGCCGGCGTTCAAGAGCATGTAAACGGCCATGTATGCGGCGTTCCCTAGAGAGGCGTCGATGCGGACGGAGCCTTGGTGGATGGCGGCCCAGCCGAACAGCTGGAAAAGACCATAGAAACCGACCAGAATGGCGACCAAGAGCTCGAAGTTCAACCAGCGGCGCCACAGGATCTTCCCCTCCTCGCCGGGACCGAAGACATTCAAGGCCACCATGAAGAAGGCCCACAGGTGGATGACGGTGATCCAGCCCTCCATGCGCTCGAAGTTCGACCAGAGGCTACGCAAGGGATTGACGCCGAGGAGGTCGGCGGCCAGAGTGACCAAGGCGAAGACCGAGACGCCGATCGTGAGGGCATTCCATTTCGGGCGGTACTTAGCGTCAAGGAAACAGAGGACGAGCCAGCCGGCGAAGGCGGCCTCGACGAGCAGGCGGAAATAGAAGGCCTTGCCGGTGATGAACGGGAAGAACAGCTGGTCGATGACGATGAGCGGGAAGATCGGGATGAGGAAGAGCGAGGCCAAAGAGACGTAGCGGGCTATTTTTGACATGTATGTATGATGTTCAGAGGGCGCTCTGTTAATCGGAAGCGCCCATCATAGTATCTTATATGCGCCGATTACTCAATATAGCCCTCGTTCCTCTTGATCCCGCTGTTCATCTCCCGCCATTCGGGATGAGAGGCCAGAGTCTTCATGACCGAAGCCATGTCGGTCGCCGATCCGTGCTCGTCGCTCCACTCGATGATCTTCTTTATCAATCCGAAGTCCTGGGCGGTATCTATGGTCCAACGCTCCTTGGATAGGTCGGTGTCGTTGTCGATGGCGGCGACCTCGAAGAGCTCCGGGTGCTTCCAGACGTACGGGGTGACGTGCTCGCGTTCTGACTTAATCTTGGCTTCTTTCCAGGCCCTTTCAAGGATGCCGAAAGAAAAGACTTCCGTATCGAGGCCGTCCGGAAATGTCGAGGTCAGCCTGCCGGTGGAGAGATAATCGCAGCCTCTCTTCTTGTATTCGCTGACTGCCCTGTCTATCACTCCGGGGTCGAGCAAGGGACAATCACCCGTCAGCCGGACCACGATATCGGCTCCGGCTTTTTTTGCCGCCTGATAATAACGGTCGAGCACGTCTTCGACTGAGCCGCGATAACAAGGGATCTTTTGCTTATCCGCCCAGGCCGCCAGCACATCGTCGGACGGATCGACGGTCGTCGCCAGCCAGACTCCGTCGAGGGCTTTCGCTTGTTTGGCGCGTTCGAATACGTAATGGACGACCGGCTTGCCGAGGATCTCCATCATCGCCTTCCCGGGGAGGCGCGTCGAGCCCATGCGGGCCTGGATGACGGCGACGGTCTTCATGTCAGGCGCTCGAAGCCGCCGTGGCAGACCGGGCCGTCGATCTTCCCGCGGACGTTCCCGTCTTTTATAGCCTTAACCAGGATCCCGAAGACTTCGTCTACGGCCGCGAGATACTTCTTGACGTGCTCTTCGGTGTGGGCGTAGCTCACGTAGACGATCGGGACCGCCAGGAAGCCGAGCCGGAGCATCTCCTGGGTGAAGAGGGTCTTCAATTCCAGGACATTCTTGTATTTGAAAGCGAAATTGACCAAGGCGGTCGGCCCTTCGACGACGATGCCGAGCCCGTGCTTCTTGGCCGCTTGTTCCCAGCCCTTCCATATCATCTTGCCGATCTTGTCGATATGCGCCGGGACATCTTTCTCTTGCATCTTCTTTATGGTGGCGAGAGCGGCCGCCGGTCCGATCTTCTCCGTCCAGTATGTGCTGCTTATGAACGTTCCTTGGGCCGCTTCCATGAAGCGCTTCTTGCCGGTGATGACCGCCATGGGATAGCCGTTGCTCATGGCCTTGCCGAAGACGGCGATGTCGGGCGTCACTCCGAACTTCGCGTGGATGCCGCCAACCTGCATCCTGAAACCGGAAGAGATCTCGTCGAAGACCAAGACCGCCCCGATCCGGTCGGCGATCTTCCTGACTTCCTGCAAGAAACCGTCCTTAGGCTCCTGGTGGCGCATCGGCTCGAGGACGATCGCGCCGATGTCGTGCTCCTTGACGATGGCGCGCAATCTCTCGATGTCGTTGTAATGGAAAGGGATCGAAGTATCCTTGAGCTCCTTGGGCACGCCGCTAGGCTCTAGGCCGGCGAGATGGATGCCGGCCAGATTGTCCTTGGCGCCGATGTTGGTCGAGAGGTACCAGTCGTGCCAGCCGTGATAGCCGGAGAAGGCGACCTTCGACTTCTTCGAGTAAGCCCGGGCGATGCGCACGGCCACGGCCATGGCTTCCCCGCCGGTCCGGGCGTAGCGGACCATCTCGATCCATGGATGTAGGGAGATGAGGAGCTCGGCCAATTCGACTTCCTCGGGGACGTTGAGCGTCGACATCGAACCGGCGTCTATGGCTTTCTTCACGGCCTTGTCCACGTCCGGGTCGGCATATCCGAGGACGCAGGCGCCCACGCCCATGAGCGACATGTCTATGTATTTCTTGCCGTCGAGATCGGTCACCTCCGCGCCTTTGGCTTTCTTGTAATAGGCCGGCCACTGCTCCGGCAGGAACATCTCCGCCCGCTTGCTCAATAACTGGCTGCCGCCCGGGATGAGCTTCTTGGCTTTGCGCCAGAGCTGTTGTGATTTTCCTGTTTTCTTATTATCCATGATGATGATCGAACTATACCACCTCCGGAGCGGCTCCATAATTCTCCTTGAGCGACAGGTGCCGGTGGACATTGAAGCCGTTCTTGTTTATGCCCTTGGGGTCGACATAGCGACCCGTATAGATGCGATCGCCGTTCAAATCCTTGTCGTCGCACCAGATGAAATCGTTCTTCCAGAGCGTCTCGCCGCCGTTCACAAAATGATAGGCGAAGAAAGTGAAGGCGGTCAGGATGGCCGAGGGGAACCTGGCGCTCTTATCGAGGTCTTTCTCGAGATCGAGAGGATCCATGGCGCGCGTCTCGTCGGCCACGTTTCTTTTGATCAAATACCACTTGTAGTCGAGCGTCCGCTCCGAAGCGAACGGCTCTTTCAGATACCAGTCCTGGTTATAGAAACAGGGCTCCGACTTCGACGGATCGACGCCTAGGAACGCGCGCATCGCACCGAGGGTGAGCCTTCCGCCCTTAGCATCGGTCGGGATTCCCAGGATGAGGATGTGATCGGCGGCGGCTTTTTTAAGGACTGTCGACGAAAAAGACACCTTCGGAGTCGGACCGAGGCTTGCTGGTGAAGGAATGCCGAGCCGGCTCGAGATAGTCCCGAGCTCTTCCGGGCCGACGAAGTTCTTGCCGAACAGCTTTTTCGCTTCCTTTATATCCATTTATTTTGACGCCTTTTCGAGCCGCTCCAGGTATCTGATGCCTTCGGAGAAGCCTGCCACGTCGCCCTTTTCCTGGTAAGCGAAGATGCGCTCCATCTCCTCGGCCAAGAGATCGGCCCTTTTTCCCCACGGATTCAGGCTGAACCAAGGAAGGTCTCGAGCCGGCGCGTTGATTATCATTATATCCATGTCCGCCGCGTGCATAGCCTTGAGGAAGGTGAGGAAAGCGCGATATTGGTGATGCGCCGAGGTGGCCACAAGTATGATCTTCCAGCCGTTCTCCCGCGCGATCTCCATGGCCCGGTCCGCTTCCGCTCTCGTGTGCGCGGCGGTCTCTTCGAGCATTATGTCTGCCTTGGGGATGCCGAGCTTGAGGAGCTCTATCTCGAGCTCCGAGGCGGGGTAGCTGCCGTATTCCCTCTTCACGGCCCCGCCGGTTATGACTATCTTCGGGGCGTGGCCTTGCTTGTATAGCTTCGCGGCATGCGCCACCCGATTGTAACCGTCGCCTTCCAAGAGGAAGATGGCCTCCCCTTTCTTGAGCGGGAGGTTAGATAGGAGCACGAAGAATTTTTCGCGATCCGTCATGGAACGGGCTTTTACGCTAGATCTTCCCATCTTATCGGCTCGCCGGCCTTCCTGGATCTCTTGAGCTTCTTGCCGGCGACGACGGTCTTCCACTTGGGCGGTATGCCGAGGGCCGGACGCAGCTCGACGATATCGGAGATTTTAAGCACGGTATCCTTGGAAAGATCCTTGCGGGCGCACAGGCCGCGGCGCTGGACGATGACCGTCTCGAACTCTTCGGCCACCACCTCTTTGCGGCCGGTGCCGAGGGCTATCTCCATGTCGCGGATGCGCTTCATCATGAGAGCGAACTCCTTGGGCTCCATCGAGTGAGGATGGTCCGGACCCTTGTCCTTCTTGTTCAGGGTGAAATGCTTCTCGATGACCTTGGCGCCTCTCGCTATGGCGCCCAGGACGACCGTATCGCCCGGCGTATGGTCGGAATATCCGATGATGGTGCCGAAGGCCTCGGCGTACATATCCATGACCTTGATGTTGGCGCTCTCGATCTTCGAAGGATAGTTGGTGATGCACTGGAGGAGGACCAGGTCGTTGTTGCCGGTCGACTCGATGACCTTGACGGCCTCGTCGACCTCGGCGAGCGTGGCGGCGCCCGTCGCCAGGATCATCGGCTTGCCCTTCTTGGCGATGTATTCGAGCATCTCGTGCCAAGTGATGTCGCCTGAGCCGATCTTGTAGAAATCGACGCCGGCCTCTTCCATGAGGTCAACGGCTTCGAAATCATAAGGCGAAGACGACACGGCGATGCCGATCTTCCTGCAATAATCGAAGAATTCCTTGTGCCACTTCCTCGGGAACTCGGCTTCCTTGAAGATCTCTTCGATCGGCCGGCCCCAGGAGCCGTGGATGCCCTTCAATTTCATCGAGGCGAAGGCCTTGCCTGAGACTATCTTGTCCGCCAGGAAGCTCTGGATCTTGACCACGTCGCCGCCGGCTTCCTTGACCGCCAGGGCGAGCTTTTTGGCCTTTTCCAGGCTGCCATCGAAGTTCGCGCCCAGGTCGGCCATGATGAGAGCCGGCTCGCCTTCGCCGATCCAGCGGTTGCCGATCTTGATCCTCTTCGGGAAGCGCTCTTGTCTACTATTTGGCATGTTAGTTGAGAGCCTTGCTCTTCTTGAGCAGAGCCGCGAAATCTTTCTTGGTAAGCCACATGGAGTTGGTATCGCTTGCGTAATGGAAACCGGCCTCGAGCTTCTCGCCCATGGCGAGGAGCTTCTTGTAGCGGTCTTTCATCGAGAAGATCTCTTCGTCATAATGCGGCAGGATGACGTAATAGTCCGGCAATTCGATGGAATGGCGCGACTCTTCGCGGGTGAGGAGGACCTCGTGGACTTTCTCGCCGGCCCGGACGCCGATGACTTCCCTCTTGGCCTTGGGCGCCAAGGCCGAGAACAGGTCGACAAGCTTCATGCTCGGGATGCGCGGCACGAAGATCTCGCCGCCTTCCATGTTCGAAAGGGCGAAGAGGACGAGCTCGAAGCTCTGCTCCAGGGTGATCCAGAAACGGGTCATCTCGATGTCGGTGATCTCTACGATCTTCCGGTTTGGTTCCTTGAGGAGCATCTCGACGACGCTGCCGCGGCTCCCCATTACATTGCCGTAGCGGACGCAGCTCAGCTTCGTGGCGCCGCGCCCGAAGAAGTTCCCGTTGGTGACGAGCTTCTCGGCGCAGAGCTTGGTCGAGCCGTACAGGTTGACCGGCTGAGCGGCCTTGTCGGTCGAGATGAGGAGGACCTTGTCCACGCCACAGTCGATGGCCGCGTCGATGACGTTCTGGGTGCCGAGGATGTTGGTCTTGACCGCTTCGAACGGGTTGTATTCGAGCATGGGGACCTGTTTCAGGGCCGCGGCGTGGACGACGATGTCGACGCCGTGGAAGGCCCTCTCGAGCCTTTGTAGATCGCGCACGTCGCCCAGGAAGAAGCGGGCCCGGCCGTCTTCGGCGAATTCCTTCTGGAGATGGAACTGCTTGAATTCGTCCCGGGAGAAGATGATGAGCTTCTTTATCTTGGAATTCTCTAGGAGGAAGCGGCTGAAGCTCGAGCCGAACGAGCCCGTGCCGCCGGTTATGAGGACTGTCTTGCCTTTGAGGAAATCTGTTTTCATAGTTTAATAAATTAACATTAAAATATCACATCCGTCAAGATAGATCCTTTGCGGAGAGCCTCTTCACGTTCTTGATGCCTTCGAACGGCAACGGCTTGTCTTTGGCTCCCGACGGGATGACGCCGATCACCTTTTTCCCGCAGAGGAATGCCAGGACGAGGGCATTCGAGCGGCCGCCCACGACGAGCGAGCTTTTGGCGATGTCCTGAAGGAGATCTCCGCCTTTCGATTCCCTGATACGGAGCTTGTCGCCGAATCTCTTCACAAGGCCGATGTATTTGTCTCGCGGTTCGACCGGATGGAGCCTTATGATCAACTCGCGTCTGGACTTGGTCTTTACGAGCAGGCGGAGCAGATCCTCCAGCACGGCGCGCTCATAGCCTACCGGATCAGAAAGATAAAGGATGTCGCGCGGACTGCCTTTCCTTTTGTGCAAGGCCCTGAAGCGCTCCTTGATCTCGGCAAAATAAGGATTCGGCACGAACTTGACCTTGACGATCTTCATCGGAAAGAGCCGGCAGGCGATCCTCTCCGCGGCTCGGTCGCCGACCCAGATCTCGTCGGGAAGATTCTTCCTCCAGCCGGCGGCCGGGTAGCTAAAGCGCTCTCTGTAGCTCACCCAGTGCTCTAGAAAGCTCGCCGTCCGCATGCCTCGCCGCTTGGCTTCTCTTATGAAAGCTGTCTCGAGCGGGGAACCGCCGCCGCTCGTGCCGGAGAGGAGCAATACGGCATCGGCGTGCTTTTCAAGGATTCCTCGCGCCTCGTTTCGAGCATGCTTTATGTCTCTTATGGCGGCGAACCGGAGCTTCCTTCTCTCGAAGACGGGCACGGCCGGGCCGGCCGCGTATGAGGCGAAGCTGAAGCGGCCGCGATTCTTCGCCGCGTAAGCCGAAACGACCTCGGCGCTGCCGGTGTCGTGGCAGACCGTCAGTATCTTTTTTTTATCTCTTGAAGTCATCTTTTAGCATGCCGTAATGGATGATGTCGCGGAAGGCGCCGTTCTTGAACATGGCTTCCCTAGAGACTCCTTCCTTCTTGAAGCCGAGGTTGTCGGCGAGCTTCTGCATGCCGACGTTCTCCGAGGACGTGCCGCAGTATATGCGGTGCAGATCGAGGGCGTCGAAGCCGTGAGCGAGGATGAGCCTGCTCGCTTCTTTCCCCAGCCCCTTGCCCCAGACGCTCTTGTCGCCGATCACGATGGCGTATTCGGCCGAGCGGTCGATGGGATCGATCTCCTGGAGGCTTATGTTGCCGACGTGCTTGTCATTCGACTTGTCGATGATGGCCAGGATCAGATGATGCTTGGACTTGATGACCGTCTTGTAATATTCCTCCATGTCTTGGCGATAGTTCGGGAAGCGGTGATGCGAATTATATTGGCAGACTTCGGCGTCGTTGAACCAGCTCTGGTAATCCTCATTGACATCCGAGGCTTCGATGCCGCGGAGATAGACGTGCTCGCCGACTAAGAATGGTTGTTTCATGATGATGAGATTATGGCTGGTTATGCTTTTGATAATGCGCGCTTATGATAATTCATGCCTGTGCTCGTAAACTTTCTCGAATGCTTTGCAGACGTCATCGAGGTCTTTCTGGCTCGAGCCGGGCCGCATGAGCTGGTGGGAGAAGAAGCTCTTCTCGTCCAATCGTTCGGCATTTGGGCACAAGCCTTTGGCGTAATTCAACGGGTTGCCGGCCAAGTTGAATGGGTAACCGCCTTTTCCGAAGGCGATCCTCTTTTGGAATATCGGCAGCATGTAGAGCGGTTTGACGTAGGGATAATTGAGAAGCACTCCTTCCTGTTCGCGCAATTCAGAAGGCTTGAGCTCGGCTTTTACCGCTTCGAGGAAGCTCTTTCGGCTGACTCCGACGACCTTCTCGTCGAAAAGGAACGGTTGGAAATAGTAGACGTGATCCGCGCCTTTCCTTGTCGGCGCCGGCTTGATCCCAGGAAGCTTCGCCAGGCGCTTTGCGACATGCGCGCAGTTCTTCTGGCGCTCGGCGTTCAGCTTTTCCAGCTTCTTCAGTTGTTCTCTGGCGATAGCGGCGTTCAATTCCGTGAGACGGAAGTTGTAGCCGATCATGTTGACCAAGTCTTTGTTCCCCTTGTCGCCGACCACGGCCTCGGCATGGTTGCGGATGAGGCGCAGCCTGTCGGCCAGCCCGTCGTCGTTCGTGACTATCACGCCTCCTTCGCCGGTGTGTATATGCTTGTGATAATTGAGCGAGTATACGCCTATGTTTCCGAGCGTGCCGGCATAGCGGCCCTTGTACTTGGCGCCGGGCGCCTGGGCGGCATCTTCGATGACGATGAGATTATGTTCTTTGGCGATCTGGTTGATAGCATCGGCGTCATAGGGCTGACCGAATAAGTCGACGGCGATGATGGCCTTGGTGCGCGGGGTTATCTTGCGCCTGACATCTTCCGGGTCGAGGCAGAAATGCTCGGGCTCGATGTCGGCGAAGACGGGTATGCCTCCGTAAAAGAGCGGGGCTGTGGCAGAGATGGACATGCTCCACGGGGTGACGATGAACTCGTCGCCCGGCTCCGTGCCGATGGCCCCGACGGCCGAGATCAATCCGGACGTGGCAGAATTGACGGCGATGGCGTGCTTCACGCCGAAATGCTCAGCCCATTCCTTTTCCAGGATCTGGACTTCCGGCCCGCCCATGAAATCCGGATCCCAACAGCCTAGGTAACGAGAAAGCACCCCGGAGTCTATGACGCGGCAGGCCGCTTCTTTCTCCTCCTTGCCGATGACCCGGCACGACGGGAAGAGCTCGGTCCGCACGGGCTTGCCGCCGCGTATCGCCAGAACGGACTTCTTGTTCGGATTTTTTGGATTAGCCATAGAGATATCTTATTTATCGAGCGCCCGGTACTGATCCAATAATGTCTGGCAAATCTCTTGCGTCCGGAGAGCTTCCTCTCCGGAAGAGATGAGAGCTTCTCCGCTCTCGAGATGCGCGGCTACATGTCCATACAATCGCACGAGCGCTTGGGACAGATGAGTGGGGCTCTGCTTCGCCTGGCTCAAGGTAGTGAAGCCTTTATAGGCCGGGTCATCGATCCTGTCCTGGGCTTCGATCATCGAACCGGAATCAATAAGGCGTATCCTTCCCTTCTCGGCGATCACCTCAAGTTCGAAGAGGCTGTAGCATCGCCCGTCGGCGGCGATCAGGTGGAATTCCGGACAGCGTTCGAAGACCAGAAATCCGGAGACTGTGATATCCGCGCTGTCATAATCGTTATAACCGCCAAGGGCCTTGATTTGTCTCGATTCGCCGAATAGGAAGCGCGCCCAGTCGATCATGTGCGAACCGTTATGCAGGATGCCTCTCGAATAGGCGCCGACGGCAGAGATGACTTTGCCGTACTTCCCTTTTCTGAGATCGTCTTGAAGCCTCCGCGTGGTCTCGTCGAATCGCCGAGAATAGTTGACTATCAAGGGAATCCCGGCTTTTTTGTACTGACTGACGATATCCTTTGAATCATCGGTCCGTATTGTCAGCGGCTTCTCGCATATGACCAATCTTGGCTTGTGATCCAGGGCTCTTTTCAACATTTCGGCGTGCGTCGGATCTGGCGTGCAGATGACGACGATATCGGGTCGGACTTCTTTCATCATGCCATCAAGGCTTTCAAATGCCTTCACGGACCAGGTCTTCCCTGCTTCTCTGGCTTTATTAAGATCGATATCGTAAAAGCCGGCCAGTTTTATTTTGTGGTCAAGCGAAAGGGCGTGGGCGTGAGTCAAGACGGCCTTGCTTTCCGGGGTATCAAAACCGGCGGCGATGCGTCCGGCGCCGATCACGACGGCTGTGTATGCCTTGGCGTTCTTATCCCTTTTTGGATGCGGTTCGTTCTTCATATATGGATAATATTACAACTATCAGCCTTGTTCCGGGGTCTTGGCCTTGACTTCTTGGTTCATCGACCGGAGCGACGGATCACCCCGTAAAAGAGCCACGACATCGGCCGCAGAGAAATCCTCATCCTTCGGCAACAGCTTCTTGAAGATGGCATCGAGCAATTCATAGTCATTGCGCTCGTCCAATGTCACGCGCAGATCGGGCCCGTGCATCTCAGGAGGAGCTTTCCATTCGACGACTTTGAACTTATCGGGGTGCGTCCAGATATAGTAAGAGACGTGCACGCGGTCGATGGGGTCCTTAGTCAGTCTGTCGACCTGCTCGAGCACGGCCGTCGGGAAGACCCGGACGTCGAAGCCGTCCGGGAACGTCGGGGTCGCCGAGGTATTGTTGGAGACGAAGTCCGCCTTCTTCTCGGAGAGAAGCTCGATCGCGCGGTCGACCAGACGATGATCGACTAACGGGCAGTCGCCGGTTATCTCCACGATCACATCGGCTTTAGTCTCATGGGCGGCTCCGAGGACGCGCGCGAGCACGTCATCCTCGCTGCCCCGGAAGCTTTTTGCTTTGAGATTCCGCGCGGCTTCCACAAGAGCGTCATCCGTTTTATTCGTCGTCGTGGCTACGATGACTTCATCGACATATCGGCTCCTTTTCAGGCGCTCGATGATCCAGCCGATCGCAGGCTTGCCGGCAAGCGGCATGACGACCTTGCCCGGCAGGCGGCTCGATGTCATGCGGGCTTCGATGATGGCGACGATCTTTTGGCGAGAATCCTTATACATGGTGATATCATTCTTGCCCGGTCGGATCATTTCCTGCCTGAAGCTTCCAATATTCCTTCCGAAAGGTTTCCACATCGGCCTCAAACGCTTCCTTGCTCAGATATTTGACGCCGCGATAACAGTCGACCAGCGTGCCGCCGAATCCCCTCTTGAACCGGCCAATGGCGAGCTGTTTCTCGTCCGGATAATAATCGAATTGCGCGCTTGGGCTCGCCGGCCTGTCGACGTCTAAGCTCTTCACTCCGAGATCCCTCAGATATTCCATGGCGCGCAGCATGAGCGCATGAGAGACCGGCAGGCCTTTATAATCAGGATCATCCGCCGACGAAGCATACAATCCCTTGGCGCCGTACATCTCGAAATATGAATATACTACAGCCGCACCCTTGAATCTGACGCCGAACAAAACCGCCTGGCCGGCCTTGAGCTTCTCGAACTGCGAATCGAATGACTGCTTGGATCTGGTCGCACGTCCGGCGGCCTTATGGTGCATCAGACGATACTCCTCATGCAATTCATATGATGGCGCTGCCTTGTCCGTATAGAATATCTCATAATCTTTGTTCTTAAGGATGTCTTTGATATTGGAGACGTGGCCTTTCCGGCAATGACGGAGAAGGTCGCCGGGAAGAGTAAGATCGATCAAATAGCCGAGGATCGATGCATTCAGGTATCCGAAACGTTGGAAAAGATCATATTTGGAGACGTCGGTGTTCAACGGGTCGACGTAGAACATTATCTTGTCGACCTTCTCCTCGCGAGCGACCAGGTCGATGGCCGAGAAGATCTTCTTGGCGGCGTTGTCATTCGCAAAGAGCGGCGCGATGGTATAAGTGCCGTAGAAGCTTATTGTGACAAGGCTGCCTTTCTTCTCGATCGGCACGAAAGCTATGCCGGCAGGGTGGCCGTCCGGAACATAGACGAAACTGCGATCGGCCTGAAGCAATCCCATGGTCGCCGACATCTCCAGGAAGTTCTCCTGAGACAGCCTTGTATACCTGGGTCCTACATCGGCATTCTTGATATATTCCTCCCAGTACTTCCAGAAAGCCGCGGGGTCGTCTTTTTTATAGATGAAATCGGTTGACATGCGATTATCGGGTCTTATTGCTTGAGATTATATAACCTGTGGAAATAGGAGCTCTTATCGGCCAGAAGGTCCTGCGGCTTGCCGCGCTCGACTATCCTGCCCTTTTCGAGGACAAGGAGCTGGTCGGCATTGACCACGGTCGACAACCGGTGAGCGATGACGAACACGGTCAGCTTGCCCTTGAGGCCGTCGATGACCTTCTGGATCTCCATCTCGGACTGGTTATCGAGAGCGCTGGTGGCCTCGTCAAGGATGAGGAGCTCCGGCTTCCTGGCCAGGACGCGGGCGATGATGATGCGCTGGCGTTGCCCGGCTGACAAGAGGACGCCGCGCTCGCCGATCACCGTGTCGAAGCCTTGCGGCAGATTTTCGATGACGTCGTATATGTTGGCCATCTTGGCCGCCTTGACCAGGTCTTGTTTCGATAACGACTGGTTGTAGAAACGTATATTATTCTCGACCGTGTCGTTCATCAGGAAGACGTCTTGCGAGACATAACCTACGTGTTCGCGCCAGGCGCTGAGCTTGATGGAGGCGATGTCGACTCCGTCGACTGAGATGGTGCCCTTCGACGGATCGAAGAGGCGGAGCAATATGTCGACGATGGTGGTCTTGCCGGCGCCGGACGGGCCTATGAGGCCCACGACCTCGCCCTGCCGTATCCTGAAATCGACGTGCTCAAGGACGGACTTGCGATTCTCATAAGCGAACGAGACGTCTGAGAATTTGAACTCCGACCGGAGAGAGAAATCCGCCGTGCCTCGGTCGCGTTCGAGCTCTCTCTCCGCTCCGTCGTCGAATTCCGTGATGGCCCTGACGTATGGCGCGCATTCATAGACCATCTGCACATGCCTCTGCAATTGCTGTATATAGAGGAAGATCTGCTGGATCAGGTAGACCACCGCCGCCAGGACCGCCAGGTTGAAATGCGGCAGCTTGTAGGAAATGGCCAGGACGATCATGACGAAGACTATGCCTATCGACGGCATCAGGTTCTCCGGGACCATCTTGAGGACAGTGATCCTGACCTTGAGCCGGCGCAGGCTCTCGAAGAACGATTCGCCCCGGGCCACGACCGCCTGATAGACGCCCATGGCCTTGACGGTCTTCATGCCCATGACGTTCTCGTTGACGTGGTGGGAAGTCTGGCGGTTGATGGCCTCGATATCGTTCGAGGCCAGCCGGGTCCGGGTGATGAGCGGCTTGAAGATGAAGAACAGGACGGCACCGAGAGCGACGGCCAGGATGCTAGTTATGGGCGACATGTCGACGGCGACGGCGGTATAGATGAAGAGCATGCTCATGATGGTGATGATGCTGCTCAGGTGGTCGAGCATGAGCTCGCCGTATTGCACGTTGGTCAAGATGACCGTCTCCAGGTGGCCCAGCTTCTGCTTCAAGAGATACGGCCAGCTGGCCGCCAAAGTCTTCCGGAAGAGCGCGGTGCGGGCGGATTTCGAATAGTTGCCGATGATCTGGATCTTCACGTAGCTCGCCCACATGAGCGCCAGGGCCTTCAGAATGAATAGGATGCAGATGAAGACAAGCAGATATTTTATCGAGAACGTGACGTGGACGATGGCAAACAGGCTCTTGATGGCCTTCGAGACGAGGTCGTCGCCGAAGTCATTGCTGCCGGTCAAGAACGAAAAAAGAGGCACCAGAGCGTTGACGCCGACCGCTTCGAACAGGCCGGACAAGAAGCCCAGAAAAGCCAGGACGGCGATCTTCTTCCTGTATTGCCTGAAGGCGCGGTCGAGCAACCGCAGAGCATCGGTCGTCTTTCTGATGAACGCCTTGATCACCATCTATTTATCTTGCTGACCGCCTTCTCCTTGACCTTGAGGTATGACTTCACTGCCTTCTGTTCCGTCTCCGGAGAGACCATGCGCAGGATCTCCAAACCGAGGATGCGGTATTGGCGGCCGACTTTGTTGGCGCGGATGAGGCCTTTTTTGAGCAGGCGCTTCATGGTGCTCCTGCTTATCTTCAGCAAGGCCTCGGTTTCGCCGGTAGTGTACACGGTGTGGGGTTGGATCTCTTTATTGGTCATGTTTTAATTGGTGATGACATCGGACCGGGTGCGATGGTTATAAGTATAGCAAGGCGTCATAAGGTGTCAATAGGTGTCTTGACGGTTATCTAGGGAGTCTGATAAGCTTAGAACGCCTGGAACTGCCTATATGTCTCATTCACCCATACGCGGAAAACGCATACTCATATTCCAACAGAGGAGCTGGGCCGTGAATGTCGGCCACCCGCTGGCAAAGTCCCTGCAGGAAGAGGGCGCCATCCTGGCCGCGTTCACCCTCAAACGGACGACTCACCAGTTCATAGCTTCCCAAAGGGAGGTGCGCTATGATCTCGTCGTCAACAACGACGAGATCATGGGCCGGCCGAAAGACTACTTGAAAGGCGACGTCTTCCCTCTTGCTCTGATCAATAAGGAGATCGGCGTCGACTCCATCTGGCCGATCGTCATGTCCCTGCGCAACCACGTCCGGAGCTATAAGGACAAGTATTACTACGCCTTCCGGCAGAACGTCTCCGACGAGGGCATCATCGACTACGTCATGGCGCTCTATAAATGCGTACGGCGCGTGTTCGACGAGTTCAAGCCCGATCTCATCATCGCGCCGAATTTCGTAGCCTTGCCCCACATCATGTTCAGCCTGTACGGGAAGAAGCGCGGCGTGCCGATGTTCGGCGTGACCGATTCGAAGGTCAGCGGCAATTACATATTCTCTTATGATCACACCGACGGTTCCGGGCCGTTCCATGACCGCGTCGATCTATTGAACCGGGGCGAGGCGGAGAGCGAGAATCTCGACAAGGCGCGGGCATACATCAAAGAGTTCAGGGAGAGGTTCATCGCTCCGACATACACGCAAAAAGAGATCCCGAAGACCTTGTGGCAGAAGATCCGCCATCTTGGTTCGCCTTATTACCACATCTTGCGCTGGTACATAAGACCATCCGAGAATCGATTGGACAGCACCGGCATCACCATCGACTACCGGCCGCCGCGCATAATCCTTCGGGACCATTACTGCCATGACCGTTACGCGGGGAGGGCTAAGGCTTTTCCATACCATCCTTTCGAGAAAATCAGCAAGTTCGTGTACCTGCCTTTGCAATTCCAGCCGGAGGCCAATATAGACGTGGCTTCCCCGTTCTTCAGCAACCAGATCGAGACGGCCCGACAGGCGGCCATGTCCCTGCCAGACGATTACACCCTGGTCGTCAAGGACCACCCGGCCATGCTCGGATACCGTCCGCCCTCGTATCTCGAGAAGCTGGCCAGGACAGTGAACATCAAGCTCATAGATTACCGCATCCCGTCATACGACATCCTGAAAAGAGCGAGCCTGGTGATCAGCCAGAACAGCAGCGTTCTCGTCGAGGCTGCGTTCCTACGAATACCCGCGATCCAGCTTGGCGATCTTGGGACGACGCTTAAGTTGCCGAACGTGAGCAAACACACCGACATGACCACCCTGGTCCATAAGATAAAAGAGGTGCTTAAGGTCGATCTTCATACCCCTCAATACGAACGGCGCCTGGAAAACTACGTGGCGGCCGCTTATGACACCGGTTTCGACGTGAATTATTTCTCCCTCTGGGAGAGGGGCGGCGACACAAGCCCCATATGGAGCATATATAAGAAAGAGATCGAGTCGGCGCTCGGTAAAAAGGCGTCTGGCGCAAAAAGGTCATGACCGCCGACAAGCTTCCCCAGGAGTTCATGGATATCCTTTGCTGTCCGAAACGGCATTGCCGCGGCGATTTGAGGCAGGACTCGGCGGATTCTCTCGTGTGCGCCGAATGCGGCGACGTCTACCCTGTCGACCATGGGATCCCTATCATCTTCCCGGACGCGGCCCATTCTCCGGACATGCACAAAAGGCATTGGGATCAGGAAGAGCAGGCGAAGAATTACGCCAAGAAATACGACAGCTACCTGAAGAAACAGGGCTCAACATGGGGGTTATATACGCACGTCTCCGAGATGAGGGCGATAGACCGGCTGCTCGCGTCGGCGAATGCCGGCTTGAGCGGCCGGACCGTCATCGACTGCGGCTGCGGCAACGGCAGGCTTCTGTCATATTATCCGAAGATCGGAAGAAAGATAGGTACCGACTCTTCCCTGCATCTCCTCAAGGCGGCCAAGGAAAGGATGCCGGAAGCATGGCTCGTCTGTTGCCAGCTCGAGGATATGCCCATCAAAGGCGCGGTGGCCGATCTCTCCGTGAGCATCAGGGTCTTCCAGCACATCAGACGGCCGGAAGCGGCCTTCGCCGAGATGGTCCGCATCACCAAACCGAGCGGCTTCGTCGCATTAGAACTTTATAATAAGCTGAACCCGAAGGAGCTATACAAACGATTCAGGATGCTGCCAGCGATCGACCGCCTGAAGCCCTGGGGCCTCACATACGATCGTTACTATTCATATCGAGAGATAAATAAATGGGCGGCGGACTGTTTCGTCAAACCGATATCATACGCGGGGGCAGGTTGGGGATTCTTCTTCTACCTCTTCGAGCCGATGAAGTTCCGCGGCTGGGCCCCAGACTGGCTGGCGACTAAGATCTATGATCTGGCCCTGGCCGTCGAATCGGCGGTATCAGAGTGGCCGGTATTCTCGAAGACCATGGAAAAGATCTCCTGGATCGGCAGCATACAGGGGCCGACGAAAAAGGACTCCGCTCTTAAATCAGTTTTTAAAAGGGCCGGCAAGATATTAAAATGGCAAGCGAATAAAAGAACTCTGGCGCGGTTCGAGAAGGAACTCGCCCGATACGATCACGCCTTGGTCGGGAGCGACCGCGACCATCTGATGAGATGTCTCGATTGGCTCAAACGGGCGCAGGATGCCACGCCGGACGGAGGAGTGAGCCGAGGCTTCGATCTCATTCCGGGAAGCAAGTCTAATCGCTTCGGCTGGCAGCCGTCTTACCCTGAGACGACCGGCTACATCATCCCGACCATGATCAAGGCCGGACGGCTCTTGGGCGACGCGGACCTCATCCGGCGGGCGCGGCTCATGGCAGAGTGGGAGATCAACGTCATGCTGCCAGGCGGGGCCGTACAGGGAGGGAACATCTCCGTTCCGCCGGCTCCGGCCGTCTTCGATACCGGCCAGGTCATCCGGGGCATGATCGCTATGTGGCAGCTGACCAAAAAGGAGAAGTACTTGAAGGCGGCGAAAAGATCGGCTGCCTGGATATTGGAGCATGAATACGCCGATGATCTTGGCAAACAAGGCTGGTGGAATTCTGATAATGCCTCGTCAGTCGATCAGAGGGTCACTACATATAACGTGTATGCCCTGGCGCCTCTCGCCGAATTGGGCGCGCTGGCGAAAGATAAGGACTTGACCGAGGCGGCGCGGAGATCGGCGGAACACACCCTGTCGATGCAAGACCCGAACGGCTGGTTCCGCGACGCAGACTTCGAACAACGGCCCGACGCGCTCCTTCATACGATCGCTTATACGATCGACGGCCTGTGGGATATCGGCATCCATCTCAAGGAACGGAGGTTCACGGACGCCGCGCGGAAGGCGCTCGATCAGATCATCGATCGGATGGGCGCGACCGGCAAGATACCGGGAAGATTCGACGAGAAATGGGACGGCACCGTCGATTGGGCGTGCTTGACGGGCATCGCGCAGATCGCAGTGACATGCATGAAGGCGTACGTCGGCACGCACGATAGCGCATACATGGAAGCCGCGAGGAAGCTCAAGGACTTCTTGAAATCATGCCAATACAATGGCTCTGATCCGGTTTTAAGCGGCGCCGTCTGGGGAAGCTCCCCGATATCCGGCGAGTATGGTCAATACCAAGCCTTGAATTGGGCGGTGAAATATTTTGCCGACGTGCTCATCGAGTCGAGCTCGATCCCGCATAAAGAAAAATAACATGCAGCAGGAGGAGAAAAGAACATTGTTCCAGACGATCAGGCAGAAGATATGCCTCAGGTCTGCGCTCTATTCATATCCGCGCTACCAGCCAGTCTTGATCCGAGGCAGATTCGTCGGCGGCAACGAGCGCAACTGCTTTGACCGTTGGGAAGTGATCCGCAAGGAGATCGAAACGAGCGGCGGCTCGTCCGTTCTCGATATCGGCTCCGCGGAGGGCTTTTATGTGATCCAAGCCGCTCGGGAATGCTCATGCACCGCGATAGGCGTCGAGATGGACGCGCGCAGGTTTGCTGTGGCGGAAGATCAGATCATAAAAGAAAAGATACGGAATGCCAGATTCATCTTCGGCGCTGCCGATACGGAGATGATCCCGCGCCTGCCCGCTTCAGACCTCGTCATCTGCATGTCGGTCTTGCACCACATCATGTCCGCCCGCGGGGAGGAATATGCGCGAGGATTCATGAGCCTGCTGCGAAAGAGGACTAAGAAGGAGATGATCTTCGAGATGGGCCAGTCGGATGAAAGCGAGCTTTCGTGGGCGAAGCGTCTGCCGGATATGGGAGATCGGCCCCATGAATGGATAGAGAGCTTCCTTAAGTCATGCGGATTTTCCGTGGTCGAGAAGATCGCCGAAGTCGATTCATACAAGAAGGATAAGAAGCGGGCCCTTTTCAGGCTGATCCCATGAGGAAGGACATGAAAGCCGTGCTGCATAAACTGAAGAACAAGCTTGTCCGGCTGGGAAGCGCCCTGGTGGGGATCTTCTGGCTGTGCCGGGCGCGCGTGGATATCGTCCGGGCGAAGCGGCGCGGCTTTATGACCGTCATCGCGGAGATAACCACGACGAACGAATTCTTCTATCTGCAGTCGGTGCTGGCCGAGCTCATCGGAGACGGGGCTTGCGTCGTAGTCATCACTCACGACAAGCTCATGGGAAACCTCAGGAAACTCATCGGATCATCCTGGAAGGAAGGCCGGCCGGATCTGGTCGATTCCCGATTCTTCGATCATTTCCCTTGGGTAGATTTTTATCTGAACGCCACGCTGTCATACGACATCAAAGTGCCGAAGCGGGCTCATTATAAGATCCACTTCCCCCACACGGTGACTTCCAAAACGAAATATGACGTCTTCTCGCCGGCGATCGACAAGATGACCGACGTCTTCCTCACTGGCGAAGCGTTCAAAAAAGACATGCTGACGTTCTGCGCCGACCACCGCATCGCCAAGATCCCGAAGCTCCACGAGATCGGCTGTCCGAAATATGACATTCTTTTCGAGCTGCGCGACAGGGGCATCGATCGCAAGGCCTTCATAAAAGGGCTCGGGCTCGATCCTTCCCTGCCTACGGTCTTCTACGCAGCCACCTGGAACCAGAACACCAGCGTCTTCACTTGGCTCGACCGGATCCTTGAGATCCCCGAGCGCTTCAAGGCCAATTTGATCGTGAAGATCCATCCCGGATCATATATAGATCCGACCAGCAAGAAAGGCAGCGGCGGGGTCGATTGGAGATCCTTCTTCGACAATAGCGACATCGCTGGCCACAGGATATACAACGCCTACGAGGTCGACTCGCCGGAATTCATCATGGGAAGCGACCTTGCCGTGACCGATATCAGCACCATATGGATCGAGTTCTATTTCCTGCGCAAGCCGATGATCTTCCTGGATATACCGAGGTTCTTCGAGGATCATGAGATGAACTCGCTGGGAGATTTCCGGCCGATCTACGGCTCTCTGGTGAAGACGCCAAAAGAGTTCTACGCGGCCATCGCCCGCAGTTTGACCGTACCTCGCGAGGCGCGGCCGGATAATGCGCCGTCGATCGACGACAGATTGCTGTATAACCGGGGCAAGGCGACTGCGGCCGCCGTGGCGAAATTGCATGAGATGCGCGGACAGATTGCCAGAGGGTGCGAAAAAAGCTAATCTGAATATCCATCATGAAAAAAACAAAGGCAAGAAAGGCGAAAAAGAAGGCTCGGCAAACGATCGTCTACACATACGGCGCCTTCGACCTTTTCCATAGCGGCCACGTCGAGCTCCTGAACGAGGCCCGGGCGCTAGGAGACAGATTGGTGGTCGGCCTTTTCACTGACGACGTGGTATCTGCCTACAAGCGCGAGCCGGTCATCCCTTTTGAGCACCGGAAACTGGTCCTCGAGCACTGCAGGTCGGTCGACGAGGTCGTGCCGCAACATGACCTGGCGCCGGACGAGAACCTCATCAGGCTGAAGCCCCATATCCTGGCCAAAGGCCCTGGGGCCGGCTGGAACGAGAGCGGGAACATCCCCGGCGCAAAGACCGCGAAAGAGATCGACTGCAAGATCGTGGTCTTGGGCTATCATGACGGCATATCGACGAGCGGCATCATCAAGAAGATCAAGGGCGAGTGACGCAAACCAAAACATGATCATCGCCTCTAATCATCTGCTCGTCACGACCCACATCAAGATCCCCAAGGACGTGGTCGTGCGCGTCAATATCGCCTGGCTCGACAGCAAAAAAGACCTCTTGAATCTGCTTGGAAGCCTTACCCATGACGTCTATCTCGATTACCCCCAAGGCCGGACCAAGCCTCCCAGGCCGGTCACCAAGCTCTCGGACGCCATCAAGACCGCCCGCAAGTTCAAGAATGTGAAGCATTTCGCCGTCTCGAACGTCGAGGATCCCGCTGCGATCCACGCCATCCGCATCCAGCTCCCTGATCGCATAGGCCTGGTCCCGAAGATCGAGACGCGGAAAGGCGTACAAGAGCTCGAGGCCATCATCAAGAAGATCGGAGCGCGATATATCATGCTCGATAAGGAAGATTTGTACCTCGACGTCAAGAAGGATTCGAGAGAGTTCGAACGCCTGGTCGAGTCGGTACGCGCGAAGTGCACGCGGCTTGGCGTCGGCGCCTTGGAATTGCAAGGGGTCGTCTTCTCTCCGAGGGCACACAGACCGAAACGCTAGGAACATTTGATGCCAAATAAAGATATTAACGTGCTTTGTTTGAGCCTCCGCACTCCGCCGGAGATCAGGCCGCAGGCCATCCTGATCGGTAAGATGGTCCCGGAATGGGTGCGACAGGGCGTGAAGCCCGTCATAGTGAGCTACGGCGGCGAGGATTGGGACATCGATCTGCCACGCTACCGCATACCCCAAAGGAAACATAACCGGGTCTTCGACAGGGTGCCGGCACTCCGGCGCTCGCGCGACCGCAAATATCTCGACCGACTTATGGATTTTTTCGGACCGATCATCAAGGAACACCAGATCGGGCTAGTCTTCTCCTTCGCAAATCCCCAATTCAGCAACGTGATAGGCGCCGGGGTGAAGAAGCGCTTCGGCGTCAGATTCGTAGCGAATTTCAGCGATCCCTGGTACGACAGCGGATATAAGCCGTTCTCGAAGAGAGCCGCGGACGACGTTTTGCGTCAGGAAACGGGCGTCGTCGAGGCGGCCGACCGCATCGTGTTCGTGAGCGAGCAGCTCCGGGACATGGTCATGAAGAAATACCCGGCCGCTTATAAGGAAAAATGCCGGGTCATCCCCCATTGCTACGACCCGAAGGATTATCCGGCCGACGCGAGGAGAACTGATAGCGATTTCATCATAAGCTACATCGGCGTCTTCTATAAGGAACGCAATCCGGAGATCCTTTTCAAGATCCTGAAGAAAGCGATCTCGGACGATGCCGCTCTCGCTTCGAAGCTGAAGATCCGCTTGGTCGGCGGCGCCAATCCTTATGCCGGCTATACCCAAGAGAAGATCGAGTCGCTGCTCGAACAGTATGGCCTCAAAGACCGAACGGAGATGATCTCGACTGTTCCCTTCCGGGAGAGCCTGCGCCTCATGAAAAGCTCCGACTGTCTGGTGACGATCGATGCGAATTTCGGCACAAGCCCGTTCCTGCCTTCGAAGGTGATAGACTACGCTGGAAGCGGCAAGCCCGTGGTCGGCATCACTCCGCATGGCAGCACAGTCTCGGGATTCCTGGACCGGCTAGGCGAAAGATCTTTCGGTTATGACGAGGTCGCCGAAGCTGCCGCATATTTGAAGGATTTGATTAATGGCAAGACATCCCGAAAGATCGATACAGCATTCCTGGAGCAGTTCCACGTCAGAAATACGACAGCCAAGCTTTTGGGCATATTCAAAGAACTATAGACCATGAAACCTGCAGAGAAAAAGAAAGGGCCGAAGATCGCCATCATCCTGGGCACTCGCCCCGAGATCATCAAGATGTCGCCCTTGATCCGCGCCTGCGACAAGGAGGGCTGCGACTATTTCATCCTGCATTCCGGCCAGCATTACAGCCCCGAAATGGACAAGAAGATATTCGGGGATCTCGGCATCCCCTATCCGCAGTACAACCTGCATAGCGGCGGGCAGGAATTCCGGAAGCAGATGAGCGCGATGGTTTTCGGCATCCAAGAGATCCTGAAGAAAGAAAAGCCCGACGCGGTCCTGGTGCAGGGCGACACCTACACGGTCCTGGCCGGCGTCTTGTCGGCCGCTAAGCTCGGCATCCCGATCGGCCACATCGAAGCGGGGCTGCGCAGCAATGACCTTTCCATGCCCGAGGAAGTGAATCGCATCATCGCCGATTCCATATCCGATTATCTATTCGTGCCGTCGGAACATGCCCGCGCCAATCTCTTGGCGGAGAATATCCCGGCCGGGAAGATCCATCTGACCGGCAATACCGTGGTCGACGCCGTGAACCACAGCCTTCCGCTCTCGGGCAGGACGGCTTCGGACATCTTCACTAGGATGGGTGTGGAAAAGAATAAGTACATCCTAGCCACGGCGCATCGCGCTGAGAAAGTCGACACCAAGGAGACCCGCAAGAAGATATTCAAGAGCCTCATCCTGGCTTCGCACTATATGAAGATGCCGGTCGTATACCCTGTCCATCCCCGAACCTGGAAGCACATCGAGAATTGGGTGCATACCATCCCCAAGGAGATAAAGCTGGTCGCCCCGCTCGGGTATTTCGACTTCTTGCAGCTCGAGTCCCAGGCGGCCCTTATCTTGACGGATTCCGGCGGCATCCAGGAAGAGGCCTGCATCCTCGGAGTGCCTTGCGTGACCATGCGCGAGAATACCGAGCGGCCGGAGACGGTCGAGCTCGGGACGAATATCCTAGCCGGGCTCGAGCCGGAGAGCGTGCTCGCCGGCGTGAAGTCGATCCTGGCAAAGCCGCTTCCTTCCGGCGAGCCGTACGGCGACGGGCACGCGGCAGAAAGGATCGTCCGGATCCTGCTCGAAGCTTACAAGGCGAGTAAACCGACACAACCGCTATGAACTTCATGGTCAGGCCGTCGAAATCATTCCTGTTCGACAGGCTCGAGAAAGAGCTCGGGAAGACAAAGACGGGCGTCGGGCTCGACGCCGGTTCGGCCACCTTCAAGAACCGCCCCATGTTCAAGACCGGGACGTACATCGGCTTGGATATAGACAAACAGAGGGTAGAGACCGGCCTTAAAAGATATCCTGACGAGCGGACCTTGGGACTTGTCGCCGATCTCAACAATCTCTACGGTCTGCCATCGGATTCGATAGACGTCATCGCCTCTACCAATACGCTCTATTGCCTGCCCGTCGCGGCCAGGGTGAGGACGGTGGACAAGCTCTGCCGCATCACCGCGCCCAAGGGCCGGCTATTGTTCGAAGTCCCGATCGACGACGGGCTTTCCGGCTGTCTTTCCGCGGCTCGGGTGCATTTCAGCTCCGTCAAGGTCGTCTATTACCGCAATCCGGTGAGCCGATTTTACGAGAATATCTTCATGGACGAGCGCGGCTATCTCGGCTCGCATCCGGTGGCCGGTTCGCGGCCCTTCCGTCTCTTGGCCTGGCTCTTGAGCAGAACGGAGTACGTCACGCAGTCGTCACGGTCGCTCAATCGCCAAGCTTTCATAATCGCGGAGCGCAAAAAGGATGCCGGGCCGAAGAATGACTTGGACCTCTCCGAACTGAAGAAAATCAGCGACCGTTTATATTCATTGGTAGAGACAAATAAACCTCATCATGAAAAATAAACAAGGGCATAGTTTCGAACTCAAGTATCGAAAAGACGGCCTCTACTCTCAAAGGAGATATCCGAACGAGCAACTCATTCAATTCCTTGCCCGAAATTATTTCAGGATCCCTCCTTCTCTCAAGAAAAAGACAAAGATATTAGAGTTGGGCGCCGGCTCGTGCGCCAACCTGTGGATGATCGCTAAAGAAGGCCTTGAGGCCTACGGCATTGATACCTCTCCAACAGGCATCAAGATCGGAAAGAAGGCCTTGAACAGCTGGGGTGTGAAAGCCCATATCTCTCTCGGAGATATGAGAAGGTTGGATTTCCCAGACGGTTTTTTCGACTGTATCGTCGATATTGTGTCAATGCAACACGTAAATCTCCGCGAGCACAAGAAAAGCTACGCGGAAATATATAGATGTCTCAAGAGCGGCGGACGATTATTCCAGTTTCATCTGTCCGACAAAAGCAGCTCTTATACGACATCAAGAGACAAGAAGGTCGACGCCTTGACTGTAGAAAACATATCCAACAAGAAGATGCCGCTCAATAATAATGGAGTTACCTGTTTTTTGAATCCTCACACCGCCTTAGATTACTTGCGGCATGCGGGTTTCAGCGAAATTTCCATTGAGCTGTACCGGAGAACCTACGAGAGGAGAACCCAGAGTGTGGAGTATCTGGTTATAGATGCTATCAAGCCACTTAAGGTCGATAACTGATATTTTTGCTATCGTAGAATCTTATATACGCTTATATTCCCCGCCGAGAAGACCGGCTTCAAGAAATCAAATCGAGCGACTGGCCAGTCAGGCTCCTTTGTGCGGTCCCAGACGAGATAATCGACCCTGAAGGGCTTGAGATCGTCCGCGAAGCTCTTTTGATGCAGAGCCGCCGATAGGGCCAGGGCCTCATTGATCTTTTGGGCGGGAATGCGCTGGTAGGCGATCGGAGGCAGGCCTAGCAGTTTGCGCACGCCATTCTCGCTCCGATAGTGGCCGTCTATATTCACGTAATAGGTGCCCCAGACGGCCCGCTCGTGCGTGACGAGGAACGGAGCGTCGATCTTGTCCCAAAAATTCTCGATGATGAAGCGCGTCTCGACTTCCATGTCCGGCATGAGGAACAGCTCGGCGGATTGGGCGTAGAAGACGTTGTCGGCCGTATAGACCGGGATGAGGTCGCTCATATCTTCATCGGCGAACACTACGTCGTCTTTCTGGGTGTGGGCGTTAAGCCAAGCGAAGACCGGAGCATAATTCTGGGCGTAGACCTCATCGGCAGTGTAAGTCACCTGCGCATTGACGAAACCCGTCATGCCGCGGATTACTACAATGACAACTGCGATGATCGCCGCAGCAGCGATCGCTTTTTTGTATCGCGAGACAAGGGTCAGATGGCGGAGACGTGTTAACCCGTAGCAGACGGCAAAAGCGCACCAGTAGACGCTCTCCATGAAGTAGTGGCTGGAAAATTCCAGGTTCTTGCCGGTGACGAGATGCTGATTGACAACGATCATCGCCGCCGCGACGCCGGCTAAGAGAAGGAGGCTCGTATCATCTGTCCCGATCAGCCCTTTCCTGTGCAGGATAGTGAGGAAGACAAGCGTCAGGAGACCGATCGCGACGATGGATGATCCCGACGGAAAATGGGTCGGGATGAGGCCGAGCCGGGCCAGCGATTCGGCATTCCAGGGCAATCGGCTCGATTGGATGAGGGAGATGAAATATGGGATGCCTATGATGAACCCGCCGACAGCGGCGCTAACATAGGTCCAAATGGCTTGCCTCTGCCGCATGACGAACTTTATGAAAAGGAATACCGTGAGCGCGACAATGTAAAAAGTCCAGTAATAAGGATACAGATTGAACAAAAAACCCAGGGACACCGCGGCAAGGACCGCGTAGCGTTTCTTGCCACCTTTCATGAAGAGCAGGAGGAAAAGCAGAGTTGCCAGCCAGAAGACGAAATTGAACTGCGGGCTCGGCGAGCGTATGAATTCGGCCACGAAGAATCCCCCGTTTAGGACGGAGGCAGCCAAGAGGCCGGTGAGCCTGGAGCTCGTAAGCAGGAAGACTATGCCGTAACATAGGATGAACAAGAGAGCCGGGAAGAAGAAGTCGTATATGAACGTGCTCCGCCATATCGAGAGGCCCGACGCCAGGGGGAGCAGGGCGCGAAGATAGTCCGGCAGCCAGACCTGCATCGGCGGGCCGCTTTTATACTCGTATATGTAAGGGTTGGAGAGGAACGCGTGGCCGTCCAGGACATCCTTGGTGCGGGCCTCGTAATAGACCTGATCATCGACGACTCCGTGGTATATCCCCTGGAAGCCCGGCACCGCCCGGGCCGAAAGGATCTGCGGCAGAGAGCTCGCGAGACCGAGCAAAACCGCGAGGACGATGGCCAGATAATGCAGCTTCAGTTGTAGGACGAGCGCCTTCATGCTTTCACGGCGATCATGAAGAGATTGTCGCGCAGATCGATCGGCATCGACAACGAGCCGATCCGGCTCCCTTTCGAGCTCTCATATATGCGGCGCCATAAGGGCCAGCCTTGCCAGCTGTAAAGCATCTTGAAGACATACGGCAGGGTGAACCGCTTGCCGATCTTCGTGCGGAGATCGACGGAGAAGCCGTTGGCTCTCAATACGCGGCCGAGATTATCCGCCGTGAAATAATGGATGTGCTCCGGAGGGACCAGAAGGTGCCAGCGCCGGCCGAGAAGGCGCGCCCAGACGCTGCCGGCATCCGGCGTATTCACGACCAGAAGGCCGCCCGGCTTGAGAAGGCGCGCGGCAGCAGCGACTTCCGCCAAGGGATCAGTGAAATGCTCTATGACGTCGAACATGGTGATCGCGTCGAAAGATCCCTTCGGGAGATCGAGGGCGGAAAGCGTCCCCGTCTCGATATGGAGGCCCTTGCGGACGCCTACGGCCGTGGCATGCGGCGAGATCTCCACGCCAGATGTCCGCCAGCCGCGCTTCTCTGCGATCTGCATGAAGAAGCCGGTCGCCGCTCCTACATCGAGCAGCCGCCCTTTTCCTGGGCGCCTATCCTCGATCAATCCGAGATATCGCTCGAAGGTCGGTATCATGGGGATCTTGTCCGCGTCGTAATCGACATAGCCGAAGCCCTTGCGCGCGCCCCCGAAGTAATCTTCGGAATATATCTCCGAGACGTCGGCGGGCACCGGGTGCATGAAGATGAGCCGGCAGCCGCGGCAACGATACAAGAGCCGGCCGTTCTTCTCCGTATAGAGATCAGCGCCCAAGAGAAAACAGATCGGACAGGCCGGTTTCGCCCCCGGATTCACTTTTTTAGCCTCATTTTCCATGGTGCGATCACCCCTTCGCTCACTATGTGCCCGGATATCTTCGACTCTCCTTCCCTGCGATTCCGGAAGACGATGGGGACTTCAGCGACCGAGGCTCCGGCCCGGAAAAGCAAGTATTTCAGCTCGATTATGAAAGCATAGCCGGACATGTCTATCGCCTTCAGGTCTATCTTCCTCAACAGATCCAGGCTTATGAGATTGAAACCGCCCGTGCAATCGCGTATTGGGAGGCCGGTGACCAGACGGGCATATCGATTGCCCCAGCGGGACAGGGCTCGGCGCCATAGCTCCCAGCCCTCCGTGCGGCCTTGGGAGACGTATCGCGACCCCACGACCAGGCTGGCTTCAAGGCCGCGCGCGAGCATCGGAGGAATATATTCAGGATCATGGGAGAAATCGGCGTCCATCATCAAGACCGACCCGACTGACTGATCCTTCAAGATCGCCTCGAATGCCGCGATATAAGCCTTGCCGAGGCCTTCCTTGCCTTTCCTCGAAAAGAGCTTAACTCGCTTATCCCGCTTCGAGAGGCCGGCGACTATCGAACCGGTGCCGTCGGGCGAATTGTCGTCGACGACCATGACTCTTACGTCCGGCACCAATTCGAATATCCTGTCGATGAGCGGGCCTACGTTCGCCGCCTCGTTATAGGTAGGTATCACGACCATCGTGCGGCTTGCGTTATCCATGGTCTATCAGCTTATCAGTTTATCGGCCGGAAATAAAACTCGTGATCGCGGCCGCTCGCTTCTGCCAGGTGTACTTCTTGACCTCTTCAAGAGCCCGCCTTGCCAGGATAGCGCCTTCTTCAGGATGCAGGATGGCCTTCTCGATGGCTTCGCGTAAGGCGCGGTGATCGTCCGCCGGCGCGAAGAAGGCGCTCTTCTCATCGAGGATCTCGCGCACGCTGGGGAGATCGGTCGTGACGATCGGATTCCCTGAGGCCATGTACTCGAACAGCTTGAGCGGAGACATATAGAGCGCGTAATGCGGCGTATCCGGATAATTCATGACGAGGACGTCCGCAGCTTTTATGTATCTCATGGCCTGCTCCTGTTTGACGTGGCCGACTATTTCGAATCGTTCCGGCGCGACGGCATTCTCCGCGAGGACATCCTTCACTTCGGCCATCTCGGAGGGATTGATGCCGACCAAGAGCAGGTGCGCCTTGGGGAAATGAGAAGCGATCTCGCCAAAGACTTTGATGAGCTCCCCGACGCCCTTTTCCTTCCCCATCGTCCGGTACTTGCCCACGTAGCCGACGATCGTGCGGTCTTGCGGCAGGCCTAGTTTGGCGCGGAGCTCGCGCTTGTCCGTAGGGTCCAGGAGGATATTCCCGTCGATGCTGTCGGGAGCGAGAAGGAACTTGCCTAGATCGGCGCCCTTCCCCACGAAGAGGTCCCGAAGGCCGCCGCTTATGGCGATGACGCCCTTGGCCTTCCGGAGGACTCGCCGGACCATGAAGTTATAGTGGCTCACATGGGCTTCCCAATAGAACGGCATCCGGAAGAAGCTCAGGAAGAATAGCGGCACGGCGTCCCTGGAATAGACGATCGCTTCTTTCTTGCCACAGACATCGAAAAGGGCGCGGATGGAAAAGGTCACCGCCTGTATGGCGAAGCCGATCTTGCCCAGAGAGACGAGGTCGACGTTGCCGATCTTGCGTATGGAAAAAGAGCGCGGAACGCCGTAATAGGCGAACGGGTCGTCGGCGACCTGGTTGAACCGCCGAGGCAGGACGAGCTCGACCGCGTGGCCCTCGGCCGCGAAGGCCTCGCACATCTTCATGATCTGCACGCCGTGCGCTTTCTCGGTCGGGATCCTGGCATTGGCTAGGTAGATTATTTTCATGCGATCGGATGGCTGGTCATTTGCGGGCTATCGAGAAGTATCCGAGCGGAGCGGGATGCCTTTCTTTGAGAGACCCGGGTATGCAGCGGTCGGCCAAGACGGCCAAAGAATAGGCGAACAAACGGATAGTATTGAAAACAAAGAACGGAGACAAGAGAGAGGCCGCGGCGGTGAAGCGCTCGCCGTAGCGCCATACGCTTACATCGGCGAAGCCCGCGCTGTGGAGCTCTTCCTCCAGGCCTTCTTTGGTCAAACGGCAGTAATCGTGGGGCTCGGGCATCTCATTATATATGAAGGACGAAGAGAGGAACAAAGCACCGGCATCTTTGAGGATGCGCCTGAATTCCTGAAAAAGCTGTTTGCGATCGCGAATGATATAGATGGCATTGAAAAATAGGATGGCATCGAACGAGCGGTCGACGAAAGGCAGCTTCTTGTTGAGATCTATGACCTTGTCGACGCCCGGGCCACCCTTGGCGTCGACGCGGGTCACGGCCGCATCATTCGGGATATAGCGGAGATAGCTTCCCCCGCCGCCTCCGGCGGCATCGAGGACCTCGCCCTTCAAATCCTTGCACCGGAGGGCCGCCTGCCGGTTGAAGAGGATGCGCCCGATCGTCTTCCCTGCGAATACCTGTCGGATGAAATCAGACATGGCGCTTTGGTTTGAAAAAGGCCTTGAAGCGGACATACAGCGAGATAGCGCCGGAGACCTTGCCTCTGAATTGTATATCGGTGGTAGTGCTGTCGATAGAATTCCTCGGCAGACGGAAAGGATCCGTCTTCAGGGTCACCAGCCCTTCTTCCACGGTCACGGCCGCGCGGAAGGAATGGGATCGGAGATACTGTTCCAGCTCCGGCGTGAAGCGCCCGCGGGGATAAGCAAAGATATCGGCCGGGCCGCCCAAAAGCATCTCCAGATCGTCTCTGGACGCCTCGATCTCGCGGGCCGCTTCGGCCAAAGGCAGACGGTCGAGATCGTGATGGCTCCTGCTATGCGGCATGAATTCGACCAGACCGCTCGTCTGCATCTCGCGGATCTGGGATTCGGACATCATCCCGGGCTTCTTGCCCAAAGAGCCGGTCACGACGAAGATCGTGGCCTGGAAGCCGTACTTCTTGAGGAGCGGGAAGACGGTCGCATAGTTGTCACGATATCCGTCGTCGAACGAGAGCACGACGGAGCGGGAGACAGCTTGTCCTTTCGCCATCTTGTCCAAGAGCCGAGAGAGCTTCACGATCTCGAGGCCGTTCTTTTTGAGATATGAGAGCTGTCGCTCGAAGGCCTCCGGCTCCACAGTGAAGAATCTGTCGTCTTTCGCCACGGCATGGTACATGAGGATGCTGGCCCGGCCGTCCAGGCCGCCGGAAAAGGCGTTGAGCAGGGTGAACAGGCCGTCTTTGATGAATCGCTTCATGATCTCTTATCGAGCACGAAAAAATGATGGTACGGGCTCCCGAACGGCACGAATTCCCGGCGGATCTGGAAATGGCGGCGGATGATCTCTCTCACCTTCCGTGCCGGATAGCCCCGCTTCCCCATCTCCCAGTAGTGCTGGCCGTTGAAGGCATGCTCCTTCGGATACGGCAGCTTGAAAGCCAGACGGAAGTAAGGCAAGAACGGCAGCTTGAGGAGGAATCGGACCGGCGGCCCGAAATGCGGCAGGCTTATGACGGCATGGCGGCGCGAGACCCGGTCGAGCTCGCCCAAGGCCCGGTCGAGATCGGCGAATGGCACATGCTCCAGGACCTCGAAGGCGCAGACGACGTCGAATGACCGGTCGGCGCACGGGAGCTTGAGGACGTCGCCTACGATATCCGGAGCGAGATCGAGGGCGATGTCGACGCTCTTGTAAGAGATATTTGTATTGTTCTTTATATAGCTGCCGAACACCTTGTCTCCGACCCCGACTTCCAGGACGCTTTCGGGCTCGAGGTCGAGGGCCGTCCGGAGCTGGGAGCCGTAGCTTACCCAACGCTCCGGCTGGGAATAACCGCGAAGACTATAGCTTTTCTTGTCGACTTGGGCCATAAGCGCACTATTAATGTAGCAGGTTAGGCCTCGGAGAGCACGCGGACGATATTCTCGGCGATCGCCAGTCGGCTGGCCTTCATTTGCCTAATATCTCCACTATCTTCCCTACGAGCGCCGAGAGGCTGGACCTTTTTTGGGCTTCCGCGAGCAGTTTGGACGCGATGGCGGCTTTGTCGCCGGCTCTCATGAAGGCTTCCAGCTTGGCGACCAGGTCGGCCGGGTCGCGTTCCTTGAACATCATCCGGCCTCCATATCCGCCGAAGTATTCCCTGAAAGCTTCGTTCGACGCCATGACAGGCGTGCCGGCGGCCATGGACTCGAGCACCGCCTTGTCGAGCCCGCCCGTCGGGCAGAGATTGACCGACAAGTCGCTCTTCCAATACCAGGATGGGATGTCCTTGTTCGGCACGCTGCCGACAAAATTCATGGTCGGGCCGAGGCTTTTCTTATCTATGAGCTCGACCAATCCCTCCTTATATTCCTGGTCGGCCGGCGTCACCGGTTCGCCGACGAGATCGACGCGTACGGCCACGCCCCGGCCTCTCAAAATAGACGCGGCCTCGATGAGCGTATCGAGATTCTTGATGGGCGTGATGCGCCCGACCGAGACGATCGTGAACGGCTCTCCGGACGATCTTTTGAATCCGGCCGGCCTGGCGTATCTTGGAAGCGGCACGGCCTGGCCCATGAAATGGATCTTCTTGCTCTTCAGGCGGAAGCTCTCGGGCGCGGCCGAGAAGATATCGTCGGCCAGGACGGCGGCGATACGGAGCTTCAGGTCGACGTTGCGGTGCAAGTACCAAAAGCCGATCTTCTTGCCGAGCAGCCTCCAGAGCCAGCCGCCGACGATGAGGTAAGGCGGGTTCATATGCACGAAGACCGCGTCGTAATCTTTCCTCTCTCGCCACGAATAAGCCAGGAGACGATAGGCGTATTTCAAACGCGACCGGCCGGCTTCCTTGCCGAGCGAATAGACTTTGACGTTTCCCGGCAGATCGTAGGCGCCGACTTCTAGGCCTATCGCTGTCACCCGCTCGCATCTTTTGGCGAACTCTATGAGCCAGTCATGGAAAAAGCCGAAATAGCCGTCATTCTTGTCGATCTTTTGGGTGACTATGAGTATCTTCATGACGGCGGTAGCGACGGGGCCCTGAACACGAGCATCTTATAGGCGAAATAGCTCTCGACGGCGATCAGGGCTCCGACTATGATCTGCGAGACCATATACTGGATCCCGAAGTAATGGACGAAGGCGTACATGAGCAGGGTGTTGAGGCCGAGGTTGACGGCCGTTATGGCGAAGTAGACCGGAGCTTGGACATGCAGGCGGTCGTTCGAGCGGTCGCGGAAGGTCCAGCGCTTCTGCAGAGTGAAGCTCACCGAGAAGGCCGCCAGGAAGGCCAGGACGCTCGAGAGCAGATACCACATATGGATGCCGTCCGTGAGGACATACAGGAAGAGGAGATCGACGACGGCGGCCGTGCCTCCCGATATGAGGAAGCGCAGGAATCTCATCTGGGCCGGGTAGCGTTCGTCGAGGGCGGAATAAGTTATGGCGAACCGGCCCGGCATGGCTTATTTAAGGCGACGGGCCGTGACGGCCTTGCCGTAGACGCCTTCCAGGAGGTCGACATCCTTGCCGGAGCCGAGCAAAAGATCGATATTCTTGTCGCGGATGGCTTCGAGCATGGCGATGGTCTTCTTGTCAGGCAGGGCGGCGCGCGTCAGGGCGACGAAGGCTTCGAAGTCCTTGATGAAGCAGTGGCCGCCGGCGCCTCGGCCCTTCTTGTGGACCGGATTCATATACCGGTGGTGCGACATCATCGGGTCGGCCTTGATGGCCTCGGAAAGCGTTTCCCAGTCGAGGCCGAACGGCTTAGCCAGGTCATAGAGGATGTTCGAAAAGACAACCTGGATGTAGCCGTGCACGTTATGCGAGTATTTGATGAATTCGGCTTCGTCGGAAGAGCATATCATCTCATAGGGAGACTTGGGCAGGACGGCAAGGACGATCTCCGCCGCCTTCCTGTGGGCTTCCGTCTTTCGCGGTATGCCGATGATGTTCCTGTGGGGATTGGCGGCGTCATGGGCGGCCGTCGATTCGCTCAGGAATTCGGGGGAATGGAGGAGGAGTATGTCGGGGTGAGCCTTCTGGAGCAGCTTGGTCCGGCCCATGACCAGGGTCGATTTGATGACGGCGATCCTGCCTTTCCCGACTAGCGGCAGGACGGCGCGGATGGCGCTGTCATCGAAGCCTTGCGGCGTGGTCGGGGTCGGTACGGCGATGAAGACGATGTCACAGAGGGCGATCTTCGCCTTATTATCCTTGTGAGGCGCTTCCAGGCCGTAGCGCACTATGGCGTGGCCGCGAGCCTCGAAATCATCGGCATAGCTCCTGCCTACCCAGCCCTGGCCGATGAAGCCGATGAGCGGTTTTCCCGATTTTCCGGGTTTTTTCATAGTCGGGCATTATAACGCTCTGATTAGCGTTTTAGCAACATCTTGGGGGTCCGGTTCGGTCATGATCGCTCCGGATTCCCGGGCGGCGCCGACGTCGGTCGAAACGGCCTTGCAACCGGCTGCAAGCGCTTCGACCAAAGCCATGCCGTAGCCCTCGAAGATGGAAGTGTTCAGGAAGAGGTCGGCGGTCTTGTAGTACGAGTAGAGCGTCGCCTTGTCGGCCCAGTCCTCGAAGACGATCGCAAGGGCGAGGTCGGACCTAGAGACGGCGGCCTCGAGCTCCGGCCGCTCGCTTCCCCTGCCGACGATCACCAAGCCCGCTCCCGGGAAGCGCTTCATGACTTCCGGCCATGAAGCGATCGCAAGCAAAATATTCTTCTCAGGCTCCAGCCGCGAGGCCATGAGGACGATCTTCTGGAACTGCGGGTACTTCTTGCGGAGGTCGGCCGACGGGATGACCGGCGCGGCCCTGATGAGGCCCGTATCGACAACGATCGGCCTGACCGTTATCTTCCGCTCTTCGACGCCCAGGGCCCCGACGAGATATCTCTTGATGCGCTCGGAGACGACTCGGATCGTATCGGCCCTGCGCACGTACCTCGCGGCCAGGGCCTTGCGGATCCTGTTCTTCATATTGAAAGCGTAGCGCGGGCTGCCGATGTCCTCGTGCACCTGGATCTCGAACGGCAGGCCGAACCGTTTCGCAAGATAGGCGCCGGCCATGGCCGTGAACGAAGCGTCCTGACAGGTTATGTCCGTGATGCCGCGGCTCCTTATGATGGAGCGGCCGAGCTTCATGGCGCCTAAGGGATAGAGCGGCTTGGATCCGGAGCGCGTCGGATAGATGAAGCAATCCGCAGAGATCTGCTGTTCCGTGAAGTCCCGGCCGGCGAAGACGACGATATGGACCTCGTCCCACTTCTTGGCGTATTCGATCTGCCTCAGGCGGACGGCGCTGCCTTCCTCGAATATCGACCGGTCGGTGCCGATCGAAAGGAGCCTTCTCGGCCTTTGGTCCGCGGCGTCCGTCATGATCTATAGGCAGTCCTCTTGGCGACTTTGATTATCTCCCTCGCGATCTCCTCCCAGGAATGCTCGAAGGAGAAGCGCTCGATCTTCTCGGCTTGCGCCGCCCGATTGAGGGGATCGGCCATCCAGAGGATCTTGTCCGCTATGTCGCGCTCATCCAAGGGATCGATGAAGACGGCGACATCCTTGACCCTATCGGCGATGCCGGTCTCCTTGGTCAGGATGAATGGGGTGCCGGTGCGGATAGCGTCCAGCGCCATGTTCGGGCTCATCTCCGAGAGCGACGGCACGACGACCGCGTAAGCCCGGCGTATCTTCTCGACGAAATTATCGTATACGGCCTTGCCGGTATCGAGGTCGATGTCGGCGAAGCCCTTCCTCGCGGCTTCGGCCCTGGCCGTCTTGAAAGCGCTCTTCAGCCGATCGGCGTTCTTCAACTTGATCTCGCGCGCGCCGGAGACGAAGGCCCGGCCGGCCGGTTCCGAAGGCTTCTCTTTCCGGCCGTAGAAATTCTCGACGATGGATGTCTTCTTGGGAGAGAGGCCGTAGGCCTTCTCGAAAGTCTGCCTCTGCCACTCGGTGCTGAAGATGACGGCAGCCGCCTTGCGCAAGGCCATGCCGCCGTATTTCCATATCATCCTTTCCTTGGATGACAATCGGCTGAGCGCCGGGTCGATCTTCGAGGCGTAAAAATCCTTGAATAGGACCGGTTCGCCGGTCCGTTCCGCGTATGCCTCCCACAGCCTGTCGCCGCCGGTCCGGAGGATATATCTTTTCCTCAGGATGGCACAGGCCATCATGGCCGGCACCGCGGCGCTCCATGTGTCTAGGACGAGCACAAGGTCGGCCCGCCAGGCCTTCCTCAGGACCTTGGTGAGATAGAGGAGATTGCTCAAGGGCGACGGCACGGCCCTCTCCCAGCGGTATGCGGCGACCTTGACCTGGTGGCCCTGCCGTTTCCAGGTCTCATATAGGTTATAAGCGTATTGGGCGGATCCGCCGATGTCTGGCGGGTATATGCCGGAGGCGATTAGGATCCTCATGGAAGAGAGTCTACCACATTCCGCTAGCCGCGCATTTCGAGGATGGCTTCCATCCTGGCGGCGATGCCTTCCCATCGGTATCTTTCGGCCACCATCTCCCGCGCTTTCCTCACGATGTATCCGCGGGACTCGCCGTCTTTGACGAACTTCTCGATCTTTTGGGCTATCGATCTCGGGTTGTCGGCTTCGCAAAGGAGGCCGGTCTCGCCGTCAGTCAAGAAATCCGGGATGCCGCCCACGGGCGTGCCGACGACGGGAGTGCCGGCGGCCATGGCCTCGAGGAAAGAGTTGCCGAGGCCCTCGGTGCGGGAGGGCCTGACGAAGACGTCGGCGGCCTTAAGGCAGTCGGGAAGAGCCGAGTGCGGCACGAAGCCCATGAAGAAGACGCGCTCGGAGACCTGGAGCTCGGCGGCGAGGTCCCGGAGCTCGGTCTCGTTCTCGCCTGCCCCATAGATGGCCAGCTTGTACGATCCGTCCAGATATTGGAGGGACTTGATGATGTCATCGACGGCGTTCTTGTCGACCAAGCGGCCCGTCGTCAGGATGACCTTGTCCGAGTCGGCGAAGCCGTCATCGGACCGGAGCCTATGCCTGGTCGCTTCGTCGATGGGCTTCGAGAAGGCCTCGTAATCGACGCCGTTCGGGATGACCGTGATCGGGCATTTGGCCCCCATCTTTTTCGACCAATCCGCTAGGAATGCGGAGATGGCCTGGATGCGGTCGGCAGCCTTGAAGATCATCCGGAACATCGGGCCGAACAGCCCTTCGCGCCGTTCGAAATGGTCGCCTTCTTGGACGGTCAGGATGAACGGGACGTCCTTATGGGCCTTTTTGAACAAGACTCCGGAGAGGCCGGCGTAGCTTGCCATGATGGACCAGACGGCATCATAGGGACGCTCGCTGTTGAGCTTGGTCGCAAGATAGAAGGCGGCGAACGGGAAGAGCATCTTTTGGACAGTGCCGATCTTCTTGAAGATGCGGAAGACGTTGACGTTGCCTACAACTTCTTCCGTCATCTGCCGGCCTTCGCCCAAGGTGATCATGTCGAAGATGATCTTCCTGGTGAAGATGCGGTCGGTGATCTCCTTGACGGCCACCTCCGCCCCGCCGATCATGTTCGGATAGTATACGAGCGAGAATATGAGGATGCGGCGCTGCCTCAGGTTTTCGTACTTCAATGTCTCCATGTCATTCTTCCATCTTGAGGAGCTTCTTCAAGATCTCTTCCGGGACCTCTTTGGGCGGCCCTTTCGGCGCTTCCCGTTTCGGGGCGGCAGGCTCGGCTGAGGCGGTTTCTTGGGGCGGTCGCGCTGGTTGCGTTTTTTCGATGGGTTTGGCGAGAGACGTCTCCCTCAAGGGTTCCTGCGCCGGAACGGGAGTCGGGAGCTTGCCGCCTAAGGCGGCCGAGAGAGCGCTCCGGAGATCATCGACATTCTTCTTGACCGGGACCTTCGGATCGACGCGCGGAGCGGGCTTCGGGGCGAGAAAGGACAATGGAACTGGTTTGACCGGAGCGGGCGCGGGTTGAACGGGGACTGGTGTTGACGCTTGCGGTACCGGCGTCGATGCCGACGATGCTGGTGAGACCGGTTGGGCTGACGGCTTCGCGGCCGAGGGCGTCGGCACGACTACCTGCTTCAAAACGGCGAAAGGCTTATGGGTCGGCGCTGGTGCCGGCTGTTTGGGCGGCATAGGTTGGGCGGCCGCCGGAGTCTTCGGCGAGGGAGTCTTAGCTGTGGAGGAAGGCTTCGCTGTTGCCGTTACGGCCGCGGGCGGCGGCTTGGGAATCGGCTCGTGGAACTTGATGACTTCCGCTTCTACATCAGCACGAGGCCTGGAGAACTGTTTGCGCGAGGCGGCGATGATCTCCTGGACGTAAGAGCTGTCAGGGTGCGGGATGGGCGGCAGAGTCACGGCCGAGAACGGCGGCGAAGTCAGGCCGTCGATCATGAGCTTCAGGTATATCTGGGCGAAGCCGAGGTTGACCAGATCTTCTATGGTGAATTGCGGCGTGAATTCGTTCTCCAGGGCTTCGGCGTCCGTGGCGCCGACCCGGAAGATGATCATGGTGCCGACGTTGCCGAAGACGGCTGGACGCACCAATTCGTCCATCTGCTCGACGTACTGGTGAGCGATGGTCAGATTGAGCTTGTATTTTCGGGCCTCGGAGAGGATGTCGGCGAAGGAGGCGTTGGCGAAGTTCTGGAATTCGTCCACGAAGAGGTAGAAATTCGGCAGGAGCTTCATGGCCCTGTCGTGGACGTCGGACCTCGACATGGCGGCAAGATATATCTTGGTGACCAGAAGGCCTCCCAGAAGCTTCATGTTCTCGTCGCCGATCTTGCCCTTCGAAAGGTTGATGAGGATGATCTTGCGCCTGTCCATGGCCTCGCGGAAATCGAAAGAGGAATGGGGCTGGCCGATCATGTTCCTGATCAGGGGGTTTGCCGTGAACTGGCCGACTTTGTTCTGGATGGCCGGCACCGCTTCGGCGGCCATGCGCTCGGTGTAGCTGGCGAATTCCTTGGTCCAGAAGGCTTTGACCGACGGATCCTTGATGTGGGAGACGATCTCCCGGCGGTAATCCTTGTCGGAGAGCATGCGGTTAACGCCCAAAAGGGTCGAGCCGGGCGCTTCAAGGAGGGCCAAAAGGGTGTTGGTCAGGATGTATTCCATCCGGGCCGACCAGGCGTCCTCCCAGATCTTCTTGAAAGTGCTCATCAAGCCCGAGACGACCAGGTGCCGCTTGTCCTGATCCACGCTCTCGAGCACGTTGAATGAGATGGGATATTCGGTGTCGAACGGAGCGATGTATATGACGTCGTTCACACGCTCCTTCGGCACGTATTCCATGAGGAGATCGGCCGTCTTGCCGTGCGGGTCTATGAAGCATATGCCTTCCCCGCTCTTGATGTCCTGGACGGCCATATTCTCGAGCAGGGTGGATTTGCCCATGCCGGTCTTCCCCAGGACATAGACATGGCGAGTGCGGTCTTTGGCCTTGATGCCGAATTTCACCCGCTTGTTCCGGGCGTCGGTTTCGGCGAAATATGTGATCTTGTCGTCGTCCATAGAAAGAGGGCGGTTTTTGAGATTATAGCATAAAAGACAAACCCCCTCCTTGGCTGGACGGGGGTCTGGACTAGACGGTCTTGAGCGATTTCCTCCTTGGAATCGCCCGTTCGAGGTTCAGAGAAGTTTTTCAAGCTCCGGCACGGAAACGCGGTGAGATGAAGACTGCACGGCTGAGATCGGCACGGAGGAATCCCCGGCGGTCTCTGCCCAAGCTCTGGAGAGCTTGTACCTCATCGAGAGGCACGTATTCATCATCATCTTTGGGACCGGCGGTATTTGGTACACCGCTAGAGCCTTCAGAGACGCTCGGTGCGGCTTGAATGGACTTCCCGCTACTGGCGGGAACCGACGATGACTTCCCTTTAATCATGGTAGTAAGGACGATTTCCTGACATGCATGCATGTACGTTCGTTAACACGCTTCGTCACTACAATTGACGCGCCCCTCTCAAGCGGGACGCCTGACAGGGGTGTTCCGGCGGTTTAGAGCCGGACAAGCGCTAAAAACGCACATACATTCATCCGGGGCAGAATGATAACACTTTTTGCGAAAAAAGCAAGGGGGTGTGGACAGCCTTAACGGACGGGCGTGCCGGTAGCGGTTCCCTCCGTTCCAGAGCCTGAGACGGGCATGAGCTCTTCCTTGTTGTAACGGCTGCCGGCATTCCAGAGCATCCAGCCGGAAAGGCCTGCATCGTAGACGGCCCGCTTCTCCGCTTGGACCATAGCCGGAGTATAGACGGCGCCGAGGTCGAAAGCCTGCAGCCATGGCCGGAGCTTGTCGGGCGTTGACGAAGCGGCGGCCGCCCGCTCCACGGCCGATATCATCGTGCTTCTCACGACCTCGTAAGGGTAAGCCGCCGGATTTGCATAACCGTCGAAATTGTCCGCGAAGTGCGACGGATAGACCATCGGCGAGACGTAATCGAAATAAGGCAAGGCGTCTTCCAGGATCTGGCCGATGCCGAGGTCGTCCCGATTGACCGTAGTCTGGCCGAAGAGATCGGCCGACATGACGACGCCTTCCGGCTTGAGCCTGGATTGGAGATATGCGAAGAAATCGGCGATGACCGCCGCCTTGGTCGTCGAGGCCGGCAGAGCGAACTCCGCGTCGGTCATGACTCCGTCTGACGGGAAGCGGATGTAATCGAAATTTATCTCGTCAAAGCCGATGGAGTGGGCCTCCAGGGCGATCTGGGCTACGCGATCCCAGTACGGAGCGAAATCCGGGTCGATGTAAGCCAGGCCGTTCTTGTCGGTCCACGGCCTTCCCGGCCGGGAGATGCTCTGCACCGCCAGATCTGGATGGGCGGAGGCATAGAGCGGGTCTTGGAAGACCGTGATGCGGCCGATCGCGTATATGCCTTTCCCGTGGAGCTCGGTGACGAACTGCGGCAGGTCGCTTATGCGGCAGCCGGTCTGTCTTCCGGATGTCGAGAGGCCGTACGGCTCGGATACCGAGGTCGAAGCGTACGAAAGCGTGCCGGTATAATCCTTGAGATCTATAGCCAGAGAATTTATCTCCGTGCCGGCGACAGTCGACAGGACTGCTTCGCGCAGTGGCTTCGAGCTGGTCGTGCATGCCGTTATGTATACGGCCTTGACCGGCATGGGTGTCGGGAGATGAGCGACTACCGGCGCCTTCACGGCCGCCGCGCCGGTTTCGGTCGCCGTCTGCGCTCCTTGGTCAAGGTAAAAGATCAGGGCCGTCGGCGAGAATGCGAAAAAGGCATAACAGGCCAGGATGACGACGATACAGCCGGCGAAGGCGACCGCGAACCATATCCCCTTCATGAGGCCGTCTCCGCGTTATCGTCGATAATCTGAGTATCAGATGGAGCGGGGGGAGCAGCTGGGGGGATCATGTCCTGAACGGGCGGGTTGGGTGAAGCCTCGGCCGGTTCAGAGCGGTGTTCGACATATGGCGCATCAGCCGGAGCGGCCGGTTCTTGGGGCGATCTCGGCTCAGAACGATAAGCGATGAAGACGATGAGGATGCCCGAGACGATCAGGATAGGCTCGTTCCAGCTTCCCGGAAAGCCGAAGAACACGGGGATGAGCATCACCCAGACGCCGAGGAGCATCAGTGCCTGCCTTTTGGACATGATGTCTGATTATAGCGCACCTTAGAGGAGGCTCACAATCACGACGAACTCGCCTCTCACGGTTCCGGGATCCGACTTGAAACAGGCCAGGACTTCCGAAGCCGTGCCGCCTACGACCTCCTCGAAGACTTTCGAAAGCTCTCGACAGACGGTCACTCGCTTGTCCGGCGCGTCCTTCAAATGGGACGTGAGTGATCCGAGCGTCTTCATGATCCGGTGCGGCGATTCGTAGAAGACGACCGTGCGCTCCGAAGCCGCTATCTCGCGGAATAAGGTCTCCCTGCCCTTCTTGTGCGGCAGGAATCCCAGGAAGGTGAAATCGGCGCATGGGACCCCGGCGACCGAGAGGGCCGCCGTAAGGCCCGACGGTCCGGGCACGGATTCTATCTTCAGACGGCCTTGTGATATCTCGCCGGAGAGACTTTCCCTGATGCGCGCCACCAATTCCGTTCCAGGATCGGAAATTCCAGGCGTGCCGGCATCGGAGACAAGGGCCAATGTCTTCCCTTCCTTGAGAAGCCCGATGATCTCGTCGACGCGGGAGAGCTTGCTGTGCGCGTGGTATGAGAGAGTCTTGGTCTTGATGCTGTGCCTTTCGAGGAGCCGCCGGGTCACCCTCGTATCCTCGCAGAGGATTAGGTCAACGGAGGCCAGGACCTTGAGAGCCCTCAGAGTGACGTCTTCGAGGTTGCCTATGGGCGTGCCGACGACATAAAGGGTTGCCATGGGCCTAACATATCATACTTGCGCGCTTGCCGCCCGCGCTCTACACTTCAGTCCATGGCCGTCAAAGAGAAGATAGTCTATGTGACTCGGGACATCGAAAGGGCCCTGGGTATGGCCCCGAATGAGGATTACCTCATAGTCACGAACCGCACGCCTTACGGCGAAAAGATCAGGGACGAGTACCGAGATTCAGTCATCCTGGTCGAGCCTGACCATGGCGATCTCCTCGGCACCGCCGACCTCTTGCGACATGAGAAGGCCGCGGCCGCCCTGGCTGTCCCGAACTCGTATCTCCTCATCTTCAAGAATACCGCTCGCATCGAACCGATCATCCGCGAGCACGCCTGGCGGCTCCTCAATCCACCGGCCATGACGGCCGAGAAGATAGAGAACAAGATAAGCCAGGTCTCCTGGCTCGCCGAGCTGGAGCATTGCCTGCCATCGCACCGCATCCAGTTCATGAAGAGCGTGGCCTGGAACGGCGAGCCCTTCGTCGTCCAATGGGCCCACGGCCACACCGGCGCCGGCACCATCCTGGTAAATTCCGAAGCTGAGCTTAATTCGCTGAAAGAGAAGTTCCCCGAGCGCAGGAGCCGCATCACCGCTTACGTGAAGGGCCCATCATTCACCGTGAATGCGGTCGTGACGCCCGACGGCGTCTACGCCGCGAGCCCGAGCTATCAGATAACCGGCCTTCCGCCGTTCACCGACGGCCCATTCGCTACGGTCGGCAACGATTGGGCTCTGGCTAAGGCCATCCTTTCGGCCGAGGACATGCAGCTCATCAAGGATCTGGTCCGCGACCTCGGCGCGAAGATGCAGAAAGAATACTGGCGCGGCCTCTTCGGCATCGACCTCATCAAAGATGCCGCAAGCGGCAAGCTGTTCCTCGTCGAAGTCAACGCCCGCCAGCCGGCCTCCGTCACTTTCGAATCGGCCTTGCAGGAAGAAGCGAGGCGCACCAAGAGCGCCGAAGGCCTGACGACTTTCGAGGCTCACATCGCCGCTCTCCTCGGCCAGCCGCTTACGAAGCCGATCATCGAAGTGACCGACGGAGCCCAGATCGTCCAGCGCGTCACCAAGACCGTGAAGTCTGTGCCTGAAGACGCCGCCGGGTCGCTCGAACTCGCCGGTTACAACGTCGTGACTTACCCTAACACCGAGGAGAACGCCGACCTCATCCGCATCCAGAGCACGGAGGGCATCATGGAGAAGCACGGCGAATTCAATGGAAGCGGCAAGGAGATCATGGATGCCCTGAAACAGGACGTCGCGTAGGACGTATGACCATGAATACCAAGACCCTCTCGCCAGCCGCTCTCGCCGTGATCGACCAGTATCTCCATTTCAAGGTCGGCTCGGCCATCTGCTCTGTCCCCTATTTCAATAACAAAACCGTCGGGGCCCGCATGACCCTCCGCGCCAAGATCGGCAAGGGCAGCCCGGAAGACATCTTGGATGAGACCCAGTCTTTCATGGTCAAGCATCACGTCTCGACCGAAGCCTTGGCCGACGAATCCTTGAAGAAGCTCCTGGTCGATAACGACATCGGCATAGACTGTTCCGCCTTCGTCTACTACGTCCTTTCGGCGGAGAACGAGGAGCAAGGTAAGGGCCCGCTCGACGGCAAGATCTCTTTCGTCAACTGCAAGGGGCTTTTCGGCAAGATGCGCTGTTCCATGCAGCCGGCCGAGAATTGCGATGTAGATACGCTCACACATGACGAGAACAGCCGCATTGTCGCCCTTCGAGACGCGCGGCCAGGCGACTTCGTTGCCATGACGACCGGACAAGACAATGGCAGGCGCAATCATATCCTGGTCGTCCATCAGGTCGAATACCGCGACCAAACCCCGGTCGAGATGAATTATTCCCACGCGGTGGCTTATCCGGAAGACGGCTTATACGGGAATGGCGTGAAGCAGGGGTCGATAGAGATAACCGATCCGGACAAGCCGATCATCGAGGAGCGTTGGATCGAGGAGGGCAAAGAGGGCATCGACAACCGCCTCCTGGCCAGAGCCAAGGCGTCCAAAACCGAGCTCCGCCGATTGAAGTGGCTGTAGTCTCGTGATATTCTGGAGCGGATGATAACTTTCCTCACTGGCACGGCCGATTTGGCCTACATCTTCGGTTTTTCCATCCTCGGCGCGTTCGTGGCCTTCCTCCTCGCGCCCCTTCTCATACGCTTCCTCTCCCGTTTCCACGTCGTGAAGGGTGCCAAGGTCGAGCTGGCCGCCCTAGGCTCACACGCTTACAAGGCGACTACCCCCGTCATGGGCGGGCTTCTGGTCATCTTCACCGTCGCCCTGCTCACTTATCTCTTCGACTGGTCCAGGAGCTTCACCTACGTGCCGGTCGGCATCATGCTCATGGCCGCGGCCCTGGGCATGATCGACGACATCATGAACGTCTATGGCGCCGAGCGGCGGTCCAGAAAGCTAGACCACGTCCTCACTTTGATCCGAGTCCATCATGACTGGAAGATGCGCCTGTGGTACGCCGCCACCCTGCCGTGGACGGCCTTCAAGCGAATGTCGGTCTGGTTCGGCTCGCGGCCCGGCAAGGGCGTCTTCGTCCACGAGAAGCTCATCCTCCAATTCATCGCCGGCTCCATCACCGCCTGGTGGATATATGACAAGCTCGGACCGGCCTGGCATTTCGTCTATTTCCCCTGGAACCTGACCTGGAACGCCGGCTGGTTCATCGTGCCGATCATCGTCCTGGTCGTCATGTTCACGGCCAACGCCGTCAACATCGCCGACGGCATGGACGGCCTGGCTGGAGGCATGCTCATAATCACCTTCACCGCCCTGACCATGCTGTCGTGGATCAACGGCTTCGGCGAGATCGCCGTCATGAACGCCATAGCCGCCGGTTCGCTCGCGGCCTATACCTATTTCAATATCAAGCCGGCCCGATTCATGATGGGAGACATCGGCTCTCTGGGCTTGGGCGCGCTTCTGGCAGTGAATGCCATGGCCATAGGCGAATTGAGCTCGCTCTTCTTCCTGGGCTTCATGTTCTACATCGAGGCTTTGTCCGTCATCATCCAGGTGCTGTCGCGCTACATCCTCGGCCGGAAGGTCTTCCGGATGGCGCCTCTCCACCATCACTTCGAGCTTTCCGGATGGAGCGAGGAGAGGACGGTCATGCGCTTCTGGGTCATCCACTTCATCTTCGTGGTCTTCGGCTTCTGGCTGGCCCTGCATTAAATGGAATACCTGCACTGGAAAGAGGAAACGATCTCCGACCTTTCCGAGAAGCCGGTCGCGGCCATGTATGGCCGGGGCTTCCTTTTCAATCGCAAGGGCGGCGGAGTCATGCACCAAACGCGCTCGGCCAGGATCGACATCTCGAAGTTCGAGCTCTCGAGCGAGAACCGGCGGATATTGAAGAAGACCGAGGGCCTCGAGATCGAAGCGGTCACGCTCCCCTTGCGGGAAGAGTACGATTGGTCCATCGGCAAGATGGCGAAAGATTTCTATGCCGCCAAGTTCGGCCCGGACGTGATGAGCGCCAACAAGATCAAGGAGCTTTTGACCGACCATGCCAAAAGCAATTTCAATGTCTTATTGACCTACTCCAAACAAGGCTCCGTCGTCGGCTATGCCATCTGTCATCAGGATCCGTCTTTCCTGCACTATTCCTATCCGTTCTACGACCTGAACGCCGCGCCGAAAGACATGGGCCTCGGCATGATGATCCGGGCCGTCCAATATGCTAAAGGTGCCGGAATGAAGTACGTCTATCTCGGTTCGCTCCAGCGGCCGACAGATACTTACAAGCTCCAGTTCGAGGGTCTCGAATGGTTCGACGGCGAGAAGTGGCAGACCGATGTCGAACCATTGAAAGAGATATTAAATGAAAAGCCCGCACGGTGAGGCGCGGGCTCGCAAGAAGGATCGGAGATCACTGTGACATGATCTCATCGACAGCGGCGTTCCTGGCAGCCGTACCATTGGACACGACTCTCGCCGCACCAAGGGTGATGGCTGCCGCGACGATGACCACTGCCGTCAGAAGGAATAGCTTGATTTTCATGGTGTCTCAAATTCTCTTTAAGTATACATCATAAAAGTATGTATGTCAATAGCTTCCAACGGTTCGAAAAATGGCTTAAAATAGAGCCTTATCATGGCCAAACCTCAAAAAGTCCATTTCATCGGCATCTGCGGCGTGGCCATGTCGGCTGTGGCCACCGCCCTCCGGGAGAAAGGCTATAAAGTGACCGGAAGCGATGCCGGCTTCTTCCCTCCGGTCTCGACCCATTTGGACAAGCTCGGCATCCCCTATTACGCCGGCTGGCATCCCGAGAAGATGATCGCGGACGGCACGCCGGATTTCGTCGTCGTCGGCAACGCGATCGCCACCCAAAATCCGGAGCTTGCCTACGTGGAAGAGCACGGGGTCCCTTTCAAATCATATCCCGAGGCCGTCGGCGAGTTCATAATAAAGAAGAACTCGATCGTGGCGGCCGGCACTTACGGCAAGACGACTTCGAGCGCTCTTTTGACGCACATCCTCCGCCGTGCCGGCCGGGAGCCTTCGTACATGATCGGCGGCCTCACTCAGGACGGCCTGCCGTCGGCGGCCATCGATTCCGGCGAATGGAGCGTGGTCGAAGGAGACGAATACACGAGCGCCAAGTGGGACCAGCGGCCGAAGTTCGCCCATTACAAGCCGACGCACCTCCTCCTTACGGCCGTCAAATGGGATCATGCCGACATATACAAGACGGAAGAGAGCTACTTCGAGGCGTTCCGCGGCCTCATCAGGTCAGTGCCGAAAGAAGGCATGATCGTCGCCTGTATCGACGATGACCAAGCGCCGAAGATGCTCGCCGAAGCCGGCCGGGACTTCATAAGCTACGGCACATCTTCCCGCGCGAAGTACAGATATGAAGACGTCTTCCAGTCGGAGAGAGGCCTGGCGTGGAGCGTGATCCACGGCGACCTCCGCTACGACATCGAAAGCCCGCTCCTCGGCAAATACAACGCCGAGAACGCGACCGGCTGCTTCGCCTTGGCCAGGGAGATCGGCATCGCTCCGGAGGAGATACTCGAGGCTATCCGCGGATTCAGGGGGATGAAGAGGAGATTAGAGAAGCGCCTCGAGGCTCCGCTCTCCGGCGGGACGACGGTCATAGACGACATCGCCCATTCGCCGGAAAAGGCCAGGTCCGTCCTGAAGAACCTACGGGAGATATATTCCGGCAAGGTGATCGCCGTCTACGAGCCGAACACGGGGAACCGGACGCCGGAATCGGTGCCCTCTTATAAGAATGCTTTCCGGGATGCAGACATGGTCGTCATCCCGAAGCTGACCAGATTGAAGGTCGACTCGAACGAGCCGGAGAAGACTTTCGACGGCGAAGAGCTGACATCAGTCATCGGAAAGAGCCACAAGAACGCCGTCTATCTCGAAGACGATGAGGCTCTGGTCAGCCATATCACGGAAAAACGCGAGCCGGGAGACGTCATCGCCTTCCTCGGCTCTCACGGCTTCCGCGGGATGATAGAAGAGACTGTGAAAAGGCTGCAGTGAGCGGAAGGAAATCCGCTCACTTTCCCTCGTCCACGACCTCGGTCTTGACGTCGCTTCCTGCTATCTCTTTCACGAGGAGCGTCATGCCGCAGTGATTGCACTCGATGACCATGCCGGGCACCAGGTTCGGGTATCGGGAAAGGTCGATCACGTTCTTGCATTCGGGACAGACGCACAGAGCGCTGGCCGATTCGGTTCTTCGCTGGATCATAATGCTTTCAATGATATAAGAAATGGGTTAGTATGGCAATATGTCGACTCCTCTCGAACGATACCCGAAGCTCGCCGGGGCGATCGGCGTCCCGGGCATCTATTTCAAGCGCGAAGACCTGCATCCCTACGGCTCGCACAAGGGCCGTTCCATTCCGATCATGATCAAGCACTATTTGAAAGGCGGCGACAGCCGGTTCGCCATCTCTTCGTCCGGGAACGCGGCTCTGGCAGCGGCGCTTTTTGTCCGTGAATCGAACGACCGGCGGGAAGGAGCCGGCGGCAAAGAAAAACCCATCGGCTTGGACATCTTCATCGGACAGCATGCTTCACCGCACAAGGCGATCCGGTTGAAAGAGCTGGCGGATGACCACATCCGCGTTATGGTAAAGGAGCGGCCGCTCCAGGCTCTGAATGAAGCCGTAAAAGAAGGCGCGAGAAGCCTCCGACAATCGACTGATGATGTCGCCTTGATCGGCTATGAACCATTGGCCGCGGAGCTCGGAGAGATAAAAGGCGCCGGCGCGGTCATGATCGGCACCTCTTCAGGCACGACGGCCCAGGCCTTGGCCGCTTATTTTACAAAAAAGAAACTGTCGATCCAGGTCCATATCGTGCAGACATCATCCTGTCATCCCCTATCCGAGAGCTTCGAATCATACGACGGCCCGGATGAGACGTCGACCGCCGACGCGATCGTGGACAAAACGGCTCACAGGAAAGACGTCCTCATCCCTCTCATCGAGAAGACCGGCGGCCGCGGCTGGGTGGCGACGAACGACGATATCAGAGCTGCGCAGGAATTGACCGAAAAGCATGCGGGCCTTGAGATCTCCGCGAATAGCGCTCTCTCTGTAGCAGGAGTCATGAAAGCAACATCCATCGGCTGGAAATTCCCCGGCGCCGTTGTTTGTATGATCTGCGGCGAATGATAGGTAGCGAGAGAAGGAGACATTGAAAGACCTTGCGAGCGCGACTGGCGCGAGCACCGAGGAATTTCCCAGCAGGGAAATTCCGTGTCTTTCAATATCTCCTTCTCTCGCTACCTATAATCAAAGCGTGATCACAAGGCTCTGACTGCCCGTATAAAATGGTCGCCGCGTTCGGCGCGCGAGCCGTATATGCCGCCGGCGCCGAAACCGGGGCTGAACAGCACCTTATCTCCCTTATGGGCCTGATCCATGGCCGAACGCACCGCTTCTTCGACGGACGGCACCGAAAGGACGGTCAGGCCGTCGAGCCCGCGGATGGCCTGCCTTTCCTTCAAGGTCCCGCTTCCCGGCAAAACGACCAGGGCATGGGCGTATCGCGACGCCGCCGCGTATAAGTCATGATAATCGGCGCCTCGGTCGGACCCGCCCATGATGAGCACCAGATTCTTGTCTCCGGCCAAGGCTTCCATGCCTGCGACCGTGGCCTCGGGCGAGACGGAGGCCGTGTCATTCCAGAATTCGACGCTCTTCAGCTTCTTGACCGGCTCGAGCCGGCCCTTGAGCGGCTTCCATTTCGACAGGACCGCTTTGGCCGTCTCATTGGAAACGCCGAAGAGCTTGGCCGCTTGGAGGGCCAGGGCGGCGTTATCCTGATCATACGGCGCGCGACCGTTCCGAAGCCAGTCTTCGGGCACGAGCGATGCTTTGGTGCGCAGCATCTTCCCTTTCAAGGGAAGGCCGGAGGCCCGGACGGCATCGATGACCTTGTCGCTTCCGATCACATGATTGTTGTAGGTCTGATGGACGAGGATCCCGAAGGGCGACTCCAGGGACGACGGCAAAGATGGCATGGTGGCGAAGACGGCGATGTGCGGGCTCCAGTCGAGGGCGGTTATTTCCGGCATCATCTGTTCGGCGATGCGCAAGACGAGGATGTCGCCGTTTTTCATCCGACCGAGATGGGCGAGGATGCCGCTGTCCGACTCCGGGTCGGCGGTGAAGCACTTCTCCTTGGCTTTTTTCTCCGCGCAGGCCGCTTCCATCATGGGAGAGAGCATGGACAGGACGGTGGCCTTGCCGCAGGCGCCCATGATGCCGACGACGGTTATAGGCGGGGCGAGCCGGAGGAACAGGGTCTCCGGATATTCTATCTCGACGCCTTTCTTGCGAGCCTCCGACAAGAAAGACGAATTGCGGGGATATTCATGCGACAGGATGATAAGATCCATGTCGAGGAGATCGTCGGCCGGCACCGAGCCGCACAGGAAATTGGCCAGGCCGAGAGAGCGCAGCGAGGCCGCGTGGCCGCTCACCTTCGCCTCGGCCTTGAGATCGTAAACCGAGACCAGAGCATTGGCTTTGACCAAGAATCTGACGTCCGCCGCCATCTCTCCGTTCACCCCCAAACCGATGACGGCGATCCTTTTGCCCAGGAAGAAGTCACGGGCGCTCATGGGCATAATTATAAGGCATTCAAACCAGTATTGAAAGGTTCGGGGTATAAAAAAGAGGGCGGAGCTAAGCTTCCTGCCCTCTTTGCTTGCCAAGCGCTCTGCGCTTGTGGCAAGTTCGCTGACTATTTCCGACCGTTGGCGCGGTCCATCGCAGTCTCGAGGATGCCGAGTGAGTCTTCCGACGAGATGGCTTCTAAGGGCTTCTCGCCGCAATACTCCTTGATCCACAGATCCCGTCCGGTCGCCGTGAAGGCCACGCGGGCGATCTCCTGGATCTCTTCGAGAGAGAGTATTGACGCCGGTATCCACGGATGGGTCAAGGACCCGTTCAGGATCATGTTCGGATTCGGGAGATGCCACTGCTTGCATTCCGGGATCGTCCCCGCTCCGTAGGCCCTCTTGGCCGGAAGGCGCTTTCCCGTCCACTTCCTGAACTCCGCCATCCGAAGGAGAGCGATGAAGTTCCCCATCGGGAGCTTCATGTCGGGGTTGGAGAAGATCTGGGTGTGGCCGTTCGTATTCCGGACCACGCAGATCGTCGCCTTGCCCGTGAGCCTGGAGACTGCCGCTCGACCGGCGTGCTCGTTGTTGGTCGTGATGAAGTAGGCCGGCTCGATACCATCTGCAGTCTGGACATCGAACGCGACCAGCTTGTCGGAGTTCATCTCCTTGACCGCCTCGAGGAACATATCTGCGTCCCGAAGCAACATGGAGAACGTCTCACCGAGCCACAACCAGCCGGCCTTGACACTCATTCTGGAGACGATGGACGCCAGCTCGGTCACTAGGCTATTCCGTCGACTGAATGATTCGTTGACAAGTCGATTGACGATTTCGAATGCTTCGTCCTGCGGCACTTCCCTGACCCTGCAGAATTCCTGCCAGAGCCAGCGTGGATCGATTCTTTCGTTTCTCTCGCGAAAGACGATGGCGTCTAAAGCCTTACAAACCCAGAGATAGGTACCATACTGATCGGTACCTTTCTTGACCCGATGCATGGCTTTGACCAGGTTGGCGAGCTGGGTCGGGAAGGTCTTGGGCTGTGTGTCGCACCGCAAGACTTCGGTGAGCAGCTCCTTGAGGCCCGGCTTGTTGAGGATGCCGAGTCGTCTGGCCACGAGAGTGGCCGCGCACTCGTTCTGGAGCCGGCCGTCCGGCCGATGCTCGTCGAATTCGCTCTTGCCGTTGCCGACGCCGACGTACAGGCAATCCTTGCGATCTCCCCGCACCTCCTTGTCGCTGAACACGATCTTCGCCGTGCCGACTCCCGGGAAGATCTTCTCCCCGAAGAGCTGCAGCTCCCGCACGCCTGTTATTTCGTCCAGGTGTGAGAGCCATTCCGTCACTATCGTAGTTATCCAAGTTTTCAACGTACCCTTTCCGCGAGCACAAGGCTCGCTACTGACTGTTCTAGTTTGGGACAATTGTCCCGGACCGCACAGGGTGTGCAGATCTACCTTTAATTATAGCACGACAAAACTACATAAGTCAATGCTGCTTATGTCCTTATTCCTAGGCCTATTTCACCATCTACTTCTTCCCCATCAGCTTTTTGATCTTTATCATCTCCTGCAGCATGGCTTGGAGCTTGACGGTCTCGAGGTCAGCCGGCTCCGATTCGAGGACGAAAGAAGACAATCTCTTCATGAAGACTCCGTAGAGATCGTAGAAATACTGCTCCAGGATCTTCTCCTGGTGCGGCGGCTTGGGGAGGGACGGGTCGGCGGCCGGGCCGTCGAGGGCGCGCAGGATCTCCGCCGGCCGACGGATGCCGTCGTACATCAATGATTCATGGCTCAAGACGCCTTCCAGGGAAGGCGAGACAACGGTGTAATCTCGGAACATGGATAGCTATTTATAATCGGCGTTCACGCTGGTGAACGAATCTTTGGTGATGATCACGTGGTCTAAGAGGCGGATGCCGAGGAGCTTGCCGGCCTCGATGAGCCGGCGGGTCACTTCGATGTCTTCGGTCGAGGGGCTCGAGTCCCCGGAGGGATGGTTGTGGGCGAGGACCAAGGCTACGGCGTTGCATTCGATGGCCGTGCGGAAGACTTCGCGGGCGTGGATCAGATTGGCATTGACCGTCCCGACCGATATGATCTCGTCCCGGATGATGCGGCTGTGACCGTTCAAGTACAGACCGCGCAGATTCTCCTTGGGCAAGGTCCGCATGTCGGTCAAATGGTCATAGACGTCTTTGGCGTTCCTGATGGTGGTGAAGCCAGACTGCTCCTTGCCGTAATAACGGCGGCCCAGTTCGCCGGCGGCCACGATCTGGCAGGCCTTGACGAGAGGGATGCCCGCTTCCTCGGAAAGCTTCATGGCGTCGCGCTCGGCGAAGACGTTCTTCTCGCCGTAATCGCGGACGATGCGGTTCGACATCTCCAGCACGTCTTCCCAGACCGTACCGGTGATGAGGAGGAGAGCCGCGAGCTCCTGCACGGAAAGAGCCTCCGGGCCGTGGGCCAGGAGCTTCTCGCGCGGCTTTCCGGCCGGCGGCAGATCCCGGAGCATGAGCGGATATTCATGCCGGGGCCGGTCGAGGATGAGCGTGGTGTCTGGGATGACGTAGGCGCTTTTCCGCATGCCGGGGATTATAGCATGAACGGGAAGGCGGCAAGAGAACAAGGGTTTGAGAGACCTTGCGAGCGCGACTGGCGCGAGCATCGAGGGATTTTCCAGCAGGAAAATCCCGTGTCTCTCAAACCCTTGTTCTCTTGCCGCCTATCCCCTACTGATTGATCTTTGGATTTATCGGATACCGGGCCGGGTCGATGGTGCGCTCGAAGCAGATATGGCCGGCATCATGAGTCCAGGAATCGTTCGTCGATATGGAGCCGATGGGATATGAGACATTGCCGACGGGGATGGCGCCGCCCACGCTTCCGCCCGTGCCGTAAGCTCCCTTGCCGGATAGATCCTGTGACGCCAGACTGAATGTGGCGCACAGTTCGAAGGCCGGATTGGAAGACATCGCCGAGGTCCATTTCGTCGAATATCCGTAGCTTGAAGAGGTGTCGGGATCCTTGGGAACGGAGAAATTCGAGATGGGGTCGTTGAGGTCGCTTAGGGCCGCGGGCAGCTTCCCTCTCTGCTGCCAATAGCTGATGATCTGCCATTGGATATTCGTGAGATCGCTCACTCGCTGGCTGTCGAAACGGATGGCGCGCTGCTTCGCCGGCGAGCCGACGATCAGGAATCCGCCGACGACCCCCGCCAGAACGACGACGATGCCGAACCAGGCGAGGATCTTCCTCCAATTCTTCGCCCTGACGGAATCAACGGCGCGGGCCAAGAGATAATAAGCGAAGATGACGCCGGCAACGACCAGCACGACCAGGATTTTATAGACAAAACGGTCGGTGATCTCGCCGTTCAAGTACCAGTTGATGAGCACGACCAGATCGCCGACCACGGTCGCCCCGCCAAGGAAAAGGGTGAGGTAGATGCGCCAGCGGCGGATCCAGAGGTCCTTCTTCTCCGGCATGCGCGCGAGGTCGCGGCCGATGAACCATTCGATGACGTACAAGACCGGCACAAGGACGACGAGCATGGAGACTGGCCAAGCGATGGAGTTGGAGCTGAAGTAGCCGGCCAGGACATCCGGATTGTAATAATTGATGACACTGAAACACAGGTTGATAAGGGCGACAGCCGAGGTATAGAGGGCTATGGTGGCGCCGAGGTGAAGGAAGAAATCCTTCGGAGTGGTTTTGGAGTTCATCTGATCATATGTTAACGAGGCTGATAAGGGCGACGGTGCGCGTACTTGGATTCGAACCAAGGACCCCACCAGTATCAGTGGTGTGCTCTACCAACTGAGCTATACGCGCGCGATGTGAATTTTGAAACCGCGGGGAACGGCTCTTACACTACCAGAATTATACCGCAGACGCAAAAGCCGGAAATCTGCTAAAATTGACCCGATGAAGATCAAGAATATGGCCGAGCTTGCTACGACGCCCGAGCGGCGCGCCGCCTTGGAGATAGCGGAGGCGGGGCTTAAGGCCATCGACACGGCAGCCGTCTTGGAGAAGTCCTTGCGGATCGACGGCTATTCCCTTTTCGTCTTCGGCCAGACTTTCAAATTATCGCCGGACGGCAAGCTCGCCGCCGTCCTTGTCGGCAAATGCGCGGCCGACGGCGCCATCGCTTTCGAGAAGGCTCTCGGCAATCGGCTGGCTTCGGGCGTGGCCTTAGGCGTCGGAGATTATAAGGCATCAGACGGTACCAAGCCGCTGCTTAGAAAGATAAAGTACTACGCCGGCACACACCCGATGCCTTCGGAGGCAAACTTGGCCGGTACGCGCGCCATTCTGGACTCGTTGTCCGGCCTTTCGGCCGATGATACCGTTTTGTTCCTTATCTCCGGCGGCGGCTCCACTTTGCTGGTCCAACCGCCATGCGCTCCAGAAAAGATGAAGGATTCGGTCGTGAAGGAGAAAGAGATGCTCTCGGCCCTCTTCAAGGCCGGCGCCACTATCCAGGAGATCAATACCGTGAGGAAGCACATGTCGCTCGCCCGAGGAGGCTTCCTCTCGGCCGCGGCTCATCCGGCGCAAATCGTTTCGATCATATTCTCCGACGTGCCGGGGAACGAATTGGAATTCATCTCCTCGGGACCGACGGTGAAAGACACTACGACCGTGAAAGACGCCGAGGCTGTCATGAAGAAATACGGCCTCGAGCTCCCGGCAGAATGCCTCACAGAGACGCCGAAAGACGACGGGCTTTTCGAACGGGTGTATAATATCCTGGCTCTTTCAAATGAGACCGCTCTAGAAGAGATGAGACGGACCGCCGAGACGCTCGACTTCAAAACGGAGGTTAGGAACGATCATATCACGGGTGAGGCCCGTGAAGTCGGCGCCGGCATTGCCGAGGAGATCAGTGAGGCGGCATCAAAGACCGTCTTCCTCTATTGCGGCGAGACGACCGTGACCGTGAAGGGCTCGGGGAGGGGCGGCAGGAATCAAGAGTTAGCCATGGGAGCTCTTCCTGAGATCCGTGCCGGGCGCGTGGTCCTGTCGATCTCTTCCGATGGCCGAGACAACGGCCCGCATGCCGGAGCGCTCGCAGATAAGGCCCTCGTGAATGCCGCTTCCGCAAACGGCATCGACCGGGAAAGATTCTTGGCGAACAACGATTCATCGGCTTTCTTCGAGGCCGTCGGCGGCCTCATAGAGACGGGCGACACTGGTTCCAACGTCTCCGACTTCATGATCGCCGTCGCCGGATAGACCTTAATCGATTACTCGCATTAAAAACAAAACATAATGAGCACTGACCAAGCCAAGAGATTGACCGTGAAGATGGAAGAAGTCGGCATCAAGGACGTCGGCGAAGTCGGCGGCAAGAATGCGTCGCTCGGCGAGATGATCGCCGCTCTCACGCCCAAGGGAGTCCGCGTGCCTTCCGGCTTCATCGTGACCGCTACCGCCTATCGCCACTTTCTGAAGCAGACCGGCTTGGATAAATTCATCGCAAAAACGCTCGAGGGTTTGAATACCAAGGATCTCGACGATTTGGCCAAGCGCGGCGAGATCGTCAGGAAAGCTATCGAAAAAGCCGAGATGCCGGCTGATCTGCAAAAAGAGATCTTTGCTGGCTATGAGAATATGGAGAAAAAATACGGCGCCAAATGCGACGTGGCTTGCCGTTCGAGCGCCACGGCCGAAGACTTGCCGGGGGCCAGCTTCGCCGGCGAGCACGAGACCTATCTCGGCGTGCGCGGCAAAGAGCACGTCGTCCTGGCCGTCAAATGGGCCATGGCTTCCCTCTTCAACGACCGCGCCATCTCATACCGCCATGACAAGGGCTTCGACCATCTCGCCGTGGCCCTGTCGGTCGGCGTGGAGAAGATGGTCCGTTCGGACAAGGGCTGCTCCGGCGTGATGTTCACCCTCGACACCGAATCGGGCTTCAAAGATATCGTGGTCATCAACGGCTCCTGGGGCTTAGGCGAGATGATCGTCCAGGGCGAGGTCACGCCGGACGAATTCATCGTCTTCAAGAAGACCTTGAACACCGCCCCGAGCTCGCTTCTGTCGAAGAAGCTAGGCGTCAAGAACCGCAAGATGATCTATGGCGTCTCTACCGGCCTCAAGGCCACCAAGATCATCCCTGCCACGGCTAAAGAGAGAGACTCGTTCATCCTTTCCGATGACGAAGCTCGTGCCTTGGCCAAATGGGGCCTCATCATCGAGGAACATTACACCGAGAAGAACGGCGGCAAGTGGACGCCTATGGACATGGAATGGGCCAAGGACGGCGTCTCCGGCGAACTCTACATCGTCCAGGCCAGGCCGGAGACCATCCATGCCGGACGCGATTACAACAAGCTCAAGGAATACCAGCTCAAAGGGAAGGGCGAGCTCCTCACCAAAGGCGCCTCCGTCGGCTCGAAGATCGCCGTCGGCACCGCCCGGGTCATCCTGGACGCCAAGAATATGCACGAATTCAAGGCCGGCGAAGTCCTGGTCACCGACATGACCGATCCTGACTGGGAGCCGATCATGAAGATCGCCTCGGCCATCGTGACGGACAAAGGCGGCCGCACTTCTCATGCCGCGATCGTCAGCCGCGAGCTCGGCATCCCGGCCGTTGTCGGCTGCGAGAATGCCACCAAGAAATTGAAGACCGGACAGATCGTGACCGTGGACACGAGCGGCGCCGAAGGCATGGTCTATGACGGCAAGCTCGGATTCGAGGTCATAGAGCACGACGTCACGACCATCCCGAAGCCGAAGACCCATATCATGGTCAATATCGCTACGCCGGACATGGCCTGGGAGAAGTCTTTCCTGCCGAATTCCGGCGTCGGCCTGGCCCGCGAGGAATTCATCATCGCCGGCTCGATCGGCATCCATCCCATGGCTCTTCTGGATTACGGCAAGCTCGCAGCGTCCATCAAGAAGAAGATCGACAAGAAGACGGCCGGCTGGACCGACCGCGCGCAATTCTACGTGGATAACCTGGCCTATGGCATAGCGAAGATCGGCGCGGCCTTCCACCCGAATCCCGTCATCGTGCGCTTCTCCGACTTCAAGACCAACGAATACCGGACGCTCCTGGGCGGCGAGGCCTATGAGCCGGAAGAAGAGAACCCGATGATAGGCTGGCGCGGCGCTTCCCGCTATTACGACCCGAAGTTCGCCGAAGCTTTCAAGCTCGAGTGCCGGGCCATGAAGAAGGTCAGGGACGAGATGGGCCTCGGGAACGTCATCCCGATGGTCCCCTTCTGCCGCACGCCGGAGGAAGGCCGGAAGACCCGCGACATCATGAAGTCCTGCGGCCTCGACTGCACCACCTACGTCATGTGCGAGATCCCGTCGAACGTCCTGCTGGCCGATGAATTCCTGTCCGTCTTCGACGGCATGTCCATCGGCTCGAACGACCTGACACAGCTCGTCCTCGGTCTCGACCGCGACTCAGGCATAGTGAGCCATGTGGGGAACGAATTGAATCCGGCGGTCATGAAGATGGTCAAGGAGATCATCGGCATCTGCCGCGCCAAATCGAAATACATCGGCATCTGCGGCCAGGCGCCGTCCGACCACCCCGAATTCGCCCGTTTCCTGGTCGAAGCCGGCATCGAGAGCATGTCCCTGAATCCGGACACCGTCATCAAGACGACCATCGCCGTGGCGGAGGAGGAGAAGAGGTTGGAAAAATGAAGGAAACGAAAAGAGTCTTCGTCTTCGGGAACGAGGTGTTGGACAAGGATTCGCTGCCCTTGAAGATCCTCCCGGAGCTTCGCCGGGCGCTTCCCGGCGTCGCATTCGAGGCAAAAGACCCGAACGAAGAATGGGACTCGCCGGAGGAATTGACCGTTATCGATACCGTGATCGGTCCGAAGGAGGCCGTCGTTTTCGACGATTTAGGATCATTTACCGCCGCGCCGCGCTTTTCCTTGCATGATTTCGACGCCTTGGCGAACTTACGGTACCTGCAGAAGCTCGAGAAGATCAAAAGAGTGACGGTCATCGGCATACCACCGGATCTCAGCGAACGGTCGGCGATAGAAGCGATAAAAAAAGCGATCCTCGCGGATCGCTCATAACGACATCGGCCGAAAGCTCGGTCACACCGGCGACATGTCTTTTATGATGACGCAGCGCTGATGCACCAGCACCTTGTCGTCTTGATATAACCGCAGCTTGTATGGGTTCAAGGCCCTGAAGCTCTCACCGCCGGAGCTCGCCGTCACATCGAGACCGTTCTGCGGACATCTGGAGACCGTGCATTTGACCGTCTCGCATCCCGCCTCCATGCCTTTATGGACTCGCCAATATCCGAGAACGGTAGTCAGAGACCACAGATCATGGAGCCGGCGTTCATTGATGGCGTACTCGCGCAGATCAGCCACGGCGTTCGGAAAACAAGCCATCAGCAATGCGATATCCGGCTCGGTCTCGGATTTGACCAGCTTTTCCAGCTCATCATATTGCGCTTGTGTGATCTTCCCCATCATCAGTCTGTAGCTAGCACACGGCCAAGCGAACCGCAGGAACAGCTGCGGACCGGTCAGGTTTTCATGATTCATCGGACACTCCTTTCGAAAAATTGTTCAACGAACGTTTCCGGCAGTATAGCCGAAGTCCGCTGATTTGCAATCACCTTTCTTGCCACTTGACCTTGAGGAAGTGCGCCCCGCAGCTCATGCAGGGGTCGTAGGCGCGGATGAGCTTCTCTATCTCGAAATTGATCTTCTCCTTCGGGGCATCTGGCAAAAGCTCTTCGACTAAAGTGCCGACGTCGCGCTCGATGTTGACCTGATTCTGGCCGGTCGGCACGATGACTTCCCCATTCTCTACGATGCCGTCTTTGTCGATGACGACCTTATGATAGAGCGTGCCGCGCGGCGCTTCGATGACGCCGACACCGGTCCCCGCGCGCATCGGGACTTTTACTACAGGTTCCGGCTTGAATGAGTTCTTAGAGAGGATGTCGATCGATTCGTCTATGGAGTGGAGGATCTCGATGGCTTGCGCCAGATTGTTATGGAAAATGTCCGTGGATGGAAATAGCTTCAGTGTCTCGGCGGCTGATTTTTTCGTACCAGGATGTAATTTATCCTTGGCAAGATTCAATCTCGCTAAAGCGCCGACCATATAGCTTTCGCCTTTGTAGGTGTAAGCCGAAGCCTGCGAATACGGCAGAGCCACATGCTCGAGATGCGAGCGGAAATCCTTGCGTTCGTAAGTTTCTCCACGGCTGGTCACGATCTTGTCGCCCAGATATCCGAATGTGTCGTTCTGGACAAGGGCCATGTATTTCGTCTTTCTGTCGAAGTGGAACGGCGCCTTTCTGAAGATTTCTATCAAGCGCAAGACGGCCGGCCTGGCGGCTTTCAATTCCTGGACCGATTCGGCCGCGCCTTCGGCAGATGGGAATTTCAAGAATCCGCCTATGACCGGGAAGTTGGCGTGGACGCTCCGGCCGGCCACGAGCTCTGCCAGATGATTGCCGGCCGATTTGATATCGAAGCCGTCATGGAGAAGCTGGTGCTGCTCCGGATTATTCTCGTCGAAGTCCAGGAAGGCGTCTTTGCCGAAGAGATCCGGCATGACGAAGAGATAGAGATGCAGGGCGTGGTCGCGTATCATCAGGCTGTGCATGACGAGCCTGCGGAGGAGCTTAGTTTGCGGCGTGGGTTCTATGCCGAGGGCGTCCTCGCAAGCGGTGATCGCGGCCATGACATGGGCGTTCGAGCACGTGCCGCAGATCCGGGCCAGATGCTGAGGGATGGCGGCGATCGATTTTCCCTTCATGGCGGTGGTGAAGAAGCGCTTGTACTCAACGATGGCGAACCTGACGTCGGTGACCTTGCCGTCCTCCACGACGACGTCCATCGAGGCGTCGCCTTCGACTTTCGTTATGTGGTCCAGTCTCAGATCTATGCGGTGCATGGTGGTGTCAATGATTATCGATCGATGGCAACTAACTCCTTAGTTCCGCGACTAATCCGTTCACTTTCTCCAGAAAGACCTTCGGGTCCATCGGACAACCGGGGATCTCGACGTCCACCTTGACGACGTCCGAGACTTTTTTGACTTCCGGCAGGGCGCCGAAACGCGCGACCAGATAATCGATGCTGGCTTTCTGCTCCAGCGTGAATGTGTTGCGCTGGCCGGCAGGCAAGCCAATCACAGCGCAGGACCCGACAGCCACCAGCTTCTTCGAGCGGCCGCGTATATCCTTGATTTTGGCGACATGCTCCGGCGATGCCAAGGCGCCCTCTATGAAGGCGATGTCGAAATCGTCCATGACGTTATCCGTCTTCAAGACCCGGGCATGGCGGAAGTCGAAGAGCTCCTTCCACTCCTGCCAATGGTCATTCATGACCTCGGTCATGACGATGGTGTTGTCCTCGCAGCATGAGAACGAGAACCAGCCGATCTTTATCTTCGGGGACGATGCCATGTGGAAGTGATTATACCATTATCGTGATATAATTTCGCCGTGAGAAAGTCCCACGAAAGTGTCTTCACCATCGGCATCGGCGGAGCGGCCGGCGACGGCATCCGCGAATCGGGCGCGACGATGGGCACGATCCTGGCCGACCTCGGCTATGAGGTCTTCCTGTCTTTCGACTACCCGTCCTTGATCCGCGGCGGGCATAATTTCGCCCGGCTGTCGTTCAGCAAGGAGAAGATGTGGTGCGACCATGAGGCTCTGGACGTCCTTATCGCCCTGAATGAGGAGACTATAACGCTCCATCGGCATGAGCTGGCGCACGATTCGGTCGTTTTTGCCGACAGTTTCGAACCGCAAGACATTGAAGTCCTTAAAGGCAATGCCGTGACCATGCCCATAGCCGCCACGGTCAAGGAAATGAACGCGCCGGCCATCACCCGCAACTCGATGGCTCTGGGCGCCGTCTGCTACCTCCTGGATCTGCCTTTCGATTCGATGCAGAGCCTCTTAGGCCGCGTCTTCAAGGATAAGAATCCGGAACTCAACATCAAGTTGGCTGACATCGGCTATCAACGCATGAAAGGGACGGGTTTCCGGCATACCAAGAAGATCCATCCAGCCCCGGAAAAAAAGCAGCTTATAGACGGCAACACCGCTTTTGCCAAGGGCCTTATGGCCGCCGGCCTGGATTTTTACGTGGCTTATCCGATGACGCCGGCCACTTCTATCCTGACTTTCTTTGCCGACAGACAGAAAGAAACCGGCTTGCGGGTGATCCAGCCGGAAAGCGAGCTCTCGGTCATCAACATGGCCCTCGGCATGTCGTACGCCGGCAAGCGCGTGGCCATAGGCACGGCAAGCGGCGGATTTGCCCTGATGCAAGAAGCTTTCAGTTGCGCCGGCATGGCCGAATTGCCGCTGGTCGTCGCGGTCTCCCAAAGGCAGGCGCCAGCCACCGGCCTTCCCACATATTCGAGCCAGACGGATATGAGATTCGTCATCCACGCGGGTCACGGCGAATTCCCGAGGATAGTCATGGCCCCGGGCGACTCCGAAGAGGCCTTTCGCGCCGGCGTAGAAGCCTTGAATCTAGCCTGGAGATATCAGATCCCCGTGATCGTCCTCCTAGACAAGGTCATCTCCGAACATTCGGCCACCAGCCTCATCAAGACGGAAGGGATCAAGATAGAGCGGGGCCTCATCAGCGCGAAAGCCGGCGAGAAGTATGGCCGTTACGAGATCACCAAAGACGGCATCTCGCCCATGGCTTTCCCCGGTACGCCGAACACGGTCGTCAAGGTGACAAGCTACGAGCATGACGAGGCGGGCATAACCGTCGACGAGCCAGGGCCGACCAAGGCCATGTTGAGCAAGCGCTTCGCCAAGTCAGAGACGTTGAACAAGTCGTTGAACCATCACGAGACTGTGAAGGTCCACGGCGATCATTCAAGCGGAAATGTAGTCGTCTTCTGGGGTTCGACCAAAGGACCGGTCCTGGAAGCCGCGCGCTATCTGAAGAAGCCCGTCAAATTCGTGCAGATCGTCTGGCTGGAACCATTTGACGCCAAGAGAGTCGCCGAAGAATTGTCCGGCGCGAAGAAAGTGATCGACGTGGAATGCAACCATAACGGCCAGCTGGCGGCCTTGATCCGCGAAAAGACCGGCATCGCCGTCACAGACAAAATTCTGAAATACGATTCTCGGCCGTTCGAGCCGATCGCCTTGGCGGAAGAAATTAACGATAAACTATAATGCCTCTCAACCTATCGACAACCGCAAAGATCACTTGGTGCCCCGGCTGCCCGAACTCGGCTATCTTAGTCGCATTCAGACAAGCTATCGAGGAAATGGTCGGCACTGGCAAGATCAAACTGGAGAATATCGTGGCTTGCGCCGGCATCGGCTGCCACGGCAAGATCTCCGACTACCTGAACGTGAACAGCTTCACGGCCCTGCACGGCCGCCTGGTGCCCGCCATGACCGGCGTGAAGTGCGCCAACCCTGCGCTTACGGTCATCGGCATGAGCGGCGATGCCGATTCGTATTCGGAAGGGCTGGAGCATCTGATCCACGCCGCCAGACGGAATTCCGACATCAAGATCTTCATCCACGACAACCAAGTGTTCGCTCTCACCACCGGCCAGGCTTCGGCGGTCAGCCCCAAGGGCTTCAAAGGGAGATCGACGCCCGGGGGCAGCATCGAGGAGCCTTTCGATCCGTTCTCCCTGCTCCTTTCGGCCGGCGCCACCTTCGCTGCCCGCACCTACGCCGGCGACATCGCCGGAACGAAGAAGATCATCGAGACGGCCGTGGCGCATAAGGGCTTCTCTTTCACCGAGATCGTCCAGCCGTGCATCACTTTCTTCGACACCCGCGACTATTTCAAGGAACGCGTCTTCTGGCGCGAGGGCGGCCCTGCGACGAATCCGGACGAAGCGATCAAGCTTTCCAGGAAAGAAGGCGAGAAGATACCTCTCGGCGTCTTCTACAGCGTAGAGAAACCGACGTTCGAGGAACAGCTATTAAAATGACCCTTCAAAATTTCTTCGATCCGAAGTCCGTCGCCGTGATCGGCGCTTCGAACGACAAGAATAAGGTCGGCTACGCCCTGATATCCAATCTCCTGAAAGGCGCCAAGCGCGACATCTATCCGGTGACCATCTCCGAGAAAGAGGTCTTGGGCCTGAAGGCTTACGCTTCGGTCAAGGACATCGCCGGGCCGATCGACCTGGCCGTCATCTCCGTGCGGGCGGATGTCGTGCCCTCGATACTCGAAGACTGCGGCGCGAAGAAGATCCCCGCGGCCATCGTGATAGCCGCCGGATTCAAGGAGATCGGCCTGATAGGAGCCGAACTGGAGAATAAGGTCGCGGAGGCCGCCAAACGCCACAGCATCTCCCTCCTTGGCCCGAACTGCCTTGGCGCCATCGATTCTCATGCGGATTTTAATGCTTCATTCGCCTCCGACAAGCCCTTGAAGGGCGATATCGGTTTCATCTCTCAATCGGGCGCTCTCGGCGCGGCCGTCCTGGACCAAGCGATCTCCGAAGGCGTCGGCTTCTCGAAATTCGTGAGCCTCGGCAACGAGGCCGACCTCACGGAGATAGAATTCCTAGAATATCTCGGAAATGACCCGGAAACGCGGGCTATCCTAATGTATCTCGAGAAGCTGTCGGACGGCCCTGGATTCATGGAGCTGGCCAAGAAGATCGCCGAGGAAAAGCCGATCGTCCTCCTAAAGGCCGGCCGCAGCCCTCGCGGCTTAAGGGCGGTCATGTCGCATACCGGTTCCTTGGCCCCGGAAGACGCCGTCTTCTCGGCTGCTTGCCGCCAGGCGGGTATTATCGCCGTGGAATCGGTGCGTGAATTCTTCAACATGGCCAAGCTCTTCCAGCTCGGCTTGAAAAGGCCAATCCAACGGCTGATCGTGCTTACAAATGCCGGCGGGCCGGCGGTCATCGCCGCTGATCTGATTGATCTGTCGCGTTCCCTTTCGCTTATCGAACTGGCCGAAAAGACAAAAGAGGCCTTGAGAAAGGCCCTGCCTATAATGGCGGCATTCGACAATCCGGTGGACGTAATAGGCGATGCCTTGAGCTCGCGATACGATAGCGCCTTGAGGGTCTTGGCTCAGGAGGATAGCGCCGATGTCATCGTCGCCATCCTGACTCCGCAGATGATGACCGAGGCCGAGGCCACAGCCAAGTTACTGGCCGACTATCATCGGACGAAGAAGCCTGTCATCCCGGTATTCATGGGCGGGCCGGCGATCGAGAAGGGACTGGCCGAGTTAAAAAAGAGCGGTATGGTCAATTTCGCTTTTCCCAAAGACGCCGTCGAGGCACTGGATGATCTGGCGCGTGGAGCGAAGAAGCCGGCGGCAAAAGACGTGGTACCAAAGACCAGCGCGAAGAGCCCTGCCGAACGGATGCTGCCTTTCAATGAGACTCAAGCGTTATTCAAAGAATGTGGCCTTGCTTTATCGGGCATTTTAGTCAAAGACAAAAAAGACCTGGCTGAAGTGATGCGCAAGGCGGGCGGCGCTCTTTATGTTTTAAAAACTGCATCAGCAGACATCATTCATAAGACCGAAGCAGGCGCAGTGCAATTGAATTTGAAGACTGTGGCTGAAGCTGAATCGGCTTGGGACACGATCGTAAAGAACGTGCGCACTAAAAATCCAAAGGCTGTCATTGAAGGCATGCTGGTTCAATCAATGATGCCGGGCAAAGAAGTGATCATTGGCATGAAGCGCGACACCGTCTTCGGGCCGACTTTATTGTTCGGCCTGGGCGGCATATTCACCGAAGCCTTGAAAGACACTTCACTTCGCGTGGCTCCGATCGGAAAAGAAACGGCGAATGATATGATCCGTGAGATCCGCGGTATTAAGATCCTTTCAGGCCTGCGAGGCGAGCCGTCCGTCGACTTCGGGGCGCTCGCCGATATCATCGTCAAGCTCTCCAAGCTCGCCATGGCGCATCCGGAGATCAAGGAAATAGACCTGAATCCGGTCATGGCAAGCCCGGATGGAGCCGTTATAGCGGATGCGCGGGTGATGATCTAGATCTTTACGCCAGCAGCACTCCCCCATCCACGACGATCTGCGAACCTGTCATATAGCTTGAGAGGTCTGAAGCCAGGAAGAGGGCGACTTTGCCGATGTCATCGGGCTCACCCATGCGCCTCATAGGAATTTTCTCCAAGAATTTCTTCAGGATGGCTTCGATGGCCGGATTTACGGGCTGACTGGCCCCGGCGCCGGTGCCTGGCGTAGCGATGCCGCCCGGGGCGATGGCGTTGACTTGGATGTTGTGGGACGCCAGCTCCAAAGCGCTGTTCTTGGTGAACCCCCACGCGCCGTGCTTGGAAGCGTCATAGGTTGCCAGGCCGATCGACGAAGGATGCAGGGCGTCGATGGAAGTGATGTTGATGATCTTCCCTCCTTGGCCTTGTTTGATCATCTGGGCCGCCGCCGCCTTGGTGAACAGGAAGATGCTCCTCAAGTTGACGGCGATGATCTTGTCGAAATCGCCCGGCTTCATGTCCATGATCGGGATGGTCGGATAGATGCCGGCATTATTGACCAGGATGTCGAGCCGGCCATACGACTTGACTGCGAAAGCCACAGTCTCGTTCACGTCCTTCTCGTCGGAAACATCGGTCTTTACGGAAACTGCTTCCCAGCCTTTTCCCTTGAGGCTCTTCGCCGCTTCCGCGGCGGCGGGCTCGTTGATATCCGCGATGATCACGCTAGCTCCGGCTTCAGCCAGACGATAAGCGATGCCGAGACCGATGCCCATGGCGCCGCCGGTCACGATGGCAGTCTTGCCTTTGAGGCTGATAGTCTGTTGCAGGGTTGATAATTCCATAGAGCTGAATATTTTAAGCGTCTTCTAATAGGATGCCGGACAAGTATATCATCATCGGCCGCGATCGGTCACTCTAACAGCTTTTTCAGGTCGAAATCGGCGTTTCCCAGCTCTTTATGCCGCGCGGAGACGTCGATATTGCGCTCGATCAGTTTGGAAATAGCGCCCATCTCCTGCGTGCGGTTCAAGAGCGTGGCGCCTTCGACCTCGCCGTTGGCCAAAATGATGCGGGCATATGAACCGATCTCCGGCGAGCCGCGCGGGATGACGACGCGACCCGGACTAGGAGAGGCATCGCCGACGAAAGCGACGCGCGTATCGAAGCCTTGGGTGGTATAGAAAGAAACGAAACGGAAGGCCTGGCGTTTGCCTGCCATTCCCAGGCCAGCTATCCTGCCCTGCTCGTGAGCCGAGACCCAGTTGCCCATAACGACGTTCTCTCCCAGAATCAGGTCTTTGTATTCGGCAATGTCACCGGCCGTCCAGACACCAGGAAGACTAGTTTCCATAAATTCATTGGCTACGAGGCCGCGATGCGTCGTCAAGCCAGCAGTTTTGAGCCAATCGAGGTTCGCAATCGTACCGATGCCGTAAATGATCATTTCGCACGGTAAACGCCTGCCGTCTTTCAAGACGATCTCATTAACCGCCTTGTCGCCGGTGATTTCCACGATCTCAGCATTTTTGATGATCTTGACGCCAGCTTTCTGCATGGCTCGCTCAATCATCAGTCCGCCAGCTTCATCCAGGACCGGATCCCAGAAGTACGGCTCGAGGATGATCACAGTCGTATCGAGACCGGCCAATTGCATGAGGTCGGCCATTTCAAAACCGATGAAACCGCCGCCTACGGTTACGGCGTGCTTGGCCGTCTTGATGCCGGCCATGATGGCCTTGCCGTCTTCCAATGACCTCAGATAATGCACGCCCTTCTTGTCCGCACCCGGAATATTGATCTTGCGAGTATTGACGCCGGTGGCGATCAAAAGCTTGTCGTAAGAGATCTTGTCGCCGTTCGAAAGGGAAACGGTTTTTGCGGCTACGTCTAAGGCCGTGGCCGTCTTACCGCCGAGAAAAGCTATGTTTTTATCCTTGTACCATTCCTCGCCCTTCAACCAAACCTGGTCGAAAGGGACTTTGCCCAGGAAGAAATTCGGCTTGGACAGCATCACCCGCGAATAGAGCATGTACGGCTCGTCGCTTACGATGGCGATAGAGCCGGCCGCGTTATTCTGCCTTATGGCGTCGGCCGCCGACACTCCGGCCGCCCCGCCGCCGATGATGAGATACTTGAAGCCCTGCATTATTTCGGGAAGACCTGCTTGCCTGACTTGTCGAAAAGGAGGATCGCCTTGGTCGGGCAGGATTCAGCCGACATCTGGAGTGTGGCGTCGTCAGCGGCGTCGGCGCCGGTGACTATGGCTTTATTTTCCCCGTCCAATTCGTAAGTAGCGCCGGAGACGGCCAAGCATGAGGCCGCACCGATGCAGAGGTCGCGGTCGATCGCTATCTTGCCGAACTTGGAATCTTTCCTGTTACGCGGATATTCTTTGAGATTCGCCATGTTGACTTGATTATTTTACTAAAACAACTTCGCGGACGCCTGGCACTTCTTTCCGCAAGAGCCCGGTGATGAGAGTATTATACGTCAGATCGGCCAACGAACAACCCACGCAGGCTCCGGATATCCTGAGCTTGACCGTGCCGCCTTCTACTCCGACCAGGTCTACCCCGCCGCCGTGCATCTCGATGTACGGCCGGACCTTGTCGATGACATCTCTGACCTTCTTCTCGATCGAGGCTTTTTTAACGGGCGTCCGGGCCATAATATTTTTCGCGATAGAATCTGATAAGCTCCTCGGCTAAGGGCAGGCATTCGGGATAGCCGATACCGACCTTGGTCCGCTTCTGGACGGCCTCGAGGGTGGTGGCGCCCTCCAGGACGGCTTCCTCGATGTCGGCCTCGGTCACTTTGGTATTGGGGTCGACGACTTTCTCGCCCTCGACCATGACCCGCGCAAGTTGGCCGGTCTTCTTGAACCAGTGATTCAGGGCCGCCCGCAGGGCCTTGTCGCCGAGGACCGAGCAATGGATCTTGCGGTCCGGGAGGCCATTGAGGCGCTTGATGATGTCTTGCGGCGTGATCTTGAGCGCTTTGTCTATCTTCATGCCGCCCTTCTCCGTGACCATGAGCGAGAGCATGGAAGTGGCGGCGATGGCGCTGGCGCAGCCGAAAGTCCGCCACTTGAATTCGGTTATGGTGTCTTTCTTCGGGTCGATGTTGAGCCAGACGCGCATGACATCGCCGCAAGCCGGCGAGCCGACCACGCCCTCGGCGTCATAAGCGGCCTTCTTGGGGCTCTCCCATAGAAGATTGCGCGGCTCGAAGAAATGGCTGCGCACCTCCTCCGAATAGGCCCAGGAGCCTCCAGCGAGCTTGTTCACCACGTCTGGTTTGGGGCGAATCACTTTCCTTGCCGGTTTCGGCCTCTTCACGGACTTTTTAACAACGGTTTTTGGCATGGATAGCTATTTAGCTTTGATCTGTTTCTTCCTCAAGAAATGCGGCGTTTGGTTCCCGATGAAGGCCCGCGGGTCCGACATGGCTTTCTTCTGGTCCATCGAGAGGTCTAAGGGCGATATCTTCCGGAGGCGTTCCACGATCTTCGGCAGGTGCTCAAGCACATAATCTACGTCCGCCATGGTCGTATCGGTGCCCAAAGTGAAGCGGACGCTGCCGTGCACGAATTCATATGGGTTGCCGAGGGCCGTCAAGACATACGACGGCTCCAAACTCTCGGAATTGCAGGCCGAGCCGGTGTTTATCATGATGCCGTGCTCGTCGAGCTCGAGGAGCAGCGACTCGCCTTCGACGTCCAGGATGGAGATGTTCAGGAAGTTCGGCAGGCGCTCGGTCGGATGGCCGTTCAGGACGACTTTGTCTATGGACTTGAATATGCCTTTCTCTAGAGCGTCGCGCATCTTCTTGACCTTGGCGCCTTCGGCTCTCTTGCTCTTCTCGTTCAATCCCATAGCCACGCCGAAGCCGACGATGCCTGGCACGTTCTCAGTCCCGGAGCGCAGGCGCCCCTGTTGGCCGCCGCCGTACACGACCGGACTCAACTTGACGCCGCGGCGGACGAAAAGGCCGCCGATCCCCTTCGGGCCGCGGAGCTTGTGCGCAGACAGCGTCATCATGTCTACTCCCAGCTTTTCAACATTCACGTCGGCGTAGGCGGCGGCTTGGCTGGCGTCGGTGTGGAAGTATGGCAACGGCTTGTCTCCGCGGAATGACTTAACGACCGCCGAGATCTTCTCGATCGGCTGCAAAGTCCCCGTCTCGCTGTCGGCCATGGTCACCGAAACGATGATCGTCTTTTCATTCAAAGCCTTTTTGACCTCGTCAGAGCTTACTATGCCATCCTTGCCGACGGGTAGTTTTATAATCTCGAAGCCTTCTTTCTCCAGGGCGTCGCAGGCAGCCATGATTCCCTTATGCTCGAGGCTTGAGATGATGATGCGGTTGCCGGCGGCTCTGTGGGCCCTGGCCGCGCCGACAACAGCCAAATTATCAGCCTCTGTGGCCGAACCGGTGAAGATGAACTCGTCCGGCCGACAGCCGAGAAGCTTGGCGATGGTCATGCCGGCTTCGGCGATGGCCGCCCTGGCATGACGGCCCATGGCATAGAGATTGGAAGGATTGCCATATTCTCCTTCAAGATACGGCATCATGGCTTTCAAGACGCGCGGGTCTAAGGGCGTCGTGGAAGCGTTGTCGAAATAGGCCTGCCGTTTTGACATTGGGGCTTATGATAGCATCTCGAACGCTTGTGGGCACGGGGAGACTCGAACTCCCAAGGATTGCTCCATACGCTTCTGAGGCGTACGCGTATACCAGTTCCGCCACGTGCCCGTTCGGCACTCACTATAAAGCAATTGCCGGAAAAGAGAAAGGGCGCCGAATCTGGTCCGGCGCCCCGAAAGAATCCTACGGATGGAACAACCACACCCACCACCAGTCAAGCCACGGCCAGTACATCGGTGCGTGTCTAAACGCCAGAGCGGCGAATGCACGGAGCAATCCTAAACCGATATATATGGTCACGACCCAGGTTGGAATGGAGATCAGTGCTTGTTTCCAACGAGGCAGTCCATCAAGCTTGCGCTCGAGCGGACTGCGCCGATCTAACGGAAAAGGTTTAATGTTCATTCGCTTAAAAGTATAACAGAAATTGTATATTTGTCAATACACGAAAAAACCGCCCTGTTGGGCGGTCTTTTCGTAGCGCGCTCTATTTTGTCCCGTTCGCCCATGAACAGCTCAATTGAGGCTGTCCATGTGGTGTCCCCTCTCTTCGGGGACTAAGCGCTCCCGTTTACGGTCGGAGAGCGATCACCCCTCATCCTTCTGGGATGAGATCGACATAAGTCCTTCCTTTCGGAAGAACGTTGTTTCCTTGAAATATTCCACGAGCAGCTTCCGCTACCCGTGCCTTGTTACGACTTACCCCCTGTCATCGAATTTGCCGTAGGCCCGCGTAAAGCGAGATTTCGGGCACCTCCGACTCCCTTGGGTTGACGGGCGGTGAGTACAAGACTTGAGAACGTATTCACCGCGGTATAGCTGACCCGCGATTACTAGCGATTCCGGCTTCATGAGGTCGAGTTGCAGACCTCAATCCGAACTGGCGCGGCTTTTATAAGGGTTTGCTCCGCCTCTCGGCATTGCGTCCCGTTGTAGCCGCGATTGTAACACGTGTGTAGCCCAGGGTATCAGAGGGCCATGCTGACTTGGCGTCATCCCCACCTTCCTCCCAGCCCCGAACGCACAACTTTTTGCGCGCTCCGGGCTGGGCGGTCTCGCCTGACACTTGTAACAGGCAACAGGGGTTGCGTTCGTTACCCCACTGAAGGGAACAGTTCAAACCACGAACTGACGACAGCCATGCAGCACCTGTCCATCCGCCTTGCGGCGACCGACGTTTCTGCCGGTCTTCGAATGGATTTCTAACCCTGGTAAGGTTCTTCGTTTATCGTCGAATTGAACCACATGTTCCACCGCTTGTGCAAGTCCCCGTCTATTCCTTTGAGTTTCAACCTTGCGGCCGTACTACCCAGGCGGATCTCTTAACGCGTTAGCTTGGCCTCGAAGAGGGTCGATACTCCTCAAAGCGAGAGATCATCGTTTAGGGCGTGGACTACTGGGGTATCTAATCCCATTCGCTACCCACGCTTTCGTGTTTCAGCGTCAGAAATGGACCAGTCTCCTGCCTTCGCTTTCGGTGTTCCCCATGATATCAACGCATTTCACCGCTACACCATGAGTTCCAGAGACCCCTTCCAATCTCAAGCAATGCCGTTTCTCCCGCGGACTCTCGGTTGAGCCGAAAGATTTAACGGGAGACTAACATCGCCGCCTACACACCCTTTACGCCCAATGATTCCGGATAACGCTTGAGGCACTCGTATTACCGCTGCTGCTGGCACGAGTTTAGCAACCTCTTATTCTCCGGGTACAATCAATAGACTTTTTCCCCGGCAAAAGGAGTTTACATGCCGAAGCACTTCATCCTCCACGCGGCGTCGCTCCGTCAGACTTTCGTCCATTGCGGAAGATTCTCGACTGCAGCCACCCGTAGGTGTATGGGCCGTGTCGCAGTCCCATCGGTGGGGGTCAGCCTCTCAGCTCCCCTAGGCGTCATAGCCTTGGTAGGCCGTTACCCTACCAACTAGCTGATACCGATCAAGCCGTTCCCGGAGCGAAAAATCTTTACTCTCGCGAGACTATCGGGAATTACCCATCCTTTCGGATGGCTATGCCCGACTCCAGGGTGCGTACTCGATTATTACTACCTCGTCTGCCGGTTGCTCCTTGCGGAGCCCCCTTGACTTGCATGCCTTATCCACGCCGCCAGCGTTCATCCTGAGCTAGGATCAAACTCTTAACTATAAGCGAACGGAACAAAATAGAAGGCGCTAACCGTCTATCTTAATTTCGCCATCCTCTGCTCGGTCGGATCCGTTGAATCTACGGAATCCATCGTAATCATTGTTTGAATATATGTGTACTTGCACTTTCCTCGTCGTCCCGGGTTAGCAGGACCTCGAAGAAGCTTAATACATTCTCTTTATGTGACTTTCAAAGTTCCGCCTCGGGTAACAAGGCGTTTTGCTTGTTATGAGAGGTAAGAGCTAGTTTACCTGAAGGAAAAAGGAAGTCAAGGGGAGCCTGAAAGCGTCTTAAATCGGCTGGCACGGACGATGTTGGAACCTTTTTGACGGATTTAGACCGTTAAATGATCTTTAATACGAATTAATTTTACCGGACTTGCAGGATGAAGTTAGGACTGCTACTTAAGCAAGTAATCGTTATCCCTAAACCTTTCCTTGTTCTTGTAGTCTTCTCACTAAATACTTACCTTTACTGGTAAATGCTATTTTATTGCCATAAATTCCTTTAGAAATACTGACTATATCCATAGTATCAAGGCGTGACAATGAATCTGGGTTTAGGTATGGTTGAGCGATAGAATTTGAAAGTCCAACGTCACCTGTGAATTCGCCACCACTTCTATAGATAATAAGAACCGCGTCCCTAATAGCCATCAATGCAGACTGGTTAGAAGAAATGTACTCGAGTTCCTTTTGCCACTCTATTGTTGGGTCAATGGATCGTATTTGTTTTTCTTTTTGTGTTTTCTTTTCTACAACTTCTAGTTTTTCAACACTTGCTTTTTCAAGACTCTTTTGTGCAACCTCTATTTTTCTTTGTTCAGAAATTTGGATAATTTTCTTTTCAGTATCATATAACTGTTCAAGTCTAAAAAAGTAAATAGCAACGTACTTCTGGAAATATTCAATAAATAGCCAGGTCAAAATAATTGGTACCATCCACCCCAAATAGGAGTGCCAATCTTGGGAGTTAAAAAATTCTTTGCTTAGATACTGACTCTTCAGAAGTCCTGTTGTAGACCATATTTTGTCACCATCTGCAAAGAATAACGAGAGAACAAACTCATGATGAAAGATGAGCCAGAATATAATATATGTGCCATAAAAAGAGGTGGTTAATCTTTTCTTTATCTCCTCTTTAAATGAATTGATTATTTCATTTTGCATATTCTTGTAGCTGCGAGGTGTGTCGTTGGGACCTTTTTAACTAGCGAAGTAACATTTCAGGACTCTAGTTAATTCTACATCGAAATTACAAGATTAAAAACATCATTTGTGATGATGTATACTTATGCCATGCAAGATATGAAAGAAAGATTGACTAACAAAATCGAGATCCGCCTACAATTCGTGGTCATAATGCTAGTCTTTTTTCTCACTATTTTCTCTGGTGTGCAGCTGGCAGGATGTATACTTGTAGCAGCTTATATCATCGACTACATTTTCTTCACGGCTCTTGGTGACAAGATTGATGAGAGGCATTTAAAATGGCTAAATAACACGATACTTATAGGAATCGGATCATATGTGATTCCGCTTGCGTCAATAGCCACATCGACCCAAGCAAGCAGTGTGCCGATATGGCAAGGATATACATTGATGGGATTAATTTTTATTTCAATGTGGCTAATGGTCTCAATTCCAGTAGCCCTTCTCATTATGCTTCTCGCCTTTGGAATAGACTGGAAGAAGAAATTTAAATAATGGGATTAGTCATACAGGACTAATCTGCAATAAACGAAGTCTAGGAACTCTTCGGCATAACTTCGATACTACGTTGATTCAGACTGGCTGTCTGGTACGGGGGTGAGCCCTCGTGCAACGAGAATTGGAAGAATATCGACAGCCACTTTATTAAACTATAAGCACGGGCTGTAAAATCCGTTGGTTCAAAAAAGTATTGATTTCCGCAGTAAGAGTTTCTAAGGCTGCTCTTTGTTCAGTAGATAAAGTCAGGGAAGGAATTCTTCCTTCGGCACACAGTTTCAGAGCGAACATGAGTTTTGGTTTGCTGTTGCCTAAATTTAGACGTGATTTTAGAGAAGTAGTAAGTGTATGATAATTCGGGATTCTGGAATCTAAAACATTCTCAATATCTCTTGCGAAAACTAGTAAGTTTCTGAAAACAGTTAGTGACCCGGCAGGAACAGAGTTGATTTCTGCTTCGGTAAATACTCGTGTACGTAAGGAAAGGTTATTAATCCTGCGTTCGTTTATCAACGATGCAAGGGTAGCGTTCGATTCACCGGGGTTTGCATTATCCTGATCTATACAGACGGCAGTTCTGACACCGAATGCTGTTAGAAATGAATATATTGCAGGTATAACAGCCTTACCTGCAGCAATCACAATTGAAGTTTGTTTTTCTTCAGTTCCTCCAAAGGCCTTTAAAAATTCAAAATCAGTTGGACCTTCGACTATAACTGCAAGTCCGGAAAACAGTGCATCTTTTAAGCCATAGGTATCAATTTCCGTAAGCCTATAATAAATCATGGGGTCAATTTGCGTAGCCGGGTCGATTCCGGTTAGAGCAGCAGTTTGGCTCTGCATTCTCAGTTTATTTACCTGTCTTGTTATAGACCCATCTGAAGTTTCAGTGAATACAACAATTTCTTGAAAGAATTCACAACTCAGAAAATCTGATGAGTGAGTAGTATAAATAATCTGACCTTCAATATCTGTTCCTTCCACTGCTTTTCTAAGTATCTTGTAAACAATACTTCGAGCCTGAGGATGTAGATAACTCTCCGGTTCTTCAATAAGAAGGATGGCTCTTTGATTTCGGCTATGCGCTTTCAAGTATGCGCGATAAAGAGAGATGATAGCCAAACGCTGAATTCCTTCTCCTAGTGTTTCTAGTGGAACGTCTTCTTTATTCTTTGTAATAGCTAGATGGAATTGCCGATAATAATGCCATGGATCATAATCCAAAAACTGCAGAGCAGTCCCTGAAAGATTGTTGGGTTTTACCTCGTTCCAGAACGTAGTTACATCTCTTTCAAGTGTTGCAAATTCAGCTGGCTCACGGAGTATACTCATTACCCTTCTAATACCTCTTTCAAATCGTGTTTTCTTTGATTGATCATTACTAAAGGCATTTTCGACTTTCTGAAGCATCTTACCAATAACACTCCATTTGTTCGATGGCTGCTCTGATTGGAGCTTGATCAAAGGGATAGTGATAGCAATCGGGAGATGATTTCTAATTTCTTGTGATACATATATTTTCTTATCGGATGTTCCATAACATGCAATCTGCCAATCAGCAACACTGAAGTCATTTATTGTTTCAATCAGATGAAATTCCACCTCGGTGGAATTTTGACCATGCCCACTAGATAGATATGCAACTTCAATAATAAGACCTTTAATGCTTTTTGTACGTCCACCTGCTGATCGTGATTCTGGAATAACTATGTTCTCTGAGAATTCACATGCCATTACAATTTTTCTCCCAAAGTCTTTCTTGTAAAAGTCATCTTCTGAAAACTGACTCGACGGCCATTTATCACCAAGTAAAATCTCTATTACCCTTAATGCAGTACTCTTACCGGCATTGTTGCTACCCACAAATGCCATCAAGCTCGTTTTTGCAAAATCAATAACAGCGGGCTCCTCGCCAAAGCAACGATAATTCTGAATGTAGAGTTTGCTAATAACCATTGATTATCTTTATGTTACTCAGGTTTTACTATTTTGCTAGTGTGGTATTAAACTACAATCTATAGTCGATGCTGGCAAAAACACCTAAAAACGTTCCGATTTCAACGTTGCTACTAGTATAGGCTTGTACTCGAACAGCAAGAATTAGAACTATCTCTTCCCCTGCCACCTCTCGATAGTGACGAGGAGCGGCGAGCCGATGAAGACGGACGAGAAGGTGCCGGCCACGATGCCGATGATGAGGGCCAGGGTGAAGTGGGCGGTGGCGGAGCCGCCGAGGATGTAGAGGACGACGAGGGCCAGGACGACGGTGGCGGAAGTGTTCATGGAGCGGGTGAAGGTCTGGCTGATGCTCTCCCCCACGATCTCGAGGAACGGCTTCTTGCCGGAGGAGGTCCTAAGGTTCTCGCGGACGCGGTCGAAGACGACGATGGTGTTGTGGACGGAGAAGCCGAGGATGACGAGGACGGCCGTGACGAAGAGGGTGTCGACTTCATAGCCGAAGAGGTGCCCCAGGATGGAGAAGGCGCCCATGGGGATGATGACATCGTGGACGAGCGAGACGACGGCCACCAGGCCGTACTTCCAGGAAGAGACCGGCTGGGAGACCTTGCGGAAGGCCCAGGTGATGTAGATGATGATGCCGAGGATGACGAGGAGGACCGAGACTATGGAGCGCTTGACGGCTTCGAGGCCAAGGACCGGACCGACGGAATCGAAAGAGGCGATGGTCGAGGAGGCGGTGCTGTTCAAGGACAGGGCGCTCACCACGGCGGCTTTCTCATTCTGGTCGACGGCCTTCATGCGCACGATGAATCCGCCGGTGCCGGACGGGCGGACGGAAACGGCCGGGTCGACGGTCGAGAGTGCCTTGGCTACGGCCGATTGGTCGGGATTGCCGCTCGAATATGAGACGTCGATCAGGGTGCCGCCGGTGAAGTCGATCGAGGGAACGAGCTTCCAGACGCTGAGAGCCAGAATGGAGATGACCACCAAGGCGATGGAGATGCTATAGAAGATCTTTCTGTTATTGACTATCCACATGGTGGTATCGATTTAAACGTTGGTCGGCGGTTTATGTCTGCGAAAGCCGTTGCTGATGAGGAATTGCGAGAGCTTGGTCGTCTTTGACGGCGCCACGGAATAAAGGAAGAGGCGCGAGACGGTGATGGCCGTGAAGAGGGACACCAGGACGCCGATCACGAAGACCAGGGCGAAGCCCGTCACGATGGAGGTCGAGCCGAACTTGTACAGGATGAAGCCGGTGATGATCGAGGAGACGTTCGAGTCGCGGATGGAAGGCCAGGCCCTGGCGAAGCCTTCATGCATGGCGTCCCAGATGCCCCGGCCGCGGAGGAGCTCCTCCTTCATGCGCTCGAAGATGAGGATGTTGGCGTCGACGGCCATGCCTATCGTTATGATGAAGCCGGCGATGCCAGCGGCGGTCAGGGTGACCGGGATGAGCTTGAAGAGGGCCAGCATGATGGCGGCGTATATGGCCAAGGCGACGGTCGCCACCAGGCCGGGCAACCTGTACCAAAGGACGAGGAAGAGACCGATCAGGATGAAGGCGATAACGCCCGTCTCGATGCCGCCCTTCACGGCTTCTGCTCCCAGGGTCGGACCGATCGTTTGGGTGGAGATAAGGGTGACGGGAATGGGCAGGGCACCGAAGTTGATGTTGCGCACCAGGGTCTGAGCCGTCTCGACGGTGAAGCCGCCCGTGATCTGGGCCTGGCCGTTGGGGATCTCTTCCCGGACGACCGGGGCCTCGATGAGGACGCCGTCAAGGAAGATGCCGATGTAGTCGCCGGTGTGATTTTTGGTGAGGGTATCGAAAAGGACGCGGCCATCGTTGTTCATGGTGAGACCCACGACAGGCTGGTTAGTGGTCGGATTGAACTGCAGGCTGGCCTTGCCCACCATGGCGCCTGTAAGGCCCGTCGGCTTGAAGAGAGCCAGATAGGCGGCATTCTTGGTCTCGGGAGCGGTCGTGGCTGTCGCTTCCTTCGAGCTCGAGAAGGTCTTCAGGTCATTGGCCGTGGCCACGCGAAATTCCAGGTTCGGAGTGGCGCCGATGGCCTTCACAGCCTCGTCGACGTTGGTGACGCCCGGAAGCTCGACGATGAGCTTGTAGGCGGCTTCTTTCGAGGAAAGGGCGGCGGCCTGTTCGGTCTGGATCAGAGGCTCGGAGACGCCGAAGATGTTGATGCGCCGTTCGACGTCGTCTTTCAAGGCCGCCATGGAAGCGGAGATGTCGGCCGGGGCGAGCTTCGAGACGTCGGCCTGATAGACGAGGTGGGTGCCGCCGGAGAGGTCCAGGCCCAGCTTGAACGGGAATCTGGCGCCCGGGGCGTTGGTGGCGTAAACAAAATAGCCGACCAAAGCGGCGATGACGACGATATAGAAGGCCTTGGCCCGGTGCTTAAGCATATCGGCCTATTATAACGACAAGCGAGGATTTGTAAATGCCTTTTAGGTATTTACATGATCCGAGCGCAGTCGTTATATGAGCGAAGCGAATATATTGGTTCCGGGAGATTCCGCAACTCACATGAGCCCTTTGATCCCCTCTTCGATGACGATGGTCGGTTCCCAGCCGAGCAATTCTTTCGCCTTGGTATAATCGGCGAGAGTATCGTGAGGCTCAAGACGGGGCTCGATATGGACGAACGGCCCGCCGAGGAGCTCGGCGATGCGCTTGACCGAGATGTTCCTGCCGCCGCCTATGTTTATGACTTCCCCTCTGCCGACTTTCTTGCTCTTGGCCGCCAGGATGTTGGCGCGGACCACGTCGACGACGTGGGTGAAGTCTCGCGTCTGAGTGCCGTCTCCGGTGATGGTCATGGGCTTGCCTTCCCGCTTCTGTTTGATGAACTTGGCTATGACGAGAGCGTACGCGCCTTCTTCGCTCTGGCGCGGACCGTAGACGTTGAAATATCGGAGTGAGACGGTCTCGAGGCCGTGGACTTCGGACCAGACGCGGCAATAGAGCTCGCCGGCGTGCTTCTGCATGCCGTACGGGCTCTTCGGCAGGGCCGGCATGTCTTCCCGAAGCGGCATCTTCGGCTGGTCTCCGTACGCCGAGCTTGACGCGGAATAGATGAGACGCTCCACTCCCGCTTCCCTGGCGGCCTCGAGGACGTTCAGGGTGCCGGTGATGTTGACTTCATGGGTCTCGACCGGGTTTTCGATGGAATACTGGACCCGAGGCAGAGCCGCCAGATGGAAGACGTATCTGCTGCCTCCGAAGATGGGCAGCAGGTCTTCCTTATGCCGGATGTCGACGATGTGGAGCGTCGCTCTCGGATGGACGTGCTCGCGCTTGCCGGCGGAGAGGTTGTCGACGACGTGGACGTCATAGCCCTCTTCTATAAGAGCTTCGACCAGGTTGCTGCCGATGAAGCCGGCGCCGCCGGTGACGACTACCTTGTCGGGTTTTTTGCCTGTTTTCCTTGTTTTGCTTCTACGGGTCTTTTTCATGATTTGATCGTATCGCTTCTGACAGGCCTTCTTCGGCTATAACTCGATAGGTCTCCTTCGCGTCACTTCCCCGTCTTCCGGAGCAGCACCTGGAGCGTCCTAAGAGCAATCTTGAGATCCAGGATGAGCGAGCGGTTCCGGATGTAATACAGGTCATAAGACAGCTTGTCGCGCGTCTCTTCCGTCGCCACCGCATGATGCGGATGGGCCTCGTGATATATCTGGGCCCAGCCGGACAGGCCGGGCGTGACGAGATGGCGAACATTGTAGTACGGGATCTCTTTCCTGTATATGCCGGAGAGCGACGGCAGTTCCGGCCGCGGACCGATGAGCGAGAGGTCGCCCAGGAGCACATTCCAGAGCTGAGGCAGCTCGTCGATGCGCGAGGCGCGCAGGAAGCGGCCCACTCGAGTGACCTTGTTCTTGGTGACGCCGTCCGCTCCGTAATCGCCGTGATCGTCACCCGACATGCTGCGGAATTTGACGATCCTGATCGTCCTGCCGTTCTTGCCTACGCGCTCTTGGGTGATGAAGATCGGCCCGCCGTCATCGAGCTTCACGGCCGCGTAGACGAAGGGATAGGCGACGAGTGAAATCGCCCCCAGGACGGAGGAGATGATGATATCCATGGCGCGTTTCAGGGTATCGTAGACACGGCGATTGCCGAGAGCCGCGGAGGAATTCTCGACGAGCCATCTCTCGCCCACCATCGAGAGCGGGATGCGGTCGAAGAGCGTCTCGTAGAGCCTGCTTCCGTCGACGACCTGGACCCCGGAGAAGATGAGCGAATACAGGAAGGACATCGCGGCCTCCACGGTCTTGTCGTGGAGATCCGCCACGATCATTGAGGCTCCGGAGCTCTTGACCGCGGCCGTGATGGCGGCGGTCGTCTCGCTCGCGGACTTCGACGGCTCGACGCGGTCTTTGAACACGATGCCATACCGGGCGCTCCCGTTGATCTCATCGAAGATGTCCTGGATGTCGTTCCCCGCGCCGACCAAGATCGCCGTCTGTTTCTTGGAGACGCTCATGACCGGGAGCATGACCATCCGCCAGAGGAACAGGCAGAGGGTGGATATGACGAAATAGATGAACAGGTTGGCCTTCGGGGTGATGGCGACCGGGGCGAAATAGAAGAAGAGCACGCCGAGGATGGCGCTTACGATCTGGGAGCGGACGATGAGGCCCCTGGTGCGGCGGCGGACGAAGGCCAGCTGCTTGTCGTAGAGCCCGGCGCTGAAATTGACTATGATGGAGACGGCGAACAGGATGAGGAACGGCGGGAAGTTGAGGAAGAGCAGGTATCGTCCGGGGATGGCGCCGTAGCGCACGACCAAGGTCATGACCAGCGAAAAGGTGTACGCGACGAGGTCCCCGACGATGAGCAGCGCGGTGTTGCGGAGGCTTGAGATCCTGGCCATGGAAATCACGCTACCACGGATAAGCGCTTGTTTCAAGGACGAGTAAATGTTACTTTAAAACGGATGAAGATACTCTACGTCATCACCAAATCCAACTGGGGCGGCGCTCAAAGACACGTCTTCGATCTGGCCACAGCCATGAAAAAGAGCGGCCATGAGGTCAAGGCGGCCCTTGGCGGCGAGGGAGCCCTGAAGACCCGTCTGGAGGCGGCCGGCGTATTCACTTACCCGATAGATTCTCTGAGGAGGGACGTCTCGGTCTTCGAGGACGCCGGCTCGTTCAGGGAATTATTCTCCGTCATCAGGCGCCAGCGGCCCGACATCCTCCATCTGCACAGCCCCAAGGCGGCGGGCCTCGGCGCCGTGGCCGGCCGGATCCTCGGCGTCAAAAAGATCATCTCGACAGTGCACGGCTGGACATTCAACGAGGGTCGGCCTTTCCACGAGCGGGCACTGATCGCCCTCTTCTCGTGGCTCACGGCCATCCTGTGCCACAAGGTGATCGTCGTCTCCAAACGGGATTACGAGCAGGGCGTCCGGTTCCCCGGACTGAGGGAAAGACTCGTATTGATCCGGCCGGGCATCGGCCCGGCGGCGCTCGTCTCGGTGGACGGCGCGAAGCGATTCATGGCCAGGCAGATCGGCCTGGATCCGGCCGCATTCAACGGCAAGAAGAACGTCATCGGCACCATCGCTGAACCGCATCCGAACAAGGGCCTTTCCTATCTCGTCGAGGCCGTCGCCCTGGTCGTCCGGCAGCATCCCGACACGATCTCGGTGATCATAGGCGACGGCCAAGAAAAAGCCCGCCTCCATATGCTCATCAAGGAAAAGAAGCTGGAAAGACAGACGTTCCTCCCCGGATACGTCCCGAACGCCTCGGAATACATGAAGGCCTTCACTATGTTCGCCATGTCCTCGGTCAAGGAAGGCCTGCCGTACGTCCTCCTCGAGGCCGGCGCCGCGTCGCTCCCGGTCGTGGCCACGACGGTGGGCGGCATCCCGGAAGTCGTGGATGACATGGAATCCGGCATCCTGGTCCAGCCGAAGAACGCCTGCGAGCTCTCGCACGCCATCTCGTTCATGATCGAACATCCGGAAGAGCGCCGCGGCTACGGCAGGGCCCTGCGGGAAAAAGTCCTGAAAGATTTCTCCCTGGAGAGGATGATCAAGGAGACTGAGGAGGTCTATATGAGTGAATAGAAGACGCGTAATCGTCGGACCAACGCACTATCTCGGTCCTAGGAACTCGTTCTTGACCGCGTCTTTGTGGGCCGGCCGGGCGTAGCGCATCATGGCCATGAGAACGCCGAGAAGTAGGAACTCGCTCATCATGTGCGTGCCGCCGTAGCTCATGAATGGCAGAGGCGTGCCGGTCACGGGCAATAGGTGCAGGTTCATGCCTACATTGATGCCGATATGGACGATCAGATAGACCGCCACGCCGGCCCCGTACAGGATCTCGAAATTCGTGGCACCACGTTGAGCCGCCCTTATGACCCGCCAGATGACGACGCCGTAGAGACCAAGCAGGATGAAGATGCCGACAAGGCCCCATTCCTCGGCGAAGGCCGCGAAGATGAAGTCCGTCTGGTATTCCGGCAGGAATTTCAGGCGCGATTGGGTGCCGTAGCCCAGGCCCTTGCCGAAGAGCCCGCCGGAGCCGACGGCGATAGTCGATTGATAGGCGTTATAGCCGGTCGAATGGACGTTCGACAGCGGCTCGATGAAGTTGAGGATGCGGTCCTTTTGGTAGCTCTTGAAGCCGAAATTCCAGAGCAGGGCCGCGGCGAGAAGGCCGACGCCGAGAAGAGCGAAGAGATGCTTCTTCGAAATGCCGGAAACCATGACCATGCCGAGCCAGACCAGGGCGATCGTCACGGCCGAGCCGAGGTCCGGGTGGAGAATGACGAGGATGAACAGGGCGAGGGCATAAGCGCCGGAGACGAGGATATGCCTTATGTTGGCTATCTCGATGTGACGCCTGGAAAAATATTTCGCCAGGACGACGATGAGGGAGATCTTGGCGAGATCGGACGGCTGGAAGGAAAAAGCGCCGAACGAGAGCCAGCTTTCGGCGCCGTGGGACACTCTGCCCAAGACGAAGAGGGAGCCGAGAAGGAGCGCCGAGACGGCGAAGAGGGCTACGGAAGCCGTGGTGGTCCGGAGGAAACGCACGTCGACCCGGCTCATGGCGAAGAAGGCCGCGAGAGAAAGGGATATCCAGACGAGCTGATGTACGGCGAAGGAATTGTCGCCGGTGAACGAATACATCGTCGCCAGACCAGCCGCGAGGATCGGAACGATCGCTCCAACGAGCCACCAATCGATGTTCGGGCTCGATTTGTCCATGCGCCCCTTATTTTGCCATAAGCAGGACTTCGATGGAAACGACGGCTCCGCCGTGGCTTATCGGCCAAGTGAACGGGGCGTGGGCCGTGCCGGAGGGCGGGATCAAGTCGACGGCGGTCTTCGAGAAGTCCAGGACATTGCCGTCCTTGTCGAGGAGCACGGCATAGATTATGACGTCTTTCACCGGGTTCACGCTGCTGTTAGAGATGGCGACGAAGAGCGACGAGCTGGACGCGGTTTCGTTGTAGTTCTTGTCGGAGACTGAAAGAGACGAGAGCGGGTCGGAGCGGACGAACCATCGGGGCGGCGCGGTGAACTGGAAAAAGGTCCTGGCTGGCGTCTGTTTGCCGGCGCTCACGGCTCCCTGGAAGACGAGGGTGTCCCGGCCGGGGGGGATGGTCATGACGTCGTCGATCTCGGCGAGCGGTATGCCCTGATCGTTCAAGAGAGACATTTGATATGGCGTGCCCGTGGCTTCGGCGTTCCTGTTGGGATTGATGACGTAAGCGGCCATGTTGTAAAGGCCGGGGGCGACCTCCTTGAATCTAGCCCAGGAAACGGACGGGGCCAAAAAGGCGACGGGACAGAGCTTCTCGCAGGAGCCGCCGCAGTCCACGCCCTGCTCGTCGCCGTTCTTAATGCCGTCGGAGCAAGACGGCGCTTTGTAGAAAAAGAAAAAGGCCGGCACGCCCGCGGCGACGACAAGCACGGCAATGATGGTCGCCGCGTATTTTAGCCTTCTTTGCCGAGACCATGAGGCCATCGGCAGACATTATATCATTGAATCCTCTGTTCTGGCGGCAAGCTACTTTCGCCCCAATGGGACTATCATCGCCGCAACTGCGTTTCACTGCCGTGTTCGGAATGAGAACGGGTGGTGCCACAGCGCTGAACCACCAGAACGCAAGATTCAATGCGATATGCTCATGCCTCTGGACTGGAACGGTATGTGTTGTTTGAATTGAAAATGACCCGCTGGGCAAGACATGTATTGCGTCACCACGAAGTCCGGTGAAGATCATTTTCAATGAAAGCAACACATACCGTTCCAGTCCAAACAAGTTTGATCATAGCAATGTGGTGATTATCACAGCGATTTTCAGGGTTCCCGACGAGATCGACGGATTAGTACGTCCCGGCTCAACGCCTTGCGGCGCGTACACCTAACGCCTATCAACGTGATCATCTCTCACGGGTCTTGACGATGCCTCATCTTGGGGCCGGCTTCTCGCTTATATGCTTTCAGCGATTATCCGATCCGGACATAGCTGCCCTGCGGTGCCGTTGGCACGACAGCAGGTAGACCAGCGGTCCGTTCAACTCGGTCCTCTCGTACTAGAGTCAATTCCCCTCAAGCATCAACGCCTGCAGTAGATAGGAGACCAACCTGTCTCACGACGGTCTGAACCCAGCTCGCGTACCACTTTAATTGGCGAACAGCCAAACCTTTGGGAGCTTCTCCGCCCCCAGGATGTGGTGAGCCGACATCGAGGTGCCGAACTCCGCCGTCGATATGAACTCTTAGGCGGAACTAGCCTGTTATCCCTAGAGTAGCTTTTGTCCGATAATCTTCCGCGGCGTCTAACGCCCACGGTCGGTTCACTTGGCTCTGCTTTCGCATCTGCTCGACACGTACGTCTCGCAGTCAATCCAGCTTGTGCCCATACACTATCGGCACGGTTTCCATTCGCGCCTAGCTGAACTTAATAGGCTCCTCCGTTACTTTTTAGGAGGATAGCGCCCCACTAAAACTGTCCACCAGATACTGTCTCCCGGCGTTTATGCCGCCGAGGTTAGAACATACATAATCCAAGAATGGTGTTTCATCGACGGATCAGCGCCCCCCGAAAGGAACGCCTCAAATCCTCCCATCTACGCTACGCATGGAGCACGTATGGTCAATATCAAGTTACAGTAAAGCTTCTAGGGTCTTTTCGTCTAACTGCAGGTAACCGGCATCTTCACCGGTATTGTATTTTCACCGAGCGAGTCTCCGAGACAGTTCTCCAGTCATTGCACTATTCAACGCGTCGGAACTTACCCGACAAGGAATTGCGCTACCTTAGGACCGTTATAGTTACGGCCGACATTCACGAGGGCTTATAACAATCAGCTTGATGTGATCGCACCGTCGTTATTTGACCTTCTCGCATTGGTCAAGTGTCACCCCCTATACATCCTCTTTCGAGTTCGCAGGGAGCTGTGTTTTTGTTAAACAGTTGCCAGAGATACTTTAGCTGCGGCCCCTCGATTGAACGAAGGGCAAGCCTTATTCCGAAGTTACGGCTGCTTTTTTGCCGAGTTCCTTGGAGACCTCTCACTCGTTCGCCTTGGTCTACTCGACCTGACCACCTGTGTCGGTTTGCGGTACGGTTCTCGCGAAGATGATCTTAGAAGTTTTTCTTGAAGGGGCGCTTTGCTGTATTTGCCTTGCGGCATTTTCACTCCGCTCGGGTTCGCCATCGAAAGCAGGATCCGGATTTGCCGGGACCCATCCTTACAGCATGAACGTTAAATCCGATAATACGCGCAGCATACTGCCCCTCGTCGCTCCATCGATCTTCGCGAAAGTCACGGAATATTAACCGTGTGTCCATCGGGTGCGGCGTTCGCCATCCCCTTAGGACCGACTAACCCTTGGCTGATATACATTGCCAAGGAAACCTTGGTCTTTCGGCGTGCGGGATTCTCGCCCGCATTGCGGTTACTTGTGCCAACATTCTTACTTCGCAACGCTCCAGTGCGGGTCACCCCTTCACCTTCAAGGCGATGCGAATACTCTCCTACCGCTTGCGAACTTCATTGAGGAGGCATTTTTACCTGAAAAATGCCAGAAAAAGTTTGGTCGGGGTGGTCGGATTTGAACCGACGACTTCTCGCAAGATGGGGATTACTATCTATGGCTCATCATCACTAGCACGCCGTGCTTAACACACGGTATACGTTGTTGCCCCACAAAGCGAGCGCGCTACCGGGCTACGCCACACCCCGACACCAAATCCGGTCGGAAGGCAGACTCGAAAACGAACGATGCTTTAAAGCAGTGGTTCACAGAGATATAGTGAGCTAGTCCAGGCTCCTTACCTGGGATTAGGTTAATCCACCGCTTTCGAGCGCTCGACGCATTCGAGCCGCCTTCCGACGCGAAATCGACACCGGTTCCCGTTATTCAGCGATCAGCGTTGCTGACTTGGGAGACAGCGGGCACGCCCATGCCGACTAGTTACGCGGGAACCGGCTAAAAGAACAAAATTTTCCTCAATGAAGTTCACAAGCCCTCAGTTTCGGTACGACGTTTGAGCCCCGATTATCTGCGGCGCGACACCTCTCGATGAGTAAGCTGTTACGCTTTTTTTGAATGATGGCTGCTTCTAAGCCTACATCCTCATTGTCGGAGAGATATCACCACCTTAAGCGCACTTAACGTCGATTTAGGGACCTTAAATTGAGATCATGGGCTGTTTCCCTTTTGACCAATGGAGCTTAGCCCCCACAGTCTAACTGCCGCGCAGTGACCTTGCGTATTCGGAGTTTGATAGGTCTCGCGGCCTTTCGGCCTGTCGAGATCTTCCAGTGCTCTACCCCGCAAGGGTAAACGCGACGCGAACCCAAAAGTTCTTTCGGAGAGAACCAGCTATTACCGAATTCGATTAGCTTATCACTCCTTACCACACGTCATCCGAGAGTTTTGCACGGCTCACCGGTTCGGGCTTCCCCTTTCCTTTCGGAAAGGTTCACCCTGCGCGTGGCAAGCTCATCCGGCTTCGGGTCTCAAGCAAACAACGAACGCCCTATTCAGACTCGGTTTCCCTGTTGCTCCGGGCTCTCGCCCTTAGCAGAGCTGCTTGCTTGAACTCGTTGGCTCATTCTTCAATAGGCACGCCGTGACGGACAGGGCCCCGCTTCCGACTTTCCGGACGCGAAGTCCTGCCCGCTCCGACTCCTTGTAGGCATATGGTTTCAGGTCTATTTCACCGCCCTTCCGGGCTGCTTTTCACCTTTCCCTCACGGTACTAGTTCACTATCGGTCTTCTGGAGTATTTAGACTTGCCGGTTAGTTCCGGCGGATTCCCCCGAGCTTCTCGTGTCCCGGGGTACTTAAGAACGGAAACAAAGAAGATCTTTTATTTTCATCTACAGGGCTGTCACCTGCTGGGGCTCATCTTTCCAGATGATTCGACTAACGAAAGATTTTGTAACTTCTCTGCCGATAAACGGCACGTCTCCGCCTTGCAACTCCCAACCTAAATCGCACGGCACGAGCCTTTCGGCTGGCTCCGTACGATTTAGGTTGAGTTTAGTCTCCTCCGCGTTCGCTCGCCGCTACTGACGGAATGCATAGTTTGTTTTTATTCCTCCTGGTACTGAAATGTTTTACTTCCCAGGGTACGCTCCTATATAGAGTAACTACATAGGTCATGATGGTTCACATCACGGGGTTTCCCCATTCGGAAATCTTCGGATCAAAGGTTGCTCGGCACCTCCCCGAAGCATATCGCCGCCACGCCGCGTCCTTCATCGCCTCCATGAAGCCAAGGCATCCACCATACGCCCTTAGAATTCCCGTCGGGAACTCTAAAAACCGCTTGTGTTAATTACCTACATTGCTTTGTCCGCCCGGCTCGACCCGAGCCCGACGGACCTTACATACTTGTTTGAGGTATGAGATTTTCAAGCTTCAGTCGTCCCGTAAAAACGAAAAACCGCTTCATTGGGCGGCTCCGCATCACGCCTCTAGTTAAAAGGGGTGTGGCTACGGCCGCGTATGTTGGCGATTAATGTTTGTAATCATTCCGATGTGCCTATAAGTATACTTACGGCCGTTTTTAAGTCAATACCCGGGAGCCGGCAGGCGGTTTGTGAATAGTGGGGATAGAGCGTTGGAGAACAAAAGCGGCCCCAGCCGGGGCCGCTTCGCGTCCATAATGGATAAAGGCTAATCCCTGCGGAGCAGGGCGCGGGAAGTGCTGTCGATGATCTTCTGCGCTTCTTCCTTGCCGCCCAAACCGAAGGCCAAACCGAAGGCCAGGGCGCCGCCGGCAAAGACGGCCGTCAAAACGGTCTGGATGATGCTCGGGGCCACGCCCAAGGTGTAGAGGGCCGTCAAGAGAGCGAAGATCCAGATGGACCACTTGGTGACGCGCCCGCCGAGCTCGGCTACGTGCAGATGACCGGCTTTGGCGCTCGCCACCACGAGCTTCTGCATGGCGTTGGCCACTACCGCGGCGATCATCAGGATGAGGACGGCCACGATGACCTGCGGCAGATAGAAGACGACCTCGCGGAGGAATTGATTGACCTGCTGGAGGCCGAGGACGTCGAACGAGGCCATCAGGAAGACCACGATGACAAACCACCTACAGAGGGCGCCGACGAACATACCGGAGTTGAGGTTATGGCCGGCGCGCTTGACCACGTCTTCCATGCCGGCGGACCGGAGTCCGGCGTCGACTTTCAGGACCTTGAATATCCCCTCTACGAGCTTCTCGACGAGAGAAGCCAGGACCCAGCCGATGGCGAAGATGATAAGGGCGACGATAAGGCTCGGCACGAAGTTGGCCACGCCGTACCAGACGCTCTGAAGCGATTGAGTGAAGACATCGCCCCAGGTTTGGATGAACATCATATATTTATGGCTTTTAACTGATAATTACGCCTTGTAATGGTCGTTTGATTATACCACTTAACGCCGAAACAGGCCTCGGAAAGGCCTGTGGATACCGAATGGAGGCGCTGGTCCGGCCTGGATTACCGCGGTTCGACCCCGAGCCGGTCCAGGAGAGTCACGTGCGGGTAGTCGAGGATATCCCTGACCAGGCGGTCATGGATGCCCAAGCGATATTCGAAATCCTGCGTCTCGAAAGCGGAATAGGTTATCTCCTTGCCTATGTCGGCTTCGATCCCCCTGATCGCGGTCTCGATCTTGCGGAGGGAGAGGCCGTCGCCGACGATGAGAATGTCGACCCGCGAATCCCAATTCTGGATGAAGATGCCGGCGGCCAGGACGAATTTGAGGCGGCCGACCCCGGCGAAACGCCTGACGAGCGACTCGTCGGCGGAAACGCTGGAGATGACCAGGAGATTCTTCAAGGGCTCGAGGTAAGCGAACTTCCCGTACAGGACGTATCCTTCCCCGCGGGCTTTTTTGACGACCGCTTTCTTGCCGCGGAAGGTCTCGACGTTCTTCACGATCGGCCGTTTCTTCAGGATGCCGGCCTCCGTGAGGTTAGAGAGCTCCTTTCTCACCGTGTTCGGCGAGACCCGCGTCCGGCGCGACACCTCGCGCAGAAAGAAGGCCGTCTCCGGATTGAATAGGAAAAGGCGCAGAATCTTAACCTTGGCGCGGTTGCCGAAGATGGCGTCGAGAGCGTCCATGGTATATGACATTATACCCGATTCGGGACCAGTCCGGGGCTTATTTGAACTCGACCTTGCCGCCGGCGGCTTCGATCTGTTTCTTCAGGTTCTCGGCATCCTCTTTCTTCATGCCGTCTTTCAAGAGGGCCGGGGCGCTGTCGACGAGGTCTTTGGCTTCTTTCAAGCCGAGGATGAGGGCTTCCTTGACGGCCTTGATGACGGCGATCTTCTGAGCGCCGGCCGAGGTAAGGTGGACGGCCATGATGCTCTTCTCTTCGCCGGCCGGAGCGGCGACCGGGGCAGCCGCCTGGACCGCGGCCTTAGCCGAGACGCCGAACTTCTTCTCCAGGAGCTTGACGAGCTCGGAAAGGTCGATGACGGACATCTTCTCGATGGTCTCGACGATGGATTTGAACTTCGCCGGGATCTCTAGGAGGACATTATTATTGGGGGTGTTGTTGGTTTCCATGATTTTTAATTAAGCAGTCTTTTGCTTGCTAATCTCGTCCAAGGCCGAAACAAGGCCTTGGATGGGCGAATTAATAACATTGACGAACATGCCGCGAAGGACCGAGAGTGGCGGGATGGCGGCGATCGCCGTCATCTCGTCTTTCGACATGTACTTCCCTTCGAAGACGCCTCCCACGATGGAGATCCTGTCTTTCAACTTGTTCTGGAATTCGTACACGCCGCGGGCCGGGGCGACCAGATCGGCGCCGTAGGCCATGGCGAATTCGCCGGGAAGCACCGGCTCGGTGCCTTTGTACTTCTTGGCCTCGAGGGCCTTCCCGGTCAGGGTCTTCTTGGCCACGAAGAAGCCGGTCTGGTCCGCCTTCAGCTTGCGGCGCATGGCCGTGGCGTCGGCGACCTTGAGGCCGTGGATGTTGACGAAGACCAAGGACTTCGCTCCGTCCATGATCGTCTGGAGCTTCTCCACCACGGCCTTCTTCTGTTCTTTTGTGCGAGCCATATGATGATCGGTTATGAATCTTATATCCTGCCCCTTGCGTGCAGGGGGCAGGTTCGACCTTTGTGAGGCCAAACAAAGGAGATGATATACCTCGGAAGGTCTTAACCCGCTCTAAGCGGTCGCCTTCTGTCTTTGGCCTTGACGGCTAGATTAGCATGGGCGGCTCTGGAGCGCAACCGTTTTGCAAGAGGTCGGCCGGATCAATGCTCGAATCGCTTCAGGAAGTCGTCGAGGCTGTCTAAGAGGTGGTTTCGGTCGGATGGAGTGAGCATTTTGAATCTAAGGTGCCCGGAACCGGCAAGCGGCAAGCGCCAATCTGAGGCATGCGCCGAGAGGAATCTTAGAGACTTCATCGATTCTCGTATGCGATCGATGCGGCTGGAGATATCTTTACAACGCTGCGAGCCGTGTCCCGCGGCATCGCAGGATTTTTTCAGGAGATCCAGAGCCTTGTCCTGGTCAAATGAAGGGCCGGGGCTTGAGGTAGCGTCGATAGTCCCGTCGCCGTCTATGTCGAGCGAAAGCGGAGCGGTCGAGGAAGCCAGACCGGCCTTAGGGGCGTTGAATCCGGCGTAGCTTACGATAGTCGTGGTCGCCGCAGACAGCTGTGTTACCGGTACGCCGTTCCACTCAACCGTTTCGACGGTCGTGGTGGCTCTCACGCGCTCTATATCGAGGGTGAAAGAGCCCGTGCCGACGCCGTCGAGCGTCACCGTGTACTTCTCGCCGTCATCCGGGACTGCGATCGAAGTATTGCAATCGTTATCGCTACCACAACCGAGCACGTCGTAACTGCTGCCAGGTATCTTCTCTTCTTTCATGGTATAAAGGCCTTCCTCGACCTGCGACGCCACTTCCGGCGGCAAAGGTACTTCGCCGGTATGATTGCCGTGGCTGTCGTAAACGTTCAACTTGACCGGCGAATGGGTGCTCACCCGTAATTCTTTCCTGGAGGCTTCATATTCGGCGGCCAGATGGTTCCAATCCATGTCATTCACGCTGACGCCTGGGATCTTTGACAGCTCGTTAAGGACTTTCGTATTGTGCTCGGCCGGGTTGTCATTGTAAATCCGATCGCCGCTCCTGGAGGGATTGCTGATCATCGAGCCTATGGCGGTCTCCGTGTTGGATGCCTCCAAGATGTTCGAATGATTGATATTTTTACCATCCAGGTGCGAGGCCGCGGCAAGATCGACCGGTATGACTCGGCCGCTATTGAACTCGGCGCTTTGCGCCATGACCGTCCCGTCACCATAAGGATCTCTGATGACTCTGTAACCCTTGTTCGAATATCCGATCCCCACGGGCGTGTTCTTGTCGTTCCATCCCACTATCGCCCAGCGGGCGATCGAAGTGGGCCACGCGAACGGGTCGAGCAGACCATGGAGCGCGTCGGCCGTGGCCATGAGTAACTGATTGCCTTTAATAGGCGTAGCTGTATTCGAGGCTGCAGGGGCCTTGCGGGAATTGGCCGTACCGGAGATAAAGGCCGACTGGGCTTCGAATGAACCGATAGATTGCGGATACGAACCGTCGTTCAGGTCGGGAACAGTGGTCGAGGCGAATACAATCGTCGGGCTGAAGACTTTCGAGAAGAACTCACGCGAGGGCAGGAGCGAATAAGCGCTCGGCATGTTGGCGCCCAAGCCGCGGGCGTTCGCCTGGGCCATGATGAGGCCGTATCCAACAGACTCACCGTCGCCGTGAAGCAGGGCCGGGATGGCGGCGGGCGTGCCGAGATACGGCACGCCGACGGATATGACCGAATCTATGAGGCCGGCCTTGCCGAGATCGGCCAGGGTCTTCACCAGATATTCCGCCACCAGGCCGCCGTTCGAATGGGCGACGATGCTCACCTTGCCTGTCTTCGAGCGCGAGGCAAGCTTGGCGACGGTCTCGACGAGCGACTCGGTCGTCGTGGCCTTCTTTTCTTTTCCTGCGACCACTTCTGACACCGGCTTGCGCCAGTCATAGCCGAAGGCTTGCCATTCGTTTACGGTGCCTTTTCGGACAAGATCATCAAGAAAGCCCATGAATCTTCCATATATCCCGAAGAGACCGAGAGCCTTGTCGATCGGACCGCCAGAATATATAGAGGCGTCGGTCGAAGAGCCATACCGGTTGAGATAGAGCTTGGTCACGTCGGCATTATCGTTCGGTTCCCATAAGCGGTTAACGGCCGTGCCGAGACCGAACGGACGCGATTCCGGTCTATATAATCTAGTGCTCTCGAGCCCTGGGATGAAAAGGATGCTCGAGCAACATGGCGCATCATCCGGGCCGGTGTCTAGCGGCGGTTCGGCCGTCAGCCACGGTGAGTAGCTTACCGGACCACGGACAGAATCGGCGCCGGCCGCGGTGGGACCGGTCGGGCTTCCCCACCAGTTGCCGACCGCGTCGACGGTGAAGTCGGCGCCGTTATATATGGAACGGCTGGCGTTGCCGCCGAAGCTCGTCCCGCGGATAGTGAGAGACGACGAAGCATATAGATCCGGGGCGTCCGCCAGAGCGTTGCCTATGCCGCCCGTGCCGAAGCGGTCACTAAGCTCTGTCCTCCGTCTCGAATCTTGATCATTCACGACCAGAAAGACCCGGTGCGGCTGGACGAATATGCCCGTCTCATTGCCTTTGATCCGGCTGCCCCAGACGGAGACGATGCTGTCTTTCATATAGATCCCTTGGAATGCGCCGGAGATAGTGGTGGTAGCCAAGGAACCGCGCGAATCCCTGAAAGAGATCCCCGTACCGCCGGAAAGATCGGCGTCGGCTATGTCGGCTGATCCGTTATCAGTGGAACCGCCGGCGACGATCACGCCTCCGATGTCTGAGATCGAAACCCGATCTTTGCCGGTGCCCTCGATCAACAGGCGGCCTCCGGAAACGTAGAGCGCCGGGTCGGAATCGATGTCACCGGCATCTGCTCCGGGGGCCAAGCCGACGGACACACCATGGCCTATCGTCAAGGCGACGCCGTCAGGGACGGTGAGGTCAGCTGTCAAAAGATACGGGCTCTTATCGGCAGACCAGACGGTATCGGTCGAGATGACGCCGCCGACCCTGGTCTCGGCTCTCGCGGCGACCGGAGACAGGCTGACGACCGCGAATAATTCGATGATGCCCAGACTGATGATCAAAAGCACTTTCCTTATCTTGCCCATGAAAATGGAAGCGCCAAAAAGCGCATTACTCTTCGTAATGCGCGAAGCATAGCAACAGCAGGTTCAAAGAACCTTCAAAAAAGGTTCAATTTTCAGTGAAGAAACATTAAAAGCTCAATGAAGGTAAGCGCCGACGAAGTAGAGCAGAGCGAAGCTCAAGAGAAGGATGCAGGCGAAGCCTATGAGGAATTTCAGGAAGCTTCGATCGAACGGATTGACCATGCATTTATTATAGCCGAACCGTCACTTGCCTGCATTCTGCCGGCTGATGAGACCTGGAAGCCGGCCGACCGCCATTCTATATGCCCTGATTTAAGAGGGCCCTCGTCGACGGGCCGACTACGCCGAGCGGAGTGAGATCGTTCTTGGTCTGATACGCCTTGACGGCGGCCTTGGTCGCGGCGCCGAAGTAGCCCGTGACCGAGCCGGAGAAGAGGCCATCTTGGGCCAGGCGCCGCTGAAGAGCCGATACTTCCGAGCCGCTCGAACCGACGATGAGATATTGGGTGAAGGCCGCCGCGTTGCCCGAAGACTGGCTCCCCGACGTCGGGGTTGTGGAGATGCTCGGGGAGAGAGCGCCGAGCGAGACATAAGCTTGGCCGCCGGTGCCGACCGAGTTAGTGAATGCCATGACCACCGACATCGGCTGACCCTCGTTCCCAGTCACGGTATAAGACGCGGTATAGGGGCCGTTGCCGCCGCCGGAGACCGAGAGCGGCGAGCCGGCGATCTTGACCGACGGCGTGTTGATGGACTGATTGGCGATCATGGTGAAGGTCAGGACAGAGCCGGCGCCCATGAAGCCGTTAATGCCGTTCGAGGAGACGCTGAACGAGGTCAGGGCTGGCGTTCCAAGGGACTGGACCGAAGATGCGGCTGTGGTCCCGCTCCCCGCCGCGACATAAGCGTATAGATTGCTGCATTCGCCGGTCATCTGGCAGACCGTGACGTTGGCTCCGCCGACGGCGAGTCCAGTCAGGTCTATGTTGGTGCCGTTCACGTTGGCTGTGACCGTGCTTGGACTGGAATTGGCCAAGATGTAATACGTGCCGGTGCCGTAGACAGTCACTGACTGCCTGCCGCCTACAGTCAAGGTCACGTTAGATGGCGAGAAGGTCGGCGCGGCCGAATTCGTCGAGGAGTTGGTCGTGCCCGAGGCGACGACGGTGACGTTCAATGTGCCACAACTAGCGCTGTTGCCGCCGGAAGAACATACGGAAAGAGCGGTGGTGCCGGCATTCGTGCCGCTCACGGTCAAGGTCGAACCGGAGAGGCTGAACGAGGCGACGGACGGATTGGAATTGCTGGAGACGTAATACGAGCCGGAACCGGACAAGGTGACCGCCTGGCTATTCCCGGCGGTGATGGTCACATTGGACTGGCTGAGCGATATGGAAGCGGGAGCGGAAGACGAGGAAGATTGGACGGTGACATATATGGTCGAGCAGCCGATGTTCGCGGCACAGACCGTGATGTTCGTCGTGCCGGGATTACCGGCCGTGACGATTATCTGATTGCCGTTTATGTAAGCGCCGGCCACAGACGAGTTGCTGTTATTGGAGATGGATAGGGTTGCGGAGACCGACGCCGAGACCGCTATTGATTGCCCCGCCTGCAGAGTGACGTTCGTCTGGTTCAGCGGCAAGCCTCCGGAAGAATTGTAGCTTGGCCAGGCCTGGGCTTGAGACTGTGCTCCGTCTACTATGACATAGACCGAGGAACCGGCGGCGATGCCGTAGGTCGTGGAATTGACTGTAGTCAACAGATAGCCGCTGGCGTTGGTCGTGCCTATGTTCGTCGAGGCGAGCGAAGAGGAGGAGGGATAATACAGCAAGACGGATGCGTTCGGATCGGCGCCATAGACCGTGACCGTGACGACACTTGAACCTGCTGAAGGCGCCGTCAATTGTTGCATCATCGGAGTCAGAGCGGCGGAAGCGGCACCGGCCGACAGGATGATGGGGGCCATGGACAGAACAGCCACAGCTATAACGTTAATAAAGCATTTATTGTTGATTTTCATGATTATTTATAGCTGCTAGTAGTATGCCATAATTATACACCTGGAAGAGCTCTGGTGGTGCGAGACTGGTCCGGGCGGATAAATTTAAAAGACTTGCAACACAAAACCGCCTCCGTCATCTGACGGAAGGCGGTTTTTGTGTGATTTAACTCGATTTGGCGCTAAACCAAAGAGAGGTTAGATCGCAGGGCTCCTCCAGGCCGTTTGATTGGCCATGAAGATAGAGCTGTTCGGAGCAAGCGCGTTCGTCAGCCAGTTGATACCCTGAAGCTGAGCAGCGTAGGTGTTTGCACCCGGGTTCTTCACGAGCCAGGTGAGGGTGACCGGAATGGTCACAGTCTGGTTCTGTGCGAGGGTGAAGTACAGTCCGTTGCTCGAGATCGTGGTATTCGTCGGCTGAGAGTAGTTGGCGACTACGCTAGCACCATTGGTCCAGTAGTTACCCAAGCCGTTGGTGTTTCCACCGATACCAGCCCAATCCATCGAGCCGTTCTTGTATACGCTAAGCGAGGTAGTCGCATAGGCGTTGTTGGCGGCATTCGCAACCAGGAACATCGCGCCTGTCGTCGAGGCCGGCAGAGCGAAGTTGATGTTCTGGCCGATCGACGTGACCTGGACATTGAAGGTCGCGGTGTACGAATCGGTGGCATTACCGTTCTGGTCGCTGCTCAAGACAGACTTGACGATAGTCGGAGTGCCTGAGAGCTGGAACAGAGGACCGGCCGCAGCCACCGTCTGGGTGTTGCCGACGGCAGAACCGCTAATGGCCGCAGTGCTGTCGATCGAGTTGTAGATCGACAGGGGAGCCGCACCGACGCTGCCGGTCGTCGAGGCGACGACGGACAGAGCAACGCCGGCACCAGTCACGCCAGTGACGTCAACCTTGACGGTGAACGGCACGGTGGTGTTGACCGGGATGGTCGCGCCGCTGGTACCGTCGACGATGTTGTTGAAGTCGGCGATGCCTCCGGAGACCGAGGCCGAAGTGATCATGGTGCTGCCGTTATAGAGGTAGGCAGCTCCAACTGAACCGACGGCGCCGACAGTGCCGATCTGCACCTTCACTTCATGGAGGTGGAGGGTGTCGTTCTGGGCGTTGACGTCGAAGATCAAGACCGGAAGGCCGAGGTAATTGCCGTTGGTTGTGTCGCTCACAGGAACGGAGGCGACAAGCGGAGAGGCTGCGTCAAGCGAGACGTTGGCCTGAGCGTTGTCAACCAAGCTTGCGTTGATGGTCAAGACCTGGTTGAAGCCAGTGGTCGGACCGTACAGGTTCAAACCTGCGCCGTCCACGGCGCGGACGCCGTTGGCGACGACGCCGATGCCCCATCCGGTGACTGCGATTCCGTTGATGCTGTTGAGAGCAGCATGGACGCCATCCGGGAAGTGCGCGCCTCCGGCAAGATAGGCGGTGTCGATCGAGGTGTTCAGAGAACCCTTGATGACCAGATCCTTATACGTGCCCCTCGGGACGAAGAAGTGGAAGCCGGCAAGGCCGAGGATGTACTCGCTGCCGCTCTGGACGACCGTCGAGCCGTTCAGGGCCTGTGAAGACAGAACGTTCGTTCCGTCGGTCACGTAGACCGTGTTGAAGAGCTTGTTGAAGGCGGACGTGTTGTTGCCTAGGTCGAGAGTCAAGGACTGGACATCCAAGTCAGAGTACTGAGCCTGGACGCGGACAGTGATGACCGGGACCTGCTGAGCGCCGACGTTCAAGACGGCGCTAGAGAGCGGGCCAGCCGTAGATGTCATGATGCCGGGGACGCCGGGGGTGGTGATGCCACCAGCGGACGAGCCTCCGGTGACGGGCGAGCCCGTCAGGGTGCAGGTGTAGCCGGCCGGGCAGGTGGTGCCTCCAACGGTCATTGCGCCGCCGTTAAGAGCGGCACGGGTCAGAGGGCCGACGAAGCCCGTGTTCGGCACGCCGTGAGCAGCCTGATACTGCATGACTGCGGCCTTTGTCTGCGAACCGAAGTAGCCCTTGGCGGCAGCGCCGGAAGCGATCCACGGGATGTTGTAGCCGGCAGACATGAGAGCCGTCTGTAAGGCCACAACGTCAGAGCCGGTCGAACCAACCGTCAAGTTGACGTTGAAGACCTGGCCCTGAGCTCCGGCAACCAAAGCAAGCGCCAGGACGGCGACGCCGGTTGCGAAGATAATTCTTTTCATAGCTATGATTTTGATAATTAACAACGCTTTCCCGAGATTACTTTTAAGTTTATATTCGGAGAAACGTCGTCTGGTAAACTGATAATGAGCGTGCGTTCCGTAACAAAACGGGTCGACCGCACGCGCACAATTCCACATTTCCCCGCCCGTACTATCGACATCCAGGCCGGGAATTTAGTGGCTGACACAAAACGAACTTGTGACAGACTTCTTAAGTTGTCAAAGTCCGCTCACCCCAAGCTTTTACGCCTTGGGACGAACGCCGAACCAAACGACTGATTTGGCGCTCGTTGCAAAGCATTATAACGCCTAATGGGGTATCGGCGCAAAACGGCTCAATGTGGATAACTCTATAAGCCGTTAAGCCACAAAAGTCAAAGGATCCAATGAAAAATACGAAAAACGGCGCAGGAATGGCGCATCTTGCCATATTTCGCCTTATTTGGCCCTATTTCAGAGAGTAACGGCTCCAACGGCGTTCTCCTTCTTTTTTTATGACGCCCCTGGCTACCAATTCCAGCAATTCGCGCTGGATGGTCTTTTCGCTGCAATCTTTAATCACCCGGGAAAAATCCTTGATGGTCAGATTCGACTGTCCTTTAAGAAGGCCTACAATGTTTTCCTGTCTTTGATTCTTTTTTTCCAGCATATCCTCGTGTCCTTTAAACCCGTCACTGCCGCGTCTGGATTCGCGCTCTGGCCCTTTTTGTCCTTTATCATTTTGGCTGCGGCTGCCGACCTCAGTCCTTAACCCGGAAGCGAACAGGCTCGGTGTCTTAAAGAAGGCTTCGGAAAGGACGTAACCGGCGTTCTCGGCGTTCTGGACCAGGCGGTCGCTCAGCAGACTGACGATATTGTCGATCTCTTTCACCAGAAGAGCGTGATTCATGTCGGAAATAAGGTTGGAGATCCTGGCCACATTGAGAAGCGAGATGGTTTCGAGAGCCGCCGTGAAAAGCGACTGGATGACGACGTTCTTGTCGCCTGGCATCGAGCTCGAAACAGTGAAAGAGGACGATATCAGGTCCATGCCTCGGTTACGCAGCTCCCATTTCAGCGGTTCGTCGTCCTTTAGAAGGCCGGAAACCAGATAAAGGCCCGCTGTGATCTTCTCCGTCTTTTTGAAGATATACAGGAGGTAGTCCTCGGCCGAGAAAAAACCAAGGGTTTTCCAGTTTATAGGGTCATTGAACGCCGGAAGATTGTTGTTGTCTTTGTTTTCCATCGGTGTCCTTAAGGTTCAATCCTACGTCTTTTATTAAAAGACGCAAGTGGGCATATCGGACATCGCCATTATATAAGAGCCGCCAGAAATAATGCAAGGGGCTCATTTCGGCGGTTCCATGGTTTGTGGTATCATTATTCCCATGGCAAAAAAGAAAACGGGCGATCTCGGCAAGAAATTCCACTTTTGGGACAATCTGCGCGACGAGACTATCCAGGCGATCCTGTCGATATTCTCCTTCCTGGTAGCCCTGATCTCCCTCTTGGCCTCTTTCCATCATAGCGATGGGAGCGATCTGGCAGGACTGATCGGCGGATACGGCTTCGACTTCCTGAACAGGGCCTTCGGCATAGGATATTTCCTGATACCCATCGTCTTCGCCGTCCTAGGCATCGCTTTCTTGCGCGGGGTGGAAAGGCGCTTCGACAAGACAAAGGCCATTGGGGCCTTCGTCTTCTTCCTGTCTGGTCTCGGGCTCATATATCTCATACCCACGAACGTCCCCAATCATCTGGGCGGCGTCATCGGCAGATGGATCGGCGCTCCGCTAGTCAAGGTCATGGATGTCTGGGCTACGGCTCTCGTCCTCTTGGCGCTGTTCATCACGTCTCTGGTGGTCATGTTCGAATGGCGCATCGCTTGGGAGGGCCTGACCTTCAGGAAGAAAGATAAGCGCGAAAAGGATAAGGAGCCGGCCATGGAAATGGACGAGGACGAAGAGGCGACGGTGGAAGAAGCGGTGGCGGCGGCCGAATTGGACGGGAAGAAACTGGGAGGGGAAGCGAAAAAGAAAGCCAAGCAAAAGAAGCTAGACTTCACAGACGACGAGGAAGAGAACTTCGCTTCATCGGTCATCGTCCCGCATCTCGCGCCCTTCACGCCTCCTCCCCTCTCGCTCCTCGAGAGAGACCGAGGCAAACCCGAGACGGGCGACATCAAAGGGAACGCCAACATCATCAAGCGCACTCTGCAGAACTTCGGCATCACTGTGGAGATGGACGAGGTCTCCATCGGCCCTTCGGTGACGCGGTACGCCCTGAAACCGGCCGAGGGCGTGAAGCTCTCCCGCATCGTCGCCCTGAACAACAATCTTTCCTTGGCTCTGGCCGCTCATCCGATCAGGATCGAGGCGCCGATTCCCGGGAAATCGCTGGTCGGCATCGAAGTACCGAACACGGCCAAGACGACAGTGGGCCTGGCCACTCTCTTGGCTTCGGCCGACTATCAGGAATCCGAGAAGCCCTTGCTGGTCTCTCTAGGCAAGGACATAGCCGGCCGGGCCCACTTCGCCAACCTCGGCAAGGCCCCGCACATCCTGATCGCCGGCGCCACCGGCTCGGGCAAGTCCGTGACCATCCACGCCTTCATCGCTTCCCTCCTCTACCGCAACTCGCCGGAGAACCTGAAATTCATCATGATCGACCCGAAGCGCGTCGAACTTACTTTGTACAACAGGACGCCGCATCTCTTGACGCCGGTCATCACCGATCCGAAAAAGGCCATATTGGCTCTGAAGTGGGCCGCCAAAGAGATGAGCCGCCGCTACGACGTCCTGGAGAAGAGCGCGGCCAGGGACGTCGAGTCGTACCATAAGAATGTCTTGTCGCCAGCTCTGGCCAAGCTCAAAAAGGGCCGCAGCGGCGCTTCCGGCGGATTGCCCGAGACCCTGCCTTATATCGTCATAGTCATAGACGAGCTGGCCGATATCATGCAGACCTACCCGCGCGAGCTCGAGTCGGCCGTGGTCCGCTTGGCTCAGATGAGCCGGGCCGTCGGCATCCATCTCGTCATCTCCACCCAGAGGCCGTCGGTCAACATCATCACCGGCCTCATCAAGGTCAACATCCCGTCGCGCGTGGCTCTCCAGGTGGCCTCGCAGATAGATTCGAGGACCATCCTGGACCAGAGCGGCGCGGAGAAGCTCCTCGGTGCCGGCGATATGCTCTATCTCGGAGCCGAGATGTCGAAGCCCGTCAGATTGCAGTCGGCCTTCATCTCCGAATCGGAAGTCAAGCGGGTGGTCAAATATCTGGCCGATCAGTACAAAGACGAGGTCATGGGCGAGATCAGCCTGACGATGCCGGAAGCGGGCTCTGGCGCCGCTTTCGACTCCATGAACGGCCTCTCCGGGGCGCTCGACGGCGATTCGTTCGACGAAGAAGACGAGATGTACGAACCGGCTCGCGAAGCGGTCCTCACCGCCGGCAAGGCCTCGACTTCATACATCCAAAGGAAGCTCGGGGTCGGATATTCCCGGGCCGCTAAATTGATGGACATGCTCGAAGAGCGCGGGGTGATAGGCCCGGCTAACGGCTCGAAGCCTCGCGAGGTCATCGGCGCGGGCGCTGGGATCGAGAAGGAAGGCGCCGGGGACGAGAAAGACGGATGACCGCCACGCCAAGATGCCTTTGACGCGCACAAGATTGCTCCGCACCATCCGGGTATCGGGCGCCGTCCTTATCTGCGCCGTCATCATCGGATACATATCCTGGCGGTCGCTGCCGTACGCGCAAGGGCCGCGCATAGACGTCTTCGAACCGGTCGACGGCTCCGCCGTCGCCGGTCCGACGATCGACGTGGTCGGCCAGGCTGAGCGCGTCGTTTCGCTCACCCTGAACGGTTCCCCCATTTCCGTGAACGAGCAGGGTAGTTTCAAGGAGACTCTCATCGTCTTCCCCGGCGTGAACACCTTGACTCTCCGCGCCGCCGACCAGTTCGGCCGCGGCACGGAAGCCAGACTCGAGATATTCGGGACGACGCCGCTCCCGACGGCGTCCACCACGACCGGGCGATAGGGCCCCGGCCTATTTGCCGGCGCGTTCCCGGTACTCGCCGTTCTCGGTGTTGATCTTTATGACATCCCCGGCATTGACGAACAGAGGCACGTTGATGGTTGCGCCGGTCTCCAAGGTGACTATTTTCTGGCCGCCTGTCGCCGTGTCGCCTCTTACGTTCGGCGGAGCTTCCGTGACCTTAAGCTCGACAATGACCGGGAATTTGAAGCTCATCGGCTGGCCTTTGAAGAGCAGTTGTTCGACGATCGTATCCGGCTTCAGGAATCTGCCCTGGGGCCCTACAGCCTCCAGAGAGACCTTGAAGCGCTTCGACGGGTCACTCGTCTCGGAGAACCACCATTCGCCGCGGTTGTTGTACAGGTATTTGACCTCGCGCGTCTCGATCTCCGCCTCCTCGACTTTCTCTGACTGATGGAAAGAGTACTCGGTGACCTTGCCGGTCAAGAGGTTCTTCAGCTTGGCGGCGTTCACCGGCTTCCTCTGCTGTTTGCGGAAGACGTGCGAAGACAGCACTTCGTAGGGCATGCCGCCCATGACGATGAACTTCTTTTCGGTGACTTCGTTGTATTCGAGGAGAGACATGAGGTTATAAAAATGATTGAAAATCGAATAATTGAGCCATTCTACACGGTTTCTCTCAAAAAGCAAAACCCCGTCGGAGCGGGGTTTTGCGCTGATGTGTCATCTCGAGCAGTTTTTACTGCTCGTCGAGCTTCGCCTTGATCTTCGCGAGGATCTCGTCCTTCACTTTCGCGTTCTCTTTCAGGAACTGGCGGGTAGCGTCATAGCCGCGGCCGAGGGACTCGCCGCCGTATTTGTACGAGGCGCCGGAATGCTCGATGAGGCCGTACTTCTCGCCCAAGGCGATGATCTCTCCTTCTTGGGATATGCCTTCGTTGTACATCAGGTCGAACTCGGTCTGTCGGAAGGGCGCCGCCACTTTATTCTTCACGACCTTGACGCGCACCCGGCCGCCCATGACTTCCTCGCCTTTCTTGATCTGGGCGATGCGGCGGATGTCGAGACGCACGGAGGAATAGAATTTCAGAGCCTTGCCGCCGGGCGTGGTCTCCGGGTTGCCGAACATCACGCCAATCTGCATGCGGATCTGATTGATGAAGATGACGGTAGTCTTGGACTTGGCGACGATGGCGGTCAGCTTGCGCAAGGCCTGGGACATGAGCCGGGCCTGGATGCCGACGTGGACAGCGCCCATGTCGCCTTCGATCTCGGCCTTGGGCGTCAGAGCCGCCACGGAATCGATGACGACCACGTCCATGTTGCCGGTCCGGACGAGACTGTCGACGATCTCCAGAGCTTGTTCGCCGGTATCAGGCTGGGAGATGAGCAGGTCTTCGACTTTCACCCCGAGGCGCTTGGCGTAATCGGGGTCCAAGGCGTGCTCGGCGTCGATGTAGGCGCAGGTGCCGCCCTTTTTCTGGGCTTCGGCCACGACATGGAGAGCCAGGGTAGTCTTGCCGGAGGATTCCGGGCCGAAGATCTCGATAACCCGGCCGCGTGGCAGGCCGCCTATCCCCAGAGCGGCATCGAGGCCGATCGAGCCTGTAGAGATGGCCCCGACGCTCACTTTCGGCCTGTCGCCCAGGCGCATGATGGCTTCCTCGCCGAATTTGACTCGGATGGCGTCAAGGGCGCTCCTGATGTCGTTCGCGGATTTTGCTTTGCGGGCCTCGAGCGCTGAGATGTGGACGGGTGCGGGATGCGTGGGAGCCGAAGCCGCCGTCTCTTCGTGCTTCGCGGCGGTCTTTGTCTTCTTTATAGGCATAAGATTGTCCGATTACTTGGCTACGTACGGCAGAAGCCCCATGAAGCGGGCGCGCTTCACAGCCGTGGCCAGCTGGCGCTGGTATTTGGCTGATATGCCCGAACGCTTGCGGCTTATGAGCCGGCCGTGCGGATTGAGGAACCGGCGCAGGATCTCCGTGTCCTTGTAATCGATGTGCTTGATATTATGCTGGCTGAAATAACACTGTCTTTTCATGACGGTTAGAATGGGATGTCGTCCGGATTTATCTCTTCCTGCGGATATTCAATCGTTTCGGCGCCGGCCGGCTCGTCTTTGGCCGGGGCCTCGCTTTTCGGCGAAGAGGGCTCAGCCGAGCTTCCCTTGCCTCCGCCGGACCTGGAACCGAATTGGACGTTTTCGGCGATAACTTCGGTGCGATATTTCTTGGAGCCGTCCGGGGCATCCCATGAACGGGTCTGGAGCCGGCCTTCGACGAAGGCTTGGGCGCCCTTCTTCAGGTACTGGGCGCAGAGCTCGCCCAGGCGGCCGAAAGCCACGATGTTATGGAACTCGGCGGATTCCTGGCGATTGCCTTCCTTGTCCTTATAGACGCGGTTGGTGGCCAGGCCGAAACTGGCGACTTTAGATCCGGAAGGCAGAGCCTTGAGCTCAGGATCGCGGGTCAGGTTGCCGATGATGAATGTTTTGTTGAGATACATGATACTAGTGTACTAGGATTAGACTTCTTTGACCATCTCTTCGATGGATTTGTCCATCTCTTCGATAGAGGCGGGAGTGGCCGGAGCGGTCGGGACGGTCTCTTTCCTCGCCGCTGGAGCGGCATGAGCGTCGCCTAGCCCGGTCGAGAACGGCCTTCTGACGAAGGAGGCGGCGATGGCGGAGGCGCGCTTGCCGAGGTACGTATTCTCGCGCACCGTGGAGATGAGGAGCATGCGAAGGACCGCGGGGATGGCCTCGATGGTCTTCTTCAGGCCTTCGACCTTGTCCGATCCCGCCTCGAACTTTATCCAGCCGAAATAGGCGGCGTCGTATTTCTCGTACGAGCCGGCTACCGTCTTCTTGCGGATGGTGTACGCCAGGCGCTCGTGGTGCGGCGCCTCTTCGGCAAGGACAGAGGCTCCGGCAGCGGTTATGGCGCCGCGGAGGCTGTCGGCCTCGGCGGGAACTCGCTCCTCCGGCACGCCGGCGAGGAGATACCCTATCTCATACACGCACGCTTGGTCGTCTCGATTTGGCTCATCCATGGATGATGCAGTCAGTGATCCCTCGGATGTCCTCGGGAACCCCGTTCGCCAGACACGCCGTGGCGGCCGGGGACTTACTGCGATTATTGATAGTGCCTACCGAGACTAACACGGGCCGTCTCCCGGCGCAAGAGCGCTTGGAGAGGCCCCGTTAAAGTATCACGAAGCGGTTAAAATCCGCTTCAAAAAAGGCTCAAATTCCAGTGAATTTTTGTTCAAATCTCCGTGAAGAAACTTCCTAAACTCGGAGACTGTCATTTTCTAGCAAAAAGCGGAGCTGTGGGCATCTGGCGCCTCTTGACGAGGTCTTGAATAGCCAAAGATGTTTGAGGCATTATTGGTTCAAGTCTCACTGCAATGCGTAAAAGATGGCTAAGCAAATATGCTATGTCCTTCTTGCCGCTCACAGGATCTGATTTAATTTTCTTGAACGGTTGTTCGCGTTGTATGAACACATCCAATGCGGCAATTGTTTTCCATACATCATCAGTTTCTTCCTTGATGTTGAAGCTGTCGTAATTTCTAGCATGGCTGAAAGAATAGAAGTTCTTTCCGATATTAGTATCTTCCCCAACGCCATCATAGTCTTCATAGGAGACGGAATTGTCGGCCGCCATCTTCATCACTCTGGATACGAGATTCCCCAGACCGTTAGCCAGGCCGGCGTTGTAAGCCTCCTTGAATTTTTCCATGGTAAAGGGGCTGTCTTCGAACGGGCTCAATTCGCGAGAGACGTAATAGCGCAGGGCGTCGGTGCCGTATCCTTTGACGATCTCTAGCGGGTCGACGGCGTTCCCGAGCGATTTCGACATCTTGACGCCGCCTTTGCCCGTGATCCAGCCATTGATTACGATGGTCTTGGACGGCGGCAAACCGGCGGCCAGGAGCATGGCTTGCCACATGGCGCTCTGATAGCGCAGATTATCCTTGCCGCAATATTGCACCACTCCGCCGGTCTCAACCCACCATTTATTGAATGACCCGGCTTCTTTCTTGCCTTGAATCTCATCATCGGGCCAGCCGACGGCGGAAATATAATTCACCAGGGCATCGAACCAGACATACATGACCTGTTCCGGGTCACCGGGCACTCCTATGCCCCAGGGCATCTTCGATTTCAATCGTGAGATGCTGAAGTCTTCCAGGCCGCGCCTGACGAAGGCCTTTATCTCGTTGAACCGGAAGTCCGGCACAACGAAATCGGAACGAGATGCGTATAATTCTAGCAACTTGGTCTGAAAAGCACTGAACTTGAAGAAATAATTCTTCTCTTGGATGATCTCAAGCTCCTGCAATGGATGGAGGGAACAACGGCCGTTCACGAGCTCCGATTCGGTCTTTTCTTGCTCGCAGCCGACGCAGTACTTGACCGAATAATCCTTTTTGTAGATAAAACCGTTCTTGTCCACTATCCGCCAGAATTCTTGCGCCGCTCTTATGTGGTGCGGATCGGTGGTGCGGACAAAATTTGCTTCCGACATGATGCCGAGGAGCGGGAGTATCTCTTTGAACTTGGCCGTGTTCTGATCGACAAGAGCTTGCGGCTCCATTCCGGCTTGCTTGGCTTTTTGATAGATCTTTATGCCGTGCTCATCGGCGCCGGTATTGAAAAACACGTCGAAACCGGCGAGCTTCTTAGATCTGGCGATGATATCGGCGCGGATGAATTCCATCGCATGGCCGATATGCGGCTCCGCGTTCACGTACGGCAGAGTGGTGGTGATGTAGAAAGGCTTTTTCTTCATGGCTTCCCTACCGTCATCCGCTCCGCCACTTCCTGCTTCTTATACTTCTCGATGTCATGGACGTATTCCATGAGGGCCGCCGACAAGGGCACGGCGATCAGGGCTCCGAGGACGCCGGCGAGCTTGGCGCCGATCACCAGAGCCAGGATGACCACGATCGGGGAGATTCCCACGATCTTCTTGACCACCAGCGGGTAGAACAGCTGGCTCTCGAACTGGTAGATGATGATGTAAAGGCCGACCAGGAGGAGACCGGTGCCGATGCCGCCATAGGCGAAGGCGAGCAGGATGGCCGGCACGGAAGAGATGATCGGCCCGAAGACCGGGATGATCTCGAAGATGGCCGCGAGGAGCGCGAGGACCAGGGCGTGCGGTATACCGACGATCATGAGGATCAGGTAGACCAGGACGCCGACCACCACTCCGAGGAGGAGCTGGCCCTGCAGCCAGTAGCCGATCTTCCTCTGCGACCGCTTCCACAGGTCGATGATGTAGTCATGGTGCTTGACCGGCGAGACGATCCGCAGGAAATCGGACACCCCCTCTTCCTGCACCGCCAGATAGAACGACAGGATGACGATCAGGATGAAGCCGAGGACGCCGCCGAAGAGGAAGCCGGCGGTCTGGAAAAAGCCCGCTGGGCTCCCCACGATGAACGACCGCAGGCCGTCCATGAGGTCGGAGAGGGAGATCGTGCCGGGGGCCAGAGTGGTCGAGCCGATATGGACGCCTGCGGACTGGACCGGGCCCCACAGATACTGGAGGGAGATCGTCTGCGGCATGTTGGCCAGGAAAGATATCATGTCGTTGACTACGGCCGGCATGAAGAAGATCAAGAGGACCGTCAGAGCGACGGCGATCGTGAGATAGATGAGTATGACGGCGATGACACGGTGGACCCGATACCGCCCAAGCCGCCGGATCACGGGCTCTATGGCGGAGGCGAAGATGATGGCGGCCACCACCAGGAGCAGGATGTCGGAGATGTAGTAGAGGACGAAAAGGAGGATGCCTATGAAGAAGAACCGTAGGATGGCGCCTGTCGTGATGTATGAAGACGGATTGTGAGAGGGTTCGGGCATGCAAAGACATTATAACACGCTCCTCAGGCGAACTTCAGGATAGGCAAAAGGGCTTGTCCCTTCGTCCTGCCGACGAGCGCTAGATTCAGGCCCTTGTCCACGAAGATCTCGCGGGCGAGCTTCCTCACGTCGGCCGCGGTCACGGCGTTTATCTTGGCGATCTGCTCCTCCGGCGATTCCAGTTTATGCTTCAGAGTCTCTTCGAGGCCGAAGAATTCGGCCCGGGCGTCTGATGTCTCGAGGTCGAGCAGGGTGCGGCCGGCGATGGAATCTTTGGCCTTCTTCAGTTCCGCGGCGGGGACCAGTTCCGTCTTCAGGCGCGAGCACTCGCTAAGGATGCCTTTGACGGCCTCCTCGACGCGGGAATTGTCGACGCCGGCAGAGATGGCCAGGTCGCCGTGGTCGGTATAGGGATCGTGCGATGCCCCGATGTAGTAGCAGATGCCGAGCTCGTCGCGCATCTTGGAGAACAGGCGCGAGCTCATGCCGCCGCCGAGGATGGTCGAGAGCACATCCATGGCCGGGATGCGGGGGTCGAAGAGCGAGAATGTCCGGACGGCGATGGCCAGATGCGTCTGATCGGTCTCCTTGAAGACTGTTTTGATGGCGGGCTTCTTTTGGGATTCTTTTACTCCCGGCTTCTCTTTCTTCACCGTCCGAGGGATGCCGGCAAAGGCTTTCTCGATCTGCCCGACGATTTTCTTCTCGTCGAAAGAGCCGGCGACTATGACAGTCGTGGCGGAGCCGACGTAATGGGCGGCTCGATACTCCAAGAAATCGTCGCGGCCGAACGATTTTATGGTTTTTTCGGTGCCGATTATGTTCCGGCCGGCCGGCTGATCGCCGTAAAGGAGTCCTGAAAGGACGTCGTGGACATGCCTTTGCGGCAAGTCCTTGTACATCCGCAGCTCCTCGATGATCACCCCCTTCTCCTTCTCGATCTCTTTGGCGTCGAAAAGCGGGTGGAGGTACATGTCAGACACAACGTCGAGGACTTTGTCGAGGTGCTTGGCCCCGGCCTTGGCCCAATAGCCGGTGAATTCGTGCGAGGTAAGAGCGTTGTAATGCGCGCCGATCGAGTCGAGCTCCCGCGATATCTCTATGGCTTTCGGCCTCTTGGGCGTGCCCTTAAACGTCATATGCTCCAAGAAATGCGAGATGCCGCTCGTCCGCTTTGTCTCATATTTTGAACCGGCCTCCACCATGACGAGGACCGCTACGGCCGGATTGTCGGGCATAGGAACAGTGACGATGCGCAGGCTGTTCGGCAAGACAGTCTTGTTGAATTTCATGGCTTCAAATGTAACAGATTGGCGTTGACGGGGGAAGCGGCAAGGAGATGCTGGGACGGTATGCGCATGGCATCGTGCACCGGGAAGGCCAGGCGCGGCTTTAACTTCAGAGCGTAATCGATAGCCTCCGAGATCTTCATCCACGGGCCGGCTACCGGCAGGGCTAGGACATCGACGGGCTTCTTCGGGTCAGTAAAAGCGTCTCCAGGGTAGAATAATTTGTTCTCGATAAAGAACCCGATATTCGATACCGGCGGAATCGACTTATGGAACAGCGCGTGGTGCTTGCCGTATGCTTCGATGTGTACGTCTTTCAGATCGATGGCCTCGCCATGCTTCATGACGCGATGCTCGATGCCGTCCTTGGCCAGAATCTCACCGACGGCGTCGTTCGCGATCACCGACAGGCCCGGTATCCTTTTGATCATGGCCTTCAACGACTCGACATGGAAATGGTCCGCGTGCTCGTGGGTGATAAGCACGATGTCCGCATGTTGGATCTTGTCGTGTTCTTCGATAGAGTAGAATCCTGGGTCGGTCACGATGCGCCGTTTATTTACGTCTATCACCATGCAACAATGCTTGAGCTTCTTTATGTGCATGTGAAAATTATAGCAGAGAATCTGCGCATGATATAATCCAATCGATTTTAAACCCTCAGCTCTTTAATAAAATGAAAAATGAACCAAACAGATGGGATCTGTTGGCCAGATTGGCTGTACGCATAGGAAACCGCTTCAAGCATCCCAGAAAGGCCCGCAAGTTGGCGTACAATGCGCTGATAATCTTCGGCTTCTGGATACCATTGGCCTTGGCAGTTGATTGGAGAAGACCGGTAACTTGGTGCTTGATGCTAGTCATGGGGCTAATCGCCTATAAAAGGATCTTCAGGTATTTCTTTCGCGACTCCGGTGTTTGTGAATATTGCGACAGACTGAAGATCTACGGCAAAGAGATCGCGAAATGCCGTCCAGACTACAAGGGACGGAATCCCTGCTTCCGATGCCAAGAAGACAACAAAGATACGTTCGATTCTCTGGATGGCCTGCGTAAAAGCGCCGACTCCCTCGTGGAGCTGGTAAAAACAAGCAGCGGCCACGAATCGCCTCGCGATCCATTCACAGAAGCTTCTTCGATCGTCTCTGACGAAGAACCGCCTCCTGAAGAGGGGGATCGTTAGCAGCGCAGCCCCTACGGAGGAGCTGCGCTTTTTATTTAAAATCAGATCAGTCGGCCGCTCTATATCTTCGATTTCAAATGTTTGGCAAGGTTGGCGATCGCCATCCTCTCTTGTTTTCCAGTATCCCGGTCTCGAACGGTGACGCCGGCGTCTTTCTCGATGGTCTCGAAATCGACCGTGACGCAGAACGGCGTGCCGATCTCGTCCTGGCGGCGGTAGCGCTTGCCGATATTGCCGTTGTCGTCGAACTCGACGGCGCCGAATTCATTTTTGAGCGTCGCGTAAATCTCGCGGGCCTTCTTGACGAGCTTCGGCTTGTTTTTGAGGAGTGGAAAGACAGCAACCTTAACCGGAGCGACGGCCGGCACGAGCTTCAGGAAGACCCGCTTCTCGCCGCCCATCTCGTCTTCCGTGTAGGCCGAGGAAAGGACGGCCAGAACGGACCTGTCGACGCCGACCGACGGCTCGATGACATGCGGTATGAAGCGCTCCTTCTTCTCCTCGTCGTAATACGACAGATCGACCTTGCTCCACTCGGAATGCCGTTTCAGGTCGAAATCGGTGCGGTAGGCCAGGCCGTACAGTTCTTTCCGGCCGAACGGATAGTCGAACTCGATGTCGGTCGTGCGCTTCGAATAGTGGGAGAGTTCTTCTTTCTTGTGCTCGCGGATATGGATCTTCTCCCTGGGCAGGCCTATCTCAAGGCACCAGCCCATACGGATCTTCTCCCAGTGGTCGAACTGCTTCTCCCATTCCTCCGGCCGGATGAAGTATTCGACTTCCATCTGCTCGAATTCGCGGATACGGAAGAGGAAATCGCGCGGGGCGATCTCGTTCCGGAAAGCCTTGCCGATCTGGGCCAGGCCGAACGGCAGCTTCGGATGGAAGCTGTCGATGATGTTCTTGAAATTGACGAACATGCCCTGGGCGGTCTCGGGACGGAGGTAGGAGACCGACGCGGTGTCTTCGCCGGCTCCGACATGCGTCTTGAACATCATATTGAACTGCCTGGCCTTGCCTACCTTGCCACCGCAATCAGGGCATTTGTGAGGATCATCCAATTGATCCGCACGGAATTGGTGCTTGCATTCGGCGCACTCGACCAGCGGATCGGAAAATCCGGAGACATGGCCGCTGGCTTCCCAGGTCCTCTGATTCATGAGGATAGCGGCGTCCATGCCGTACATATCTTCGCGATCGAGGACGAAGCGCTGCCACCAGAGCTTCTTGATGTTCTCCTTCAAGGTGAGGCCGTACGGGCCGTAATCCCAGGTCCCTGCCAGGCCGCCGTAGATCTCCGAACCTTGGAAGATGAAACCACGCCTCTTGCAGAGCGCCACTAAAGCATCCATCACGTCTTCACTCTTCTGTTCAGTCTTAGACATGGGTGTATTCATAGCAAAAAAAGCGTTCCGACACAATCATTGGCCGTTTATCACGGTCTCGTTGCCGTAACGGAAGGATGAGTCTGTGCTGAAGCTGGTGGTGAGATAATCCTGAGTGCTCGAGAGGGCGGCGCCGGTCCAGTTATCGGTGGCCGAAAGGAGCGCCCGATTGACCAGGATGGGCACCTGGCCGATCTGATCCACGGAAGGCAAGAGAGAGACTTGGAATTGGACTTCCCTCCTTCCCGTGGTGCCGGCGGTATTGGCGTTTATGTTGCCGATGTCCCAGGTGACGGTCCCGCTGTTCCCGTCATACGTCACGTTCTCGGCTGGCGGGCTCGATTGTCCAAGCCAAGAGACATACGGAGGCAAAGTGGCCGTCACAGAGGCGTTGCTCACGGCATTCGAGGAGTTGTCGACCGTCCAGACGATGGTATAGGTGGTCTTCTGCTCGGCCTTGGGCGGGATAGGGCCGGTATTCGTGAAGGCTCCGCCAGAGCGGGTGACGTGGCCGGAGAGCGAGATGCTGGACGAGATCCTGATCGTCCGCGCCACTTGGGCCGTGCTTTCCGGCACGTTCGATTCGGCCGTCCGGTCGGCGGTCGCGCTGCCGGCGATCGTGATTACCGGATTGACGGCCGGATTCTCTGTGGTGCCGTTGTCCGAAGGCGTGACCACGAAGGTGGCGCTGCCGCTTCCCCCGGCGGCGACCGAAGCCAAATCCGGCTCGGTCTGCTGATTCCAGATGATATCGTCGGTGGCTGAACGGAAATACCCGCCAGGCGAAGAGACGCTCGTTTTGTCGTAAGCCGAACCGGAGAGGTGCGCGTCGATCTCCACGTTCGACAGGGCCTCCGGGACGTTGTTCGTCCAGTTGATGACCACGGTCGCCGGCTTGCCGAACTGCCCGACGTGGTCGGCCGTGGACGAATCGTTGTCAACCGAGATGGAAAGCGAGATGAACGGCTTCTTGATGGTCACGTCCTTCTCCGCGTCCATGTACGACATGCTGATCGCGTCCGGGCTGTCCTGGCTTCCCGCTCCGACCGTGAAGTGGAAGGCCCGAAGGTCGCTATTCTCGCCAGTGAGCGTCCCGTGGATCACGATCTTGCGGTCAGCGCCGGGGGGGATGTCGCCGAGAGTCCAGGCGGCATTGCCCGAGGACGTCGGCTTCACGGAAGAAGAACCGAAGACATAGCCGAACGGATATGTGGCCTGGAGGATGATGTTCTTCAGGATATTCTCAGAATTCGATTTGACGTCCACGGTCATATCGAACGGCTCCCCGGAAGTCACTTCGTCGAACGACGAGACGGAGAGGATGACCGGCGAAGAGTTGATGAGAACGCCGTAGCTTTGTTCTTTGGTGAAGATGGACGACGAACCATTGATGTTGTAAGTGACGGTGGCGGTTATCTCTTTCTCCAGGTTCTCCTCGCCGAAGAGGACTGCCTGGACGGTCTCCGAGACCGAGGCGCCGGGCGCAAGGTCGCCGAGGAGCTCCCTATAGGTCGTAAGCGGCTTCGTGGTATCGTTCGGATCGGTGGCACCGGCCGGGAATGACACAGCCAGGTCGGCCGTTTTCAGGGGCACGCTGTTTCGGTTAGTGACCGTGATCGTCAGGGTGACCGGAGATCCGCCCGGAACGGACACTGGGCCGCTTATGGCGACGTCTATGTTATTCGCCGAGATGAGATTGGCGCCGTAAAAGAAGATGTAAGCCCCGGCCCCGACCGCCAAAACGCAGAAGATGAGCGAGCCTATGAGCAATTTAGTGAAAAAAGACATCGAGCGGCGCTCGCGATCGCTTGCGGGAACGGCGTCTTCCTCCGGTTCTTCTTTCTCGTCCCAGTGCGTCTTCATGCCGGAGACCTGGTCGGAGAAGCGCAGTTTGCGCCGGGTGCGCACGTCAGGGGCGGTCCTTGAATAGAGGGACCTCTTCAGATCTTCGATGCGGCTGCGTTCCTCTGACGGCATCGCTCAATTATACCTTACGCGGCGCTTTCGCTCATCATAAGTGGCTCTCTTTCAGGGCTTTGTTGATATGGCGGTTCATGGCTCCCCGTTTCGGGACAGCGAGGTCGACGAGCTCCGGCGTAAGGTCAAGCGGGCCGGCGTATCGAGCCAGCGCCTTGTCCTCGCCGATGTAGCCGAGAGCGCGGAGGATGCCGAAAACGGTGATGGACTCCAAGGTCTTCAGCTTTTCCCCGTCCGCCAGGGGGCCGCCGGCAAGGAAGGCGGCGCACGCTTCCAGGCGCCCGAACAGCTCGGGATTGGCCTCTTCGCCCGGAAGCAGCCGCCGGAGGAGGGAGGCGACCCGGGCGATCAATTCCCGGTCGGCGCGCCTCGGGAGCGCAAGCGAGGACCCGCCCGCGTTCACCAGCCGCCAAGATTCCCTGCCTCTTACGAGCGAGAACTCGCCGAAAGAATAATCCTGGGCGTGGTAGCGCAATTTGGACCTCTGGAGCCTGATGCCTTGGGCGGTAGCCAAGACGAGCCCGAAGTCTCGGGTGAAGATGGAGAGCCTCTTGCCGGCCTCGCCGTACGGGCGCGAATCGATGACGAGGCCGGGAGTGGTGTGGATCGCGTACATTACGTCTTGAGCTCGAACGAATCGCCGAATCTTATCTCCGTCAAGTGAGTGGCGGCCTTTATCTCTCTTTCGTGCTTGGAAATGAGGTCCTTCAAATCACCGGTGGCCGTCAAGATCGCCGGGTCATTGACCGACAATCCTTTTTCTTTCCTCAAGTCCTGGATCCTGCGCAGGAGCTCTCGCAGGCCACCTTCTTCCTTGAGCTCCGGGGTGATGGTCGTGTCTAATTTAACCGGAGGATCGTCTTGGCTCATCTTACCGTCGAAGACAACCGCTTTGACATTCACCTCGTCCATCAAGATTTGTTCCAATTCCTTATTCCAAAAATCAGGGATTTTACCTTTATGTTTTATTTTTAACAGCGGTTGACGCACTGGGATTTTATTTTCCATGCGTTGCATTAAGGCCATCGATGCGAATGAACGGACAAAACTCATTCCAATCAAAACATTTTTGTCGATTAAACCTGCCTCCGGCCAATCCTCGAGATGCACGCTCTCTTTCTCGCCGCCGACATCCCGGTAAAGCTCCTCCGCGAAGAACGGCGTGAACGGTGCCATTACCTTAGCCAGGGTGAGTAGGACGTATTTGGTCGTGGCCAGTGCGGCTTGTTTGTCGCTTCCCTCTCCCTTGAATCGTCCGCGCGAGCGGCGCAGATACCACTGCGAGAGGTCTGCGGCGAAATCCCTGATGGCGCGCGCCGGTTCCAACAGAATGTAATCATCCAGATTTTTCGTGGTATCAGCGACTAACTGATTCAGCCGCGCGACGATCCAGCGATCAAGGACGTTTTCAGAGTCCGAAGACGGTTCAACGTCGGCTTTTGCGTACATCTTGTAGAAGACCGTCGTATTGGAGATCAGGTTGAAGACCTTCTTGACGACCTCGTCCACGGTCTTCTCTTCGAAGTTCTTGGATTCACCCGGCTGATTGATCGAATACATCCAGAAGCGCAGGGCATCCGCGCCGTATCTGTCCATCATGACCGCTGGATCTATGACGTTGCCTACGGACTTGGACATCTTCTTGCCTTCGGCGTCGAGGATGAGACCGAGGCAGATGACGTTCTTGAAGGCCTTGCCGCGGCCCATAAGGACACCCACCGCATGCAAGGTGTAGAACCAGCCGCGCGTCTGATCGATGGCCTCGGAGATGAAATCAGCCGGGTAGGCGAGCTTTTGACCGCCGAACCGGCCGAGAAGTCCGCCTCTCTTGCCTTCGAATGGGTAGTGATCTTGAGCAAAAGGCATCGCCCCGGAATCGAACCAGACGTCCATGACTTCCTTGACGCGCCTCATCTCTCCGCCGCAGGCACAAGGAAGCCTTACCTCGTCTATATAAGGGCGGTGGAGATCCAGCTCATATTCGGCGTCGTGCGGCAGGAGCGTGAATTCGAGCTTGCGCACTTCGGCGTTACTGATGAAGCGGTGCTGCGGCTTCATGGCGAGAGTCTGCTTGCGATCCAGGCCTTCGGCCGCGGATATTAAGAGGAAGAGCGGCGTCTCGTGAGAGACGATGAGGATGGTCTTGCCCTGATGTTTCTCTTCCATCTCATAGAGGAAGCTCCCCATGCGCTTTTTGATGTCGGCGTAGCTCTCCCCTCCCTCCGGCCACCTGTCGAACCTGACTTCGTCGGGGAATTCCGTCGTCAGCCTGGAGATCGGCTCCCCGTCGAGATCCCCCATGTTGAATTCGCGCAGGCGTTCTTCGATCTTGACATCTTCCTTCTTCAGTCCTATGGCCTCGGCCGCGAGCTGCGCCGTCTCCCTGGCGCGGATGAACGGCGAGCAATATATCGCGTCTATTCCGGCGCCCTTCAGCCCCTCTGCCGACTTCCTCACCTGCCCACGGCCTTTCTCCGTCAGGGGATGCAGGTCCCTCTCAGAATAATTCAGGACTGCCTTGGCGTTATTCCCGGCCTCGCCATGGCGCATGACATAGTAGGTGTTGCGGGGCTTCCTCGAGACGTCGGCGACGGAGCCGGCCACCTTCTTCGCGCCGCACCTGTCGCAGACCCATACGGGGAGAGGTGTGCCCCAATAGCGCTCGCGGGAAAAGGCCCAGTCCTTGACCTCGCGGAGCCATTCGCCGAAGCGGCCCTCCTTGATGTGTTCCGGCTCCCAATGGATGCTCTCGTTCTCCTTGACCAGCTTGTCGCGCAGCCTCGACATCCCGATATACCAAGAATCGCGGGCGAAGTAGATGAGCGGCGTCTGGCATCGCCAGCAGAAAGGATAGCTGTGCTCGTGCTTCTCTTTGTGGAACAGGAGGCCGCGGTGTGCCAGGTCCTTGATGATCTCGACGTCGGTCGCTTCGTCTTTCACGAACTTCCCCGCCAGGAAGCCGGCTTCCTTCTTGAATGTCCCGTCTTCGTTCACCAGATGATATTTCGGCAGACCGACCTTCACGCCTAGTTCGAAGTCGTCCTGGCCGTACATGACTGCCGTGTGCACGACGCCCGTGCCGTCTTCTGTCGTGACGAAGTCGGCCAGATAGACCTTGTAAGCGTTCGGTAGCTTTTCCTTCTCGGCACCGGAGATACTGTCTTTTAAGAACGGGTAGAGGGGTTCGTATTCCAAACCAACCAATTTAAATCCTGATATTCCTTTTTCAATTACCTTATAACTCGGATTGGTTTTAAACATATCCAACCTAACTATCGCGTCATGTGAAGCAATTAACTGTTCGCCATTTAATTCAATCCTGTTGTAGATAATATTTTTACCGACCGCCAATCCGACGTTTCCCGGCAAGGTCCATGGCGTTGTCGTCCAAGCTAGGATGTAAGTCTTATCGTCGGTCGTAAAATCGCCGATCTTTTGGCCGGCTTTCAATTTGAACTTCACCGTCACCGCCAGATCCTTCACATCCGCATACCCTTGGGCTAACTCATGAGACGACAGTGCCGTACCACATCGTGGGCACCAGGGCACGACTTTGTAGTCCTTGTAGAGCAGGCCTTTCTTGTCGACGGTCTTCACTATGTTCCAGAGCGATTCCATGTACTCCGGCTTGTAGGTAATATATGGGTCCTTGAGGTCAACCCAGTACCCCATGCGGTTGGTGAAATCCTCCCACTCGCGCACGTAGGTCCAGACGCTCTCCTTGCACTTGTCGTTGAACTTCTCGATGCCGTAGCTCTCGATCTCCTTCTTGGACTTCAAACCAAGATCCTTCTCAACCTGCAGCTCGACGGGCAGGCCGTGAGTGTCCCAGCCGCCCTTTCTGCGCACATGATAGCCGCGCATGGTCCGGAAGCGCGGGATAACGTCTTTGAAGGCGCGGGCCTCGAGGTGATGGATGCCCGGGCGGCCGTTGGCCGTCGGCGGACCCTCGTAGAAAACGAACTCGCCTTTCGGCGCTTCTTTATCGAGGCTCTTCTTGAAGATATCCTTGTCTTTCCAGAACTTCAGGATGCGCTCTTCCCTTTCGGCGTGAGAGGATTTCTTCAGACTATCAGGTGAATCGGCCATATTTTCCAGATATGCAAAGGTATTCTATCATTTTTCGCTCATTGATTATATACTTATCGCGTGAGCATCGTAAAAGTAGAACAACATAGCTTCTTGGGAGGCATATGGATGATCGGCTGGCTCTTCACCATCGGCTTCCTGCAGCTCTCCTTCTGGAACGGGGTCCTGGCTCTAATCATCTGGCCGTACTACATCGGCGCTTTCATGAGCGCTCTGCCTCACTAGGCTACATCTTGTCCGGGACTTTGATGCCGAGGAGCCCTAGGCCCTCGGTCATGGTCGTGAGGAACGCCCGCGTCAACGCCAGATAATAAGACGAGAGCGGGTCTTTTTCGTTGATGATCTCCTGGCGCGCGTAAAAGCCGTTGAAAGCCCCGGCCAGCTCGATCAGATAGCTGGCGACCTGCTGCGGCGCGTATTCGGTCCGGGCGCGCAGAGCGACGTCCGGGAAGCGGGCGATCAATCTTTCTAGCAGTCCGACTTTGTCTGGAAGCTTCCGGGCGGGAGGGGCGGCGGCTTTCCCGGCCTTATTCAAGACAGACTGCGCGCGAACAGCTGAATATTGGAGGTAAGGCCCGGAGTCGCCCTCGAAAGAGATCGACTTGGCCGAATCGAAGATGACATCGCCGCCGATCGACTGGCGCAGGATGGTGTATTTGATGGCGGCGATCGCCACTTGATCGGCGACTTTATCGGCTTCCGCAGCGGAGAATTCCCGGCCGATCATTTTTTTAGAAACCATGGTTTTGATGTCGTCGATCAACGACTCGGCGGATATGATGTTCCCTTTGCGCGACGACATCTTGCCTGAAGCAAAACGCATCAGGCCGTGGCTCAGGTGCCTGGTCTTCTTCGCGATTTCCGGCGCAGTCAACGACAATACCTTGAGCAGCACCCTGAAATAATCGTCCTGCTCGTTCCCGGTGACGATGACCGACTCAGTCAAGTCAGGACAGAGCCTGAACTTCTCCTCATTCAAACCAAGCTCCTTGGCTTCGTAGGTCGGCAATCCATGCGAAGTGATGAAGACTCTGGTGTGCAATCCATGATTCTCGCCCCTGAAGACGATCGCGCCTTCGCTTTTCTCGAAGACTCCCTTGCCGAGGAATTCGTTCACCGCCTTTACGCCCGCCTTGCCGACCTCGCTCTCAAAGAATAGCTTGTCGAACTTAGTGCCGAGGCGCGCGTAGACGGAATCGAAATATTCCAAGCTCCATTTCCGGCCAGTCTCGTAGATTTCGTTGATTTCTGAATCAGATTTTTCAAAAATCTTCTTGTTGATTAAATCTATTTCTTTTTGTAAATCTGACTTTGCTGATCCGCCGGATACCGAGCCTGATAAATCAGCAGCATCATAAGCCCCGCTGCCTTTTATATAAGCGTTTCCTAAAAGGAGCATCCTGTCATTAAGAGAGCCTTTATTTTTCAGACTGTTGAAATCTTTTATATTGTTTGGGTGAAAGAATTTTATCCCCCAGATAGTCTTGGCCACATGCAGGCCGACGTCGCCTTGGTAGCACGCTCGGATGACCTTCGCGCCGGAATGTTCGATGAGCCGGGACAGTGATTCGCCGATGGCGTTCGACATGAGATGGCCGATATGGAAGACCTTGAACGGATTCGGGTCAGTGTACTCCACCATCACCTTTTTCGCGGGATCGGCCTTCGGCCCCTTGAGGTCGTCCTTGTTGGCCGCGATCCCGACAACCGCTTCCGCGAGCGCTTTGTCCTTGATCTTGAAGTTGACGAAGCCCGGACCGGCGATCTCAATTGAACCGATGAAATCGGGTGCGTCCTTTTTTAATTCAGCGACGATCTTTTCCGCCAGAACGCGCGGGCTGGTCTTAAGTTTGTCGGCGCCGACCAAAGCGACATTCGTGGAAAAATCGCCGTGAGCCGGGTCGGTCGGGTATTCGAGGCTTACGAGGGCTTCCTTGATGCCGACGGACGCTGCGACGGCCTTGAGCTTCTCGGTCAATCGTTCTTTCATGAAAAACATTGTAACAGAGCCGCGGCGCGATAGCGATACAGGATTTTCTTGACTTATTCCATAAGATAAGCTAGTATTGATTCCGGCGGGTAAAAGGGATAGCAGACAGCCGTCCCGCGCTTGTCAGCCAGACATCAACCCAAGCGCGAACTGTGAGATTAAACTCTCGGCTCTTTTCAGGGCAGTATCCCTCTGAACCCTCCTCCTCCCTGCCCCTCTGCGGTTTCCCGCAGGATGGGGCGGCCGGCGCAGTACGTACTCGTGCGTACTGCGCCCATCTTTTTTATGGAGAAACCAGTAACCAGTCAGGACCGCTTATTGCGCTTCTTCAAGATCTTGTCAATCCTGTCGGCTATCTTCCTGAAATCCTTCTCTTTCCTGCCGCGGGTCGTCTCCGCCGCCGTGCCGAGCCTGATGCCGGACGGATCGGCCGGCGGCCGGCTGTCGAACGGTATGGCATTCTTATTGACGACGATGCCTTCCTTCTCTAGGCGCTCGCTCCCCTCCTTGCCGGGGACGCCGCCAGCGCCTTTCTCGTTGACGAGGTCGCTCATCCAGGTGTCCATCAATATGAGATGCGAATCGGTGCCGCCGGATATGAGCCGCCAGCCGCGGCCCTTGAGCTCGTCGGCCAAGGCTCTGGCGTTCTTCACCACTTGGGCCGCGTATCTCCGGAACGACGAAGTGGACGCCTCCTTCAAGGCCACGGCTACCGCGGCAATTTGATTCATGTGAGGCCCTCCTTGGAGGCCTGGGAAGACGGCCTTGTCTATCTTCTTGTCGAGCTCGCGGGCGTCTTTCTTGGCGAAGATCATGGCCGCGCGCGGACCGCGCAGAGTCTTGTGCGTGGTAGTGGTGACGATGTCGGCGTGCGGAAAGGGCGACGGGTATGCGCCGCCGGCCACCAAGCCCGCGACATGGGACATGTCCACCATGAAGATGGCGTTCGCGGCATCAGCCACGTTGCGCAGCCTGGCCCAGTCAATCGCCCGTGGGTAAGCCGTGTAGCCGGCCACCAGGATGTCCGGCTTCTCGTTCATGGCTTTCTCGAGGAGCTGGTCGTAATTCACGGTCTCCGTGATCGGGTCGATGCCGTAAGGGACCTGCGTCCATGATTTGCCGGTGAACGAGACCTTGTGGCCGTGCGTCAGGTGGCCGCCGTGGTCGAGCGACATGCCCATGATCTTACCGCCCTGAGGCACAAGGGCCACGTAGACGGCCAGGTTGGCCGGCGAGCCGGAGAGCGGTTGGACGTTCACGTGCCACTCGTTCCGGTCGAGCCCGAAGAGCTTGAGGGCGCGCTCGGCGCAGAGGCGTTCGATCTTGTCGACGATCTCATTGCCGCCGTAATAGCGCCGACCGGGGTAGCCTTCGGCATACTTATTCGTAAGCTCCGAACCCAAGGCCTCGAGCACGTCCTTCGAGACGTAGTTCTCCGAGGCGATCAGGTTGACGACCTTTTTCTGCCTTTTCTTCTCGGCTTCGATCAGTTTTCGGATTTGGACGTCTTTCACGGTTATAAATTGTAGCATACCGGTAAAAAAGTCCGCCTGCTCCCATGAGGATGCGGGCGGACAAAGGATCTGCTCTCGAGATCAGCTCATTCCCAGCTGTCTCTTGACCTCGGCGATGAAGTCGCGCTTAACCTCTTCAAGCGGCCGGTTGGCGTCGATCACGGCATGCGGGACCTTGGCCATTAGCTTCGCATATCCCGCCCTGACCTTCTCGTGGAATGCGATCTCCCGGTCATCGAAGTGGTCGTACTTCCCTCTGGCGACCGACGAATCGTTGCGGGAACGGGTTCGCCGCATCCCTTCTTTCGGATCGACGTCTATCCAAACATAGAGGTCCGGGATGATGGAAAGTCGCCTCCTCAGGTCCCAGAAGAGCGGCTCGAGGGCGTAATCAGATTGGGCCGAAACGTTGTAGGCATAAGACGAGCCGTCGAAACGATCGGCGATGACAGACAGGCCTTTCTTCAAGGCCGGCTCGATGGCATTCACGGCGTTGTCGAACCGGGCAGCGAACATGAGACAGAGGGTAGTATCGGCTGGAGCCGTCTTGGCGAGCGGATTCTTCAGGGTGGTCTCCCGTATCACCTCGGCATAAGGCGAGCCGCCGGGCTCACGGGTAAAGAAGACGGAATCGCCGAGCTCTTCCTTCAGGGCGGCGACGAGCGTCGACTTGCCGGAGCCTTCTCCTCCTTCGATGGCGATGAATTTCGGTTTCATGTTCTTGTATGCTTATCTCTTGAATAATTCGTCTGCTCCCTCGACTAGGTATACGTCCCTGATCCCTGCCTCGATCATAGCATCCCAACACGGCTTACAGCACCACCAATGGCCATAGAGGTAAAGATCAGCACCGGCAATCGAAGGATGGTGTGATGCGGCATCTTTGACGGCTCTGGATTCCGCGTGATGCCTGCACGAAGAACACCCTGGACAGAGCCAGTACTTCCGTCCGGACGGGATCCCGAGCAAGCGCCTGACGCAAAGGCCTTTTTTATGCAGCTCAAGAAGCTTCCTGTTCTTAAGGGCAGACTGATTGGCCGCCCGACCGATGGGCTCGCCGTTCAGAACCACGACGGCGCCGGTCGAATGGATGAGGTCGGTCGAATCCGTGTCGCGCGTCCGTTTAGCTTCGCGCATGAATGGATCGCTCTCAGGCACGTACTTGATCGTCCTTCCTTCCGGGATGTATGGGTAACGGTTGTTCACTTTGAATATCTCCGCAATTATATATAATTAGCCGGCCATGACCAAGTTCGACGAGATCTACCGCGATATGGTGAAGGACATCATGGAGAACGGCATCGTCGAATTCTCCGAACGCACCGGCCATGAGACGAGGGCCCTGGTCGGCGTCCATTTCCAGCTCGATCTCGAGAAGGACGGCTTTCCCCTGCTCACTCTCATCAAGACTCCCATCAAGATGTTCGTGGCCGAACAGATGTGGTTCGTCTCCGGGGCGCGGAAACCAGAGGATTTCCTCCGGGAATACACCCATATCTGGGATGAATTCACCAATCCGGGCGACGTCGTGACGGTGGCCTACGGTTACCGCTGGCGCAAGCATTTCGGCCGCGACCAGCTGGGGCTCCTCATAGAGCTTTTGAAGAACGAGCCGAGCTCGCGCCAAGCCGTAGTTGTCACCTGGGATCCGGGAAGCGACGGATTATCGGCGATCAAGAAGAAGAACGTGCCGTGCCCGTACACATTCACGGTCAACATCGTCGGCGGCCGTTTGCATCTCCATAACATCGTCCGATCGAACGACATCATGTTGGGCTGTCGGGCCGACGTGGCCGGCTTCGCCCTGCTCCAATGCTTCCTGGCCCAGAAGCTCGGCGTCAAACCGGGGATCTACTCGCATTCCATTTCGAACGCCCACATATACGACACACATTACGACGGCGCCCGGGAGCTCATGGGCCGGAAGAACGACCACCCAACGATCAGGCTCGAATTGCCGCCGGGCGCGTTCGACCGTGCCGAGAATAAGGACCCGAAACTCTTGGAGGAGATAGTGGAAAACCTTTCGAGGCAGTATAATCCTATGGACCCCATCAAGGGGCTTAAGCTTATCCTTTAACCATCGGCATCGAGACCAGACCGTGGCCATCATTACTAAACAACAGATCGTCGAGCTAGTGAGGTCGGGCGCCTTGGTCTTCAAGCCCGGCATCGACCTGTTCCAGCTCCAGGAACATTCGGTCGACCTGCGTCTCGGCTACACCTTCCTCATCCCCAAGATGTGGCACATGACGCCGCGGGGCCGGGAACCGCTGGACATCACCCATTTCGACAAGCGCAATAACGAGTATTTCGACGTGGTGGAGCTCGAACAGGGCCAATATTTCGACCTTTTGCCGGGAGAATTCATCCTGGTCTCGACCTTGGAATCGATCAGGATGCCGAATAACCTGATGGGCGTCTTATATCCGCGCTCTTCGACCAACCGCAAGGGCCTGTCGCTCGATCTCACGGGCCTTATCGACGCCGGCTACGACGGCCAGCTGGTCCTCCCTATCCGCAACAACACCAGATCGCAGGCGGTCCGGCTCTATCCTGGCGAGCGCCTGTGCCAGGTCACTTTCGAGGAGCTGAAGAACGAAGTCCTGCCGCGCAAGAGCAAATATCACCAGAAAGACATAATCGAAGGGGTGCTCATGGAGGAGAAAGAGGAAGTCGATCTCATCATCAGGGGCGACATCAAGCAATTGAAGGAGAAATACAAGGTCCAGTAAGCGCGTCCCAGAAAAATACCATGAAGTGCTTCATCATCGCCGCCATGTCGGCCGACGGATACATCGCCAAAGATCCGTCCGTGCCTTCGACGACATGGACCAGTAAGGAGGATAAGAAGCGTTTCGTTGAGGTCTCGAAGCGCGCGGGAATCTGTGTGATGGGTTTGAATACCTGGCAGACCTTCGGCGGGAAACCGCTCAAGGACCGTTTGAATGTCGTTTACTCGCCCGGTCCGATCGCTGATTTACCAGCCGGCGTTGAGATCACAGCTAAGCCGCCAGCCGAGCTTCTGCGGGAATTGGAATCGCGCGGGTTCAAAGAGGTCGCCATCTGCGGCGGTTCTGCCATATACACCATGTTCATGAAGTCCGGCCTGGTCGACAGGCTCTATCTCACCATCGAGCCGGTCGTCTTCGGCGACGGCATCGGGCTTTTCAAGGAAGGCCTGGACTATAAGCTAAAGCTGGCAGAGCTCACGCGCACGGATGGCGGGTCTCTGCTGTTGACATACGCAGTTGAAAATCCCGGGGCTATGGGCTAGTCTTCGTCAACGGACGACAGTTCAACGAAAATCCAACCTTAAACCGAAGGAACAGCTCTATGAACGGCACCAGTAACGGCAACAACTGTCACTGCAGGATCGGCGCGTCCGGCGTGTTGGGCCACCCTTTCTACGTCTGGCGGAAGCTACAACACGGCCAAGAACGGATAATCCGTTTTGGCAGGTATATGAAGCCATTCGGGGATCGGATGCGGCACCAGAACGGACATGAGCATCGGTGCTCGGTCTGTTTCCTCTTCGACTATATGATGATCGGGATGCGACCATACTGCCGGCTGGACGAGCTCCTGCTCTCTCGCTGCGTAAGCCATCACGACGAACCGGAAGGCATCAGAATCATCGATCTGCCGGCCGACATCAAGACGGACGAGGACGACCTGAAGGAATATCTGGTCTTCAGGAGATTGTGCGGACCGCTCGGCGTGGCGGTATGGAGGGAGCTGGAGCGCAGCTTCCTCCTACAATTCTGCCTGAGGAACCCGGCCTGCTTTCCCGAGGAAGCCAGGCTCGTCATGACCGACCTCGCCGAACACCGGCGCAATGAAGCCTTGTTCTTCGACGGAGTCCAGAGGCTCGATTACATGTACTACGCCTACGAGTGCTATGTCGAGCACGACATAATCCGGATCTTGGTCGAGGTCGCCAGGAACCAGATCGTCGAGCTCGACGCGATCGCCGCGGAGCTACCCGGGTTCGACAAGGTCGTGTGGACGCTGAATCTGCGGGATTATTTCAAGGGCTTCGTCGACCTGAACCATGTCGCCGAGAAAGCCCACTGAGGATCTTTCGTCTATGACACGAAGCGCCAGCTCATCGCCGGCGCTTTTTTGTCCTCATTTTCGGCCCAGACGGCGTCCGGGCATCACTTGACCTCCACGCCCATCTGTCTGGCCGTGCCGGCCACTACCTTCATGGCCGTCTCGATATCCGAAGCGTTCAGGTCCGGCATCTTCTTCAGGGCGATCTCCTTCAGTTGGGTCTTGGTGAGACTGCCGACCTTCGACGTGTTCGGCTTGCCGGAGCCCTTCTCCTTGCCGAGGGCTTTCAGGATCAGGCTCGAGGTCGGCGGAGTCTTCAAAACAAAGCTGTAGGTGCGGTCTTCGTATATGGAGATGACCGCCGGGATCATGTCGCCGCCCATCCCCTTGGTGGCTTCGTTGAACTTTTTGGTGAAATCGCCGATGTTGACGCCGGCCTGGCCCAGGGTGGGACCCAAGGGCGGCGCCGGGGTGGCTTTGCCGGCCGGGGCGATGACTTTGACCGTTTTGATGACTTTCTTGGCCATGGCGATGGATGAAACCTACCTTAAACTTTCTTGACTTGCAAGAAATCGAGCTCGACCGGCGTTTCCCGGCCGAACATCGACACCAGGACCTTGATCTTACCGCGCTGGGTGTCCACCTCGCTGACCTTGCCTTCGAAATCCTTGAAGGGCCCGTCGGCCACCTTGACCAGGTCGCCTATAGCGAGGTCGATGGCGTGCTCGGCTTCGCCTTTCTGCATGCGGGCGAAGAGCGATTCGACCTCGGCCTTGTCGAGAGGCACAGGATAGACGCCGGAGCCGACGAAGCCGGTCACCCGAGGCGTGTTCCTGACCACGTACCAGCTGTCGTCCGTGACGATCATATCCACCAGGACATAGCCGGGGTAGATCTTCTCTTCTTCTTCCGCCCTCTTGCCGCTCTTCACTTTGATCTTCTTCTCGGTCGGCACGACCACGGCAAAAATCTTGTCCTCCATGCCGAGCGACTCGATGCGTTGCTTCAGGTTCCTAGCCACGGCGTTCTCATAGCCGGCGTAAGTGTGGATGGCATACCAGTTGCGTTCCCCTGTCATCTGTTGTTTGGCCATGTTATTTGAAGAGAAGGGTAAGGAGGCGCGAGAAGACGAAATCGGAGATGCCAAGGAGGACGGCCGTACAGATGGAGACCGCGATAACGGCCACGGTGAAGCGGATGGTCTGCGTCCGGGTCGGCCAGTTGACGTGGGCCATTTCGGCTCGAGTAGCCTTGATATATTCGCCGATCTTCATGCTTTTGTATTAAAAAACCCCTGCTCCGGGATTGCCCGTTCATGATATACCTCTCGATTATCGAAGTCAAACGCCGCAGAAAGGGCGCCTACTCTATCTCGTAAGTGATGGAAACCGTGTCAGTCGTCTTCTGTTCGCCAGCCGGGATCTCCGGCGGGGTAGCGCTTTTAGAGGATTCATTGCCGACGGCGGCGCCCATTGCGTACATCACAGGCCGCGGATAATAATTGTCGTCCGAGAAGCTCGTGATGCGGCCGAGGCTGACGCCGAGCTCTTTGGCCAATTCCTTGGCCTTCGACTGCGCGTCGGCGATGGCCTTTGTGCGGGCTTGGGCTTGTACGGAATCCGGATCATCTATAGAGAAGGCCAGGCCGTTCACGCTCTCCACGCCGAGCGAGCCGATGGTGGTGAAGATGGCGCCGGCCTTGCCGAGGTCGCGCACCTTGACCTGGATGGACTGGCTGACGTCATAGCCGGTCAAAACGTTCTTGCCGGGACGGCAGACGGGCACGGACGGCAGCGACGGGACCATCGTCCCCCCGCCCGAAACGGTGCCGCTTCCGGAATCTGATTGATAGACGCAGCTTTCGCCCTGATATTCATAGTGAGGGTTGATGTAATAGGACTCCGTCTGGATGTCCTTGTCGGCCACTCCGGCGTCGCGCACGGCCTTCAGAGCGGAATTGACCTTGTCGGTGGCGGCTTTCTGGGCGTCGGCGACGGTCGTTTTCGTCTCTGTCACCGTGAAGGAGAACGTGGCCACATCGGGCGCGGCCATGGCGTCGCCTGTGCCGCTCACCGTAATAGTGTTCGGTCCCTGCGGATTGACGCCGACATAGCCGATGGCCTTGAGCTCCTTTATGGAGACGACTATGAGGAAGATCGCGAGGAGGCCGAGAGCGCCCGTGGCAGCCTTCCAGAACCTTTCAGGGATGTTCATGATGATTTATTGATGATTAATGCTTTCGGTTAAGGGCTAAATGATATCGTCTTTCGGCTCAAGGCACAAATCGGCGAGATTCTCGAAGAGGGCCAAGACAGTCATCGGGCCGACGCCGCCAGGTACGGGCGTGATGGCCGAAGCGATGTCTTTCACCGCTTCGAAATCGACGTCGCCGACGAGCTTCCGTCCGGAGATCTCATCTTCAAGCTTTTCTCCCTTGACCGTGTTGATGCCGACATCGATGACGACCGTGCCTTCTCTCACATGATCGGCCGTTATGAGCTTCGACTTCCCCGCGGCCACGATGAGTACGTCGGCTTTCCTGGTCTCCTCGGGGAGATCGACCGTCTTCGAGTGGCAAACTGTCACGCTGGCGTTCTCATTCAGACAGAAGGCGGCGAGCGGCTTGCCGACGAGCATCGAACGGCCGACCACGACGACGTGCTTGCCGAAAAGGCCGAGCTTGTAATATTCAAGAAGCTCTTTCACCCCGCGCGTCGTGGCGGGGATGACGGCGTCTTCCCTGCCTTCGAGCCAGCGCTTCACATTGAATGACGTAAGGCCGTCGGCGTCTTTTTTTGAATCGACAGCCTCTATAACAGCATCCTGATCGATGGCGATCGGCAGGGGCAATTGAACGATGATCCCTTGAATATCCGCGTCAGCGTTGCATTCACGGACCTCATCGACTAATTCGTGCCGGAAAATGCTTTCCGGCAGATGGATGTGTTTGACTTTGGCGCCAATCTTCACGGCAAAGGCGCTTTTAGCCTTGATGAAGGCGGTCGAATCTGGCAGGTCGCCGACTTGGATGATGGCCAGGGTTGGTTGGCGTGAAAGTTGCTTGACCCGTTCGATCAATTCCGGAGTGCGGGCCTCACGCACGGCCCGGCCGTCGAGGATGAGAGTGCTCATGGCTATACCATAGCACATTTCGACCAGTGGTTCAGTTTTGTCTCGCCGACCACCTAGCAAATATGCCGCAAGGTAGCAGCCGCTGGCTTTTCGATTCCTCAATGGCCAGCTCGCCGAGCTCTATCTCGCCGCCGAACCTCTCTTTGAGCGGGAGCAGATTGTTCTTGTAGGCGATGGCAGAATAGCCCGCAGAATAGCCGTTTATGAGGAAGAAGAGCGGCTTGGGCTTCAAGAGCTTCTTGCAATTCTCGACTAGGGGCAGGAAATGCTCTTCGATCTTCCACAATTCATTGCCCGGCCCGTGGCCGAAGGCCGGCGGGTCCATAATGATGCCGTCATAAGCGCGGCCGCGGCGGATCTCCCGCAGGGCGAAGACGCGAGCGTCCTCGACGATCCAGCGCACCGGCTTGTCTTTAAGTCCTGATAGTTCGGCGTTGTCGCGGGCCCAGGCCATAGCGGTCTTGGAGCCGTCTATATGCACGACCTTGGCACCGGCTTGGGCACAAGCTAGCGTGGCGCCGCCGGTGTAACCGAAAAGATTCAGGACCTCGATATCCTTTTCCCTTTCTACCAATCCGCGCAACCAATCCCAATTCACCGCCTGCTCCGGGAACAGGCCGGTGTGCTTGAAGGCTGTCGGCCTTATCCAGAATTTCAGGTCGTCGAGCTCGACCGGCCATTGTTCCGGTAACTTTTTCCTGAAAGACCACTCGGCCTTGTCGCTCGCGCGGGTGAAATAGGCATCGGCCTTGTTCCATTCGCCGTCCGGCAGCCGCTTGGCCCAAAGAGCTTGCGGGTCTGGCCGGGACAGGGTGAATCCCCCGAGGCGTTCGAGCTTCTCGCCTTCGCCGGAGTCCAGTAACTCGTAATCGCGGCTCCGGGCGGTGATCGAGATCTTCAGATCTTTCATCGGATTAGACCGTGGGAGGCCGATCGGCGGCCGAATACTTTTTGAGCATCGTCGCGGCGGCGATGAAAAGGACCGTGGAGGTGGCAGCCGAGCCCATGCAATAGATGCAGATCGAGCGCAGGATGAATAATTGCAGATAGACGAACCAAAGCGACATGACAAAGCCGAGAACGGTCGCGAGCATGGTCCATTTGAGGATGGCCGCGTGGTGCGCCGCGACCGAACCTCTGCCGTGTCTGGACTCCAGATATATGAAGGAGCCGAGTGAGACGGCTAGATAATAGAGCGAGCCGAAAAGCGCCGTCGGGACGCCGAAGACCGCCGAGTATTGGCTGGAGAGGACCTTTTCGCAGCCCTCGTTGGCCGAGCACGGCGGGATGACGCCGCGATAATGCTCCACTGCGAGGAAGGTGGAGTCGGCGAAGCCGACGAGGGCCATGATCATAAAGAAGACGACTGCCCGAGTCGCCGCTTCCCTAGCGAGCGGCCGCGTCAATGATCGCCTTAAACTGCTCATAGCTTTGGGGATTATTTATGACCTTGCCGTTCACGAAGAACGTCGGAGTGTAATCTATGCCGATAGACTGGCCTTCGGCAAGCTGGCCGTCTACGATCCCCTTCGCGGCTGCGCTATCCATGTCCGATTTGAACTTGCCGACATTCAAGCCGAGCCTCAAGGCATAGCCGTCGAAAGCCTGGTGCGGATCAGGGACATCCGTCCATTCGGCGTGATCCTGGAATAAGAGGCCGTACATTTCCCAGAACTTGCCCTGCATGCCGGCGGCCTCGGAAGCCTGGGCCGCCAGAGCGGCGTTCGGATGTTGAGGCAGGGGAAAATGACGGTAGACCAGACGCATGGTGGTCGAGGCGCCGGATAAAAGCTGTTCCATCAGAAGGTAGTAGGCCTCGCAGGCCGGGCATTGGAAATCGCTGTATTCGATGACAGTGACGGGGGCGCCGGAGGGGCCGCGGACATGGTCGGCAGACGAGACCGGCGCCGGGGTGCCAAAGACGGGAGTAGACGCCTGCCTCCCCATGGAGGCGATGAGACCCCAGACGATGAGGACGAGTACGACGACAAAGCCTGACCAGAAGAGGGTGCGTCTAATGTTCATGAGGTCTGATTATATAGAGCCGCCTTCATATAATCAACATGGCATCGCCGAACGAATAGAACCGGAATTTCTCTTCGATGGCCCGGTCGTACAGGTCGCGCCAAGACTTCTTGGCCCCCTTGAAGCGGAGAAAGGCGTCGAGGAGCATGAGGAGCGAGGTGCCGGGCAGGTGGAAGTTGGTGAGCAGGGCATCAACGACCACGAATCGGTATGGCGGCCGGATGAAAAGGGTGGTCTCGCCGTGATACCCCTTTCCTTCTAGGATAGCCTCAGGGACCGACTCGAGGAGCCGGACCGAGGTGGTGCCGGCCGCCACGACGGTCCTGCCGGCCCTTTTGGCCTCGGCGACCATCCTGGCTGATTCTTCGCCGATCTGGATCGGCTCCGGATAGAGCTTGCCAGTCGACGCCATCTCCGACGAGACCGGCGAGAAAGTGCCCCGGCCGACATGGAGCGTCACCGCAGCGCGCTTCACGTCCTTGTCGTCGAGCGACCGGAAGACGCCGGGGGTGAAGTGGAGCGAGGCCGTGGGCGCCGCCACCGAGCTCGGGTTGGCGGCGAAAGTGGTTTGATACTTCTCCCGCAGCTCTTTCTCGGGAAGAGCGGTGTGGATGTAGGGCGGCAGAGGCGTCTGACCATGCTTCTCGCACAGCCTCTCGAACTCGGCGGCCGGCATGAGCAATCTGAAGGTGAATTCCTGCCTCACGTGAGAGGCCGCCTCGAGGCACGGCCGCTCGTTCCAGAACAAGGGCTCGCCCGTGGCGACGTCCTTGTCGGGAAGGCCCTTAACCATCGGACCGCCGTCCCACTCGTTGAACAAGATGAGGACGCGCAGGCTGCGGCCGGATAGATTGGAGAGCTCTAGGCGCGCCGGCACGACCTTCGTGTCGTTGATGACGAGGACCGAGCCCGCAGGGACATAACGGGCCAGGTTGGCGAAGGTATCGAGGACGATCTCGTTAGTCTTGATGCTATAGACGAACAGCCGCGAGGCATCGCGCGGATCGGCGGGGGCGTTGGCGATGAAGCCTTTCGGCAGGATGTAATTGTAGTCGGAGTCAGACATTTTAAGGGCCCGGGGGGATACTGCCTATGATGTGCGGCCCGAAGACGAGGAGGCCGACGATCGCGGCCGTGACGGCCGAGATGAGCACCGCTCCGGCAGCGATGTCTTTGGTGTCGCGAGCCTGGGGATGATACTCTGGCGACGTCAAATCGATGTCGACTTCGATGGCGGAATTGAAGGCCTCGGAGACGAAGACTAGGCCGCTCGCAAGCACGACCGCGAGCCATTCGGTTGGGGAGATCTTGAAGAATACGCCGGCGAGAACGGCCGCCGCGAAGATCCCGGCATGCAGCCAGGCGTTATGGGTTGTCTTCATGAATATCTTTACCCCCCTGCCGGCGTGGGCGAAGCTCTCGGCTCTTTTGACCATGGAGAATCTCTTATTTTCTGGAGGTGGCGTTTCCACAAGAGAATTGTACCTCAATATGGGGTTTTCTTCATTTTTGGCGTGGAACGGGCCGAGAGCGATTCGAAAAAACTCGGTTATGCACAGCTGCTAGTTCTATCGCGGCACGGCTGTGATACAATTTACGGCATGACGGTCGTGTGGAACAAGGTCACTTGGTATTCTAAGGCGCTGACGTTGCTTGTGTTCGTCCTGGCCACCGTATGGGCCTTCTACATCGGCATGCAGTACGAAGATGTGGCTTGGCAAGCGAAACAGAACACATTGAGCTTGTCATCCGTGCAAGTCGGTCAGACCATCGATGTCTCGCCGAGCCTGGTGGACCAGTCGCTCGAGACTCCGCCTCTGTACAGGCCGGAACTCCAATGGACGACGGCCTCCACAGTGAAAAAGGACGCCCTGTACGTCTACAACATCAACTCGTTCACTTCAAAAGAGGTTGACCTGCCCGGCCAGGAATGGACGACCCAGACCTGCAAGGTCAATTTCTACAGGCCGACGCTCTTCGGGTATTATCTGTCCGAGCTCAAGGACAGCCGCAATTGGGGCCTGGATCTCAAGGTACAGGGTTTCAACATCGAGCCATTGTTCTCCGACGGAGCCAACTCGAGGACGGACGGCTATGTGAAGGTCAAGGATGACCTCATCCGGGCCGTCATCATAAGCAGCGTCGGCAGCAACTCGGCGGAAGCCGGCTGCTTCGAAAAAGTGTTCGTGAGCGACATAGTCTCGCTGAACAGCGTGCTCAAGTAGTCCCCCGCAAGGATCTCTGGCTAGAAGAGTCCCGCAGCGATGCGGTTTTTTAATCTTGGGTCCTCTTGTACGGGAGCTTAGGACTTTTTTAATCTGCCGAGGGCGGCAATTGATTTTCTGTCTTTTGGTACCTGCCCGTGGTCTTGTATTTTTGTCCTCTCGCTGATATCTTTGGGAACGAAAGGCACATGCAATGAAAATACCGAGACACATGATCCGGGAGCTTGCCGAGAGGTTCCCGGGCAAGAAGATCGTCTGTCTTCCCGAGAAGGACCCCACAGAAGTCATCTGCGAAATCGACAAGGACCCCGCCGGCAAATGGAGTGTGGCGGTGGCCATCATTGGCGCATCGAAGCCTCACCACCACAACGCCACATACGAGACGTACCGTGTCATCCGAGGGTCGATCAGATTCTTCGACGACAGCGCGTCGGGCAGACACGGAAGGGTCCTTACACCTCGAACCGGCTTCGAGACTGTCGGGCCCAGCATGGTCCACTCGGCCTGTGGCATAGGACGTCCAGCGGAAGTCCTCGTCATCGCAAATCCGGCTTGGACCCCGGAAGATCACCACCTCCGAGAGGACATTTTGGGACCCGGCCGCAATTGACCGACTTTTCCGAGTTACCGACCGCTAGCGCAAGCCGGCGGTCTTTTTATATCTGGATTTGGCTCTCTTGTATGGAGGTCTGGAATTAGGGAGTGAAAAGAAAACCGCCCCACGACTAGTTCGCGACCGATCTTTAATAGACCGGGAGACGAAGTTAGAAGCGAAGGCGGCTGCCAAAGCGGAACGGTATGCTTACGTTCTATCTCGCACGACGCGGCTCGGTAATCTGGGCCTCGTCCTGTAAGAGTAGAGTCTGAGGAACCGTACTGGGTGTGGCGTCCAGCGGCGGGCTGGCTGATTCCGGCTGTACCTCGTAATCCGGAGCGGACCCGCACTCTGTAAATAGAGCTTGACTAAAGCAATCATAACATGTGTATTAAATATGTCAAGCTCACTTATTTATCATTAAGGTTATCTCGTACGAGGGCTTGGAGCTTGTGGTAAATAAAAGGCCGTGGATGGATACAAAAAGGCCCGCCCGATAAAAATCAGGCAGGTCCTTGAAAAACAATACTGGTCAGGCTCGGAATACGGCCGCGACTTCATTCTCGTACCAAGTGTTAATCTGACAGATCATCCCCCACTCCCAATTCACGCCGTGCCAGCTGAGGTAGCGAACATTCCTCCATTGACCGAAACGGTACTTCGTTCCGAAGAAGAAGACCCTGTATCCCTTCCACTCATCCGGGACCAGGCGAGGATACCTCAGTAAATAATCCATGACGTTGGCATTACAAACCGGTTTGCCGCGAAGTTCCTCTTCGACCTGTCCGAGCTCTGGATGCTTTTCCTCTCTCTTAACCGGCTTACAGGTTGGGTGGAACAACTCGATCCTTGCCGGATCCCATACAAATGCTTCTCCGCCATTGTGCTCGATCAGGGTCTGTTCGTCGGGTATGAACGGTTCCGCGCTGCAATCAATGACATGTGTGACTCCTTCCCAACAAGGCTGTTTGCGGAGAAACTTGTTGAGTTCGGCCTGATATTCTGGACCATTTTCCCCTGTGAGCTTGATCATCAGGTCAGTAAACGGTCCGCGCCAGAATCTGCGGAGCGTTTCTGGATTACCGAGTATGTTGGTAGACATAGTCAGTCCCTTTCTGTGTACGTTTTTGTTTATGCCTGGCTCTTCGCCACAGCAAGAGTTTTCAATAACCTCTGCAGAAGACAATAACACTATAAGCAATAACTGTCAAACAGTTGGGTGCCTAGAGGGATTCGAACCCTCTCCGGAAGCTTCACAGGCTTCAGTGCTGACCATTACACCATAGGCACCGTTTCGCCGCTTCAGTGATCAATCGTATGTCGGCGGCTGTTCAGTTATACCAGATTTGTGGTTAGTTAGTCGAGCTAGGGCGTAGAGAAGCGAGGAGAGGCGATTCAAAAAAGCTAGAGTGGCTGCGTCAGCCCTGAACTCGCCGGCTTCCACGCCGGCGACCACGCGCCGCTCCGCTTTGCGCGCCAGAGTGCGCGAGACGTCAAAAAGAGCCGCCAGTTCCGTGCCGCCGGAGATGAAGAAGGTCTTGATCGGCGGCAATTCCTCCTCCATGGCATCGATCCACTTCTCCATTTCTGCCACCTTCCCCTGCCCCACTCGTTTGTCGGCACTCGCCACTTCTGCTTGAATCGAAAACAGACAATTCTGCGTCCAAGCGACGATCTCCGCAGGCTGTTTTTCATTCACGGCCCATGAAACACCGGCGCATTTCACTTTTACCAGTCCCAGAAACGAATTCAATTCGTCCAGGGCACCGAGGGCTTCGGTCTGGCACGAGCTTTTGGACTTGCGCTCGCCGGGGCCAGACTTGAAGCTCTTAGTGGTGCCAGTATCTCCTTTGCGGGTGTAAAGCATGTTATAAGTATATGTCATGAGACCGCTTCCGCAATCTTTCTTCGATCGGCCGACGTCCGGGGTCGCTTGTGATCTGATTGGTTGTTATCTTGTAAGAAGACTCCGTGGCAGAACGATCCGATCGATGATCACCGAGACCGAAGCTTACGACGGATGGAACGACAAGGCTTCGCATGCCTCGCGCGGCAAGACGAAGCGCAATGAGATTATGTTCCGCTCGGCTGGCCATATCTACGTCTATTTTACTTACGGCATGCACTGGATGTTGAACATCGTCACTGGAAAGAAAGACTATCCGGCGGCTGTGCTTATCCGAGGCCTTGAAGGGATAAACGGCCCGGCGCGATTGACGAAAAGACTTGATATCACCAGGGCCTTGAATGGAAAAAGGTTGGGTCGAACCTCCGGATTATGGATCGAGAGCCGCGCGCGTCACATTGCCCCCAGTTCAATCAAAAGAACCCCCCGGATCGGCGTGGCTCATGCCGGCCCGGCTTGGGCCAGGAAAAAATGGCGCTTTATAGCCTTGGCGCCAAGAGGAAGAGAATGATAACAAGCAGTATCGTAACGCCAGCGAAGATCATCATGGTCTTCGTGAAGAGGGATAGTGAGCCTTTCTTGTCGCCGTCCAAGTACATCTGCACCGGCTGATAGAAGAAGACCAAACCCATGAAGGCGGCCGATAGCACGAAGATGGAGAGCATGACCACTGGCACTATGATGCCGCGGACCGGTCCCAAGAAGAGCTGGCCGTAATACAGGAACGAGGCTATTACAGCTATGTAGGCGATAGCGATGAGCGCATTAGTAAATGGGTTCTTGGTCATGTGCTTTATTGTACTATAACCCTTCTCGGCAAGCCGAAGTTATTTGTGCTCCCACCAGGAATCGAACCTGGACCACGAGCTCCGGAGGCTCGTGTTCTATCCGTTAAACTATGGGAGCGCGGCTCATTGTGCGCGGGACAGGAATTGCACCTGCACGCCCTTAACGGGCGCTACCACCTCAAGGTAGTGCGTCTGCTAGTTTCGCCACCCGCGCGTTTTCAACGGGAACCAGCCCATCATAGCAGAAAAATTATTTCTTGGCTTCGGGGGCGGAAGCCGGAGCTTCAGCCTCGGCAACAGCCGCTTCAGGCGCCGGGGCGGCCGGCACAATCTCCTCCTCGTACTTGGCTTCCATGGTCCGGCGCATCTGGCGGCGGATCTCTTTGGTGGCCTTCTCGCGGATGAAGTAGAGCTTGGCCCGGCGCACTTTCGAGCGGCGGACCATCTCGATCTCGTCGATCATCGGCGAATACAAAGGGAAGGTGCGCTCCACGCCGACGCCGTCCACGACCTTGCGCACCGTGAAGGTGGCTCCCGCTTCGCGGCCGTGCTTCCTCGAGAGGACCAGGCCCTCGAAGGCTTGGAGACGGAATTTGCCTTTGTCTTCCTCAATCTTCTGCCAGACGCGCACTGTATCGCCGGGCCGGATGTCCAGCTTGCTTCTGTGTTCGACATTCGCGGGAGAGACGACTTTTCCGGCCATAGATGGGATACCTTATCACAGGCTCGGCTAAGATTCAAGATTTTTTATGCCGAGGACCCTGAACGCTTCCTTAAAATCGTCCGGCAGAGGCGCCGTCGCCTTTATCCGTTTTCCTTCCCGGCTCTCGAACTCGATCGACCGGGCGTGGAGGGCCGCGCGCTTGAAGCCGAGGGCCGGCGGCTTCTTGGGCGCGTAAAGGGCATCGCCGACGACCGGGTGCTGGATGGCTTGGAGATGCGCTCTGATCTGGTGGGTCCGGCCGGTCTTGGGCTCGGCTTGGACCAAGGTGAATCTCTCGGCCCTGCCTGCGTCGTCCTCGGCCTCGCCGGTCCACAGCCGCGTCCAGTATGTCTCGGCTTCCCGGATCCCGCCGCGGGCGCCGCGCTGGGCCGACCATTTGCGGAAATCGCTGCCGCTCCTCCCCATCGGGCGGTCTATGGTCCCGAATTCTTCCTTCATCTCGCCCCAGACGAAAGCTAGGTACTTCTTCAGGACCGAGCGGCTCCGGAACTGCTCTTTCAGGAAGGCGTGGGCCTCCGGCGTCTTGGCGATGACGATCGCTCCGGATGTATCCCGGTCGAGGCGGTGGACGATGCCGGGTCTCATCAGAGTCTTGCCATCTGGAGACTTCATGGGCTCTCCCACATCCAAGATCCTAGGGTATCTTTCGGCGATCCAATCAGTTAGGAACGGCCCGGCGCTCCGGCCATCCGGGTGCACCATGAGGCCTGCCGGCTTATCCAGGACCGCGCAGTCCGCGTCTTCGTATAGCACGTCTATCTCATAAGGGAATGTGTTGCTCATGCTATGAATATACGCTACTCTGTGTAAAAGTTAAAGAAAAAGGCATGCGCGATTAGCTCAGTCGGTAGAGCAGCGCTTTTACACAGCGAAGGCCGGGGGTTCGAATCCCTCATCGCGCACCGGCACGAAAAGGCCCGTCTTCCGGGACGGGCTTTTCGATCGGAAAAACTCGAAGTTACATCTGCGGGGTGGGAGCGGGGGCAGCGGGAGCCGAGCCCTTCTTGGCCGAGAAGCCGAGAGCCGCCACCACGATGCCGACGACCAGGTAGAACCAGTTGGTGACGCCGTCCGCGGCCATGAAATTCCACGACAGGAAGCCGAGGAGCGCGAGCACTACGTAGATGATGCCCGCGGTCTTCAGCGTCATCACAGCGGCCGGTTTGGTGGCCACGACGAGAAGGACGACGCCGACGATCAGGTGGATTATGCTGCTCAGCGTGTCGGCGGCGATGAACCCGACCGCCGGCTGTGCGAAGAAGCCCCAGACACCGGCGATGACGAGAATGGCGCCGAATATCCAGGAAGTTGTCTTTGCCATACGATTATTTTTAGCTGTTAATTGTTAATAATGACCTCAAGGGCATTATACCACGCCGACAATGGCCTGGCATCGGACAATTCACAGGTTATACAGGAATAATCCCCATAAATATGGCCTATCGCTTGCGGAATTCAGTCCTCCCGGCAGGAATCGAACCTGCATAATCGGCTTAGAAGTCCGATGTTCTATCCATTGAACTACGGGAGGGACGGATCCTTCGGGGCACTGTATCCCTTGACGAGAGCGGCCCGCTCGGCGGCCCGGTCGTCGAATCTGTCGAGCACCTGTTGAAGCGCATTTGTGTCTATCGCCGTTCTGGCCGTCCTGGTGGAGAGCGGCCTGGTCGAAGAAAGCCTGGCTTCGGTGTCAAGATACACGTATAAGCCTTCGACCACAAGGCTAAGAGCTATGAGCAAGGTCGCTGTCAATATGAACAGCCAGTCGAGAAAGGGGTCTCTGCTTATCTTATGCGCTAGGCTCTCCCGTGGAGCCGCAGGGCCATGGGCTTTCTTGTCTTTGGTGTTGTCGTTCGGTGCGGCGGTTTTCATGGATTAATGACGGCCGGCGGCGTGTCAGTCCCCGTGGCCAGCATGGAAGCAGAGACGTCGAGAGACATCTGCCAGCGGCGGGAGGCTGGGGGGCGCTCGCCCTGGATGATGGAAGTGTTCAAAGAGACATGGTCGACCGAGCTCTCGTAAGGTAAAGCTTCGAACATGGCGAGAGTCCGCATGACGTCCGTCCACGAGCCCCCGGCCTCCACATGGGCGGTGATCTTCCCCACAGTGCCCGGTTCGGCGGTCTCGAGAGAGTCGGCCGAGATCGAGGCGATCGAGACCGTCGCGCCGGACGAAGAGCTGATCGACTCGACAGTCTTGATGAAGATGATGGCCTTTTGGGCCGGCACGAAGAACTCCGCCAGCTTGGTCCGGGACGAAGCGGTCATCTGATACAGGTCGAGTAGGTCCTTGGTCTGCACCAAATCCGCCTCTTCGGCGTCGACGGCGGCGCGCGACGTCATGGTCTCGTCGGCGAGCATCCTTGTTTCGACATACAGATAGACATAAAGGCCGGCCGACATGAGGAAGACGGCGATGGGCACGAGGAACAGAGAAGTGTGGAGGCGCGAAGGGTGTTTCATGGCAATGATTCGACGAATTGCAGGGAAAAGGGCACGTTATTGATCTTCAACTCGTCGCTTATCGGCTCGTTGATCGTTGTACCTTTGGCGAGCAACGGCTCAAGGCGGCTCTTGAACATGATGAGGCCGTCTCTCGTCGGTGCCATCCCTGAGAGAGTGACCACGATCCCCGCTTGCGAGCGGCTAAGGCCGATCGAGTCGATGACCACGTCGGAACGGAGACTGGAGACAGCCTGGATGACGTCCGAGAGCCTCGGGGCTCCGGTTCCCGCAGTCAGAAGGGCGAGAAGGGCCTTGTCGGCGGAGAGCTCTTTTTCGGCGGGAGCGAGGCCGCTCTCGGTATTCTCTTTCATCATCGAGGCCACGACGCTCGAGACCGTGTTGAGGGCCGACTGCGCCTTGATGTATGCCGGGAAAAGAGCCACGGCGCCGACCGCAACGGACACTGAGAGAGCGCACAAGCATACGATCGCCACCCGCGCGCGATATTCGCGATGGAGCAGGATGCGTTCTTGGAAAGGTATGAGTGTATGCATCATGGACGTGTCTAGGCGGGGGAAGAAGCGTCAAGAGCCAGGCCGGCGGCTACCGCGTATTCCAGGGAATCCGCCCGCGATATCGGCGGCAAGCGCCGGTCGACGTCTAGGGAATTGCGCCACACGTCGGCGAGGCGGACCGTAAGGGGGGTTTCGCCGCTCCCCCGGCGGCAGGCGTCTTCCAGGGCAGCGGCGTTCCGGCCGACCAGAAGGGCCTCCTTCACGGCCTTGCCGGTGCCGTGAGAAGACCAGTACGAGAGCACCCGGTCTATCTCTTTTTCGAGCAGGACGGGGGCATCGGCCGGGGAGCCGTCGGACGGTTCCGCATCTCGAGCCACGGTGGAGGCGAAGCTCGTGATCCGGCCGGACAAGATGTATATGCCGGTCTTACGGCTCATGGCATGGACAACGAGCCTGGTGTCGTCGGATCCGGCGGGGACAACCGCCCGGGCAATCGACCGGGGGGCCGTCTCGAAGGCGACCGGCACAAGCCCGGCGCTCCGGAGGAGCGACGTGTAATGTTCGACGTACGCCAAGGGCACGGCGGTGACGCTCACCCGGAGGCTGCCGGTCCCGGCATAAGACACGGGATCGAAACAGAAGACGGCATCCGACGCGGAGAGGGGCACGTTCTCTTCCAGCCTGAATTCGATGTTCTGTTCCATGACCTTCCGCTCCGCGGCCGGCACGTCCGTCTGAAAGAGATAAGCTTTCTCCTCGGGGATCGACGCTTTGACGTACGACAGGCCGTGAGCGCGGCCGAACTCGCCGAGGCGGGAGACGAATTCCTTCTCATCCTTCACGTCGCCGCCTTCGATGAGACCTTGGGGCAAGTCGACGGCGCCGTGGATCGAGAGCCGCCGACCGCGGCCGAAGCCGGAGTACGACAAGACCCGGATAGCGTCGTCCGACACGTCGAGCCCCGCGTGCGGCATGAGCATGAAGGCCGGCGGCGGGAAGAGCTTGAAGAGCGCGAATGAAGCGAGCATGGGTAAATTGTAGCATAGGCGGCGGCGATGTCTCCCGCTGCCCGAGGCCGTCTCACCGGCCCCCTTTCGCGATCTGCCGCAGCGCCGGCATGACCGACAAGATGATGATGATCGCCACCGCCGGCAGGACATAACGATCTGGATCCGGGATGACCGAACCGAAACCGTAGCCCAGGCCAACAAGGAGGAGCGTCCAGGCGAGGCCGCCGACGACGTTCCAGGCGAAGAATCTTCCGTATCTCATCTCTCCTACGCCAGCCACGATGGGCGCGAAGGTCCGCACGACCGGCACGAATCTGGCCAGGACGATCGTCTTCACGCCGTACTTCTCGTAAAAATGCTGCGCCCGGACAATATGTCTCTTATTGAAGAAGATCGAGTCGTCTTTGGCGAACAGAGCCGGCCCGACTTTCTTACCGAAGGCGTAGCCCGTGCTGTCGCCCGCGACCGCGGCCAGGAATACGCCGAAGGCGAGCCAAGCAACAGGCAGGTAATGCTGAGAGGCCAGGAGCCCGGCAGTGAATAAGAGCGAGTCGCCGGGGAAGAAGAAGCCGAAGAAGCAGCCGGTCTCCATGAAGACTGCGGCGACGACGCCCAAAAGGCCAAAGGCGGAGATGATGTATTTGGGATCGATGAATGACAGGGCGTTCATGGCTCCGGTTCAGACGGCGAGCGTGCCCGGCAGGATGGAAGCGTCCGGTTCAAGGAGCGAAAAATGCCCGGCGCCGTCGGAAACTGCGAACAGCATGCCGTTCGATTCGAAGCCGCGGATCGTCCGCGGCTCCAAGTTCGTCACGAACATGCAGACCTTCCCCACCAGGACGGCCGGATCGGGGAAATACGCCGCGATGCCGGAGATGATCTGCCGCGGCGCTGGCACTGTGGACTTCGCGCCCGCGGCATCGACGACCTCTTTGACTTCCGCAAGATCGACCATGAGCCTGAGCAGCTTATCGGTGTCCGGCATCTTCTCGGCCGAGAGGATCTTACCGGCGCGGATCTCCACTTTTTTGAAGTCGGCGTGAGTGATCATGGCTTTTCGCCGCCGTGTCGCCGGTCCAGGAAGCTCTGTAGGATAAGGGCCGCCGCCGAAGCGTCCGTCTTGTCGTGCCTGCCCTGGGTGCGCTCGGCCTGGGCCGTGGTCATGAATTCCGGTTCCAGATGGACCGAAAGGCCTGCGCTCTCCAGGCGGCTCTTGAAGGCCATGATGTCCGGCAGGACAGGGTTCGGGCTCATGTCGTATTTCCTGGATTCGCCGAGCACGACTTCCTTGGTCTCGCCCTCCGCCGCGATCTTCCTTATCTCCGCGGCAAGCTCCGGCGAGTTGACGAGGACCGCGACCGGCAGGGCGAATCTGCCGGATTCGTCGGAGACCGCCACGCCCACGCGCCTTGAGCCGTAATCTATGCCGATAGACCGCATGGAGATAAGATAGCACGAAATCTTTGCCGAGCCACGTTTTTTGGCCTATGATAGCCGGGAACGGACGGGTGGCTGAGCGGTCTAAGGCAACGGTCTTGAAAACCGTCGTCCCCGCAAGGGGACCGTGAGTTCGAATCTCACCCCGTCCGCACTGTTCACACGGCCGCCCCGATGGAAGTGCTATAATTCCGGCATGGCCACCGAAGCCTTGATCTCCTGGAGCGCTCCGGCGCATCTCTACACGAAGAAGAGGCCCGACTGGTATTGGGCCGTCGGCATCGTCACTCTGGCTCTGGCCGCCGTGTCTTTCATGTTCGGCGAGGTCCTGACGGGCATCTTCATCGTCGTGGCCGCCGTGGCCCTGGTCCTCCACGCCTCCAAGCCGCCGCAGAACGTCTACTATGAGGTCAATGATAGGGGCATCGTCTTCGACGAGAAGCTCTATCCCTTCCTCTCGCTCGATTCTTTTTGGATCCCTCACGACGAATTCCCGCCGAAGGTCCTGCTCAAATCGCGCAAGCTCTTCATGCCGCTCATCGTCGCCTACATAAGCGACGTCGACCCAGAGGAAGTCCGGGAGGTCCTGCTGAAATACATCGCCGAGACCGAGCATAACGAGCCCTTCCTGAAGCGCTTCCTCGAGTGGCTCGGGTTCTGACGGCCGCCCGGCGTCTTTCCCTGCATCGCAAAAGCGCCCGACTCTTCTCGGCGCTTTTTGTATGGTGCCCCCGCGAGGAATCGAACCTCGATTACAAGATCCGCAATCTTGTGTCCTATCCGTTGAACGACGAGGGCGGACGAGGATAGATTAGCACGCCTAGGAGATCTTTTTTAGGGCTGCGGCGGCGCGGGATTTGAGGCGGGCGGCGGCGTTCGGCTTGAGATAGCCGGTCTTGGCTGATTTGTCGAGAGTCCGGAAGAGGCCGGGCATGAGCTTCTCGGCGCCTTTCCTGTCATTTCCGGCAATCGCCTTGCGGAAGCGCTTCAGCTCGCTCTCGACAGCGCTCTTGCGGCGGAGGTTGAAGACGCGCTTGTGCCTTGCGGCGCGCATGGCTTTCTTGGCTGAAGAGGTGATCGGCATGATCCGTGGCTCGGGCGAATGGAGAGAAACTATCATATCATGCCCTGAAAGTAAAGAAATGCTATGATTGGCGCATGATCTCGACGCTTCGCGGCAAAGTAGAAGAACTGAGCGGCAACTATGCCGTCGTCGGCGTCGGCGGCGTGGGATACAAGGTCTTCATGACAGGCGACGCGCTCCGTGGATTGAAACCGGGGGCCGAAGCCGGGCTCTGGACGCATCTTGCCGTCCGCGAAGACGCCATGGACCTCTACGGCTTCCCGAGCAAGAAAGAAAGGGATTTCTTCGAACTCCTCATAACAGTCTCCGGCATCGGCCCGAGATCGGCCATGAATATATTATCGCTCGTGTCGAGCGACGCTCTCATCGGAGCCATCCGCACCGGAGCGACCGCGCATCTGGTCAAGGTCTCCGGCGTCGGCAAGAAGACCGCGGAAAAGATCGTGCTCGAATTGAAAGACAGGCTCGGCGGAGCGGCCATGGAAGGAGGCGGCTCGGCTATTTCCGCAGAGATGTCTAGCGACCTCGACGCCATCGAGGCTCTGAAGGCCCTCGGTTACGACGCTGACGAGTCGCGCGATGCCTTGAAGAAGATAGAAAAGAGCATCTCCGATACCGGCGCCAAGGTCAAGGCGGCCTTGAAGAAGCTCGGATGACCGACAACAATCGCGACACGCTCGATAAGTCTCTCGGCACTATCCGTCGGCTCATCCCGAGGAGGCTTTTCGGCATCTTCCAGCGCCCCTATCATTGGGCGCTAGCTTACCTCGCCGCCCTCCGGTATCGCTTCCCTTCCAGGAAGATCAAGGTCATCGCCGTGACCGGCACGAAAGGCAAGAGCTCGACCGTAGAGATCCTGAATGCCATATTGGAAGAGGCCGGTTTCAAGACAGCGCTTTCGGACACCATCAGATTCAAGGTCGGCGACAAATCATGGAGGAATCTCTACAAGATGAGCATGCCGGGCCGGTTCGCCATGCAAAAACTCATCCGCAAGGCGGTCGACGAAGGCTGCCAATACATCACAATCGAGATGACCTCGCAGGGGGCCCTCTTCCACCGGCATCGATGGATCGAGATCGACACCCTCATCTTCACCAACCTGTCGCCCGAGCACATCAAGGCCCACGGCTCTTACGAGGATTACGTCCAATCGAAGCTCTCGATCGCCCGCGACATGCGGCGGTCGCGCAAGAAGACGACCATCATCGGGAATGCCGACGACAAGGAAAGCGATCGGTTCCTGGCTTGCCAAGCCGACCGCAAGATAACTTACAGCGTCCGCGACTTCGAGCCGTACAGGATAAGGCCGGACGGCCTGGATTTCACCATGAAGGGCCGGACCGTCCGGTCGCACCTCTCAGGGCTCTTCAATCTATACAACATCACGGCGGCCGTGGCCGGCGCGAGCAACGAAGGCGTCTCCACGGAAAATATCCTGTCGGCTGTCGAGGCCTTCCACGGCGTGCCGGGGCGCGTGGAGAGAGTAAGAGCCGGCCAGGACTTCGAAGTGATCGTCGACTACGCCCATACCTCCGATTCGCTTGAAAAGCTATACAAGGTCTTCAGGCCTGACCCAAGCGCAGCCGGCCGGGGCAGCAAGCGCCTTATCGCCGTCCTCGGCGGTACCGGCGGCGGCCGGGATTCCTGGAAGCGCCGGGAGATGGGGAGGTTGGCCGATATCTATTGCGACGAAGTCATCCTGACCGACGAGGATCCTTACGACGAAGACCCGGCCGAGATCATAAAAGACGTGGCAATCGGCATCGTTTCGAAGAAGCCGCTCGTCATCATGGACCGGCGCGAGGCTATAAGAGAGGCCGTCGAAAGGGCGAGGGCCAACGACGTGGTCCTCATCACCGGCAAGGGCACCGATCCTTATATCATGGGGCCGCGCGGCTCGAAGACACCGTGGAGCGACGCCAGGGTCGCCCGAGAGGAGATAAAGAAACGCTTAGAGTCTGAAAGCAAGAGAACAGCCCTCTGAAGAACTCCACTTATCAAAGATTCAAGGCCAAAAAAGGACCCAAAGACGAACTCCCGCTGGGAGTGTTCTTCAGAGGGCTGTTCTCTTGCTTTCCGCTCACATAGCTCTAACCGAGTATAAGTGATTCAGCTCGTCGATCGTTCCCTGCCCCGCCACCCCTCTCTGGTCTGATGAAATGTCGTATTTCTCCTGGAAGGTCGCAATGGCCGCAGTGGTGCAAGCGCCGACCCTGCCCGTTCTGGGACAGTCATTCATGGACTTGCCCGCCGGCGGATAATCGCCGTCTTTGATGAGGGCCGTCTGCAGAGCGAAGACGTCGCTCTGAAGATCATTCTTGCCAGTGATCGGCTTGTTCCAGGTATGCGGCAGGACCAGGGTATCGTAAACCAGTCCGCCGAGATTGGTGGTGGTCGACGATCCGAAGAAATCCTGCAGGCCGAGATACGTTTCATACGCCAGCTCTTTCAGGAAGACCGGGCGCACCGCCGGATTGAGGATCTGCGGCTCATACAGGTAGGCGTATTCGATGAGCATGCTGGCGGCGTCGACCGAGTCGAACGAACCGACGGCTATCAGGTCCTGATCTTCCACCACGCCGGATTGTTCAGTGGGCAGATCGGATACGGGATTGTACTCGCTGAGACGGCCGGCAATGGCGTTGGCCACGGCCTTGGTGGTCGAGCTATTGTAGTACTGGCCCTCCGGCACGTATATGGCGAACCCAGAGTACTTGCCTGGCGAAGATTGGTCGGGGCGGGGAAAATCGTTGAAATGGACGTGGATGACGACGCTTACGCCGCTGTCGCCGACCCACTTGTCGATGCCGTACAGACGCAGGGCCACGGTATCCGGCGCGTCGTTGTGGAAGGCGACCGGCGCGACTTGCTTCATCTCTCCAAGACGGACCATGTCGGCGAATTCCTGCTTATGGGCCTGTTCCCAAGCGACGATGGCGTCCCAATCGTTCTTGAAATAGGAAGCGAAGATGGGCGTCCAGGAACTCTTGTCCCGAGTGGTGAAGACCTCGTACCGGCCGTTCTGAAGGAGGAAACCCATGAGATCCTGGGCAAGCTCCACGTTCAAGTCGCGTTCCTTGAGGTCCCCGAACTTGGCGCCGCCGTAGTTCGGCTCGTGGCCGGGCACGATGAGGATGCGCACCTTAGGGCCTTCCGGCGCTCCCGCCGCGTCGTAGCTCGACTTCAGGCCGGCTATCGTGACCGGATTGTGGTAAAGGATGACGGCGGCCAGCTCGTTGCCGGACCTTTCGACGGCCGAGGTGATCGCCATGGCCTGACTCGGATAATTCGACATGAACCAGGGGCCGCCGAGAAGCACCAGGAGGACGAATGACGTCAGAAGATAGCGCATGTGCGGTTATTGTAGCATTCGTGTATCATGACCGCATGCCGGAACTACCGGAAGTCCAAACCACAGCAAGCGGGTTGAATAGGCGCGTTCGCGGCCTGAAGATTGTCGGCGTATGGACCGATTACGGCAGCCGTTTTCACAAAGGCAAAGATTCCATAAAGGACCCGCCTTACTTCAGATATTTCAGGCGGAAGGTCTCTGGCGCTAGGATCGTCGGCGTAGACCGCAAGGCCAAGAATGTCTTGATCCGTATCGAGAAGGGCCGGGAGAGATCGGTGATCTTGGTCCACATGAAGATGACCGGGCACCTTATGTACGGCCGCTACATCCTCAAGAAGAACGGCAAGGAGGGCTCGTGGATGCCGGCCCCGGGCGAACCGTCTTCTCTTTCTGACCCGTTCAACCGGTTCATCCATTTCGTCATGGTCCTTTCGGATAAAAAGCACGTCGTCCTGTCGGATATGAGGAAATTCGCGAAAGTCACTCTCATCCGAGAGAAAGACCTCGACAGGACCATTCACTTAGAATCAATCGGCCCCGATCCTCTGGAAAAAAGCTTCGATTTCAAGACATTCAAGGAAAGACTGGCGCGCAAGCCAACCGGCAGGATCAAACAGGCCCTGATGGACCAGGGCGTGATAGCCGGCATCGGCAACATCTACAGCGACGAGGCTCTGTGGCGGGCCGGCTTGAATCCGGAGGAACGAGTGAGGAACATCCCTGATTCTCTTCTTAAAAAGCTGCACTCGGCCATCAGAACGGTCCTCGAGAGGGGCATCGATTTCGGCGGCGACTCTATGTCCGATTACCGGAACATCGACGGCAAACCCGGCAAGTTCCAGGAGCACCACCACGCTTACCAAAAGACTGGCGAAAAATGCAGCAAACCGGGATGCAAGGGCACTATTGTCAGGAAGGTCGTCGGCGGCCGCAGCGCCCATTTCTGCGACAAGCACCAGAGATTACTCGTCAAATAGGCGGTAGAGGAATATCCCAGCCGCTACCGACACGTTCAACGACTCTTTCCTCCCTCTCATCGGGATCTCGGCGATGACATCGGACAGTTCCAATAATGGCTCGGAGACGCCGTCGACTTCGTTGCCGAGGATGATCAAAGATCTCTTCCGGGGCCTGACTTCTTTGTAATCGACGGAGCCTTCCGCCTGCTCGAGCGCGATGACTCCGAATCCCCTGCTCTTAAGGGCCTCGACAACCGGCTCTGCCCGTCCGACGCGCTCCCATTCTATCGACTCTTCCGCGCCCAGGGCTACTTTAGCGAAATCCTTCCTCTTGCGGCCGAATCGGTCGACTGGCGCGGGCGTCGTGCCGGCGCAATAGATCTTGGAGATCCCCAGCGTTTCGGCCGTGCGGAAGATGGAGCCGGTGTTATAGACGCTTCTTACATTGTCGAGCAGAAGGATAATCATCTATAATTGGTACATTATCACATAACCTATCGTCACTAACATGCATCCGCTATCATTGTTCCCGTCCCTGCTCTCGTTTGGCCAGGTCTCCCCGCTCATAATCCGCGTCGTCCTCGGCGTCACGCTCGCCTACTTCGGTTACGAGAAGATCAAAGGGAGGGGCCAGAGCTCCGGGAGCAACAGCAAGATGTATGGCGGCGTGGAGATCTTCATCGCTATCTTCTTGGTCATCGGCTTGTGGACCCAGCTCGCGGCGCTTCTGAACGCCGTCATCCTCGTCATCAAGCTAGGGATCAAGGCGAGAGAGAAAAAACTGCTCTCAGACGGCATCAACTATTATATCCTGCTCCTCGCTATGGCCGTGTCGCTCCTCTTCACCGGCCCCGGCTTGTTCGCCTTCGACCTGCCGCTCTAAAACCGGTGCGCCCAGCTGGATTCGAACCAGCGACCCTCTGCTTAAAAGGCAGGTGCTCTACCGGGCTGAGCTATGGGCGCATGCGCGCTTCACAGGTTATCACACCGCTGTTTTTCCGCAATTTAAGCCGGGCGCGCCGGTCGGACGAACCCTCTTCACAACAGGAGATCGAGCGCCCAGCATCCTGGCCCCGTCATGAAGAGCGACAGGCCGATCACGAGGCACAAGAAAAGGAAGCTCGCGCTGCTTTCGAATGACGCGGGGCTCTTCTTCCTCAGAATGAGGGCGACAGACATGATGATGGCGGAAATAAGCGCGGCGGTCCTGGTGAAGAGCCCGGCGATGAGCGTCAGACCGACGACCATCTCCGTCAATCCTATGGTCCAGACATAAGCGCCGCCCGGCTTCATGCCGGCGGCCTCGAACATGGCGCTCTTCGGGCTTCTTAGCCTGGCGACCTTCGTCCTGCCGAAGTCGAAGAAGACGGCCCCGAGGACGAGGCGGAGGATGACCGGCCCGAATAATTGCAAGCCTGGCATCGGTTTGTCGCTATCGGATCGCTAAAAGCATCCTCTCCAAGCCGAGCTCGAGATCGCGGGCGCCGCGATGGCCCTCGTGATACAAGAGAAGGATGTCCCGGGCGAGCGCCGGTGACGGCATTGATTTGGCTTTCCAGAACAGGACGCCGAGGATGTTCTCCGCGGCGACCCCCGCTTCCACGGCCCGCCGATACATGATCCAGGCCTTGAGCGGCTCGCGCCGGCCCACGGCATTGGCCAGGGCGAAGACATTGAATTCATCTTTCTTGAACGGCGCGCTCTTGGCTTTCGGCTCGCATTCGACGACCCTCTCGGCGCCTTTCTGAAATGCTCTCTTCAGCTCGGCGCCCAGCTTCCCTTCCAGCACGATGAAGATGTTCGGCGATTCTTCCATCGCCCTGATGAAATCGGCGATCTTCTCCTTCGCTTCCTGGTTCTCCGTGACCCTGTCAAGGAATACGATGTATTTGCTCGAGAATAATCCCTGCCCGCCGAGATGGCCCTCGACGATCGCGGGGCTCCAGGAATCGGCGTCGACCTTCTCGAATGCCGCGTCGGGCCTTTTGGCACGCAACGAATCTATGAGCGTGTGCGCTTTCTTCGCCGCCGCCCGCGTATCAGGACCATGGAAGACGTAGAGCATGGGATAAGTATACTACTTCAGCTCTCCCCAATTCTTGCCGATGTGGGCCTCGGCTTTCAATACGACGCCCTTGGTATCTTCCGGGTCGATGACGGATTCCATGATCTTCTTTATCTCCGCCGAGACTGCCGTGGCCTTGTCTTCTTTGATCTCGTATATCAATTCATCGTGGACCTGAAGCAGCGGGAAGGCGTCTTTATCCAGGCCTTCGTGCCTTAAGTATTCATCGACGCGGACCATAGCCAGTTTAATGACGTCGGCTTCCGTGCCTTGGATCGGCGCGTTGATGGCCATGCGCTCGGCCTGGGCCCTGACGTACGGCACCCTGGAGTCGATGCCTTCGAAATACCGTCGCCGGCCGAAGAATGTCTCGGTGTAGCCCTTCTTGGCCGCTTCTCTCTTCACGATGTCGAGATATTCAGCCAGGGTCGAGAATTCGGCGAAATAATTACTGTAGAACCTCTGCGCTTCCTCCCTGGTCGTGCCGAGATTCTGCCGCAGGGCGAGCACGCCCATGCCGTATATGATGCCGAAGTCGATGACCTTGGCCCGGCGGCGCATTTCGGCGTCTACCTTATCCTTCGGCACCTTGAAAACGTAGCTGGCCACGGCTCTGTGGACGTCTTCGCCTCTTTTGAATATGTCTATGAGCTTCTGGTCGCCGGACATGAAGGCCGCGATGCGCAGTTCCATCTGGGAATAATCCAGGCCCGCAAGGACGAACCCCCTCTCGGCCACGAAGGCGTCGCGGATGGCCTTGCCGAGCTCCGAATGGATGGGGATATTCTGCAGATTAGGATTTTCGGAGGCCATCCGGCCGGTGGTCGTGCCGGTTTGGATGAAGCGCGTATGTAAACGGTCGTCGCCGTCGAGAAGCGGCGGAATGGCGTCGATGTAGGTCGAGAGCAGTTTCTCCAATTCGCGGTATTCGAAGATGAGCGGGATGACGGGGTGCAAGCCGCGCAATTTCTCCAGCTCCGATTCGCGCGTCGAGCGAGCGCCGCCGGCCGTCTTCTTCATGCCTTTCGCGGCCAAGCCGAGCCTGTCGAAAAGGACATCCCCGAGCTGTTTCGGCGAATTGATGTTGAATTCCGCGCCGGCCTCCTTCCAGATTAGGCTCTTTACCCCGTCCGCCTTGGCGTGATACTCCTTCGAGAGCCTCTTCAGGACCTCGCGGTCGATCTTTATGCCGCGCCTCTCCATCTTACGGATGATGGGCAGGAGCGGCAGCTCGATCTCCTCATAGACCTTGCGGGCCTTTCTCCTGTCGAGCTCGGCGAAGACGGCCTTCTCCGCCTCTTCGAGATCCTCCGTGTTGGCGAAATTCAGGATGTCTTCTCTCTTCGGGTCGGTCACGTTCGAATTCACCAGCCATAGGGCCAGGGCGGTCTTTTCAATGTCGTCTGAACCGACAGATTGTTCGTCGAACATCGATTGATTAGGAGCAGCAAGGGAGTCGTTCCGAGGAACATTCCCAGCGGGAGCAGTCTTTGCGCCCGTTCCTTTAGGTGCGGACCCCTTCTTGTCACGGAGTTCCTCGGAACGACTCCCTTGCTGCGACCTGTCCTCGACCAACTGCTTCAATCTCTGCGGCAGAGTCCTGAATTCAAGCTCGTTCCATAAGGCATTCACCTTGGAGATATCTAACCCGTCCTTGAGGGTCTTTTCGGGCAGCCTGAACTCGATGGGGACGTCTCGGCGGATGGTAGCGAGCATCTTGCTGAATTCCGCTTCCTCTTTGTTTTCTTTGAGCAACTTCACGAGCCGGGGGCTCACGCCGGCCTTGGCGAACTTGTCCTCGTGGCCGGCTTCCAATTCGCGGTATATGTTCTCGATCTGGCCGAACGCGGTGATAAGAGCGGTGGCGGTCTTGTCGCCGACGCCCTTGACGCCTGGGATGTTGTCCGATGGATCGCCGGAAAGGCCTTTGTAGTCTGGGATCAGGGCCGGTCCGAAGCCATACCGCGCCTTCACGGCCTTCTCGTCGTACATGACGGTGTCGCTTATGCCCTTCTTCAGGGTGTAGACCTTGACCTGGCCGTCTTTGACCAGCTGGAGAGTGTCCATGTCGCCGGAAGCGATGATAGTCTCGATGTCGGCACGCTTCTTCAGCTGCTCCGCGATCGTCCCGAGGATATCGTCCGCCTCGAATCCTTGCTTGTCGTATATCGGGATGCCGAAGGCCGAGAAGACGTCGCGTGACCGCTTGATCTGCTCGATAAGATCCTCCTCTGCCTTTTTCCTTTGGGCCTTGTACTCCTTGAAAGCTTCGTGCCGGTGGGTCGGGCCTTTAACGTCGTAGCAGGCGACGATGTAATCCGGTTCGAGATCGCCGATCGTCTTCAAGAGCATCGAAGACAGGCCGTATAGAGCGCCGGTCGGCTCGCCCTTCGCCGTCGAGAAATCCGGCAGGGCGTGGTAGGCCCGGTGCAGGATGGCGTGGGCATCCAATAAAACGAGGCGCTTCATGCCCTTATTGTACCCTATCGAAGGACCAAAACACTCTCGACGGATCACTTTATCGTGATGGAATAAGCGCCGTCCTTTGCCTCGAATCTCATGCGGGCCGACCTGCCGAATTCCTTAAGGCCGACGTTCTCTGGCCATTCGATCATCACTAGGTTATTCTTGTCTGCTACCACATCTTCAAATCTTATCGCTTCCAGCTCTCGCCTTTTTTCCAGGCGGTAAGCGTCTATGTGGACCAATCTGGGCCAGCGTTCGTTTTTCGTCTCATAGATTTTCATGATGACGAAGGTCGGGCTCGTCACTCCTTCCGAGACGCCAAGCTCTTTCGCCACCAGTTTTACGAATGCCGTCTTGCCCGCGCCGAGATGCCCGGATAAGCCGACGATCAAGGCTTCATCAAGATCGATGTATCTATTCGTGATGTCCGAAAGCCAGCCGGCGGCGATCTTTCCGGTCTCTTCGACCGAGCGCGACTCGAAAGATTTCATGGCTGAATGATACCGCGTATAAAAAAGATGGCCACCTTCGGGGGAAGGTGGCCAATGGGATGATCGGGCCGGAACGGCTACAGATTGTGTGGCTTGATGCCGAGGTTTCGTTCCGTCTGGCCTATCTGTTCCTTCTCGGCCTGAGCGGACGGGACAAAAACGTAGGTGCCGTCAGGCATGAAGAACCAGTGGCCGTTGCCGCCCGTGCCCTGCGCCCGGGGCGCCGGCGAGAAACTGCCGGGGCCGGGGGACGGGTAGGCGGTACCACGCATGGCGGGCGGCCCCACGACGACTCGCTGGGAGATCGGCTGAGCCACCGGCAGATCCCCGGCGCACACGAACACAAACGGAGATACTGACGTCGATTTATAATCGACGATATCGCTATAGTGCCCGTCGGGGAATTGTTCCACTGACGAATGCGATGTCGTGTGGTTACAACCTGCGAACAGCAGCACCAAGGGCGCTGCGAACAAGCTTGCGAACGAACGAATCATTGTTTTCATTGGGAAAGAGCCTCCTACAACTCACAGCTTATTCTGTCAGAGTTGCGACGCAATTCTACCACACAATATATGAAAAAGTCAATACCCCCGGGGCGGCGGAGGCCGGCCTCGTTCCTGCTATAATTAGCGGGAATATGGCCATCAAATTCGACGAGGACAAGCAGAAACAAAGATATAACGACCTTATGCGCAAGGAGGAGGAAGACCTGGTCCAGCTCCTTTCCGGCAAGTACGGTCTGGAATACGTCAACCTGCTCGGAACCGGCATCAACACCGACGCTCTGCGCCTCATAGACGAGCAGACGGCCAGGGCCGCGAAGGTGGCCGCTTATGCCTTGATCGACAAGAAAGTCAAAGTTGCCGCCCGGAATCCGGAAGATCCGAAGGCCCGCGAAGTGATAAACGGCATCGCCGCCAAAGGATACCAGCCGGAGCTCGCCATCGCTTCCACCCAGAGCCTGGAGAAGGCTTGGAGATCTTACAAAGACTTGTCGTTCGCCTATGAGAGCCGGGCTGGCTCGCTCGAGATATCCAGCGCCGAGATCGCCGCCATCATCGATCAAGCGAAGAGCCTGCCGACCATCGTCTCCATCCTGGAGAACACCATCTCCGCCAAGAAAGTCTACCGGGTCTCCCGCATCCTGGAGACCGCCATCGCTGGGGCTCTAGCCATAGACGCCTCCGACGTACATTTCGAGCCAGAGGAAGCATACGTACGGCTCAGGTATCGTCTGGACGGGGTTCTCCAAGATGTTATCCGCTTCGACAACGATACGTACAACCTGCTCCTGTCGCGCATCAAACTGATCTCCGGCATGAAGCTGAACGTCAAGAAAGACTCCCAGGACGGGCGCTTCTCGATCCGCCTGGCTATAGGCGACGTCGAGGTCCGCGCTTCTGTCCTTCCCGGTGCTTACAACGAGTCGGTGGTCATGCGGCTCCTCAATCCGAAGGCGATCAGCGTGCCCCTGGAGGAGCTCGGCATCCATCCGAAGCTCCTCGGCATCCTTACGGCTGAGATGAACCGGCCGAACGGCATGATCTTGACCACCGGGCCGACCGGCTCGGGCAAGACCACGACTTTGTACGCCTTCCTGAAGAAAGTCCACACTCCGGAAGTCAAGATCATCACCATCGAAGACCCGATCGAATACCATCTGCCCGGCATCGTCCAGACCCAAGTCAACGAGAAGGGCTATAACTTCCTGGAAGGCCTCCGGGCCGCCGTGCGCCAGGACCCGGACATCATAATGATCGGTGAGATCCGCGACGGCGAGACGGCCGGGATCGCCATCAATTCAGCCTTGACCGGCCATCTCGTCTTCTCAACCCTGCATACTAACGATGCCGCCGGGACGTTCCCGCGCCTCATAGACCTGGGCGCCAATCCGACCACCATCCCGTCGGCTCTCAGGGTCTCGATGGCCCAGCGGCTCGTACGCCGCCTCTGCCCGTATTGCAGGAAGGAGGGGGCGGTCGACGGCCAAGCGAAGTCGGACATAGAAGCGACGATCGCCAGCATCGAGGACAAGGCTCTCGTCCCGGCCGGCCGTTCGAAGATGTGGTCGGCTGCCGGCTGCGACAAGTGCAACAAGACCGGCTACAAGGGCCGGGTAGGCATATATGAGGCAATTCTCATGGACGAGCGGATAGAAAAGGCCGTGCAGGCGAGCCAAAGCGACCGGGAGATATGGCTCGCCGCCAGAGGACAAGGTCTCTTGACCATGAAGCAGGACGGCGTCCTGAAGGTCCTTTCAGGCATGACCTCGCTCGAGGAATTGGAGCGGGTCATCTCCATCACCGATTGATCTGCAACAAAACCCGCTATCCCCAGCCTTGTCAATTGCTTTTTAAATACGGTTGAGAGTAGGATAGCGGAAGAAATACTTTTTATATGAGATTCAAGCGCGAGAATCTCTAAGCAATATCTTTCGGCGTGATGCCGGAAGCGAGGCAGAGTCCCGAGGATAATTTCAGTACGCCACCCCGAAGGGTGACAACCAACATGTCCTTAGCACCATGCCCAAACCTTGGAAGGCCATTGCTTAGAGGTTTCCGAGCTCGAACCGGCGTAATTTCAATCAGGATCCTCAATATCCTAGCATAAAGATATATATATGTCAAGAACATCAAAGACCGCTGGGAAGGACGATAAGGAAGAGGTCTTCCTGGATCAGACTCTGCGGCCGACGCGCTGGGATGATTACATCGGCCAGAAGTCGGTCAAAGACAATCTCCACATACTGCTTTCCGCCGCCAAAGAGCGTTCCCACCCGCCTGAACACATCCTTTTTTACGGGCCTCCCGGCCTTGGCAAGACCACCCTCGCCTATCTGGTCGCCAAGGAGACCGGCGCGGAGATAAAGGTGACTTCGGGGCCGGCCATACTCAAGGTGGGGGATCTGGCTTCCATAATCACGAACCTTTCCGCCGGCGACATCCTCTTCATAGACGAGGCCCATCGCCTCAATAAGGCCATTGAGGAAGTCTTATACCCCGCAATGGAATCCGGAACGCTCGACATTATCATAGGCAAGGGGCCGTCGGCAAGGACGATCCAGTTGGACTTGCCGCCTTTCACTTTGATCGCCGCCACCACCAGGATCGCCATGATCTCGTCTCCCCTGCGATCCCGTTTTTCCGGCGGGGTCTTCAAGCTGGAGTTCTATTCCGACGCGGAGATAGCAGAGATCGTCCGCCGTTCGGCGAAGAAGCTCGGCGTCGACATCGACGAGGGGGCCGTGGGTGAGATCGCCAGGCGCTCCCGTTTCACGCCTCGGACCGCGAACTATCACCTGAAGCGTTGCCGCGACTACGCTCAGATAGGCAAGACCCCTCTCACCAAGGAGGTCGTCGAGAGGGCCTTGGCTATGCTCGGAGTCGACGAGATCGGCCTGACCTCCGCCGATCGCGGCATCTTGAGGACGATCATCGAGAAGTTCAACGGCGGCCCGGTCGGCTTGAATACCATCGCCGCCGCCTTGTCCGAGGAGCAATCCACCGTCGAGGAAGTGTACGAGCCGTATCTCATACAGCTCGGCATGCTCGAGCGCACCCCGAGGGGCCGGATCGCCACGGAAAAGGCCGCAAAACATCTCGGGACCAGGCCTCGCGGCAGATTGATCTGACACATCATGTCCGGACACAACAAATTCTCGAAGATAAAGCACCTAAAGGCGAAGAATGACGCCGAGAAGAGCGCCCATTTCGGCAAGCTCGTTCGGCTCATCTCCGTCGAGGCGAAAAAGTCCGGGGGCAACCAGGCTTCGCCGGGCCTCTCGGCCGCCATTGACAAGGCCCGGAAGGAGAATATGCCGAACGACACCATCGACCGGGCCATCAAGAAGGCCATTGCCGACAACTCGGCCGCCATGGAATCGCACATCTATGAGGCCTACGGCCCGGGCGGGGTGGCGATATTGATCGAGGCGTTGACCGACAACCGGAACAAGGCCGCCCAGGACATAAAATTCATCCTCTCAAAGCACGGGCTCGCCCTGGCCGCGCCGGGCAGCGCCTCCTGGGCCTTCCAAAGGCACGGCCTCGCCTGGACGCCGACCTCCGTCATGCCGCTCGATGACGCCGACATCGATAAGCTCTCGGCGATCGTCGCTGACCTCGAGGGGAGCGAGGAGGTGCAAGAAGTCTTCACCAATGCGGAGTAAGCCCATGAGGATCGTCGGCGTCGATCCCGGCTACGACCGCCTCGGCCTCGCGATCATAGAGAGGCCGGCCAAAGGAAAGGATGTGTTGCTGTATTCCGGCTGCTTCAGGACCTCGCCGGAAGAAGACATCTCCTCGAGATTCAGGTCGATCGGCGGCGAGATCGGGCGCATCCTGGAGGGATTCAAGCCGGATGCCATGGCGCTCGAGACCTTGTTCGTCACCAACAACAGGAAGACAGCCATGCGCGTGGCCGAAGCGAGGGGCATCATCATATACGAGGCGGCCAAAAGGGGCATTCCGACGAGCGAGTACGGGCCCACGGAGATAAAGACGGCAGTTGCGGGAGATGGCCGGGCCGACAAGGCTAGGATGACGAAGATGGTGCGCCTCTTGATCGACATGCCGGATAAAAAGACCGTTGACGATGAATATGACGCTGTGGCAGTCGCCGTCGCCCATTTGGCTGTTCGCGGCTCCGGATTATCCACAGCCGCGGGTCATTGCAAAAGCAGGCCCATTTGATACAAAATAGGCATCATCTCCATGGCTAGAGACAACAAAAGAGAGCTCGAGGTCGAGGATGAAGACCTCTCCGTCCACGGCGAGAAGGCGAAGGAGGACGGCCTCGGCCCGGAAGAATGGAACGAGGGCGACGACGGCAGCGACGAGCCCGTGCTGGACGACGAGGAACTGAACCCCTTCGGAGACAAATGGGAAGAATGACGCGCCAAGCCCGCGCGCGCCGATGGTCCCATCATCGGATCTTGGCTGTCCTTGCCGTGGCGGCCTCGGCCCTTCTCGTCTGCGCCGGCCTTCTCGTCTTATGGGTAGCTTCCCTTCCTCTCCCGGACGTGAAGTCTTTCGAGAACCGCAAGATCATAGAGTCGACGAAGATATACGATCGCACCGGCACCGTCCTTCTGTATGACACCGGCACGAACGCCAAAAGGACCGTCGTCTCCTTGGGGGACGTGTCCCCGTACATACCGGAAGCGACGGTCGCCATCGAGGATTCGAGCTTCTACAGCAATATCGGCATCGAGCCGACATCGATCGTGCGCGCCTTCATAGCGGACGTGGTCTCCGGCGGCTTCGACCAGGGAGCTTCGACAATCACCCAGCAGGTCGTCAAGAACAGCCTTCTGACCCAGGACAAGACGATCGTCCGCAAGGTGAAGGAGTTGGTCCTGGCGGTCAAATTGGCGCGGGTCATGAGCAAGGAGCAGATCATGGAGACATATCTGAACGAGATCTCTTACGGCGGCACCGTCTACGGCGTCGAGGAGGCCAGCCAGGAATTCTTCGGGCATTCGGCCAAAGACGATTCTCTGGCCGAGTCCGCCTATCTGGCGGCCATACCCCAGGCTCCCACTTATTATTCCCCTTACGGCACGCACCGAGACGACCTCGACAAGAGGCAAAAAACGGTCCTCGGGCGCATGAAGGAGCTCGGCATGATCACCGACGCCGAGTACAAGTCGGCCTCGGCGGAGAAGGTCGAGTTCCTGTCGAAGAACAGCGCCGGCATCAGGGCGCCTCACTTCGTGATGTTCGTCATAGACTACCTGGTGGGAAAGTACGGCGAGGACGAGGTCGATAACGGCGGCCTGAAGGTCATCACCACCTTGGATTACGACATGCAGCAGAAGGCGGAGAACGTCATAACCAAGTTCGCTCCGACCCTGGCGGAGAATTTCAACGCCAGCAATACGGCCATGATCGCTATTGATCCGAAGACTGGCGACATCCTCACAATGGTCGGTTCGAAGGATTATTTCGACGCCTCTATAGACGGCAACTACAACGTGACTCTGGCCAAGCGCCAGCCGGGTTCGACTTTCAAGCCGTTCATCTACGCCACTGACTTCGAGAAGGGATATACTCCGGAGACGGTCCTGTGGGACATCAAGACTGAATTCTCCACCTTTTGCAACCCCGACGGCACCCCGAAGAATCCCTCGGACGATCCGAAGAAGGTCTGTTATTCGCCCGGGGAATATGACAACAATTTCGAGGGCCCGCTCACCATCCGACAGGCCCTGGCCCAGTCGAGGAACCTGCCGGCCGTCGAGGCCCTGTACTTGGCCGGCATACCGAACGCTCTTGACACCGCCGAAAAGATGGGGGTCACCGTCACCGATCCGAGCCAATGCGGCCTGAGCCTGGTCCTCGGCGGATGCGACATCAGCCTGATAGACATGGCGAGCGCCTACGGGGTCTTCGCCAACGATGGTGTCAGGAATCAGTACCGCTCTGTCCTGGAAGTCGACGACGCCTCAGGGAATACGCTCGAGAGGGCCGTCGTCAACCCGATCCAAGTCATTCCGGCCGATATCGCCAGGCAAGTGACGGACATCCTGTCCGATGAGAGCGTGCGTATGAACAGCCTGAAGCCGATCGGGGACTCCATCGGCCGGCCAGTGGCCATCAAGACCGGGACAACGAACGATTACCACGACGTCTGGACTTTGGGCTATACGCCGAGCCTGGTCGTGGGCGCCTGGGCCGGCAACGACGACAATACGGCGATGAAACCGAACGTGGCCGGCCTGATCATCTCGCCATTATGGGGCGCTTTCATGGCGCAGGTGGCCAAAGATTTCCCGCCCGAAGCCTTCGGGCCGCCCCCGCCCCCGCTTTCCGACGGCAAGCCGGTCCTGCGCGGCGTCTGGCAGGGCGGCGTATCTTATTGGAAGGACACGATCTCCGGGAAGGTCGCTACCCAGTACACGCCGCCGGAGACCAGGCAAGAGGTGGTATTTCATGACGTCCACTCGATCCTCAATTGGGTGAACAAGGACGACCCGCAAGGGCCGGCCCCTTCCGCGCCTTCACAGGACTCACAGTTCCAGTATTGGGAATATGCGGTGGCCCAGTGGTTCAAAACGTGGCAGGCCGCCCATCCTGATTTCCAGAATGCCGTCAGTCCGCTCGTTCCGACGGCCACCGACGACGTCCACGTGCCTGGTAATTTCCCCAAGGTGAGCATCGTCTCCCCCGTCCAGGGCGACGTCGTCTCGAAAGACGGCCTTCTTAACGTCCAGCTTCTCGAGAATGGCAAATATCCTCCGCTGAAGACGGAGGTGTATCTGAACGGCAAATATGCGATGACGGCCAGCGATAACCCGCTGTCTTTCTCCTTCGTTCCCTCGGACGTCGGGAATATATCGGCAAACAACATAATCTCAGTCACGCTGTACGATGACGTCTACGACAGGGCCCAGGCGACGACGACCTTCGCGGTCCCGGACTTCAGCCCCGTTCAGAATTAGATCAGGCCGCCAAACGGATGTCGACGACCGATCGGTCACCGAGTTTTGCGCCTATCTCCGCCAGAATGGCGGTCTTTTTTACGAAAACGACGGACTTGGCGGTCTGGTCCAATCCCCTGATGACCGCCGTCCGGCCAGAGAAGCTTATCGCCTCTAACTGGACGGGGATGTGCGCGTGCTCCTCTACCGCCCCCTGCACGACCGTGCAGAGGCGCGCCGTCCGAGCTTGTCTCGTCCTTATGTTCTCGAAGAACTCGGAGATGCTCTTCATGGCGCGGCGCCGCTCACCTGTTCATGGGCATGACTAGGTACATGAAGGTCTGGTCCCCGGAAACCGGCCTCACGACCATGGGCTTGTTGCGGCCGTTCCACTGGAGAGAGACGCTGTCCGCTTCGATAGATTGGAGGCTGTCGGAGACATATTTACAGTTGAAGTTGACCTCGATCGGCTCTCCGGAGAGAGCGGCGTCTATCTCGGAGCGGTTCTCGCCGACATCGGCGTTCTTGGTCTCGATGCTGAAGGTCTTCTTCTTTGGGTCGGCGGTGAGGCGGATCTGGTTGAAGGCATCAGAGAACACAGTGGAGACCTTCAGGGCGTTCATGAGATCCTGCTTCAGGACGATCGCCTCGGTGGTATAGCCTTTTGGTACGATTTGCCGGTAATCCGGGAAGACTCCGTCGATGACACGAGAGGTCACTCGGACGTCGCCCGACTCGAAGGACACCAGGTTCTTGTTCGACCGCATGGTGACGGTCGGTCCCATTGCCTCCAAGATCCTGGTTATCTCACTGCTATTCTTGAAGGGGATGAGGATGTCATCGAACCCGGCCGTCTTCTGCAGACGGACCTTCTTCTCGGCCAGACGGAAGGAGTCTGTGGCGACGAACACCACGAATCCGGCGTCATGGTGCACATATATGCTCGAGAGCTCCGGCTTCACGTTGGAGGCCGAGGCGCTGTACCACACGGATCTGAATCCTTTGACCAAGGCCTCGGACGGGAAAGATATCGTCTTCCCTTCAGCGACCGTCGGAATCTCCGGGAAGTCTTCGGGTGGGAGCGTCTTCAAGACACCTCTCGATTTGGACAGGGTTATATCGAGGTTTTTCGAGATGGGCTCGAGGCGGGCCAGCTGCTCTTTGTCTCCTATCTGAGCCAGGAACGAAGAAATTGTGCGGGCCGGAACGGCGAATACTCCCTCCCAATCGGATTTCACCGGGATCTCCACGCTGACGCCGAGATCGAGATTAGTGGCCTTGAAAACGGCGCGTTCCTTCTTTATGTCGACAAAAACGCAAGACAATACAGGTAATGTGGTGCGGCGACCTGCGACTTTCTCGGTCAGAGATATCGCGCGTTTGAGTTTTTCCACCTGGACTTCGCACTTCATGGATGTTTTATATATCTTATAAAAAGATCTTATTATTGTTATTAGGGGTGGGGAGAGGTTGGTATCCCAAAAAGCTCATACTCTGGCTGCTCGTTTCGGATGGTCTAGCCCGGTGTCCTGTTGATTGTGAATTGATAAGTCGCCATACCCGATCGTGACTGTCTCTTTTAGTCCCTTCTTGTCCCTGGCCTGTGACACAGCCCGATAACAATCATTCAACACCATTTCCACAAATCAGATCATCGACCGCAGCTGACTTATCTCCTGCGACAGGAGCGGATCGACCTTTATTTCCTCCTTCATCTTGTTATAGGAATGAATGACGGTGGTGTGGTCCCTGCCTCCCAACTTCTCGCCGATCGACGGAAAGGAGACGCTGAAGTCCTCCCGCAGGAGGTACATGACGACCTGCCTCGGCCTCACCACCTCTTTCCGTCTGGTCTTGTTGTATATGGTTTCTTCCCCGATATTGTAGAATTCTGAGACGGTCTTGACTAAGTCCTTCACGGACAGGAGCTTCCTTGGTTTGGTGTTGTTCTTCAGGATGCTCCTTATCTCGTTCAGATTCAGCTCCCGGTTCTTGAATTGGCTCTGGCAAGCGATGATATTGACCACCCCTTCTATCTCACGGATGTTGTCTTTGATGGTCGAGGCCACATACTCGACTGCCTCATTCGACAAGGTGACGTTATAGGCGCCGCACTTGGCCTTGACGATGCACATCCTCGACTCGTGATCCGGCTCGGGGATGTCGAGGACCATACCGGCGTTGAATCGGCCGCGCAAGCGGTCCTCCATACCGGGGAGAGTGTTCGGATGCTTGTCCGACGAGAAGACCAGCTGCCGGCCGCTGTCCTTGAACAGATTGAACAGATGGAAGAACTCCTCCTGGAATTTCTCCTTGCCGGAGAAGAATTGCACGTCGTCCATGATCAGGACCTCGTATTTACGGTACTTATCCTTGAATTGCTGGGCCTTCCCCTCCTGGAGGGCCGCCAGGAGCTCGCTGCCGAACCGTTCGGAGGTGAGATAGAAGACTTTTTTGTTGGGGTACAGCGCCTTGATCTGGTTGCCGACCGCCTGGATCAGATGGGTTTTGCCTCTCCCGGTCTCCCCGTAGATGAACAGCGGATTGTATGTCTGCCCGGGATTCTTGATGACTGTTTGGGAGGCGGCGTATGGCAGCTCGTTAAAAGGCCCGACCACGAAAGTATCGAAGGTGTATCTGGGATTGAGGTTGTCTTCTTTATTGATATAGAAGTCCTGGAGCGGCATCGGCATGGTCGGCGCCGGAGACGAGGACTTCCTCGGCCCGGCCGGCCGGGCCTCGTCCTTGACGATGACGTATTCCAGGGCTCGCACCCGGTCGTTCATCTGCCGGAGGATGCGAAGGATGGAGTTGTGGAATTTCTTCTGGAGCCATTCCTGGGTGAACGAGTTTGGCACGCCGAGATATATGGTCCCGCCCTCCTCCCTCAGTATGACCGTCTCCTTGAACCACGTGGAAAAATTGGCCTGGGACACGGCCGATTCTATCTCGATGAGAGCCGTCTGCCACATCTTTGAGAAGTCGTTCATGGGGGTACGTCGGGGGTAAGTATATACTTGTTTACAAATCTGCAAACTTGTGGATGTCTGAAAAACATGTTGATAATTTGTGGATAGTCTGCTATGCTCTTCCCACATGTCGTTCACCTACAAACCGAGAAAACGCAAGCGCGCCAGGTCTCACGGGTTCAGAACGAGAATGAGAACCCCCGGCGGCAAAAGGACCCTGGCCCGTCGCCGAGCCAAGGGGCGCCGCCGCATAGCGGTATAATGAACAGGATGTTCCGCCGATCTAATAGGCTTTCCAAGGGACAATTCGATGAAACGATGGAAAAAGGGAGGATTTTTCATTCCCCCCTTTTCTTATTGAGATCGTTTGACGCCGGCGACGGAAAGAGTTTCCGCGCATCCGTCGTGGCGCCGAAGAGGATCGCCAAGACGGCCGTGACCAGGAACGCCATGAGACGCCGGATGTATGCCGCGGCCAGGCCCCTGCTCCGGATGGTCGGTAAAACGGGCCTCCGCGCCATTGTGTTCGCCACGAGGAAGGCCACGACCGCCACAATGACGGAGATGACATGCGACCTCCGAGATCTTTTTGTGAAGGCCGGGGTTTTGCGCTAACATTACACGACATGTATAACGAGTTCATCTTCCGGCCGCTCTACAACTGCTTGATCGTCATCATGGACCTCTTGCCGTGGATTGACGTGGGCATAGCAGTGATAATCTTCACGGCGATCGTCAAAGTCATCCTCTTCCCTCTCTCGAAGTCGGCCCTGCTCACCCAGGTGCGCATGAAGAGCATCGAGCCGGAGGCGAACAGGCTGAGGAACCAGTATGCGAGCGACCGCCAGGTCCAGGCCTTGAAGATCATGGAGCTCTACAAGGAGAAGGGCGTCAAGCCCTTTTCCGGCTTCCTGCTCCTTATCATCCAACTGCCCATCCTGCTCGCGCTCATCTCGGTCTTCTATAAGATCATCCCGACGGTCCAAACCAACCTCCTATACCCTCTAGTTTTCGCGCCCATTCTGAAGACCAATTTTCTCGGGTTCATAGATTTGACCAAGCCGAGCCTCATCCTGGCGGTCGCCACGGGCATCATCCAATTCCTCCAGCTCCAGTTCTCGCTGGCCTCCAAACAAGCCAAGCAGGCGCCCAAAGCCCCGCCAGGACAGAGCTCGCCGGCCAGACTGGCTGATTCAATGAACACGCAGATGAAATATCTCGTGCCAGTCCTGGCTTTCGTTTCGATATACTGGATCATTCCCGCCCGCTTTCCCGAAGCATCATCCGTTATGGCCGTCTACTGGATGACCAGCTCTCTCATGACGCTCTTCCAGGAATTGTACATACGAAAGAGGCACCTCAAGATGTAGAACGGACCCTGGTTGTCCCGGGGAGACGAGCCCTGTGCCCCGCTATTGCGATCGCACGAGGTCCAGCGACCAGAAAGACAAGTCATCCTTGTTCATGAAGAAGAGGTAGCCGTCCTTGGCGTCCAGGCCGAGGTTGAAGGCATCGACGACACGGTCAGATTGGCCCGTGATCGAGGAGACCAGGCGGACCCCTCCCGTCAAGGCGTCAAGCTGCCATATCTTGTCGATGGTCGAAAGCGTGCCGGCGTACCAGTCTTCCGGATAAGCTCCGGTGACAGCCTGCGACGGCACCGCGCAGTACACCGTGTCTTTGTAGAAATTACCCCACGCGCACTTGTCAGCCAAGGTATGGATTGCGGCGTTTGCGGAAGTGCCGGAGGCCAGAGAGTATATGCTCGTCGAGATTCCGTTGTTGCCGTCCGCCGACGAGACAAGAGCATATTTACCATCGTGGCTCACCGAAGCGCTGAGTCCCGGGAGCGGCCCGACGGCTCTTTTCCATACACCAGTCTTCGGATTGACCAGGTAGAGGAAACCGTCATAGACGGACGATCCTTTGGTGGTTATGGCGATTGCGTTATCCGTCGGCCAGTCGACATTGACCTCAGTGAGCGGGGACGTGAAGATCGCGGCCGTCTTCTGACCATCGAAGGTCGAGACATACCCAACGCCGTTACCATTCTGGTTTATGAGCATGAATAGCTTGCTCTTGTCTGGCGAGACGGCGTAGCCGATGAGGCCGGTCGGCAGATTTTTGCCCCGCAGTTCGAATGGCGTGACGGAGGCGTTCCCAGATGCGCTTCCAGTGCTCGTCATGGCCCCGGTCGAAGTCGAATGGGCGACGATCTGGGCATATACGTTCGTTGGCGCCCGATCGCCGTCCGGGAGGAGCGAGCCTATGAAGGCCGTTAAGTTCTTGTTCCACATACTCTCGTATATCCTTGGCACGACGGTGTTGGAGATGGTCGTGATGAGCGGCGAATCATACGTCGCTTCATACACATTTCCTCTCCCCCGATCGACCCAGCGCACCACGGTAGTCGAGGCAGTGGTCGAAGCGCCGTAGCCGCCGATCGGCGTGTCGGAAAGCAAGCGCAAGATCGGAAGCTTGAACGGAGCCCCCGGTACCCAACCATTGTAATTCTGGTTACCGGTACTCGTGCCGGTCGCATTTGTATTCGAGCCGCCCCCGAACGGTGTCGTCCTGCCGAAGGGCTGGAAGCCGGACTGGCCCGTCCCGCCGGTTCCGGTCGTAGTCGGAGCCGGGGCTTGCATGAAGAAGAACCAGTACGTCCCTCCGGCTGCGACGAGGACGAAGACGATCACGGCTATCAATATGATGAGGTTTGTTTTTTTCATTTTCTGCCGCCGTTGAGCTGCGCCTCATACGCCTGCACTTGGCTGACGAATTGGGCTCTCAAGGACGGGTCCTGAATGGTCGTCTTGTCCGCTATGGATTGTATGCCCTTGACGGTCCCGGAGGTAGTCAAGCTGTTAGGTAACAGCCAACTGACGATGGTGTTCGTCCCTAAGGCCTTCGATGCGCCGAGGGACGCTATACTCTGGATGTTCTCAAGTGTGTTGATTGTCGAGGCCGCGCCGGGGTTATAGGCCAGGATAGTTTTTTGGATATCGATGATGGCGTTCGCGTAGGCGGCGTAGTCGCTTATCATTTGAGCCGATTGTCCCGCCCCGGTCGACAGACCGCTGTAGGTATTAGCCCAATCATTGATCATTTTATGACAGGCGTCCGCTTGGGCGGATGGGTCCGACTGGGCGCCGCCGGTCGAGAAGCACGCGCTCAGATTGCCGGCCATGAGATGTTGCGCAGTCTCAGTCCACAGCGTTCCTTTGAGCCCGCCTTCCTGATCGTTGAGCTTTGCCAGGGCCACGCAATCATTATAGATAGGGTCGTCTTTGTTGGAGATCGCGTCACTGCACATCTGGTTGGCGACGTCCGGGCCTCCAGGACAAGAGTTTCCTGGAGCCGAACATATCTTGTTTTCCAGAGCTGTCTTCTGAGATTCCAGGTCGGTTATCTTGCTTTGCGTCGCCGCGGCGTCGCCCATGAACTGCTTGTCTTGAGATAAGTATTGATTGGCGTCGCTTGCTATCGTGGAAAGAAGGCTCTCGGACGTGGTCAGGCCCCCATAATTGATGTTGAGCGGCGCCACCAAAGTGCTCGGGATGGCCACCAGGCGCGGATCAATGGTCCGCAGGATGAGGTATGAGGCGAGCACCAAAAGAAGGCCATAGACGGCGTTCCTGGCCTTATCCAACCCGGCGCTCTTCCCTTGCCACGAGTCGGTGGTCATATACTGGAAGCCGCCGAAGACGATCATGAATACAGCCGCGGCCGCCGCCACGGCGATGGCCAGGTTGAACATGTATTGGATATAGCCCTGAAAATCGACGCTGCTCATCGAACTTCCCCTGGTGTAAGTTACTCCGCCACTCGTGCAAGAGGTGCTGCTCCCTGTGGGGATGCACGGCAACGGCTCGAGGGGGGTATACGTCGGCGCCGCCGGGTTGTTTACTGGGTTGTTTTGTGAAGGCGCCGTGGGCAATAAGGTTGGCAAGGTTAATGGTGCTGCCGAAAACGGCGTCACAGAAGAAGGTGTTGCGGGTAAAGATAACGTTGCTGGTGGTAATGTTGTTAGTGAGGATGGCGCTGTCTGTGGAGAAGGAGTTGTCGGTAAAGTTAATGGTTCTGCTGAAAATGACGTCACACCAGACGATGCCGTTTGTGCTGAGGCCGCCAGCGGGGTCATTAACGCTAGCGCCAAAAGAGCCGCGGCCATAAGGCCCCCCTTGACGATTGATTTGAGATGAGAATTGTCCACGGAATTTGATTAAAAAGTCACCGGCGACTGCGAGGTAGTGCTCGCCGCGGCGTTGAACACCGCCTGGAATATGGCACTGGCCTGTTGGAGGATGTCGATCTTATTGTCGACGTCCAGCTCGATGTTCGACGACCCAGCCGAATTGTCCGGCGCGCGCAGGGTGACGGAATCGCCCGACGCCAACTCCGGATGCTCCTTGCCGTTGATGAACCAAGCGAGCGACAAATCGCCGAGGCCAGACGCCGGCAGGCCGAAGCCGTAAGGTACTGCGAGGACGCCAGCCTCGCGCTGGGTTCCCAGATATATACTGTTCCCTATGGCGTTGTTGAAAAGAGGCCCGTACAATGGATCGTTCCTGTAGAAAATTAGGGATGGAGGTCCGAAAGATACCGTGGTTAGTCCCATCCCTTGCGTACTGCCGTCGCGGGTCGTCACTGTGGCCGTCAGAGTATAGGCCCGCGGGATGATGCCGCCCTGTATAACGACCGATTGCCTGCCGTATCCAGACTGGTCTTGCAATACCGAATCACCCTGTTGCCACTTGTACACCAAGGTCTTGGGGTCGTACTCGACCCCCGAAGAATTGGCGAGATGGGGCACGGCGGTGACCTTAACGGCATTCTGGTATACCACAGGCAGCTTTCCTTTGAAAAAGGGAGGCGCATAACCGTCAGGCTCGATTATGAGGTCCACTGCGCCGGAGCCTATGACTACGGAACTATTAAAGGAGGTCCCGTCCGAGGCGACCGCCGACACGTTCACCTTGAGCCGCTTGCCCAAGGCCGGGGCCTGGACCGTGACGCTTGTTACACCGACTCCCTTGGCTATCGTCTTACCGCCAGCCGTCCAAACCAGATTCGCGGCGTTGATATCGACGCTGTAGCTCGCGGCCGTGATGGTCACTGACTGGCCCGGGGCCGGGCTGTCGGACGAGGCTGTGAGCTCCAGGCCACCTATGGTCGTCGGGATGCCCTGGGCGAAGGCCGCCGAAGCCGCCACGGCTGAGATAGCCATGACCAACAAAACGGTTTTGAAGAGAAGAACGGACCGATTCATTGGCTGTATTTTATCAGATAATCAGACTCCTGTGATATCGGGTTATGCACGGTTAACTGTCGCCGTGTGCCTTCCAGACCTGTTTATAATCAGGTTTTGTTGCGTTTGTCGCCTGTTCAGTCGCTTGTTCCTCAGTATAGCCCCTCAACTTGGCCTGAATATATGTTTTATCCTGAATCTCTTTCTCCGTCCGTGATTTGAACTCGGCCGAGCCTATTGTCGAACTCAATGACGGTCTTGGTGACCTTACACCGTCCACATTGAGCGGTTGGAGACCTTGGTTGCGGCTCGGCTTGGAGCCGTCTGCTGATGGCTCACGCCGACCATCTTGATTCAAGGGCCGATCGGCCACGTTCAAAGTTACGGCCTCGCCCTGTTCTTGCTCCTCTTGTTCCACTTTCTCTTGGCGCACGGTCTTGTGGATGTACCACGTGTCCACGACCCAGGCCGGTGCGACCCCGAAAGTCACTTCCTCCAACCCGACGACGCCGAGAAGCGACATGAGGCGGCTGATATTTTTGATCATCGAGACTCCGCGCAGCTGGAAGTAGCCGCCGAGAGCGACGCCAATGAACGGATCGGCGGCCTCGTTCACCCCGGCGCCGACGCCGGTGAAATCGATCAGGAACTGGATGAGATCGATCGCGCCGGTTGCGGCATACAAGGCGATCCATTCCCCTTTTCCTATGCGCGAGGCCATCGTCGTCAGCCCCCGGCCTGCTCGAGGTCCCTCTTGGCCTGCTCGATCTGCATGACCTGGGCCGGATTGGTGGTTATGATTTGGTCTTCGGTGTACGAGGCGCGGATCTGGATGGCCACATGCTTCAGGCCGACGAAGAAGATGCCCTCGCCGACGTCGGATTCGAGGAGCAGGTACTTCTCTTCATCGGTCAGATTGAATGTCTTCTGGATATGGTCGATGATCGTCGGCGATTGCTTCAAGAGTATCTGGATGGACGAGTTCGTGAGGATCGGCAGGCCGTACGGGGACCTCAAGAAGTCATCCACGTCTTGGGTGATGGTGGCCAAGCCCAGATAGTATTTGCGGCCCCGCTTGGCCAGGCTGAACAGGAACGAGGCCGTGTCTTCTGATTTCATCATCCACCAAGCCTCATCTATGACCAGAAGCCTCTTCTTCCTGACCCTTCGGACGGCGTTCCAGATGTAATGGGTGACGATGTACATAGCCACCGGCTTGAGCTCGTCTTCCATGTCGCGGAGCGAGAAGACGATGAATTTGTTGTTGATGTCGATGTTGGACGGGCGGTTGATGAAGCCGGACCACGTGCCTTTGGTGTACTTGGTCAGGCGCTGGACCAGCGAGTCCGCGCCCTCCATCCCCGCGAGGACCATCTCGAAGTCGGACAGGAGCGGCGGCTCCACGCTCTGGAAATTTGATTCGGCGGTGATGTCTTTCAGGGCGTAAGTCTCGGTGATGGCCCGGTCGATGATGGCGTCTTCTTCCTGGGAAAGGCCGCCCAACATGATGCGGAAGAGGCCGACCAGGTTGATGATGTTCGAGCGCAAGACGTCTGCGGCGGATTCGTCCTCGGCCACGGCCGGCAGGTCGAACGGGTTAATATGATGCTCGGAATTGAGGGAGATGTTGAAATACTTGCCGCCGGTGGCCTCCGACATGTACTCATATTCCTTCTCAGGGTCGATGACCAGGACATCGCCGTCGAACATAAGAGTGCGGAGGATCTCGAGCTTTGTGCAGTAGGATTTACCGGCGCCGGCCACGGCAAAGGTCACCGAATTATAGTTCTCCAGGGAGTAACGATCGAAGAGGACCAGCGAGGAGTTGTGGCGGTTGATGCCGTAAAGGATGCCCTTGTTGGAAGTCAGATCGAAGGACACGAACGGGAAGACGCTCGAGAGGGGCGAGGAATTCAATTTTGAATGGACCGCCAGCTGGTCATCGCCGATCGGGATGACGCTCTTGAAGCCCTGCTCCTGCTGGAACAAGGCCGGTTTCAGATAGACCAGCTTGGCTTCGAGGATTGATTTGATCTCCGACTCCAGCTTGTCTAGCTCGTTCTCGGAGTCGGCGAAGATGGTTATGTAGACGCCGACGTCGAAAAGGTGCTCCTGGGCCTGCATCAGCTGGTCGCGAAGGGTCTCCAGGTCCTGATAGGCGGTGTCGAGGGCCGGGTCCCTGACCAAGCCCTTCTCTTCCCTTCTCGATATCTGGCTCTGGACCTCAGCGACCTTCTTCTGGAAGTGGCGAAGGATCTTGGCGGTGTCGACGGGATGGATGAATATGGAGACGTTGAAGACCTTGTCGAGATTTATAATCGGCGCGAACCAGCTCTCGTCCAGGAAGCGCGGATATGAGATGACGAAGAGCGTCCGGCCGACCTTCTCGCCCAGGTTGACGTCCTTGGGGCTCACCTTCAGGGCCGACGGGGCGATGACGTCCTTCAATTCCAAGACCCCAGCCTGATATATCTCTTCGGGGAGGACCGAGACGATGGGCGAAGGCGCCTTTTTGCCGAATAATTTCGAGAATATGCTCATGTTATCTGTATAGGCTTCTCGGTCTCGCCGGGATTGAAGATCTTATAGAATAGCTCCACCACCTCTTCGGTGCCGAGCTCGGCCGCCCTGATGCCGCATCGCACCAGGCCCTGTTCGACCACCGCCACGCGCTGCTCGAGCTGGCCCCGATATTCCTGGAATTGCTGGTCGAGCGAGGCCGCGGCTCCCGCTCCGCCCTTCTTCTTGCCGCCAAAGACGCCTGAAAGAGGGTTCTTCTTGTTCGATAGTATCGGCGGGTCATACGGTATGACCACGAAGAAGCTCTTAGACATGATATTGGTGGATTCCACGAAGGTCTTGATGAACTCGATGTACTCGCGGACCTGGATCTTCATGAGCTCAGTCACCTGCTCTTTGTATCGGTCTTCGAGGAGGGCGATGTAGGGGCGGATGTCGAGCTTCTTCGACTGGACGAAGATCTGGATGGAGAAGTCCAGCGAGTTCAGGAAATTCTGGAACTGGAGCAGGATGGCGCTCTGCTCATCACCCGATTTCAGGGCGAAATTGAGGGAAGTCGCCAGGATGATGGCGCGCATGCCGCCGTCTTTCAGGATGACCACGCCGTCGCGGATCTCCTGGATCGGCACGAAATCCTGGGTTGTGTCTTGGGTCTTGGCCATCACTTTTGATCCTTGCTCGAATATATGCTCTCTTTGATATCCAGGCTCCATGACAAGTCCTTCAGCTTGCTGTCGGAGATCTTCGGCACCATGACCGAGGCGAAGCTCTTGACGTCCTTGGCTGCGGCTTCGGCCGTGGTCGGCGGCTGCCGGGCCTCTTTCTTCCAGATGTACAATTTGCCCCCGAGCCAGTATTTGAAAGCCGACTCCAGGACGCCGATCAGGGGCTTGTTGTTGACCTTATAGAACGCCAAGGCCGATACGCCCCCCATGATGACGAGGATAGGAAGGATGGCTATGGCGATGTTCCCGACGAGGACGTATACGAGGAAAGAAAGCCCGCCGCCCCCGGCCAGATATATGAATTGTTTCAGAGTGAGCGGCCCGAAGATCCTGTCTTCGACCTCGATGAATTGAGGGACTTGGAAGCGCATCTTGGCCTTCTATTATACCGCAGAGGCAGCCAATGCCCAAAAAGCGGCCGTCAGACGGGCTCCCTATAAAGATCGTTCGTCGGCAGGTTGCGCGGCGGCTCCGCCTTCGGCGCTGGTCTCGCTGCCGGTGCCCTTTCCGGGACCCCCTCGACCTTTTCCTCCGGAAGGGACAAAGGATTCTTGAGAAGCCTATCTACCAAAGGCTCCCTTCTGATCTCTTCGCCCTGCAGCGTCTTCAAGGTCTCTTCGCCCTGCGGGACCGCCTTCCTGATGGGCGTCGGACTCTCGATGTCCGAGAGCATGTTTATCTTCTGGGTCTCCGTCATGGCCCGGGCCTTCTCGTCTGAGGCGTTTTTCGCCGGTTCCCGCTCTATCTCGAAACCGCCAGCGCGCTCGATGGGAGATAGGTTATCGGCGGCTCTGTTATCCGATGTCTGTGACTGCAGCTCGGATCTTATAGATTGAATTACGTCTTTGTTTATCTCTTCAGCTATCCGCCCCCCCTTGTCTTGGTCGATCTCCAGCAGCTTAGCGATGTTTTTTATGAACTCAGTCGGCTTGCTTATGCCGAGTATGACCCTGCGCACCTCCGCATCCAGGTCCCCGATCTGATCGATGTGCAGGTCGAATTTGTCCCCGATTTTTTCTATCGCGTCATATATCTTCGGGTCATCGGCCAACCTCTTGATTGTCTCTGGTACTTCTTGTGGGTTCATATTCATGTCCATTCGGCTCTATTCTTGTTCACATATCCTCTGGCGCGATGAGGAGTTCCGTGAGCAGTGAGCCACGTATCTATCGCGCCCCCAATGACGCGCTTTGTCGTGTCATCCAGCCCCTCGTCAGCCATATTCTTGAGTTGGCTCGGTTTCAAGTTGCCGATCACCTCATCGAGTATCAAGGTGCCGCCGCCAAGCTTCAGCAGCTCCTTGCCGTCCATATTATCCAGCATGTTCTTTATTGCTTCAGCCTGGTGTTTACTGAGGGCGTCGTTCAAGGCGTCCTTGCGCATGTTAGCGATCTTTATCTTCTCTTCATCCAGGAGATCGTCTGATTTTTTGACGGCCTCGAAGTCTGACGATTTGACATGTTTGATTATCTCCTTGAGAGCCGCCTCGTCCTTGACATTCTTCCCGATGAATGCCAGCTTCTCTTTCTCATTCATCTGCCCGATGATCGACATTATCATGGGTTTGCCAGTGACAGGGTCGATCTTCATCGGCTTGCCGGCCTTGACCTCGTCTAGAAGGCTGTCCAATCTTTCGCCGTGCTCTATTTCCTTGGCCTTCTTAGTCACCTCTTTCCTGGCGGTGACCCTCTCCTCATAAGAACGGACTCCGCCCATCCTGCTCTTGGCCAGAGGGCCGGTAGTCACATCCCTTATATCCCTTCCAAGCAGGGTATTCCCGGCCCACGTACCGGCGAGGCCCTTGTCCAGTCTGCCGGCCCAGGCGCCCGCGGTGTGCGTCCCGGCAAACCCCCCGACCCTGCCCCATATCGCTCTAGCTCCGATGCTCTTGGCGGCCTTGTCGAGGAGCGGGATCGAGGTGCCGGCGATCGAGGCGGCGGCGACCAGAGGCGCGTTCAGTAGGATGATGACGATGGCGGCGTTGACGCCGAGGACGAGGAAGTCGCTGTACCACTTCCCGTTCCCCAGCGCCCCCGCGCTGTTCAGGGTGCCGAAAAGCGGGCTGGTGGTGAGGACGTTCAGGGCTAGATACATGAGCAGGAGATAAGCCGGCATGAAGATGAGCATGCCCTTGTAGGCACTGACCCATTTCTTGGCGTATTCCGCCGTCATTGGCACCACATGAGAGGCGAACCATATCGGCGAGAAAGCCAGGAGCAATAGGAGTATCACGAACCTGATGACGAAGGCGAGGGCCGCCACGGCGAAGCTCAGGGTAGCGGTCAGCTCTATCACGAGCGCCACTACCCCCATGAGGAATATCTTGAGCGGCGCCGAAACCGTGCCCGCCCCGATGGTATTCCCGCTCACCGTCTTGCTCGCGGCCGACTGGTCCGTGAGGCTCTCGTTATACAGGGCCGGGATCTTCAGCGAGCTCATGAAGACGTCCGACAGCCCGCCGTCAAGACCGGTCGTGAAGCTGCCTTGGAACATGTTCGAGCTCACTGTGCCGGCGTTCAGGCTGTTGGCCGGCGCGATGGCGTTGTAGAGCTGTACGGATATGATGTTCGAGGCGTCGATGCCCAGGCCGGCGAAGAAGAAGCTGAAATTTATGAGCACGCCGGCGACGACGATGTTCTTGATGAGCGAGCCGAACTTGGCGTCGAAGCCCAAGATGAGCCTGATGGCGGCGTACAGAAGGACGAAGATGATGAACATGTCACTGATGTCCCTGATGGCCCGCCAGGTGTTGTATATGGCGGGGGAGCTGTCCACGAAGCTCTTGATGTTCAGAGTGAGGTTTATGGAGAAATTGAGGAGATAGCCGGCCAGGGCCAATAGGACGCTCATGCCCGTGATCAGCCAGTTCATGAACGTGGCGACGACTTCGGCAAAAAGGGCGGCGAAGTTGCCGTAGCCGAGCACGCTGCTGATGATGGACTGTGCCTGCGCCACGTGGCCGAACACCCCGACGATCAAGGTGGAGAGAGAGAAGATACAGATTATGCGCGGCAAGTGCTTTTTCATCGGCTTTATTGCATGGAATCGCATTCAGACTGGTATCTGGCAGCGTCCTGGTTGAACGCCTGGGCTTGGGTCTGGGCATTTTCCAGATCCGTCGCCGCTGCCGCCGCCTGGTCGGAGCTCGCTTGGCCTTGCGAGACTGCGTCGTTGACGATCTGCGTTTGGGATTCGACCAGCTGGCCGATGTCGGTCGTAGCGGAGACGCTCAGGGTGGCCGGGCTCTCTGGGGCGCTGGCGACGCTTGCTCGTTTGGCCGCGAGGTTCGTGAGAAGGGGATCGATGCTGGTCTCTACGGTGTTGTCTATGGCAAGGACCGCGCTATATGCGCTGGGAGCGGCCGCGTAATCTGGCTTGTTGGTGAAACACGACCGAGCGGTCTCGTAGCGGTCCTTGCTATCGGTGATGAGGCCAATCGCCTGGTCATATGTCGACTCGGCCGAAGACGACGAGCCGAACCCAGTCGACGCCACATTCGGCACGCTTTTTTGCGCCGTGGCGTCAGCTTGTAACTGGGAAGTGTATGAATTCAGGCTGCTCAAGCCGTTGCCGCTTAGGCCGGAACCGCCAGCACTCAGAGAGCGCAGGCCTTTGGTCAGCATCTGGCTGACTAGCTGCGAGACCAGGGCGTTGACGACGGAATTTATGTCGTTGGCCAGCTCGAGCTCCCTTACGCCGGTGCCGAGGTGCTCGGCAAGGGAGTTCTCTATGACGGAACCTGGAGTCTCGGTCTCGCACTGTTGGACGGTCTGCAATACCGACCCGTTGTTGTCGCTGGTGTTGCCGGAACTGCCGAGCACGGACGCGCTGCCAAAAATAGCTTGATTGGCGTCCAGAGCCGAGACCTGCACGTTCTTACAGCTCTTCCATGACAAGAACCCGTGACCTTGTAACAGATCTTGGTTGATGAACGACTGTTTCGCTCCGACGGCGCTCAAGATGTCGCTATGGGCCTGGAGATAGATCCCGTAAGGATTATTCTGCGGCTCGGTTGTCATGGATATGAAGGCCGGCCAGCCGCCCTGAGAGAAATCTCCCCTCACGAAGCCTTGGATGCTGTGGCCGCCTATCGTCGCGTTGCTGGCATTGTTGATGACAGTGCTCAGAGTGCATATGTAACGTTGAGACAAGGGCTGGGTCTGCAGGAGGGCCAGCGACAGCCTGATGTCTACGTTCCACGGCGAACAGAGCTTTTGGAGCGGCCCGCTCTCGGCTATCATCGCTCCCGTGATCTGGTCGGCGGTATCCAGGAAGAATCCTTCCGGATTGGTCAGGAAGGCCGGGCTGCCGTTGAAACCGGAATTGATCCAATTGATGGTGGCGACGGTCATTTGTTGAAGAATCTGTTTGGCGACCGTGGAAGCAAGCTTGTCCAGGATGAAGTTTTTCATGTCGGCCATGATTGAATTCGGATCCCAGCCGGTGCCGATAGGAACGGTGGCTGGATTCTCTTTCACTTGGGCGCTGACCTGGTTCTCTCTCGCTCCATAGAATAGAAAGACCACGGCGAGTATCAGCACAAGAATGCCTTTTGTCTTATTGCTGTGTCTTTGAAGTGAAGTGGTCATCTTATCTTATGATCATACTCCGAAAGGGATGCCGGCACCGATGAAGTAATTTTGGATATCCGCGATCGCCAGAGAGACATCCTTCAGCCACACCATCTCCAGACCGACTGCCGCCAGGCCGCGCACTGGGTCGGTGTCTACGTGGCGGAACGATTCGGCATTGTAAAGAGCGATACTCAAGCCATTTATCAGATTGACGTGGTATTGAGCGAGCGGTTGTGGCGTCGGTATCTTAATGAGCAGCGATATCGCATCCTTGTAGCTTGAAATGATCGGATTGATTTGTGCTAACTCGCTCATATCGTTATCGTCGAAGGCCTGTTGGGCCACCACTGCCTCATTTTGTTTGGGCATATAGTCTCTGAAGACCAACACCACAGCGTTGCCATAGGCGCTTGTGACAGTTCTGCTGTTCCCGCCAATCACGATGTCTTTCAACGAGTAGACCTTTGGCCCGGACAACTCACTAACGGCCTGCGAGGCGACCTGTCCCATAGCATCGTTCACAGTCTGTGGATCGGTCGTCAAGCCAGACTGGCGCAACTCGGCATACTTGGTGAAAAAATTTCTCCCCAGGTCATCGACGGCGGTCAGGCCCGCGTCGTTTTTGGATGCGACCATGGTCCCCGTTGCCTTGAAGGCGCTTGTGTTTGCAGCCGCGCCCAAAAACTGTTTTTGCCAATCGACATTAGAGGTCGACAGATTCTGAACCGCGGCAGTTGCAACCCCAGACTGACGCCCCGAGCTGGTCCCGGTGACCGTGAATCCTCCGTAGACGTAGAAAGCTATGCCACCGACAGCAAGGGCACATAGGATAAAAATCACCACAGTCTGTTTGCGCGGGTAAGCGGCCATAGTGCCGGGTAGATTATAGCAAATACGGCCGTATTTTGGGCGCAAGGTTGTTAACAGAACATGATATAATCACGCCAATGATGAAAATCTCACACACAATCATCGCGGCAGTCGTCCTGTGCGTGCTTTTGGATGCCGCGCACGTCCAGAGAGCCATGGCGGCAGAACTGTCTTTCACAAGGACGCTCAGGATCGGCGTATCTGGTGAAGACGTCCGCCAATTGCAGGAAGTTTTGAACAACGATCTCACGACCAGGATAGCGAATGCCGGCCCAGGCTCTCCCGGCCAAGAAACAGGCTACTTTGGACAACTTACAAAAGACGCAGTCACGCGTTTCCAGGATAAATATCAACAAGAAATCTTAATGCCGAACAGCCTCAGCGCCGGAACGGGGATCGTTGGGCCCTCCACCGCGGCCGTACTTTCAGGTTTAGAAACTGCGCCAGGCTCATCGGTTGGGGCCGTCGTATCAACCACGTCCTCGGCTTTCCTCCCAACAGACTCGGTAGCCGTAGGCAATCCTAACTTGGTCAATCTAGACAAATTTTTGGCTACAATAGACAAGGTCTCGGCAAAACAGGGCATGTCCCCGCAAACCGTTGCCATCATCAAGGACCAAGTCATGAAGGAGATCGCCACAACGACTGATTTAAAGCATGAGTTCATAGGACTGGTGGGGAAAAAAGCTATCTCGTCTGACCAGCCCGATTCTTTGTTTGCTGTAATACTGACGAACATAACCGCAGTGCTTGGTAAGATATTCACTCCTGAACAAGCATCGGCATTCACGGGCGTGCCGTTTGGCGGCAGCCTCGTCTATGCTCTTCCTTGCACGTGCAGCGCCACATGGTGGACTACAATATCACCGCTACCTCCGTCATATGTAGCTTCTCTAGCATATGTGCCGTTTTCCCAGGCGTTTCTCTCGTATAACATACCGGCAACCCCGTGGCTTCTTGGCACGTATTCTCCATCAACTCCGCTGTGTTACATGGGAGTCGCACCTTACTGTTACCCCGCCCCGGTTGAGGGAGTGATTACCCCCAAGGTGGGTTCTGCGTCTCTTTAGCGATACCTAGCCAATCTTCAAGCGTCATATCCTCAGCCCGGAGTTTTTCATCCAGGCTTAATTTTTTCCAAGCGCGGCTAATTTTTGGTGTGCTCGCGGTGCCCTCCAGATTACGCCTTACAAGCTTCCTTTTATGAGCGAACCCGGCCTTGATGACCTCAAAAAAACGCCTTATTTCAAGGCCATTTTGCTTGAAATTCTGGTCGGATACGCCAGCGATGGCTAATATGGCCGAATCTACCTTTGGCGGTGGCGTGAAAGCCCCGCGCTGGACTTTTGAAATGATCCGAGGCGTACCGAAGGCCTTCACCGATATAGAAAGGACACCCTCTTTTTTATTCTTAGCGACGATACGTTCGGCCACCTCTTTTTGGACCAACAAGACCATCCTATCGGGCCGCGGCTCGTATTCCAGGAACGATTCGAGGATGGCGCCGGTTATGTAGTAAGGGATATTGGCCACCACAGCGTACGAGGCATCTTTCAATCCGAGGCCGGTGCGATCCGTTTTTAAAATGTCTGTCTGATGCAGGGCCAATGCCCCGTCAGCAATATTTTTTGAGAATCTTTCTTTCAGGAATTCGAAAGAGCGAACATCTTTTTCCACAGCGACGACTCGTGCCCCGGCCTTAAGCAAGGCATCCGTCAAAACTCCGGTACCCGGGCCTATCTCTAAGACGGTTTCACCCGGCACTATTCTGGCAGCTTCGACTATCTTCGCGATCGCGGCCGGCGAATTCAGGAAATGCTGGCCGAGCGACTTTTTCGGTCTGACATCCATCACGGCCATCATACATCAAGCTAGAAATCTATGAAGACGGCCCTCATCCCCGTCGGCCTCTCCGGGGCATGCTCCTCGATCAATACCTTTTCTATGTCGTCGATGAACTCCGAAGGCGTATTGATCCTTTCCGCTCCGTATGTCTTCCGGATCATGGCGTAGCTCAGATGAGCCTTTTTACGCGCCCTAGTCAGGGCCACGTAGAACAGCCGCCTTTCCTCTTCCGTTTCATCCTGACCCGTCTCTTTTCCGTCTATGTGCTTGAACGGGAACAGGTCCTGTTCCAGGCCGGCGATGAAGACATGGTCGAATTCCAAGCCCTTCGAGGCATGGACGGTCATCAGCCTGACCGCGTCCACACTTTCTTCCAATTCGTCCTGGTCCGTGGCGAGCGCGGAGTTCTCCAGGAGTGCCTCAATGCCATCCCCCGGCCTCAGCGAGTCGTACTGAGATGCCACAGAGACCAATTCCTGGATATTGAGCAGCTTCTCCTCGTCATGCTCGTCTTCGAGCAAGGCCTTCTCTATGCCGGTTTCCCGGATGACGAACCTCACGGTCTCGGACGGCTTTTTCTCTACGATTTCCGCGCGGATGTCGTCCAAAAGATGCCAGAAATCGGCGACCCTTTTTCTCGTCGCTTCCGAGAGAGAGCCTTCCGCGCCGGAGACGACCTTCGCCGCCGTGGCTCTTCCGATGCCGCGCGGCGGCACGTTCAGGATGCGGGCGATATCGCCCCTGCTTTCCCTGTTCAGGGCGGCTCGTATGTAAGACAGGACGTCTTTAACCTCTTTGCGTTCGAAGAACCTCACGCCGACGAGCTGATATGGGAGGCCTTTCCTGATGAAGGCCTCCTCGATGACGCGCGATTGGAAATTCGTGCGATATAGGACGGCTATCTCCTTCGGCGGCACGCCCGACCCGATGAGATCCGACGCTGAATCGGCGATGGCCCGGGCCTCGTCATTCTCCGTATAAGACCGAAGCAGAGCGATCTTCTCGCCGACCGGGTTGTCGGTATGCAGGGTCTTCTTCTTGCGCCTCAGGTTTTTCTCAATGACTCCATTGGCTGCCGCCAGGATGGTCTTGGTGGAGCGGTAGTTCTTCTCCAGGGCGATCAGGGCCGCGTCAGGGTAATCCTCTTCGAAGCGCATGACGTTCTCGATCGTCGCCCCGCGCCAGCTGTATATATTCTGATCCGGGTCGCCGACCACGCAGACGTCGCGGCCAGGGCCGGCGAGACGGCGGACGATCTCATATTGCACCCGATTCGTGTCCTGATATTCGTCGACATGTATATATCTCCAAGTCGAGTTATAACGGGCCTTGACCTCAGGACGATCTAAGAGGTCCCTCGCCTTCAAGAGCAAGTCGTCGAAATCCAGCGCCTTCTCCGCCGCCAGGACGGCGTCATATCTCTCCCAGATGTCCGCGGCAGTCTCCTCGACGAAGCCTTCGGCCGTCTCCTTGAATCCGGCTGCGCCGCGCCCGTCGCCTTTGGCCCTGGAGATGATGTCCAATAGTGCCCCCGGCTCGTATCTCTTCGGATCGATACCCGCTTGGAGCATCGCATTCCTCACTGCCCTTCTCGAATCGGCGCGGTCATAGATGGTGAAATGACGGTCGAGACCGATGGTCCGTGCGTTCTCTCTGATGATCCGGGCGCCGAGGGCGTGGAAAGTCCCGACGAACGGCTGTTCGGCGATCGAGACCGGAAGATTCAGCGTCTTGTCGCTCTCGATAAGGGCCTGGACCCTCCCGCGCATCTCCTTCGCCGCCTTGTTGGTGAAAGTTATAGCCAAGATCGAACTCGGAGGGACGCCTTTTTTGATGAGGTTAAGGATCCGATGGGCGATGACGCGCGTCTTGCCGGAACCGGCGCCGGCCACGATAAGAACGGGTCCGGCCGTCGTCTGGACGGCCCGCTTCTGCGCCTCGTTCAGCGTCGTCATAAGAGCTATCTTACCATTAACATCTTATGCACAGCGGCGATTGACACTCAGGCCAACCCTGCTATCCTGAAAAGGCACATCCACCCGATGAATGCGAGAGATTGGCTCTGCGGAGCCATTATTTCATGGGGTTTGGATTTCGGAATGACGGCGCGATATCTGCGGTTGTACGTCGGAGCTGGCACGTCCACTATGCAATCAAATCCGTCAGGCAAAAATCAATATCCTTTTTCTTTTAAGCGCCTCGCCCCGGTTGCGATTCTTGCCGTCATCTGCTTGTCTGCCGCTCTCATTTTCTCGAAGACCGTTCATGCCGGCCTTCTTTCGTCCTTGTTCTCGTCATTCTCCGGAGCTCCGGTCTCGGCGAGCACGGGCTCTTCCCGTATCGGCTCGGATTATCTGACGTCGGCTACCATAGATGTCCTCCATGGGCCGGCGAACCCCTACTCTCTAGCAGACCTGTGGGCATCGTCGACGATGCCCGTTTCCGGCGACGGCCTGGCTCTGTCTGCCGATTTGGCCGTCTACGACAGCGCATCCAACATCGAGCCGCCGAATACCCAGATCAGCACGTATGTGGTGCAAGAGGACGACACTCTCTCGGGGATCGCGGACATGTTCGACATCTCGGTCGACACCATAAGACAGGCTAACCACCTCTCCGGGAACACCATCAGACCCGGGCAGAGCCTGATCATCCTGCCAGTTTCCGGCGTGCTCTACACGGTCCAGTCGAACGATTCACTCCAGAAGATCTCTAAAAAATACAATATCAGCCTAGATGACATCACGGCTTACAACGGCCTTTCGACGGCCTCGTCCACCATCGCTGCCGGAGAGCAGCTCATCATCCCTCATGGCAAGCCGTCGGCGAGCGAGGCTGTGTATTTCTTGTCGCTGTCGCGCCAGAAATCTGGAGTGCCTTCTTTCGAGCCGCTCCTCGACGCCGTCTGGAACTGGCCGTCTTATCCTGGCTATTTCGTCTGTCCGGTGCCGGGCGCGCGTTTGAGCCAGGGCTTGCACGGCCACAATGCCGTCGACCTAGCCATCGCCTACGGCACCCCCATTCAAGCTTCGGCGTCAGGCATCGTCATTGTCAACAAATCCAACGGGCTGTGGAACGGCGGTTACGGCAACTTCATGATGATCTCGCACCCGAACGGGGTCGAGACGCTGTACGCGCACATGTCGAGGACCGCTGTCAGCGTCGGCCAGGAAGTGGCTCAAGGAGAGACGATCGGCTGGATCGGCATGACCGGCATGACCACCGGCCCCCATGTCCATTTCGAGATCCGCGGGGCCTTCAACCCGTTCGTCGATCCGGCGATGTGCCGTTAAGGCGCTCATTCCGGCGATGTGCCGTTAAGGCGCTCATTCCGCGATCTTTTGTCTGTACTGCAGGGCCTCAAGGATGTGAGGCCCTTTCAGCGCTTCTTCATCCGACAAGTCCGCTATGGTGCGGGCGACCTTGATGACGTGATGGAAGGCCCGTCCCGATAACGACAGCTTTTTGGCCGCCTCCGCCATGGTCCGGCGGACGTCCTCTTCCATGACGACGAGCCGCTCGATGTCAGTCGCGTCCATCTCCCCGTTGCATCTTTTGTCGATGCCGTGCCGTCTGAATCGTTCCTCCTGAATGGCTCGCGCCGCCACGACCTTGGCACGGATGGCCGTCGACGGCTCGGCGTCCGCCGTCCTGGCGGCCAGCTTGTCGTAGTCGACCTTGTTCACGTTCACCCAGATGTCCAGGCGATCCATGATCGGCCCCGAGACGCGCCGCCGGTAAGACCGGAGGTCTTTCGCGCTGCAGGTGCAGCCATTGTCCCGGGGCTTGCCGCAGGGGCACGGGTTCATGGAGGCGATGAGGATGCATTGCGCCGGAAAGGCGACGGAGCCGCGAGCCCTGGAGATGGTGATCGTCCTCTCTTCCAAAGGCTGGCGCAGGGCCTCGAGGACGCTCCTGTCGAATTCCGGCAATTCGTCCAGGAAAAGCACTCCCCGGTGAGCCAAGGTTATCTCGCCGGGCTTGGGGAATGAACCGCCGCCGACTACGGCAGGATAAGACGCCGTATGGTGCGGCGACCGGAACGGCGGATCGAGAATGAGGGCGCCGGCTAGAGCCCTCGCCGCCGAATGGATGCCCGTGACCTCGATCGCTTCTTCGCGCGATAATGGCGGCAGGATCGACGGGAAGCTCCGTGCCAGCATAGTCTTGCCGGTGCCGGGCGGTCCGTACAGGAGAACGTTATGGGCGCCGGCAGCGGCTATCATGAGGCCGCGTTTGGCGGTTTCATTGCCGCGAATCGACCTCATGTCGAGATTCTCCGGCGCGCCGCGGTCCCGGCGCCGGAAGATATCGGACGATTTGACAGGTTTCAGTTCCTTGTCGCCGGAGAGGAACGAGACGGCCTCGCAAAGAGACGATACGGCATAGGCGGTTATGCCTCCGGCGAGCGAAGCTTCCTCAGCGTTCTCGCTCGGCACGAAAGCCCTTGTGAAACCGCGCCCTGGAGCCTGACACAGGATCGGCAGCACGCCGGCCACTTTCCTGACCCGCCCCTCGAGCGAAAGCTCGCCGAGGAAGAGGATTTTTTCCGGGTCGAATTCTATGTCGCCGGCCGCTAGGAGATACGAAAGAGCGATGGACAGATCGAAAGCCGGACCTTCCTTGCGCACATCGGCCGGCGCCAAAGAGACGATGACCTTCTGGTTCTTCTGTCTCGGCGAGACATAGCCGGAATTCTTGATGGCCGCCGAGACCCGGTCGCCGGCCTCCGTGACGGCCCGGTCGCCGAGACCGACGATGGCGAGAGCATTCAGGCCGTTCGAGATATCCACCTCGACGGCTATGATCTCGGCGGAGAGGCCGACCAGATGGGCGCTGTAGCATTTGGCGATGCTCATCTGCGCATCCTAGCGCCCAGCGATTAAAATTATCTTCAAGAAAAGTTCAATTTTTCATGAAGAAACATTCAAATTTCCGCGAAAAAACCGGGTCTTCCCCGGTTTTCTAATGGCCGTGTTTTATGGACGCTCTGGCGGACGGGTTGGCTTCCAGCCGCTCCATCTCGATCGGCTTCCCGCAGACCTCGCATGTCCCGTACGTGCCCTTTTCGATGCGGCCAAGGGCGGCCGTGACCTCGTTCAGCTGGCTTTCGAGCTTGGTGATGATGCCGCTGTTGTCTTCCAGCTCCTCGAGCTTGTCCGCCACCTCGTTCTCATCGGCCGAATCGATGTCCATGCCGCCGCTCGTGGCGTCCCATCCGTCTGGATTCTGGCGGTCGCGCTTGCCGACGCCGGCGAGCTCCTCTTCGAGCTGCGCTTTCTCGGCGAAGAGGATCGCCCTGAACCGTTCAGTGTCTTTCTTATTCATGGCGCCGTATATGCTAGCGCACGAAGGCCCGATTTTCAAGCCGGCTGATCGCTTCGGCCAGGGCCGCGTTGCTGCCGGAGAAGACCAGGGTCGAGTTGTCCACGAATGAATACAGGAACAAGGTCGAGCCGTCCGCGGCGACGAAGGCGCGCACATCCTTGTTCTTGACGATCTCGTCCTTGAATTGCCCGTTCGGCGTGCTGGTGCCGATATACGGCGCGAGGTCGTTCGTCATGGTGCCTTCCCAGCCGAGCATCCCGGCGAAGGCATTCTGGAAGAGGTTGGTCGTCACCACCACGAAAGCGCTGTTCGCGCCGCTCCCTCCGGCATAGACGCCGAGCATCCACATCGGTTCCAGGGTGCGGAGGATGATGTCGGGTACTGGCATGTTCACGGCTCCGGCCATTTCCGATGCTGAGACCGGGGCCGGGACGCCGCCTTCGGTCCGGGTCACCGATATCTCTTTGACGGTGCCGGCCTTCTGCGGCTTCGATGCCTCAGCCTTGATGCGCGACAAGATGGCCGAGGCCGTGAGATTGTCGATGTTGACGATCGTCTGCGAATCGGAAGGCACAAGAGACACCGACTCCTTCGGTTCGGTCATGACTGGTGCCGGCATCGAGAGGGGGCTTTGGCTGTAGAGATAGTAGCCGACGACCGCTCCCCCGCCAAGGAGAGCGAGACTCGCCAGAATGAGGACAAGCTTTAATATGGAGCGAGAGCGCCCTTTTTTCTTTTCGTCGGGGCCGGGCGCACCCCCCTGTCCTTCCATCCCCATCTTTTTTCTCTCGGCTATGGCGATGGAAGCGGCTGAAGTGCCCTTGTGAGACATGATCTCGGCCACGTCGCTCTCGTATGTGCGCAAAGGCTTCAGCTTCGAGGGATTTTTGAGCATGGCCGGCGTCACCGGTGGCACCGGCTTTGCCGGGGCGAAGCTGCTGATCACCCCGGAGAGGGCGGCAGCCAAGGGGGTGTCCGGACCGGCGGGCGGCTGTTGTGAAGGAAAGGCCGGACGGACAGCGGAAGGAGCGGCGGGCGGGACGGCAGGACGGCTCGCCGGCGGCTGAGAAGGAAAAACGGGCCGGACGGCTGAAGGAACCGCGGGACCTCCGACCGGGGGAATGATAGGCTTGGCGACCGAAGGGCTGTCGATCTCGGGAGGAACGGGGCGGACATAGGGAGGGGCGATGTTTTCGGAAGAAGCAGGAACGGCCATCTTCGGAGCGGAGGGAACGGCCACTGTCGGTTGGTCCCGCGGGACCTGTTTCGCCGCCGCCGCTTCCGGCTCGTCCTTGAGCAGAGAGATGTTCAGATCAGGCGAGATGTCGAAGACCTGCCCGGCCCCGGTTCCGGGGTCGATGGCGCCGTCTTCATCCGCGCTCTCTCCCGGGGAAACACCCTCCTCCATACCCGGTTCGTTTTTTGGCGTCTGTAAAGCGTCGTCTTCTTCCATAATGGCTATTATAGCGGGAAACCATCAATACCGCTTCCTGAATTCTCTCCTCGGAGGCCGGCCGGCGCCCGGAGGCCTCGGCGTCTCCTCCTTCTTGGAGAAGAAGTCCGCCTTGGCTTGTTTTATGGACAGATTGATGCGGCCCTTCTCGTCTATCTCTTTCACCACGACCGGCACCTTGTCGCCCTCCTTGACGTAGGTCTCGACGCGCTCGACCCGGAACGGAGCCATCTCCGAGACGTGGACGAGCCCCTCGGCATTCGGCCCGATCTTGACGAAGAAGCCGAAATCCATGAGCCGCGTCACTTCCCCGTCGAAGCGCTCGCCGGGCATGTATTCTCGAGTCATATTGTATATGATTTCCCGGGCCTTCTCGGCCGTGCCATTCTTCCCCGTGATGAAGACGGAGCCGTCGTCCTCGATGGTGATATCTTCTACGTGTGTGACGTCCCTTATCTCGTTGATGGTCTTGCCGCCGGAGCCGATGATGAGCCCGATCTGGTCGGGCTTCACCTTCATGACGAGGATCTCCGGGGCGTTCGGCGAGATCTTGGCGCGCGGCTTCGGGATCTCCTTCTCCATGAAGTCTAAGATGCGCAAGCGGGCGGCCTTGGCCTTGGCGAAAGCCTCTCCCAGGATCTTGAGCGGGATGCCGCCAACCTTGACGTCCATCTGCACGGCCGTGACGCCTTCTCGAGTGCCGGCGACCTTGAAGTCCATGTCCCCATGATGGTCTTCCGGCCCTTGGATATCGGTCAGGATCTTATATTCTTTCTCATTCCTCATCATGAGGCCCGAAGCAATACCTGCCACGGGCGCCTTGATCGGCACGCCGCCGTCCATTAGGGCCAGAGTCGAGCCGCAGACCGATCCCATGGAAGTAGAGCCGTTCGAGGCGAAAGCCTCGGAGACCAGACGGATAGTGTAGGGGAATTTATCTTTGTCGGGGATGACCGGCAAGAGGGCCTTTTCCGCGAGCGCGCCATGGCCGATCATCCGGCGGTTGGTGCCGCCGATCCTGCCGGTCTCGCCGGTCGAGAACGGCGGGAAGTTGTAGTGATGCATGAAACGCTTGTTCTCTTCTACCGTTACGCCCTCGATGACCAGGGCATCGCCAGGCGACCCCAAGGTCAGAGCCGACAGGATGTGCGTGCCGCCGCGATAGAAGATGCCCGAGCCATGCAGGATCGGCGAGACGCCGCCGGCTCTTACGAAGATCGGGCGGATATCATCCATTTTCCGGCCGTCGGCACGCTTGTCTTCATCGATCGCCCCGTCGTGGATCAGTTGATTGACGGCCTCGTCGAATACTTCTTGCGCCATGGCGACGTCCCCTTCCGGCAGTTTCTCGGCGAAGAGAGCCGTCCACCCGTCGTTGATCTCATTGATCTTCTCATGGCCAGGTTCGTCGCTGAAAACGTGCTTGGCGAGCTTCGGCGCTATCTCTTTCTTGAATAATTCCTCGGTGCCGGGGGTCGGCCGGGGCAGTTTCACCTCCGTCTTCTTCTTACCGATCTCCTTCACTATCTTTTCTTGCCACTTCTGGATCTTTTCTATCTCGATCGAGGCCTTGGCCAGGCCTTCATTGACGACATCCTCCGAGACTTCTTTGGAGCCGACCTCGATCATATTTATCATCCCGTCCTTGCCGCAAGCCACCAATTCCAACACGACCCCGACATCCTCGCGGGTCTTGAAGTCCGGATTGACCAGCCACTGGTGATTCTTGCCGATCCTGACGGCTGAAACGGGGCCATTCCAGGGGATGTCGGAAGTCCCGAGCGCCAAGGAAGCGGCGATGACCGAGACCACGTCCGGGTCGTCTTGATCGATGGAGATCGTGGTGACCACGACCTGGACCTCGTTCCTCATCTTCTGGTCGAAGAGGGGGCGAATGGTCCTGTCGACGACGCGGCCGGAGAGGATCGCTTCCGTCGAAGGCCGGCCCTCCCGCCGTACGAATCTCGAACCCAGAATCTTGCCTGTCGCGTAGAAGCGCTCCTCGTAATCGACGGTCAGCGGGAAATAATCGCTCTCGCGAACCTCTCCCATGACGGCCGTGGCCAGGACGACGGTGTTGCCGTAGCGCAGCATGACGGCGCCGTCGGCCTGGTCCGCCAAATCGTTGAATTCAGCGGTCAAGGTCTTGCCGCCGACTTCGATCGAATATTCTTTTTTCTTCATGAGGGTTTGTCCGAAGCGCCCTTATTCAAAGGCGTTCTTCGGCTTTTCGCCCCAGGATTTCAGACTTGAAGTTTCCTTCAAACCTGCCTATCCGGGGGCGAGTTAATTTATAAGGTGCTGGGTTAACAGCGAGGAAACTGTAGCAGAAGGAAGCCAAAATTACCAGCGTTCTCGCATAAAAGCCTGGGCTGGCCCCGGACCCCCCTTCTGTCCCCGGATATCCGATCTTACCTTCTCCCTGTCCTCAAGAGATACTTGTTCGGCGACTGGTCGAGGTCCATGAAGTGGTCGGTGGCCTCGATCAACTTGGCCGAGGTGGATTTGCCGAAGGAAACGACCTCGACTTGGCAACCTTCATTGGTCTGGAGATATTCGACGAGCGGCACGAAGTCGCCGTCGCCGGTCACTAGGATCACGGCGTCCAGCTTGGGCGCCATTTTCACGGCGTCTATCGCCATACCCACGTCCCAATCGGCCTTTTTGGCGCCGGAACTGAAGATTTGCAGGTCCTTGATCTTTGTCTCGATGCCCATCTTGACCAGGGCGTCGAAAAAGGCGCTCTCTTCGCCGGATTCCGTCTTGATCACGTAGGCCAAGGCCCGGACGAGCTTCCTGCCGTCGAGCGCGTCCTCGACGATCTTGCCGAAATTCACCTTCGAATGATAGAGATTCTTGCCGCTGTGGTAGAGATTCTGCGCGTCGATGAAAATTCCGACGCGCTGTTCCTTATGTTTGATGACTGCCATGTGAAAATTTTATGTTCTATTAAAAGCGCGCCAGCCCTATGACTGCACTCCCCTCAAAATCACTTATTGAGCTCCAATTTTTTGATAATGCTTGAATATCGACGCGGATAATTCTTGCGGAGATAGCCGAGATGCGTCTGGCGATCGGCGACCATGCCGAGAAGGCCGCGACGCGAGTGATTGTCCTTCTTATGCCTCTTCAGGTGGTCGGTCAGCTCGTCTATGCGCCTCGAAAGTAGGGCAATCTGGACTTCCGCCGAGCCGGTGTCTTTCTCATGGATGCCCGAGCTCTTGATGATGTTGCTCTTCTGTCTCGCGGTTAACATGATTTATAACAATAGCACGAATAGCGTTTTTGTGCAACTGACCGTGAATATTCCGTTTATTAGGGCCATGATACAATGTGTCTATGTCGTACAATATCAAAGATCTCAAGCAGCAGTTCCTGGAATACATCGAAGTCGAAAAGGGCCGGTCGCTGAGGACCATAATCAATTACGATCATTATCTGACCAGATTCATAGACCGCACCGGGGTGAAGAGCGCCGAGGATATCACCGATCCCGTAGTGCGGGACTATCGCCTCTGGCTCAACCGCCAGCTGACGGGACGGAATAAGGCCGACAAAGGAGAGACCTTGAAGAAAAGGACCCAGAATTATCATCTGATCGCTCTGCGCGCCTTTCTCAAGTTCCTCGCCAAGCGAGACATCAGGGCTCTTTCGCCGGAGCATATAGAACTGGCCAAGACCGGGGAGCGCCATTTGGATCTCATATCTCACGAAGAACTGCGCCGGCTCCTCGACGCCCCGGACGGGACGGACGCGAAGTCCCTGCGGGACCGCGCCATCCTGGAGCTCCTCTTCTCCACCGGCCTGCGCGCCTCGGAGCTGTGTTCCCTCACCCGAGACATCGACTTCGGAGCAGACAGCTTCCCAATCCGCGGCAAGGGCGACAAGGTCAGGGTCGTTTTCCTGTCCGATGAGGCGAGGCAGGCCGTTAAGCGCTATCTCGACAAACGGACGGATGTCGATGACGCCTTATTCATCAGATTCAATCGTGAAAAAGCCAGAAACGGCGACTTAGCTCTGGATAAACGATCGGTGGAGCGGCTCGTCAAGCACTGGGCCGTGAAGGCCGGCATCTCGAAGAAAGTCACTCCGCACGTCATCCGCCACTCGTTCGCCACCGATCTCCTGCAGAATGGCGCAGACCTGCGTTCCGTTCAGCTCCTTTTGGGCCACGCCAACATCAGTACCACCCAGATCTACACGCACATGACCGACCGCGAGCTCGGCAGGATCCATAAGCAATTCCATGATAAGAGGAAGTGATTAATTGATATAATCAACAACATGAGGATCATCTCCTGGAACGTGAACGGTCTGCGGGCGAACGTCAAAAAGGGCGGTTTTGACTGGTTCCTTAACCAGTCGCCCGATATTTATTGTATCCAGGAAGTCAAAGCCGAGGCGGACCAGCTTGAGGAAGGCGTCCGCAACCCTCCCGGCTATTTTTCATACTTCGACCACTCCAAACATAAGAAAGGTTACAGCGGCGTGGCCATGTATTCGAAGACCGAACCGGAAAAAGTCGAGTACGGCCTGGGTATAGAGAAATACGACCAGGAAGGACGCGCCTTGACCTCGTTTTTCAAAGATTTTGTCCTCGTGAACATATATTTTCCGAATGGCGGCGGCGGTCCAGACCGGCTTGATTTCAAACTCCGATATTACGATGAATTTCTGAAGTACATCAATGGGCTGCGAGCAAAAGGACATGAAGTCATATTCTGCGGGGACGTGAATACGGCCCACACAGAGATCGATTTGGCAAGGCCGAAAGAGAATGAGGAGAACACCGGCTTCCTGCCGGTCGAACGGGCCTGGATAGACGGCGTGCTCGCCGCCGGCTACGTCGATGTTTTCCGGCATTTTTACCCTGCCGCCGAAGACAAATACACATACTGGGACATGAAGACGTTCGCCAGAGACCGCAATATCGGCTGGCGGATCGACTACTTTTTCGTAAGTCTGGGCCTGCTTCCAAGGGTTGATAAAACCAGGATCCTTGACCAAATCATGGGTTCTGACCATTGCCCGATAGAGCTTGTCATGAGGTGATTTTTACGGCTCAACAGCGGCCTATTAAGTTAAAAAACTACGATTTTTTGAGCTATTTTGGGCCAAAAATCAACGATCCGGATAGATTCGTATAAAAGAAAACCGCACCTTTTGAGTGCGCCCACGAGAGATGGATGCGCAAAGATGCGGCTATGAAGTTCTGCGAATGAAAGAGCTTTCACATCCGAACCGTTCCAAGATCCGTTCAAGACCCATTATGGGTGACGATGTGCATTCTCCGAGATTGTCGCCTTCCTGATGAGAGGAGGCATTTAAAATTTGATGAGAGAAAATACGTCGCCATTCATTCCCAAGCAACGGAAGGACGCGATGACTGAGTTTCGCATGACTTCTAGAGATGAAGAGGCCTACCCAAGCTTCTTCAATTGTTGTTCAAAGAGCCATGCTGCTCGCTCTATTTAAATTAGATTAAACTCCGGGAGCAAGCTATACCTGAAGATATCCTATGTCCTATAAAGGACATTGTAAAGGACATGCCTGTGGATAATTAAAGGACATGGTGTTTCTTCCTTATTTCCCCTATATTTTTCTCTTCCTCGCTTTCCTTCCGTTCCTTTCCTTCCGTGCCAAGTTTGACAAGCTCTTTCTCGGGAAGACGCGCTAATTCGAGAGCCCTTTTCTCGAGATGGTCAGCCCTATTCGACGAGGGATCATCCAGGACTTCGTTAAAAAGCGCATGGAGTATGTTCCCGATTTTTGGTCCGGCTGGTATGGCGCAAACCTCCATCACCCTATTCCCGTCTATTTTAAGCATGCCGACGGAAATCGGGTCATGAAGCGCTTCCTCGATCATCGCCTTATATTTCCTTAGCCGGTATGGATTTTCCTTAGGTCTGCCGGTCCCTATGCGGTCGCAGACCCGCAAATTCATCAGGTCCCAGATGTTCTCCTTGCCGACATTGACTATCATCCGGCGGACTGCCGACAGCGTTATCGTCTCAGTGTCGGCAAAGAACATGTGCCAACGGACCAATTTAACGACCCTTTCGACCGTTGCCCGTGAAAATCTTAGCCTTTCAAGGATTTTTCTCGTTTCACGTGAACCTTTCAATTCATGGCCGTAAAAGGTCGGTTGTTTCGTCTCCGGCGAAAAACCCTTGGTTTCCGGCTTCGAGATATCATGAAAAAGGGCGGCCAGGCGTACTTCGAGCCCCCATTCCTTGTCGGCGGCATGTTGGAGGCTCCTTAAAAGATGTTCCCAGACGTCATAGGCATGGGCTTGGTTTTGTTTGACGCCGAGCCCTCTTTCTAGCTCCGGAACGATATATTTTAAGATCCCGGAATCGTGAAGCAATTCCAATCCCTTCTTTGGACCTTTTGACATGATTATCCTGGTGAATTCATCCCGGACTCTCTCGGCCGACACTTCTTTTATCAGTGAATTATGGCTCTGCATAGCCTTAAATATGCTGTCGCTGATCTTGAATCCGAGTTCCACGGCCAAGCGTACCGCCCTCATCATGCGTAAGGCGTCCTCATTGAATCTATCAGCCGCCTCCCCCACCGTCCTGATGATTTTGTCCTTTACATCCCCAAACCCTCCGAACAGATCAACCACGTCCTTTATGGCATTATCGGAAAGCCTGGCAGCCAGGGCGTTTATGGTGAAATCGCGTCTTTTAAGATCATCATCTATCCTATCGCTGAACCTTACCGAGTCGGGGTGGCGGCGGTCCGCGTATCCGGACTCCAGGCGATACGGCGTCACCTCGATAGCCCTCAATCTTTCATCCTCGGCCGATTCGTTTATCACCATCACGGTCCCGTAAGCGTTCTCGTAGACGGTTTTCGGGAACAGAGATTGGATTTTCTCCGGCGCGGCGTTGGTCGCAAAATCCCAGTCTTTTGGCGTGCGGCCGAGCAGGAGATCCCGCACGCAACCGCCTACCAGATAGGCCTGAAACCCCGCCCTCTCCAGCGTTCTGGCGACGTCAGTGACTTCCTTGGGAATAGGGCTATTTTGAGCCGTTTTCATGGGAAGATTCTACTACAGTTTCCGCTTTTTTCCTATGTGCGCTACTATGGACGCACGCCCTCGTGGTGAAACGGATATCACAACAGTCTTCGGAACTGTCGTTGGGGGTTCGAATCCCTCCGAGGGCGCTTGTCAGGATCGGACCCGATGGGTGCCTTTTGTAAATATGGAATCTGCGCTATAATCTCGTGACTTTGCGGGTATCGTTTAGTGGTAGGACGCGTCCTTGCCAAGGACGAGGTGGGAGTCCGATTCTCCCTACCCGCACAAGGTTAGAAAGTTAAAGAAGGATCATCTTTTTGGCCCGTTTTATCTGTTTCGGACAAAAATTCGGCGTCTTTTTGATTTATAATGTGGTTGTTCCTTTAAATACGGCCCAAATCCGTTCGTTGCACGTGAAAAGTGTTGATAATCCTGTGGATTTTGTTAATAAAAGACAGGAATGATGGCCTATCCACGTCTTTAATAATAATGGATTTATAAGAAAACAAGCATAAATCTTTTCACCAGAAACATTTTCACGTGTAAATAAAGCTGTCATTTAATGTTTAATCATTTAACAAGCCATGCACAAAAGAGCAAAGGGGAATATTGGAGAAGATGTCGCCTGCCTTTTCCTTAAGAATAGGGGATTTGAGATTATCGCTCGAAATTATTGGAAGAAATGGGGTGAGCTGGATGTCGTGGCATTAAAGGACAGCCTCCTGCACTTCTTTGAAGTCAAGAGCGTGACCGCGGCGCATGCGGAACGATCCTTTGATGCCCACAGGCCGGAGGATAATGTGCACGGGCTGAAGGTGAGGCATATAAGAAAGATGGTCGAGACCTATATATCGGACCGGGGATGGGGGCCGGACGTTGAATTCCATTTCCACGTCCTCTGTGTCTTCATGGACATGACTGCGCGCCGGGCAAGGGTGAAATGGATTAAAGACATTGTCCTGTGATAGGATGAGCGAGCCATAGGCGGAGCGTGGTGTAACGGCTAACATACCTGTTTTGGGTACAGGTGATTCCGGGTTCGAATCCCGGCGCTCCGACACGCAAGCAACATCCAGGGAGAGAAGCAGGCTTGTGTTAATATAAGCTTAGGCGCGGGCATGGTTTAATGGCAAAATGACTGCCTTCCAAGCAGTAGTCGGGAGTTCGATTCTCCCTGCCCGCACTTCTATTTAGACCTCTCGGAGCTCTACCAGCCCGCTCTTGTCGATCGTCACGTAGTTGCAAGGGTTGTCGCAGAACGAGCCGGAATTGACGAAGAGGATGTCGTTCCTGGTATCGACGTGCGGAATATGCGTATGGGAGCAGATGACGACATTGGCATGTTGTTTGGCGCCCTTGCGCAGAGCCAGTCTTTTTTGGCTGCGATCCAGTCCCAGGATTATCTTGCTCAGCCTCTTTATGAATATAGAGACTCGCTGCTTCTTGCCGCCGAACCTCTGGATGAAGATATAGAGCCACGCGAACAGCTTACTCGTCATCGGCAGGTATTTTATGAAGATATCGAACTCATCGCCGTGCAGGCAAAGGAAATTCCTCTTTCCGACCGTGAAGGCGTGATTGTCTATGACCCTCAGGCCGATCCTCCTCGCTAAGGTATCCAGCTCCCGGCCGTGATTGCCGCCGACCAGGACCACGTAATGCCTGTCGGCGATGTCAGCAATGGCCGAGACCACCTCCCAGTGCTTGCCGTTGAATTTATACGTCGTGTCGGAATCGAACAGATCTCCGTTTATGATCAGATCCTTGAACTTGACCTCTCGCAGGACCTCTAAGACCCTTTCGGCCCGGCAGACCCTCGAGCCGAGGTGGATGTCGGAGATTATGAGAGTGTGGCATTCAGTCATTCGGTTACATTATCACAAAGTGGCCAAGCAAGACAAAAGCCGCCATCATGGCGGCTTTTGGGCTTCAGAAAGGAAGGTGTAGTTATTTCACCGCGTCCTTCAGGGCCTTTGCGGCGCGAAACTTCGGGACTTTCATGGCCGGGACCTTGATGGCCTCGCCCGTCCTCGGATTCCTGGCCTCGCGAGCAGCGCGCTGCTTGACCGAGAAGATGCCGAGACCGGCGATGGAAACCTCCTCGCCCTTCTTAAGAGCGTCGATGACCGTGTTGATCATAGTCTCGACCGCTTGCTCGGCCTGGACCTTGGTGCCGCCGAGAACGCCATGAACCGCGTCCACAATGCTTGCTTTGTTCATCTGTGTGTTCTTTTAATGCTTATAAATGGTCTCGGCGCCGACGCAACCGAGCTACGAACTATGGGACTATTATATATTAAGCCGTATTTTAGGCAATGCCATGTCAACAGGGCTGTGAATTGCGACATTTTTATAGATTTTGAGCAAGCCTGTTCATTTTTCGCTCCTTTCCTTTAGAAAGTCGTGTTTTTGTATGAAAAACAGGATGTGGGTGGTAATAAGGTGAAGTATAATGTGTGTAACACAATGAAAAATATCCTAATTACCGGTGGTTCGTCAGGGATTGGGCGTGAATTAGTGACGCTGTTTTCCACCCACTGTGTTTGGCATGTAATTACATGTTCACGTGATGATGTCAAGAACAAAATGCTTAGCTCAACACTTGAATGCGCCAACGCCATGACTGTTGATCTTGGCAATCCAGGAAGTCGTACAGGATTCATTGCCCAAATTATTGATTCTCACAGCTCGCTTGATGCTCTTATCCTCAACGCAGCGGTAACGGGCGTACGTGATATCGATCAAAAAGAATATACAGAAAGCTATGTGCGCGAGGTCAACATTCAAGCCAATATGGATATTTTACAGAAAACATTGCCGCTACTGAGGAAATCGAATGGGACAGTCGTGTTTATTTCAACTGACATTTTTAAGGAGGACGACCGTGATCCAGTCGTTGAGTTATATGCGCAGACAAAAAAAGAGTTTGAAGAGTATTTCACTCAATGCTCAAAATTACCGGATAACTCGTCTGTGAGATTTATCATATTCCGTCCGGGCATGACGGCGACGCGTATACATGAGAATATATTTCGTATGGGCAAAGGTAAATTATTTGAACGTACCAAGGAAGGCATTCAAAATCATAAGCTGAAAAACCCACACATTGTTGCCAAGGCGATAAAGCAGTGCATTGAATATCCTGAAAAAATGACCGGCATAATCCAGAATCTTACTGTGGAGGCATACACTGGTCATATCTCGAAATGATGTAAATGATAAGCCCCCCGCACAACTAGGTGCGAGGGGGCAGTTTTGTTCAAATCAGAGGTAGATGTACCACATCAAAGTAGTAACCATCCAGCTCACTTCATTGGCGGACTCCGCCAAGAGCAGGGCTCGTACACCTTTTTCCCAATGGGACTTGCGTCCCGAGAGGTATAAGGTGCCGATCCTGGCCAGAGCGGTGATATTAGCCGCCATGACCGTCTTTACCGCTATGCCGTGTCCGCTCCTGACACTGAAGATGCAGTAAGCCATGAATAGGTGGGGAACCACCCGGAACAAGCCTACGAGCATACCACGGATGATGGGATGACCCAGATCATGCCCATTGAACTTTCCCCAGATGACCACAGCCACAGCCGAGATCATGATGAGAGAGAAGATCAGCGAGTCTTGCCTGGTCCAGGCACATTTCAGGAAGGCGATGGTCACCAAAGGGATGAGCAGGACGGCCCAATTGGCGTAGATGACCAAAGCTTGCAGAGTCGAACGGCTAGCGTCCTTGCGGTATAAACCGACCGACGTGTACAAGCAAAGACCGATGAAGATCGCTGCACACAGGAGCCAATTGATGGTCACGCCTTGGACGCTGACGAACATCCGCCGGACTTGCGGCACCGTAAAGTAATAGGCCATGAAGACCTGGAAAGCGGCGAACACGTCGCTTCCAGTGATGCGAAACAACTTTGTGTTCACAGATTTCCTTTCTTTCGAGGTTGATGTGGCTGGAAATGTGCTCTAACTATACAAATTAATTATAGCACATCTTATTTGAGAAAGTCAAGCAAAAACAGGCCCTGAAATGAGCCCGTTTTTACTGGAAACGCCTGATTTTTGATTTTCTAATTACCTCGCGAACTCGATGGAACGGAGCTCGCGGATGACGATAACCTTAATTTCCCCCGGATATTTCAGGTCTTTTTCGATCTTCAAGGCGATGTCGCGGGCCAAGTCTCTTGCTTCCATATCGCCAACCTCTTCTGGCTTGACGAAGACGCGGATCTCACGGCCGGCTTGGAGGGCGTAGGCCTTCTCGATGCCGGGGAACGAAGCGGCCGTGGCTTCGAGGTCGCCCAGGCGCTTCAGGTAATTCTCGACGTTGTCGCGGCGGGCGCCCGGCCTGGCGCCGGAGATGGCGTCGGCCGTCTGGACGATGCGCGACTCGACGGTCTCATACGGATACTCTTCGTGGTGAGCCTGCATGGCCTTGATGACGTCTTCCGGGGCTCCGAACTTCTGGAGGATGCGGCGGCCGATCTCGACGTGAGTGCCGGCCACTTCATGGTCGAGGGCCTTACCGATATCATGGAGGAGGGCTCCGGCCTTGGCCACCTGGACGTTGGCGCCGAGCTCCTCGGCTATCATGCCGGCGATGTGGGCCATCTCTATCGAGTGCATGAGGACATTCTGGCCGTAACTGGTGCGGAAGTGGAGGCGGCCGAGGATGAGCAGGATGCGGGGGTCAAGGCCCAAGACACCGCATTCGTAGGCGGCCTGCTCGCCTTTCTCCTTGATGGTCTTGTTGGCGTCCTGCCGGGCCTTCTCGACGACCTGCTCGATCCTGGCCGGCTGGATGCGGCCGTCCTTGATGAGCTCGCGCAGGGCAATCGAGGCTACGTGTCGGCGCACCGGGTCGAACGACGATATGGTGATGGCGCCGGGAGTGTCGTCTACCAGGACTTCGACGCCCGTGGCGCGCTCGAAGGCCTTGATGTTCCGGCCTTCCTTGCCGATGATCTTGCCTTTGATGTCGTCATTCGGGATCTCGACGGTAGACGACATGAAATCCGAGGCGACGGACGAAGCCAGGCGCTGGATGGAGACCGCCAGGATATCCTTGGCTTTTTGGTCGAGCATCTCCTCCCCTTGGTTCTCCAGCTTATTCAGGCGAACGAGGAAATCTTCCTCGTTCTGCTTCTCGAGGGCCTTGACGATCTCATTCTTGGCGTCCTCCGCCGAGAGATTGGCTGCTTTTTCCAGGGCGGCCAGGCGGTCAAGCTCCAGTTTGTCGGCCTTTTCGCGGATGACCTTGATCTCCTCGGCACGCTTTTTGATGAGTTCGACTTCCTTGTCGAGGTCAGTCTGGCGCTTGTCGAGAATGTCCTCTTTCTTGATGAGGCGTTCCTCGGTCTGACGGGCCTTGGCCTCCTTTTCCTTGATCTCGACGTTGGCCGCGCTAAGGACCTGGACGGATTTTGCTTCGGCTTCGGCGGTTATCCTCTTGGCCTCTTCCTTGGCCGCGAGGAGCATCTCCTTGACCTCTATCTCCATGGAGCCTTTCTTGCCCAGGGTGATGAGGTACCGGAGATAGTATCCGATCGCGATGCCTGCCACCCCCGCCGCGGAGAGTAGAAGGGCTACTAATTTTAACGACATGTGCGGATGCGACCCGCTCTTCGAGAACTATGGTGAAATCAATATATGATCGTGTTCGGATAGGGAAGTAAGGCTCATAAATTGGGTGTCACGAGATCAGGAATGCGTAGTCGGGATTAATATTTGATAACATCGATATGATATAACACCCTTTACTTTTGCGCAACTCCGCGATATATTCGTCGGGTAATCCGTAAAAGCCATGCTCATCCCCACCGTCATCGAAAAGTCAAGCTTCGGCGAGCGCGTCTATGATATCTACTCACGGCTCCTGAAAGAGAACATCGTCTTTCTGGGCGGGCCGATAGACGACAATGTCGCCAATATCGTGATCGCCCAGCTCCTGTTCTTGCAGCATGAGGACCCGAAGAAGGAGATATCCCTCTACATCAACTCGCCGGGCGGGTCCGTGACGGCTACCCTGGCCATCGTCGACACTATGCAGCACGTGAAGAACGACATCTCCACGGTCTGCGTCGGCGTGGCGGCTTCCGGCGCGGCCCTCATTCTCTCCGCCGGCACCAAAGGCAAGCGCTTCGCCCTGCCGACCTCGGAAGTGATGATCCATCAGCCGCTCGGCGGCGCGGAGGGCCAGGCCTCGGATATCGAGATAAGCGCCAAGCATATCCTGAAGACGCGCGCCGTCCTGAATAAGATCCTGGCGAAGAATACGGGCCAGACTCCCGCCAAGATCGAGAAAGACGTCGACCGGGACTTCTTCATGGACGCCGAGGAAGCCAAGAAATACGGCATCATAGACCAGGTCCTGGCGAATAAGAAATAAGACGGCCTGAGGCGGGGCCGGCTCGTTTCACAAGAATACTGTTTTTGTTCATTGTCCAGGCCTACATAGCCTGCGGGCGATTACCGCCCTCGTTCCTACCCTTTTGTGGCTGATATCCGCGGCCCGGCCGATTTCATCAACTGCCCCCGGTTTCATGCCCCCTTCTCGAGGAACTCGAACACCTTCTCGTTAGTTAGCACGGTTTCGGCGTAGACGGCCGTGCGCTCGCGGTCGGCATCTTTGTAGTTCTCCATGATGCGCTTGACCTCGGCCTCGATCTCGGCCGGCTCTGCCTTGATGTTCTCGGCCTTGGCGATCGCGTTCAAGATGAGCTGCAGCTTCACTTTCTTTTCGGCGTGCGGCCGCCATTCCTTGCGGACGTCCTCCATGGACTTCTTGGCATGCTCGAGGTAATCGTCGAGCTTAACGTCCATGCGCTCTATGTCGGCCCTGAATTGGGCCTCGATGCGCCGGAGCTCGCTCTCCACCATGATATCAGGGAGTTCCACCTTCGTTGCGTCGGCGATGGCGTCGGAGATCCTAAGGCGGCGTTTGTCTCGCGCTGCGCCGCGCTTGTCTTCGGCGAGCATGGCTCCAAGCCTTGCCCTGAAGTCGGGCACGTCGCTCCCGGCGCCCATCTTCCTCACGAACTCGTCTGTGAGCTCCGGCAGGTTGTCCATTATCGCCTTCTCGTGCTCTTCCGGCGTCATCTTCCCGTGGTCATGGCCTTCGTGCGAGGCGTGCATCTTGCGGATGCGCAAAACGGCGTCATCGATATCCTTGTCAGTGACTTTTTCATCGTCTGCGTCTGATTTTACGATCGCCTTGGCGGAGAGCTTCTTGTAATCAGGCAGCCTGACTTCTGGCACCACAGCCGTGGTCGCCTTGAATTCCAGCGGATTGCCCTTGGCCAGCTTGGTGAGCTGGATGGCCGTCCTTCCGACGGCGTCGATTTTCTGGTCCTTCAGGATGTCCTTATAAGCATCATTTAAGGCCAGCCCGGCCATCTCCTCGAGCACCGCTGTCTCGCCGACTTTCGATACGAGGACGCTCTCGGGCGCGTTGCCCATGCGGAAGCCGTCGATGGCAGTGGACTCATTCAGCTTCTTGAGAGCCGCTGGCCGGAATCTCTCCCAGGTTTCCGCCGGGATCGAGCCTGTTATCTCAACACAAGAGCCGTCAAGCTTCGCGACCGAAGCCGCGCCGTATGTCTTTTGTTCCATATGATGAGAGAGCCCAGCTCAAAAGTTCTGGTTGTCCAGGCCCGTCGTAGACTTATTGAGGTCGTTCTGCAGGGAATCTAGATCGGTGGAAGTACCGACGACCGGCTGGACCGATTGGTCGGCCGCGACGGCCCCGGAGTTGTCGTTCCCGGCGGCCGTGGAATTATCTTCCGGGACAGCCGGCTGATTGATCCTTGAGGCGAAGAGATACAGGGCGACGATGATGAGGACCAAGACGATGATGAGCGTGGCGATGATCGGGCCGACCCTCTTCTCGCCGTTGCCGCTCGGGGCGGGCTGTCTCTCGTTCGTGGCACCACCGATCGGTGGTGCTTGTTGTTGGTTTTGGTCCATGGCTCTTTTGGTTGATTATTATAATTTATCTTCGGATCATTGGATAGTCGTCGAGGCGTTCCGGCGATTGTTTTCGCCCGGTCTCGGGCCGGGGGCTCCGATGATGGCCGCGACGACATCGTTCAAGGCCTGCTTGGCGTCATTCACGGCCTTGATAGCCGCGGTGCCCAGCGTCCTTGGTTGCCCTAGGTCTATAGTGGTCGAAGCGGATATATCTTCCGTGGAAGAAGCGGACGGCATATAGACGGCCAGAGCCTTGATGGCCGAATCGGCCTCGTTTATCTTGCCGTCGGCGACCGAAAAAAGCCGTGTGGAGCTCGACATGTCGCGGCCGTTCTGGGTTTCCGTCTGGATCCTCGAAGCGATGCGGCTCTCGATCTGCTTCAGATTATCCAAGGCCTGCGTGAGCTCGCCTATGAGATGATCCTGGGCCCAGGCGAACAGGTCGGCGCGCATCTTCTCTACCCGGCCGCGTTTGGCATCGACCTGTTCCGTTATGGTGGTCGAAGCGAAAGGAGTCGAGGAGGCGAATCTCCTCATGAGAGGCGGCATCAAATAAGGGCGCGGCTCGGTGGTAGTCTCCTCGGCGTACCCGCGCCACGGGCTGGTCGAGGCCAACCGCATCGCTGCTCCCGGCCCCGTTGTTTCTCCGGGAAGGGAAGGCACCTTGTAGATCTCATTCCGGAGCTTGGCGGTCGTGCTGGCCCAAGGGCCGGAAGTGGTGCCCATGACGGCGTTCCGGTAATCCTCGTTATTGCGGAGATTCTGCATGCGCGCGTCGTAGCCACTCTCCAGCCTGTCTTTGATCGAGGTGGGCGGGACGGGAAGCACGCTGCCGGGGCTAAGGTCTGGCGGCGGGATGGGAATGACCGCGTTATTAGTAGTGGTGACTCCGGCGCCGATCGGCCCCTGCGCTCCGACCAAGGCCGGCAGGCCGAGGACGAGCATTGAAGCAAGTGCCGCGCCCAAGATATATGAGTTTTTCATTGGAAGATGTTTACCGAAGTAAGACGCCGCGGACGGATTTGCGGCAGGAGAGATTATAGCATGTCCGTCGTTTTGTCTTAATCGCCGGTCTTTATTTTCCAATCTTCGCCTTTTTCACCTTCGTCTCCGCCTTTTTTTCTTCAGCCTTCGGTTCGGTCTCGGTTTTTTCGGTTTCCTCAGTCTTCTTCTCGACTTTTTCTTCCAGCTTCTCTTCCTCTATCTTGGCCACGACATCGGCCACGCCCTCGGCCTCCCCCGGTTCCTCCTCATCGAGAACGTCTCCGCCGATCGATCTTATGTCTATCTTCCAGCCGGTCAGCTTGGCGGCCAGGCGGACGTTCTGGCCGCCCTTGCCTATGGCGAGCGACTGCTCATCCTCTGTCACAGTGACGATGGCGCGATGCTCTTCGTCGATGAGCTCAAGCGAGACGACTTCGGCGGGGGACAGGGCCTCTTCGATGAAGAGAGCCGGGTCCTCGTTCCATTCGACGATGTCTATCTTCTCGCCTGACAATTCGCTGGTCACGGTCGAGACGCGGACGCCCCTCTGGCCGACCAAAGAGCCGATCGGATCAATGTGCGGGTCATGCGAGACGGCGGCGACCTTCGAGCGCGAGCCGGCTTCGCGGGCGATAGCCTTGATTTCCACGGTGCCCTGAGCGATCTCCGGCGCCTCGGTCTCGAAGAGCTTAGCCAGGAATTTCGGATGGGAGCGAGACAGCTTGAGGACAATGCCGCGCGGCGTCTCCTCCACGGCGTAGAGGTAGGCCCTGATGCGGTCGCCGGTCTTCCAGCGCTCGGTCGGGATCTGTTCCTCGTAGGGAATGATGCCGACAGCCCGGCCCATGTCGATGTAGACCACGCCGCGCTCAACGCGCTCCACCGTGCCGGCCACCACCTCGCCTTCTTTCTCGCCGTATTCGCTCATGACCGAGACCTTCTCGGCCTCGCGGATCTTCTGGATGATGATCTGCTTGGCGGTCTGGGCGGCGATGCGGCCGAAATCGGCCTTCATCTCAAGCGGAAAGACGAGCTCGTCGCCGACCGCCGCGTCTTTCTTGATCCTCCTGGCGTCCTCTATGAGCATGTGCTGTTCCGGGTTGAAGCGGATCTTGATGTCTTCGACGTCGGCCGCCTTCAATTCCTCGTGCGCCATTTCCTCTTCACCCTCCATAATGACCTGATCGCGGTCGACCACGATCTTGACCTGCCAGAATTCGACTGCGCCGGTATTCTCGTCGAACGAGGCGCGGACGATCTGGCCTTTCTTGCCGTACTCCTTCTTGTAAGCGGTGGCGAAAGCCATGGCGATGGCCTCCAAGGTCTTCTCGCGCGGGATGCCGCGCTCTTCCTCGAGCTGTTGGACCACCGAATTTATGGTTTTGAGATCGAACATATTATTTAGTTGTTATTCTGCTGTTATTAAGTTTTCTGGCCTTTGGGCTGTACGGGCCCCCTTAACAAATAAGTCCGCCGGAAGGGCGAACGTACTGACGGGGGAAGCATAGCACAGGCATTGTAAAAGGCAAGATGCAAGAGCCATCAGAACCAAATCCTATTGACAAAAATTACTTTGTGATCTATATTGTAACCAGCAAAAACCAAATATCTGCTCGTTTATAGCCATTTTCATGGCGAGGTCCGAGCAAGCACATCTCTAGAGGAATAGGAACATGAAGACAAAGGCTCTGTTTTTTCTGGTCCCGGCATTGATCCTGTGGCCGCTCGCGGCAAGGGCCGCCGAACGGATCTGCGACATCGAACGGGTGTTCATGCATCTTCCCGGCGACTACTCGGTTGCTTACAAAGGAGAAGAGAATGTCATCAATGTCGAGAGGATCGCCTGGGACGGCGACCGGAATTTCTGGGCGTCAGGATTAGTTGCTCCCAAGATCAACTCCGCTGTCGCCAAGCAGCGGGCGGTCCTCCACGACGAATACAGCTTCTGGACGGAAGTCCATCGGAACGTAAGACAGCTCCTGATCGCGGACGTTCCCGCGGACAAACCGATGTATGTGGAATTGGCCTGGGACGCCATGAGCTTCTACGTCCGCATCCATATCCATTCAGTCGCAGACATTTCCGGCGGGGAGTGGTCGACCGGCGGGAAGGACCACAAGGAACAGCAGACTGCCGCAGTCGGATAACACGAGATACTCCACCGCCTCTCCCCAACCGTGCGACGCCAATCGCACGGTTTTTATTAAGCAGGCAATGATTATTGACAGATTGCCGAAGCGCACACATACTCCAATAAGCTTTTTAACTTGGAACCTTGAACAATCGAACACACGGAAAGATCAAAGCCATGGAAAGCGCAACAGGACAGATTCCCGACGTTCTCTTGAGGACGACGGACTTATTGATGATCTCGGTCCCCGCCATGCCCGAGATGCTGATAGCAGACTGTCTCAAGGCCGACGGCAGGGTCATCTGCTACCGCAGCCCCAGGCTCGACAGCCTGCTTACAAGACGCACCCCGGCCGTCGGGAGAGGCCTCGTCCGTTATTTCGAGCTCGGCGACGAAGGCAAGATGACTTCCGAGCAGATGCTCAGGGCGTCGCTCATGGTCGGGCCGGGTCCTGTCGACAGGGAACAGAGGAGGAATGTATCGGCCTGGGGCCGCACGTTCCATCCCGAACAGGTAGCCGATCTGGCCAGACGGACCAAGACGAACAGGAACAGGAAGAGCGAAGAGACCGGCCTCGTCTTGGAGCACGATAAGGCCAACCTCTTCCTCATCGAAGACGAGGCCGACGGCATCTTCGTCCTCAACATCCATTATTACCATCTCGGCTGCGACGTGGACGTCTATCCTCTCGACTCCGACCAGATCTGGCCCAGGGGCACTCGCCTCTTCGCCAGGATCCGGCTTGTCAAAAGGTCGCCGCCGGTCGAGACCTGATCTCTCGCTCCCTTCCCCCGAACCCCGCTCAGTCCGGCCACCGAGCGGGGTTTTTTCTTATCTGATACAATTATCCCGACATGCTCGTCGAAGACACTCGGCTCTACAAATTCATACTTGATTCTGGGCTCGTGGCGAGGGAGGACCTCGAGAAGGCGAAAGAAGAGGCGAATAAGGAGAACAAGCGCCTCGGCGGCGTCCTTGTCTCGGCCGGCAAGATCACCCCGGACAACCTGCGCCGCATGCAAGCCTACATGCTCGGCATCCCTTTCGTGGACCTGAAGGGCACGAAGATCCCTTTTGACACCCTCTCCCTCATCCCGGAGCCGATAGCGAGGAGCCACAACATCGTGGCTTTCAAAAGGAACGAGACGTCCCTTGAGGTGGCCATGCTGGACGTGGACGACCTTTCGGCCATCGATTTCATCAAGAAGAAGGTCAATTTAAGCATCCAGCCCCGTCTCACCGACGCAGACTCGATAAAAGACGTCCTCATCCAGTATCAGAAGAGCCTCAAGGCGGAATTTGGCGACATCATCCAGAAGGAGACCGAGACCCTGAAGATGGTCTCCGACGAGAAGGGCGAGGCCGTCTCCGAAAAAGACCTGAAGAAGATCGCCGAAGATCTGCCGGTGGTCCGCATCGTCGACACCCTGATAAAGCACGCCATCATCCAAAACGCTTCCGACATCCACATCGAGCCGATGGAAGAGCAGGTCCTCGTGCGGTATCGCGTCGACGGCCTCCTCCACGACGCCATGGCCCTCCCTAAGGTGGCTGGCCCGTCGATCTCGGCCCGCATCAAGGTGCTGTCCAACCTGAAGCTCGACGAGAAGCGCCTGCCCCAAGATGGCCGCTTCAAGGTGGACATGACCGGCGAGAAAGTCTCGTTCCGTGTCTCCATCCTGCCGACCTACTACGGCGAGAAGATCGTCATGCGCCTCCTCAGAGAGAATATCTCCGGCTTCACCCTCGAATACCTATGTTTCCACGGCGAGGCCCTGGAGCGCATCCACCGGGCCCTGAATCTCTCGACAGGCATGATCCTCACTACCGGCCCGACCGGCTCCGGCAAGACCACTACCCTCTATACCATGCTTGACATCCTGAACACGCCGGACGTTAATATCTCCACCATCGAGGACCCGATCGAGTATCAGATGGCAAGGATCAACCAGACCAACGTCAGGCCGGAAATCGGCTTCTCCTTCGCCCAAGGCATCCGCACCCTGGTCCGCCAGGACCCGGACATCATCATGGTCGGCGAGATCCGCGACAACGAGACCGCCGCCCTGGCGGTGAACGCCGCCCTGACCGGCCACCTGGTCCTTTCTACTCTGCACACCAATTCCGCCGCCGGCGCTATCCCACGGCTCCTTGACATGCAGGTCGAGTCGTTCCTCTTGGTCTCCACTCTGGACATAGTGATAGGCCAGCGCCTGGTCAGGCGCCTGACCGATTCCAAAGTCGCTTATTTCCTGTCCAAGGACGAGTTCGCCCAACTGGAGAAGCTGGTCGACCTCGGACGCGTCCTTGACGCTCTCAAGGAGGAGAAGATCGTCAAGCCGGACGCCGCCTGGGATGGCATCCAATTCTACAAAGCTGTGCCGTCCGGGGACGACGACGGCTTCAAAGGCAGGATCGGCATCCACGAGGTCCTGAAGATGGGCCCGGCCGTGAAAGAGCTGGTCATGAAAGACGCCGCCACCGGCGAGATCGAGGCCCAGGCCAAGAAGGAAGGCATGCTGACCATGCTCGAAGACGGCATCTTCAAGTGCGTCCAAGGGCTGACTACCATCGAAGAAGTCCTCCGGGTGATATCGGAATGACATCCATATGCCTCACTTCACCTTCAAAGCCAAAAAGCCGACCGGGGAGATCTACAAAGGGGAGCGCGACGCGGCTAACCGCTTCGAGCTCTATCGGATGATCCGCGAATCCGGCGACGAGATTGTCTCGGTCGAAGAGAAGTCGCCATGGGGAAGAGTGCTCGCTTCCGGTCTCTTGTCGGGCGGCATGTTCAGCCGGGTGAAGGCCATAGACAAGATAAATCTCGCCCGGAACCTCGGACTGATGCTCGAAGCCGGCCTGGCTCTGTCTCGCGCCCTCTCGGTCATCGAACGCCAGTCCAAGAAGAAGGCTCTGAAGGAGATCCTGGTCGACATCATGGCCAACATAAACCGCGGCGTGACCTTCGCCGACAGCCTCGCCAAGCACCCGAGGGTCTTCCCGCCGATCTTTGTCTCTATGGTACATGCCGGCGAGCAGTCAGGCTCGCTCTCGGGATCGCTCAAGGCCGTGGCCGATCAGATGGATAGCACCTACACCCTGAAACGGCGAGTCAAGGGAGCCATGATATACCCGGCCGTCATCCTTTCTGTGATGATTCTGATAGCCATCCTGATGATGATCTTCGTGGTGCCGACCCTGATGAGCACTTTCGCCGATCTCAACGTGCCCTTGCCGCCGACCACCCAGTTTGTCCTCATCACGAGCAATATCATACAAAAGCAGGGCCTTCCAGTTCTCCTCGCGATCGCTGTAGTCGTCGGCACCATGTGGTGGTGGTCGCGCAAGGCTTCCGGCAAGAAGGTCATGCACAAACTCATGCTCAAGCTGCCCATAGTCGGCCCGTTAGTCCAAGAAGTGAATACTGCTCACACTGCCCGGACCCTTTCGGCCCTTCTCACAGCCGGTGTGGACGTGGTCGAATCCGTCGATATCACCGCGGCCGTCGTCCAAAACGTCCATTTCCGCGCCGTCTTGCGCGGCGCCGAAGACGCCATAAAGAAAGGCGAGCTCATGTCCAAGATATTCGAGGCCCACGAAGACCTCTATCCGGTGTTCTTCGCGGAGATGATGTCGGTTGGCGAAGAGACCGGCCAGATCGGCTCGATGCTCTTCAACGTGGCGCGCTATTATGAGGATGACGTCGGGGAGAAGACCAAGGACATGTCCACAGTCATCGAACCGATCTTGATCGTCCTTATCGGCGCGGCCGTCGGCTTCTTCGCGATCGCCATGATCTCGCCGATGTATTCGCTGGTCAATGTCATCCATTAGAATCGATCGCTTCGGATTCACGTTAGTCGAGGTGCTCGTCGGCACGAGCCTGTTCCTCATCGTGGCTGCCGCGGTCTACGGCACTTACGCGAGCCTCTTGAAGCTCGCCAATGCGAACCAGGCCCACATCTTGGCCGTGGAGCTGGCCGACGAACAGTTCGAGACCGTCCGCAATATGCCGTACGTCGCCGTCGGCCTGACCAACGGCATCCCGCTCGGGGTCCTGTCGCAGATTCAGACCGTCTCCCGCGGCGGCTTCACTTTCACCGTCACGCTCGTCGTCCGCAACGTCGACCTGGCGACGAGCTCCCTCCAGGCCTCTGGCAAGCTGGTGGAGGTCGATATCGCCTGCGCTTCCTGCGACAACTTCGCGCCGATCTCCCTCTCCGGGCAGGTGTCGCCGGCCAATCTGCAGTCGGCCGCGACGGGCGGCGCCCTTGTAGTCCAAGTCTTCGATTCCGGCGGCGTGCCCATCGAAGGGGCCACCGTGGTCATCCAAAGCACGGCCACTTCTTCGGTGACTGACACCGATACGACCAACAGAGACGGAGTCTTGGAAGTGATCGGCGTGCCGCCCGGCGCTAACGTTTACCGCATCACCGCCACGAAGCAGGGCTATTCGACGGACCGGACTTATCCGGTCGGAGGCGGCGGCAATCCGAACCCGACCAATCCCGATGCCACGGTCATTCAGGGCCAAGCCACGCAGGTGAGCCTGTCCATCGACAAGCTGAGTGCTCTGAATCTGAAGAGCGTCGGCCCGACCTGCGCGCCCGTCGGCAACTTCCATTTCAACTTGGTCGGCGGCAAGCTCATAGGCCAGGGCGTGCCGAAATACTCACAGAGCCTCGTGACCGACTCCGGCGGTTCGCGCAGCCTGTCTCCTATGGAATGGGATACTTATACCGTGACGCCGACGGACCCCTCGAGCGACGCTTCCGGCATCACGCCGTTCTCCCCGGTCACACTCCACGCCGGCGCCACGTCGAGCGTGCAGATCGTGGCCGTGCCATCGGGTCCGAACGGCCTGCTGGTGGCCGTTGAAGATAACGTGGCGAAGCTGCCCATCTCCATGGCCACCGTCGAACTGTCGAACGGCGGAGGGTATGATCAGACGCTCGTGACTGGCCAGGGATACTTCGACCAGACCGATTGGTCTGGCGGCTCTGGACAGGCGACGTACTCCTCGGCGAACCGGTATTGGGGAGACGACGGCAACGTCGACGTTGCCACGAGCGCCGGCAGCGTTGTCTTGAAGCAGTCGTTCGGATCATACGGACCGAGCGGCCGCCTCGAATCGTCCACTTTCGACACCGGCACGACCAGCAATTTCTACGCGCTCTCGTGGAAACCCGTGAGCCAGCCGCTCCTCTCCGGCCCAAACTCCGTCGAATTCCAGTTCGCCACCTCTCCAAGCACGAGTCCGAACGGCCCCTGGACTTACCTCGGCCCGGACGGCATGCCTGGCACCTATTACACCTCGCCGGGAACGCAGATAAACGCCGTGAACAACGGCAACGAGTTCGCCCGCTATATGATGTACCTCTCCACTGCCACGGCCACGGTGACGCCGAGCGTCACCGACGCGTCGTTCACTTATACTTCCGGCTGCATCCCGCCGGGCCAGGTGCTCTTCCAAGGCCTGTCCGCCGGTTCATATACCTTGACGGTCTCGAAATCAGGCTACACCTCTTATAACGGCCAGATATCCGTCGGTTCGGGCTGGCAGAGCCAGACCATAGAGCTCTCACCTTAGATGAGATACAATCCCTCCATGATGAAGCGCTCTTTCAAGGAAAACGGTTTCACCCTCGCCGAAACGCTCGTCGCCGTGGCAATCTTCACGGCGGTCATGGCGGCCGTCTGGGCTCTCCAGATCAGCATCTTCTCAAACCAGCGGACGGTGTCCGGGTCGCTCCAGACGGCTCAAGATGCCGAGACCATCCTGAAGACCATGCTCACCGAATTGCGGGCCGCCGCGCCAGGTGGAAACGGCGCCTACACCATAGCCTCAGCCGCCACCAATACGATCTCTTTCTTCTCCGATCCGGACGACGACGGCCAGACCGAGAAGCTTACGTACTCTCTCTTCGGTACCAACCTTTATCGCGCCGTCATCCAGCCGTCCGGCTCCCCAGTCGTCTATAATATAGCGAGCCAGACCACCACCACTCTCATGACCAACGTCAGGAACGGGACCTCGACGCTGGTCTTCCAATATTTCGACCAGAATTATACCGGCACCAGCTCGCCCCTTACGCTGCCGGTCGATATTCCTTCGGTGCGGCTTGTAGGCATCACCCTGATCCTGGACGTCAGCACCAACCTGGCTCCGGCAGCCCGCACTTACAGCACGGTAGCCAATCTCCGTAACCTCAAGACCAATCTATGAAGAACAGAAAGGGCGACATACTCCTCTCCGTGATCGTCTTCGCCGCCGTGGCCACGACCGTCATCGTCGGCCTCGCTAGCTGGGGGGCCGCGATGCTCCGGAGCATCCGCAACGTGGCGACGCGCGAGCAGGCCTTCCAGATCGCCGAGGCCGGTGTCGATTATTATCGTTGGCATCTAGCGCAGTTCCCGACCGATTACACGGACAGTACGACTACACCTGGGCCCTACTATCATAATTTCTACGACAAAGACGGCGACCTCGTGGGCTCATACGCCCTTTCTATCACCGCGCCGCCTCTCGGCTCGACCAAGGTAGTCATCACTTCGACAGCCACGACCACCGCTGATCCGAAAGTCGTCCGCGTCATCCAGGCTACTCTGGCGGAGCCGTCTCTCGCCCAATATGCCGCTATCGCCCAGGACGTCATGCGCTTCGGCGCCGGCACCACGGTATACGGCCCGATCAGCTCCAATTCAGGCATCCATTTCGACGGTCTGGCTTACAACGTAGTCTCGAGCGCCTTGGCGACTTATACCGACCCGGACGTCGGCCTGACCGAATGGGGTGTGTACACCACCTCCGGCACGGATGATCCGCGGCCGCCCACGCCGGCCAATAACCGCCCCGACGTCTTCACGGCCGGGCGCCAGTATCCTACTCCCGGCTTCCCGTTCGCCAGCTTGACAGTGAACTTGTCGAACCTCCTCTCGATCGCCGCTCCCGGCGGCGTCTGCAACGCCCCGGCGTGCTGGTCGCCGTCGAATGCCCAGGGGTATTACATGCACATGAACAACAATAATACCTACGACATGTATAAAGTGACCGCTCTGTACGCCGCTCCCAACAACTGCACGAACGACAACGGCCAGACCCAATGGGGAACATGGAGCATAAGCACGCTCGGCTCGCTCGTCGGCACTTACGCCATCCCAGCCTCCGGCGTCATCTTCGTCGAGGATCATCTCTGGATCGACGGCCAGGTGACCAACACCAGGGTGACCGTCGCTGCCGCCGCCAACATCGGCGATACCGATCCGAGCACGTATACGAATATAACCATCAACGACAATCTGCTCTATTCGAGCCTCGATGGCTCGAGCATCATCGGTCTCATCGCTCAAGGGAATATAAACGTCGGTCTGGCGAGCGCCGACAATCTAACCATCGACGCCGCTCTGCTCTCCGAAAAAGGCCGCGTCGGGCGTTTCTACTACAATTCCCACTGCAAGCTGAACGGCATCGATTATCACGACCGCTCCTCGCTCACCCTGAACGGCATGATCGCCACGGCCATCCGCTACGGCTTCGCCTACACCGACGGCACTGGCTACGACATAAGGAACATCAACTACGACGCCAACCTGCTCTACAGCCCGCCGCCGTCGTTCCCTCTTGCGTCCACGCAATATCAGATGGTCTCCTGGAGAGAGCTGCAATGAGGCCCCGGCCCTCTGTGATACAATTCTTCCCATGTCATCCCGCAAGATAGTCATCGGCAACTGGAAGATGAATCCGGCCGGCCTCGATCTGGCAAGGAGGATCGCTCTCCGGACGCGCCGGGCTGCGGCCAAGCTCGAGCATACGGACGTCATCGCCTGCCCGCCGTTCCCGTTCATCCAAGCCTGCGTTTCCAGGAAACAGCCGAACCCGCTTCAGGTCGGCGCCCAGTCCGTTTCCATATTCGAGGCCGGCGCCCACACCGGGGAAGTCGGGGCCGACATGCTCCGCTCCCTCGGCGCTGTATGTGCGATCGTCGGCCATTCCGAAGAGCGCGAGAGGGGCGACACGGATGCCGTCGTCTCGAAGAAGATCGCCCGCGTCGTCGAGGCCGGCATGACCGCCGTCGTCTGCGTCGGCGAGAAGGCGCGCGAAGAAGGCGGGGCCCACTTCGATTTCCTCAAGGGGGAGATCAAGAACACCTTCGCCGGCATCCGCGCAGACAAGGTGAGGAGGATCATCCTGGCCTACGAGCCAATCTGGGCCGTGGGAGCCAAGGAAGCCATGGCGCCCTCCGAGATCTGCGAGATGTCCATCTTCGTCAAGAAAGCCTTCGCCGACATCTTCGGGCATGAGGCCGGCCTCCGGGTCAGGGTTCTTTACGGCGGGGCGGTGAATTTTAGGAATGCCCAGGACATCGTGAGGATCGGCAAGGTGGATGGCCTCCTGGTCGGCCGCGAGAGCGTCAATATGCCAGGGTTCATCGAGCTTCTGAAGGCGGTAGATGCGGTCGGATGACATGAAAACCCTCCGCGACATAGGGAATTTTGAAGGCGTGAAGGTCTTTCTGCGCGTCGATTTCAATGTGCCGTTGCGAGACGGCGTCGTCTCAGACGACACCCGCATCAAAGCTGCCATGCCGACCGTCGATTTCCTGCGGGCCAAGGGGGCGAAGATCGTGCTCGCAAGCCATATGGAATCGATCGACGGCGGGACTCCTTCGCTCGAACCGGTCGTCCGGCGCCTCGCCGAGCTCGGTCTACACGCCCTGTTCGTGAGCAGTATCAGGACCGCCCGCGATCTCATCGAGAGCGGCTCGGCGGGGAGCGACTGCATGCTCTTGGAGAATCTCCGCCAGTTCGAGGGCGAGAAGGCCAACAGCGAGAAGTTCGCCAGAGATCTCGCCTCGCTCGCCGACATATACGTCGACGACGCCTTCTCGGTCTGTCACCGGAAGCACGCCTCAATCGTCGGCGTCCCCAGATTCCTGCCGAGCTACGCCGGCCTTCAGCTGGAGAAAGAAGTAGCGAACCTGTCGCGAGCCTTCGATCCCGCCCATCCGTTCCTCTTCATCTTGGGCGGGGCTAAATTCGAGACGAAATTACCCGTCATCGAGAGATTTTTCGATACCGCCGATACTATTTTCGTGGGCGGGGCCCTGGCCAACGATTTCTTCAAAGCCAAGGGCTATGAGACAGGCCTATCCGCTCTTTCGAAAACAGGTTTCGATTTCAAAAAGTTCCTGGGCAGCTCCAAACTACTCCTGCCGGTCGATGTCGTCACGGAGAAACGCGAGACCAGGGCCTCCAATGCCCTGTCGGCGGACGACAAGATAGTCGACGCGGGAGAGAAGACAGTCGCCGCGCTTCAAGAGAAAATAAATGCCGCCAGATTCATCCTCTGGAACGGCCCGCTCGGCGTATACGAGGACGGCTACAAAGGGCCGACTCTCGAGTTGGCCAAAATGATCGGCGATACCACGGCTCGAGGCGCCACAACCATAGTCGGCGGCGGCGACACCTTGGCGGCCATCGATACTCTCGGCGTGGCGGACAAGTTCACCTTCATCTCGACCGGCGGCGGAGCCATGCTCGACTTCCTGGCTACAGGCACTCTGCCGGGGATAGAAGCGCTATCGTAGCTTCTCTATGATCTTCTTCGCATTCCACTCGAAATCCATCTTGTCTCCCTTAGCCTTGTAGCTGGGATAGATCCAGATATGAGCATGTTCTGCTTCCTCACCGACGATCCGGCATAGGACCTGGTCGTTACTGAAGGCCTTTTGTTGCGCCCGGGCGATCTTGCCGACCACCTCGAAGTACTGGCCCAGGTTCGGCACGTTCCAGACCCAACGATAATGCTTCTTGGGAACGACCTGAACATGCCCGGGCGATTGTGGATGGATGTCGAGGAATGCCATGAAATCCTCGTCCTCGTAGACGATATAAGCCGGGATTTCCCTCTTGACCATCTTGCAAAAGACGCAGTCTGGCATCATGACGTCCTTATTGTACTACAAAAATAAAAAGCCCGTTCCACTTCTCAGGCGGAAACGGGCTGGGAAATCAGCTGAGGCGGAGACAACCTCGCGTACTCGAAGACCGGATGTTCCTGGATCAGCCTGCGGCATTTGAATAGCTGTTCGTTCCGCAGCCTGGACTTCAAGTCGAACATCTCGAGCTGTGTGGCGATGATCTTCTGGACATAGACGAGGTTCGTGCGATTTCGCCCGAATCTCTCGGCGACCTCCTCCTGCGAACCGAGCTTGAACTCCAGACAAAGATACATGGCGAGCTGACGCGCCCAGCTTATGCTTTCCTTGCCCCGCTTCTCTTGGAAGAAACAGACAAGATCCACAGAACATTCCTTGGCGACCGTCTTCTTGACCACGGTTATCCGATCGTCCTCTTTAAGGTCCAGAGGATGGACCTTCGCTCCATTCGTTGTTTTCAGAGATTCCTTTCTTGGCCGGCGGAACGCCAGCCGTTTGTACTTTTAGACCGGGAGAGAACTTACCATGTACCTGGCTGTCGGTCAAATACTGTGTCAGTCCGTCAGATAGTCCTAGGATGAGCGTGATATAATCGACACAATGCCCGCATACGCCAAGCGCCGAACGCTCACCGCCCACGAAAAGGATGCCTTAACCGGGCATTCAGACCTACTCGCACATCTTTTATTTCATCGCGGCCTTGCCGACAAGACCTCCGCCGATAGATTTTTGAACCCAGACTACGAACGCGATACCTATGATCCGTCGCTCTTGAAAGACGCCGACAAGGCTGCCGACAGGATCATCAAAGCGGTCAAGAACAACGAAAAAATCGCCATATACGCTGATTATGACGCCGACGGCATCCCGGGCGCGGCCATGTTCTACGATTTCTTCAACAGGATCGGCTTCAAGGATTTCATCATCTACATCCCGCACCGCCACCACGAAGGTTTCGGTTTGAATGAGGAAGCCGTCGCTTCATTATCGGAGCAGGGCGCCAAGCTCGTCATCACTGTCGATTGCGGTATTTCTGATACTGTGGCTGTCGAGCGCGCCAATAAGCTTGGAATAGACGTGATCATCACTGATCACCACGAACCGCCGCAAGGATTGCCGCCGGCTTTCGCCATCGTCGATCACAAGCAGGCCGATTGCGCCTACCCCGACAAGGATCTCTGCGGCACAGGCGTGGCTTTCAAGCTGATCCAGGCGATCCTGGCCAAGGACCGCTTCGGTCTGAAGAAAGGCATGGAAAAATGGCTTCTGGATCTCGTCGGCTTGGCCACGCTCTCCGACATGGTGCCGCTCACCGGGGAGAACCGGGTGTTCGCCCATTACGGCTTGGCGGTCATGCGCAAAAGCCAGCGGAAAGGCTTGAAGCAATTGTTCTCGAGATTGAGGATGCCGCAGGGATATGTGACCGAAGACGATATCACTTTCATGATCACGCCCAGGATAAACGCCGCCTCCCGAATGGGCGTGCCGATGGACGCATATGATCTCCTGATCGCCGATAACGACGCTGACGCGGCCCTACGGGCGGAGCGCTTGGACCGCGTGAACGACGAACGCAAGGGCGTGGTGGCCTCGCTCGTCAAGGAAGTCAAAAAGACTGTCCGGAGCCGCCACGGCACCGACATGCCCTCGGTCATCGTCCTCGGCAATCCGGCTTGGCGCCCCTCGCTCCTCGGCCTTGCGGCGAACTCGTGCGTCGAAGAATTCCATCGGCCGGTCTTCCTCTGGGGCCGCGACGGCGACTCGCGTTTCAAGGGCTCATGCAGATCGGAAGGGAAGACTCACGTCGTCGAGCTAATGAGAGCGGTCGCGCCGGGCGTCCTGACGGAATTCGGCGGCCACAGGCATTCCGGGGGATTCACCGTGAATGACGAGGCCGTCCATTATCTTGAACAGCGCCTGAATGAGGGCGCAAAACGACTGAGTTCCGATTCTGGAGAAGCAAATGGGCCGGCCGGCGGCGAGGATGACATGATTGACGCCGAGCTGTCCCTGGAAGACATCGATTCGCGCCTGTATGACGATATCTCGAGGCTCGCTCCATTCGGCATCGGCAATCCGAAGCCAGTTTTTCTATTCAAAAAGGTGTCGCCGACGTCAGTGCGCCGCTTCGGGAAGGGAAGCGAGCACATAGAGCTGGTCTTCGATAAAGAGAACGGCGGAAAGATCTCCGCGATATCGTTCTTCGGTGTCACGAACGATTGGGCTCCTGCCCTTCAGGCCGGAAAAACGCTTGATCTGGTGGCTTCATTGGAGAAATCCATGTTCCGGAATACGCCCGAGCTGCGACTGCGCGTCGTCGACGTGATAAAATCTTGAATATGGCCAAGCCTTCCATCATCGTCATATTCACCGACGGCGCCTCGAGAGGCAACCCCGGACCCGGCGGCTGGGGGGCGGTCTTGGTGGCTGACGGAAACAAGGTTGTCGAGCTTGGCGGAGGCGCGAAAGAGACCACCAATAACGTCATGGAATTGACGGCGGCCATCAAGGCGCTCAAAAAGACGCCGAAAGGCTCGAAGGTCGCGCTCCATACAGACTCTTCTTACGTCATGAACGGCATAACCAAATGGATAAAGGTCTGGAAGAAAGGCAAATGGAAGACGAAGGCAAAGAAAGACGTCCTCAACCGGGATCTATGGGAGGAACTGGACGGCTTGGCCGAGGCCCGCGAGATAGATTGGCGACGCGTCGGCGGACACGTCGGCGTTCTGGGAAACGAGAGGTGCGATCATATAGCCACAGCCTTCGCCGACGGCATGAAGGTGAAGCTTTATAGAGGCCCGCTCGCCGGATACGACTTGCCAGACATCCTGGATGTCTCGGGCGACAAATCAAAGTTAACTGCGAAGAGATCGGAAGCGTCGCATTCCCGCGCCAAGGCATATTCCTATGTCAGTATGGTCGACGGCGTCATCGAAGTCCATCACACCTGGGAAGAGTGCGAGAAAAGAGTGAAGAGTGTAGCCGGCGCCAAGTACAAAAAATCGACTGACGCCGCGGATGAAAGCAGGATAATCGAGGAATTCGGGACGTTTTGATGGAGAGAGCCTCTTCATCGGATTTTGAATAAAAATTCACCAGGATTTGAGGCTTTTTTGAACGGAAATTTAACCTTCGGACTGTAAGATGCGCCCGTGAAAGGGCGCGTTTTCATCTTCTGGGGCATATTCGTCGCCGCGGCGATCTTCCGCGTGGCTGCGTCGCTCTCGTCGCGTCCACCAGACGCTTACGACTGCCTCAAGCACGTCGATCGCGGCGTCGGCACGGTAACCGAAGACCCGGAACGCAAAGAAACAGGGCAAGTATTTATCATATCTGCCGAGAAGGTCTTCGTCGTCCCGACCGCGAGCTCGAGCAGAGCCATCCTGTGCGCCGCCGACATCTTGGTCAGAGTGAAAACCAAACCGTATCCACGTTTTTCCTATGGTGACCGTGTCATATTCACAGGGAAACTGTCAAAACCGTTCAATTTTTCAGGCGACAGCGGCCGCACCTTCGATTACAAGGGATACCTGGCCAAAGACGGCGTCTATTACGAGATGAAAAGCGCCGTTGTCTCGTTGAGCACGAGCACGATCGAAGATTTTAAGCAAAGATCGATTCTCGGGTCGCTTGGATCATTGGCCGACGGCACAAATTCCAGTCTTTTCTCCCTGAAGCGCGGATTCGTGGCCAATCTAGAGCGAGTCCTCGGCGAGCCGCATGCCGCCCTGGCCGCCGGCTTGGTAGTGGGGGAGAAGAGCGCGCTCGGCGCAAGCCTTCTCAACGACTTCCGGACGGTCGGCCTGATCCACATTGTCGTCCTGTCGGGTTTCAACACCACCATCGTGGCGGTGGCCCTCCGGCGCACCCTCTCGTTCTTGCCCAGAGTCTGGGGCATAGTCGTGGGCGGCATAGGCATCGCCCTCTTCGGCATCCTTGTGGGCGGCGGGGCCACGGTCGTCCGCTCTTGCTTCATGGCCGGTATCGCCTTGATAGCCGACCTCATCCGCCGGGATTACAGCGTCCATCGCGCTCTGGCTTTCGCCGCTCTCATCATGCTCATAGCCAATCCGCTCATATTGATGCACGACCCGTCGTTCCAGCTGTCTTTTCTGGCCACCGTCGGCCTCGTCCTTCTGGCCTCGCCCATCGAAGAGCACCTCCGGTTCATCCCCGAGAAGTTCGGCATGCGTGGCACGGTCGCTTCGTGTCTAGCCACCCAGATCTTCGTCTCGCCCTACATTCTATATATGATGGGGCAGATCTCGATCATCGGCGTGGCGGTCAACATCCTGATCCTGCCGTTCATCCCGGCGACGATGCTCCTCGTCTTTCTGACCGGCGTCGCCGGCTTCGTCTCATACGCCGTCTCCGTAGTTGTCGGCTGGGGTGCCCACACCCTCCTCTCATACGAGCTTTTCACCGTTGAGCATTCCGCTCGGTTGCCGTTCGCCGCAGCCCACTTTCCTCCATTCTCGATCTGGTGGGTGGCGGCTTTTTACGCCGCGTTCGTCGGCGCCTTCTTTTGGCGGGGAAGAATCAAGCGCGGTCGTATTGACATGGCAATATCTCGGGACTAGTATCTTGGGCGGTAACCACGTTCTCAACATTCAAAAGACAGGAGGGCAACTATCATGCAAGCTTCCACAGTCATCGGCGGCGAAACGCTGGGCGAGAAACGCGCCCGTCTCAGCGAGATGGTTCGGAATCTCGACGGAGAAACCATTGCCAATATCATGTCCGGCGCACCGCTTAAGGCGTGCCCGGACGATGTCTGCGGCAAGATCCCGGCGGCCCGTCAGCTCTGGATCGAGATCACGCAGGAAGAGATCGAATTCAAGGCTCTTGAACAAGATTCAGGCCCGCACTCCGGAAACTAGCCTCATTTACGTCGGTATCAAGACCCGCGATGTCGTTCGCGGGTTTTTTCTGATAAAACACCGACAGATCAAAAAGCTTATACCCCAGATTTTTCCTTCAACTCCGCCCTGACTTCCATCCAAAGCTTGCCGAGATGATTCTCGCCGTCCTTAGCTGGCCCCCAACCCCAATATGAGTCGCGCCACGAGTCTTCGATAAGCTCTCTATCGCCGGTCTCCAAAAGCTTCTTCCTGATATACGGGTGCTGGGCGACCTTAGCGCGCAGAATCTCTCTCATGACGTCCAGTTTGATGTCATCCCAACCGCTTCGATATCTCTTTTCATTAGCCTCCGCAAGCTTCATCGCATTGTGGGCGGAACGGGCGTTCCTTATCTTCTCTTTCAAGCCCTCGTCGTCGAAACATTCTGCCTGATAGGCGTGTTCCGATGTCGGCCACAGCTTGCCCTTCCATTCGATGGCGAAAGAAGAGAAGTTGGAGAGGACGTAGAATTCGTGCTCATAGAAGAAGACCTGCTTGTCGGTGTCGTTTCCGTGCATGCCGGAATCATATCAGATCGAAAGCAAAAATCCGATATCCTGACCCCGGTAGATTTTTTCTTATCGGGCTTCCTTGAAGTTCTTCTCGACGACTTCCCAATTTAGGTTGGCGAAAAAGTCTTCGACGTAATTCTTCTTGCCGGAAGGCTGGTAATCGGCAACGTACGAGTGCTCCCACATGTCGAGACCGAGGATCATGGCGCAGTCATTCAGTTGGCCCAGGTGCTGTTCATCTACCCAGGAAGCGAGGAGTCGGTCGTCCTTGCGGTCGTACCATAGGACCGCCCAGCCAATGCCGCGAGTCATAGCCAAGGCCTTGAAGCCGGCAAGCCAGGCCTCGAACGAGCCCCAGGTCTCGGCGATCTTCTTCTTGAGCGGGCCCGAGTCCGAGGGGGCCGCGGCGCTGCCTTCGAGAGAGGCGAAATAGACCTCATGATTGCGCATGCCGTTGTATTCGAAGCTGAAGCGGCGGTTAAGTTCGCCGAGAAGATAGGTATTCTTGTCGGCATCCGCTTTCAATTCCTCGATCTTCTCGAGGACCGAGTTGGCGTTCTTGACGTAGCCCTGGTAGAGCTTCAGGTGCTCTTCGACGGTCTTGGTGGATATGCCTTTCAAGACCGGTATCTCGAAGGTCCTGGCAGTGAATGTTTTCATGGTGATTTTGAAAGAAAGTTCATTAGGATTTTAATCTTTCTTCACCGGCATTTTAACCTTTTTTGAGGGTTTTTTGAACCGGCTCTGTCTATACTGTCCGCGCTATGATAAAAGGTGCGTCGAAACCACTGCTCATTTTTGCTGCCGGGGCCGCGGCCCTAAGCGGCACCGGTCTTTATGCCTGGCACGAATCGCGCCGGCCGGCGGTCCTCGAGCTTTTCGTCTTCGACCTGCCCGGAGCCCCAGCTGTTTTCATCAGGACTCCAAACGACAAGAGGATATTGATCGATGGCGGCTCGAACGCGGAAGTCATCCGCCGCCTGACGAAGATCCTGCCTTTTTATTCCAGACGGATAGATTCCGTCGTCGCCACGGCCGCCGATGGTAAAAATGTGACTGGGCTCATCGAGGCCTTGAATCGCTATTCTGTCGATAAGGCCATTATTCCGGACGTAACCTTGGAAAGCCTCGGTCTGGCCAGCTCGAGCGACCCGATCTACCGGACATTCATCGAGACGATCGACTTACATCATATTCCCGTTCAGAAAGTCTTGTCCGGAGACAGACTAGTTCTTGATCGAACCGGTATTGATTCAAATGACGGCGTAACGGCCGACACTCTGTTTCCCGTTCCTGCCGACCGATTCAATTATTCTAAGGCCAGCGTTCCCGAGATCGTCATGAGAATAGAGTATGGCTCGACCTCCGTTGCTCTTCTCGGCGGGGCCGGCGTCAAGATCCAGAAGTTCGTCGCCACAGAGAATCAAAAACCGGCCGATGCCGTGGTTATCTCACAGAGCGCTACGGCATCGAACGTCTCGGCCGAATTAGTGGATTCAATGGCACCGGATTTTCTGCTGTACTCACAGCAGATTATGAAGTCGCCGAAGAAGCCGCCGGCCGCTGCGAAGAAAAAAGCCGCTGGCGACCCATTGGCCGGGATCACGGATGACCGCCGGTTCAATGTCCGCAAGACCGGCACGGTGAAGATCGTGTCAGACGGAATGCATGTAGGCGTCAGTAATCAATAAGAACCAGCGCCAGGTAAAACAAAAAACCGCGGTAACGCGGCCTTCAAGCTCGAAAACGACGGCAAGCCTTAGATTATCCCGGCGTCGCGCAGGGCCCGGAAAGCGCCCTTCTTCTCGATAGTGCGGAGGCCGCGGGCGGAGACGGTGATGCGCACCGATTTCTTCAATTCGGGGACGTAGACGGTCTTCTTCTGGAGATTCGGGTAGCGCCTTATGGTGCCGCAGGGATTGAACTGCGTGGCGCGCGTCCGGTTGGAATACCGGCCGCCGGAGACGGAGCCTCGCTTGGTGATGTCGCAGGATTTGGCCATAAAACGATGAGCCCGTATGGTATCATGGAGTCCGAGCGGATTCAAGCCGCCGAAACTCTTCATGCTTTTCATCATCCTCTCGATCGTCATCCTCATATTCTCGGTCATCCTCCATGAGGTGTCGCACGGTTACATGGCCGAAGCTCTGGGCGACCCGACGGCGAGGCTATCGGGCCGGCTCTCGCTGAACCCCCTGAAGCACATCGACCCCATCGGCTCTATCATCGTGCCGCTCGTGACCTCGCTCATGGGCTTCACTTTCGGCTGGGCCAAGCCGGTACCGTACAACCCTTACAACCTGAAGAACAGGCGCATCGGCGAGCCCTTGATAGCCATCGCCGGGCCGGCATCGAATCTGGCGATCGCCCTCGTCTTCGGCACCATCCTGCGTTTCATATCGTACGGCATCACGGATGCCGCTTCCGCCGTGGCCATAGCGCCGTTCATCACCATTATCTCTTATATCGTCGTCATCAACATAGTGCTGGCCGTTTTCAACCTGATCCCGTTGCCGCCCCTCGACGGCTCGAAACTCCTCTTCGCCGCTCTGCCGACCCAGTACGGCCGCGTCCGCTACGTCCTCGAATCCTACGCGCCGGTCTTCGTCCTCATCGTAGTCTTCTTCCTCTGGCAGATCCTGTCGCCGGTCATCCCGTGGGTGTTCCGTTTGTTCACTGGCATTAATTTCTGAAGTGGTACAATATATGTGTATGGCCCCGACATATTTTCAAGGGAATAGCCGGCATCCACGCCATGTGTCCGTCGGCGCGGTCCTCATGAACGACAAGGGCGAGGTCTGCTGCCATCATTTCAAGACCAAAGACCTGAAGGGCTATTGGAAGGAACAAGGTCTGGATGACTTCTATCTCCTGATGCGCAAGACGCTCGAACCGGGCGAGCCGCTCGAGCACGCCCTAGATCGCGGTCTCGCGGAAGAATTCGGTGCCACGGCCGAGACGGAAGATTACATCGGCTCGATCCAAAGCCATTTCAAGGATAAGGGCGTCGAAGTGGAGAAGACCACTTTGTATTTCTTGTGCAAGGTCGTCTCCGAGGACGCTTCCAAGCGCACGGGCACGGATATTGAGACGAACAGCTTGGTCGAATGGCATAGACCAGAGTTCCTGATCCAAAGGATGAAGGAGCAGGCTGAAAAATACGGACGGACGGACGTGGACGAGTCGAACGTTCTGGAGAAATTAGAAGGGTAGCCTGGCAGAGACCGATCGCTTGGTGGATAACCCGGTTTACTTTTTCTCCGTCTCTCGATTATACTTGTTCCTTGTATGCTCTCTGTCGTGCTCCTGCTCGTCGTACCGGCGGTATCCCCGCCTGTGCGTGAAGTTACCGAGCTGGTTCCTGCGGAGCTCGCCATAGCTCCTCGGGCGCCAGCCGTTGGCGCGAGCATTCGGGCCGATCTCGCGGCCATCCAAGCCCTCAATGACGATCTAAACATCGTCGTGTCCAGGCTGGAAGACCGCCCGTCGCCCGGAAAGCTCTTGCAGGTGAAACGGGGCAGCATCGGACCATTCAAAGCGCTCGCGCATGATTGGCTCGATCCTGCCGTCGCCCCCACAGTCTGACGCGACCAACCGCTCATTCATTCGCGTCGAAGCCGCTAGGTGCCTACAACACCTGGCGGTCTTTTTTGTTCGGAATGGCCGGCATTGCGTCGGGTCTGCCGGCATGCTAATGTATCGCCACTGCCCCCGAGGGCATAAAAACACGATTATCGGACCCGCGTGAGTAATCATTCAGGCTCTCTAGCCGAAAATGGTGAAAATCCAAGCGGATCCACGCAAAAGCATCTCATCATGCCGACCATCAACCAGTTGACGAAGACTCACAGGAAGCGCTTCAAGCGGAAGTCGAAGTCCGTGGCCCTGACTCGTACTTTCAATTCCATCAAGAACCGGCCGATCTTCTTCCCGGCCCCGTTCAAGCGCGGCGTCTGTGTCAAGGTCACCACCAAGACCCCGAAGAAGCCCAACTCCGCCATCCGCAAGATCGCCCGCGTGCGCCTCACCAACGGCATGGAAGTCACGGCCTACGTGCCGGGCATGGGGCATAACCTCCAGGAACACGCCGTAGTCCTCCTCCGCGGCGGCCGCGTCAAGGATGTCGGCCTGCGCTATTCCATCGTGCGCGGCGTCCTCGACTGCGCCGGCGTCGAAGCCAGGAGGAAGGGCCGCAGCCAGTACGGCAATAAGAAGCCGAAGGCCGCCAAAGCCGCTTAGTTCGGACGTTTTTCCAATATCATGCGACGCAAGATCAACATAAAGCGCGACCTCAAGCCCGACATGGCCTACGAGTCCCTGAAGCTGGCCAAGTTCACCAATTACATCATGGAATCCGGCAAGAAGACGATCGCCCGGGCCATCATGAGCGACTGCATGACCGCCATCAAAGAGAAAGCCAAGGTGGAGAATCCGCTCGAAGTCTTCGAAACGGCCCTCCGGAACACGGCCCCGGCCATGGAAGTCCGTTCCCGCCGCGTTGGCGGTGCCAACTACCAGGTTCCCCGCGAAGTCCGGCCGGAGCGCCGAAGCGCCCTGTCCATGAAGTGGATCATCGAAGCCGCCCGCTCCAAGAAAGGCAAGCCGATCGCCGAGAAATTGGCCGACGAGATCATCGCCGCCTCGAAGAACGAGGGCGAAGCCGTCAAGAAGCGCGAGAATGTCCACAAGATGGCCGAAGCCAACAAGGCCTTCGCCCACTTCGCCTGGTAACAAAGCTTTATGCAACGCGACTACCCGCTTGAACGAGTAAGGAACTTCGGCATCATCGCCCACATCGACGCCGGCAAGACGACCACGTCGGAGCGTATCTTGTATTACACAGGCATGACCCACAAGATTGGCGAGGTCCACGAGGGCGACACCGTGACCGACTGGATGGAGCAGGAAAGGGAGCGCGGCATCACCATCACGGCCGCGGCCATCACCTGTTTCTGGAACCCAACGTATATGCCGGCGGCCGACCTGTCGAAAAAGGTCCGTTTCAATATCATCGACACCCCGGGGCACATCGATTTCACGGTCGAGGTCAAACGTTCGTTGCGCGTCCTTGATGGTGCGGTCGTCGTCTTCGACGGCGTGGCCGGCGTGGAGCCTCAATCGGAGACCAACTGGCGCTATGCCGACGACGGCAAAGTGCCGCGCCTCTGCTTCATCAACAAAATGGACCGGATGGGCGCATCTTTCGAGAAATCATTTAAGTCTATTCTGGAACGCTTGAATAAGAACGCTGTCCGGTTCCAGATCCCCATCGGTCTCGAAGAGAACCATTCCGGTGTCATCGATCTTTTGAAGATGAAGGCCTATACGTTCGAGGGCGACAAAGGAGAGAAGGTCGTCGAGAAGGAGATCCCGGCCGATCTTCTGGAAGAGGCCAAGAAATATCGCGCCGAGCTCGTCGAGAAGATCGTCGAGCACGACGACGCGGCCATGCACAAATATCTGGAGGGCCACGAAGTTCCCGTGGAGGAATTGAAGAAGATCACCAGGAAGGCCGTGATCGAGAACAAGATGTTCCCGGTCTTCACCGGTTCCGCTCTGAAGAATATCGGCGTGCAACTGGTCTTGGACGGCGTCGTGGACTACCTGCCGTCGCCTCTCGACATGCCGCCTATCAAGGGCATCGACCCGAATACCGGCGAAGAGATCGTCCGCCACGCTTCCGACAGCGAACCATTCTCCGCTCTGGCCTTCAAGCTCCAGAACGACCCGTTCGTCGGCCAACTGACCTTCTTCCGCGTCTATTCCGGCACCATCGAAGCCGGCACTTATCTCTACAATTCGACGACCGGCAAGAAAGAGCGCCTGGGCCGCATCGTCCGTTTGCAGGCCGATAAGCGCGAAGAGGTCAAGAAAGTCTTCGCCGGCGAGATCGCCGCGGCCGTGGGCTTGAAAGACGCCCTGACTTCGCACACTTTCTGCGACGAGGAGCACCCGATCGTCCTCGAAGTCATCAAATTCATGGAGCCGGTCGTCTCTCTCCGGATCGAGCCGAAGACCAAGGCCGACCAGGAGAAGATGGGCATCGCTCTCCACAAATTGGCTAATGAAGACCCGACCTTCAAGATCACTTCCAACCAGGAGACCGGCGAGACCATCATCTCCGGTATGGGCGAGCTCCACCTCGAGATCATGGTTGACCGCATGAAGCGCGAATTCGGCGTGGAGGCCAACGTCGGCGAGCCGCAGGTGGCTTATCACGAGTCCATCCTCGGTACAGCCGAGGCCGAGAACAAGTACATCAAACAGACGGGCGGCAAGGGCCAGTACGGCCACGTCCGCATCACCTTGCGTCCGATGAAACCACTCGTCGAAGGCGAGAAGGTCCCGAAGAACGTCAAGCGCTACGATGATTTCGAATTCATCAACTCTATCAAGGGTGGCGTCATCCCGCAGGAATTCATCCCAGCCGTCGAGAAAGGCGTCCACGAAGCCATGGACCGCGGCATCGTGGCCGGCTACAAGATGGTCAACATCTCCTGCGAACTGACCTTCGGCTCGTACCATGACGTCGACTCCTCGGAGATCGCCTACAAGATCGCCGCCTCCCAAGCCTTCCAGGACGCCGCCAAGCGCGCCAAGCCGGTCATCCTGGAGCCCATCATGAAGCTTGAAGTCGTCTGCCCTGAAAAGTACATCGGCGACGTGAACGGCAGTATCGCCTCGAAGCGCGGCATGATTGAAGGCCAGAACCCGAAGGGCCAGGCCGTCTCCATCATCGCCAAAGTGCCGCTCTCCGAGATGTTCGGCTACACCACCCAGTTGCGCTCAATGACCTCTGGCCAAGGGAGCGCCATGCTCGAATTCGATCACTACGAGGTCGTGCCGGCCAATGTGGCCGAGGAGATAAAGGAGAAGAGGAAATAAGAAATATTGGTTAATTACTAAAAAGGCCCTTAATTTATAAGGGCCTTTTCGATATTTAAATATTGTTAAATGGTAGGACTGGCTGTGTTAATTGAAATCAATTTTGCACTAGTAATATACGTTGACACATATGTGTTTTTTGGTATAATTGTTAAATCATGATTATGGATAAGGAAAATACTAAACAATTTAAACACACAGAACTCAAGCTCTATGATCCAAAATGGAGCTCTGATTTAGCGACTACTATCATAGAGCTAGAGAAATTAAGGGTTAAAAGGCTTGGAGGCCCAGTTCCACCACATGTATTTTTCCAATTGAAGGAGATTTTTCAATTATTTGAGAGCCTCGGATCTGCTCGCATTGAGGGGAATAGAACGACCCTGATGGAATTTGTCGAAAAGGTAATAGAAAATCCTTCCAGAGCTACTGCGGACGAAAGCATGAAAGAGATTTTTAATTTGGAAGATGTCATTGATTTTATTGAGAAAAATATAAAGAAGACAACTATCTTTGACCGCGCCCTGATTTCCGAAATACACAGGATTATTGTAAAAGATCTCACACCTCCCCCAGGGGGAGAGGGTTCTCACTATCCTGGCGCCTTGAGACCAGTGGATGTATCGATTACAGGGTCGCCGCATGTCCCACCAAAGAGCATTAAGGTGCCTGAATATTTTGAAGAACTTATGACATTTGTTAATGCCTCTGTCAGTTCCAAGTATCATCTGCTTATTACTGCGCTTGCCCATCACCGAATGGCTTGGATACATCCATTTGATAACGGCAACGGTAGATTTGTCCGAATGTTCACATACGCCCTGTTAATCAAACAAGGATTCCAGGTTAAGACAGGGCGTATATTGAACCCCACTGCTATTTTTTGTATGGATCGAGCGAAATACTATGAAATGCTTGCGGTTGCCGATACTGGCGATGAAGTCAAAGTTCTTGAATGGTGCGAATATGTTCTAAACGGTTTACGTAAAGAGATAGAAAAAATTGATAAATTGCTTAACTTGGAATATATCACCGATACCATTCTCATACCCGCGCTCCGATATTCTCTTGAACGTAAGAGTATAAATAATCAGGAGCATGCTGTTTTGAGCTGTGTTGTTAAGACTAAGGATATGACGATTAAATCCTTAGACATAAAAGCTGCATTGAACGAGGCTTCGCCTGTTCAAAGGTCGCGCATAATTAAACGGTTAAAGGATAAAGAGATGCTCGTGCCGACCAAGGGCAATAAAAGCAGAAAATATACAATTCAGTTCCGTAACAATTATCTTCTCAGGGATGTAGTAAGAGCTCTGGAAGAAAATGGTTTTGTCCCTGAATTCTTAAACAGGAAATCAGAGGACGGGGTCTAGTTTGTATATATTTGACAACCCCATCCCCCTCTGCTATCCTCTGATTTACACGCCTACCCGGCGTTTTATAAATCGCTATTAACAACTTTATCTTTGGCGCCCGTCGCGCGGCGTTCGCGCCCGCACGTTGGAAGCCAAAGCACTAAGTAAATAATATGGCAGCTGAATTCAATCGCAATAAGCCGCACGTGAACGTCGGCACGATCGGTCACATCGACCACGGCAAGTCCACCTTGACCGCCGCCATCCTGGCCGTCCAGGCCAAGAAGGGCATGGCCAAGCTCAAGGCTTACGCCGACATCACCAAAGGCGGCACCGTCCGTGACGCCACCAAGACCGTCACCATCTCGCTCTCGCACGTCGAGTACGAGACGCCGAAGCGCCACTACGCCCACATCGACTGTCCCGGCCACGCCGACTTCGTCAAGAATATGATCACCGGCGCCGCCCAGATGGACGGAGCCATCCTGGTCGTGTCCGCCCAGGACGGCGTCATGCCCCAGACCAGGGAGCACATCCTTCTGGCCCGCCAGGTCGGCGTGCCGAAGGTCCTGGTCTTCCTCAACAAGTGCGACATGGTGGAGGAGAAGGACTTGATCGATCTGGTCGAGGAAGAGGTGCGCGAGCTCCTCACCAAGTACGAATTCGACGGCAAGAACGCCCCGGTCATCCGCGGTTCGGCCCTGAAGGCCCTCGAAGGCGATCCGGTCTGGACGGGGAAGATCGACGAGCTCATGGATGCCATCGATACCTTCATCCCGGAACCGGTCCGCGACGTCGATAAGCCGTTCCTCATGCCGATAGAAGACATCTTCTCGATCGAAGGCCGTGGCACCGTCGTGACCGGCAGGATCGAGCGCGGCAAGGTCAAGATCAGCGACGAAGTCGAGATAGTCGGCTTCAGGGATACGGTGAAGACAGTCGTGACAGGCATCGAGATGTTCAATAAGTCCCTGAAAGAAGGCATTTGCGGCGACAACGCCGGTATCCTCCTGCGCGGCACTGCCAAGGATGACGTCTCCCGCGGCCAGGTCCTGGCCAAACCCGGCTCCGTCAAGCCCCACACCGAATTCGAGGCTGAAGTCTATATCCTGAAGAAGGAAGAGGGCGGACGCCACACCCCGTTCTTCACCGGCTACAAGCCGCAGTTCTACATCCGTACCACCGATGTGACCGGCGAGGTCACTCTGCCGGAAAAGGTGGAGATGGTCATGCCCGGCGACACCGCCAGCTTCAAGGTGAAGCTCGTCGCACCCGTCGCTCTCGAAGCCCAGATACGCTTTGCCGTCCGCGAGGGCGGCAAGACCGTCGGCTCGGGCGTGGTCACCAAAGTAATCGCCTAACCGTCTGTCACGAGATAAAGATCAAGAACATGGCGACAGCGAAAGAAACAACCAAGAAGAAAGCCGCCGCGCCATCCGCCGCAGCGAAGTCCGTGTCGGCCGGAAAGCCGGTGCGCTCGCGCAAGGCCAAGCCGGCAGGCGAAGTGCCGCACCTTAGGATCCGGGTGCGCGCCTACGAGCACAAGATCCTCGATGCCAGCTTGCGCCAGATAATGGACACGGCTGCCCGTTACGACGCCGTGATCCACGGCCCGACGCCCCTCCCGACCGAGATCAAGAAGTACACGGTCAACCGCTCGTCGTTCATAGACAAGAACGCCCGCGAGCAGTTCGAGATGAGGGTGCACAAGCGCCTGATCGACATCGTCAACCCGAACCAGAAGGTCATCGAAGCCCTGACCAATCTCTCCCTTCCGTCCGGCGTGAACATCGACGTCAAGATGATGTAGTTTTGAAAGAACGGTAGCGGATGTCTTTCGAGATATGTCCGCAGACGATTCTCAGCAGAGAATCGTCGAGGATTAGGAAAGTTTTCTGCAGAAAACTTTCCGCGTATCGAGAAGGACATCCGCTACCGTTCGTAAAGATCATGAAATTCATTATCGGAAGAAAGCTGAATATGACCCAGATCTATGACGCCTCCGGCGCCGCCATCCCCGCTACGGCCGTCCTCGTGCGCGGCAACGTCGTCACTCAAGTCCGCACCAAGGAGAATGACGGCTATGAAGCCGTGCAGGTCGGCGAAGGCTCGCGGCACGCAAGCCGCATCGCTAAGCCCCAGAAGGGCCAGTGGAAAGATTTGGGCAGTTTCGCTTCGGTCAAGGAATTCCGGACGGATCCGCCAGCCGGCGGACCGACGGCCAAAGTCGGCGACAAGCTGGAACTCTCCCAATTCAAGGCCGGCGACGTCGTCCAAGTCTCCGCCATCTCCAAAGGCAAAGGCTTCCAGGGCGTGGTCAAGCGCCACGGCTTCCACGGCGGTCCGCGTTCCCACGGCCAGAAGCATTCCGAGCGCGAGCCCGGCTCAATCGGCGGCGGCTTGCGCACTCACGTGCCAGTCGGTACCAGGATGGCCGGCAGGATGGGTTCGGACCGGGTGACGGTCACGAACTTGAAGGTCGTGCACGTCGATCCGGAAGAGAGCATCCTTTACGTTTCCGGAGCGGTTCCCGGCCGCCGGGGCACGTTGGTCGAGATCGTCGCCAAGAACTGATCGTCATTTCAATATCACCATGGACGCACCGATATACAATCAAGAAGGTAAGGCCGCAGGGAAGATAAAGCTCCCGGAGAGCATCTTCAACGTCCCTTGGAATGCCGATCTCGTCCATGAGATCGTCCGCCTGATGAATTCCAACAGCCGCACCAATGTCGCTCACACCAAGACCCGCGGCGAGGTCCGCGGCGGCGGCAGGAAGCCCTGGCAGCAGAAGGGCACCGGCCGGGCCCGCCACGGTTCCACCCGCTCCCCGATCTGGGTCGGCGGCGGCGTCGCTCATGGCCCGAGAAACGACAAGAATTTCACCCGCAAGATAAACAAGAAGGCCCGGGTCAAGGCCCTTTACACGATCCTGTCCCGGAAATTCAAGGACGGCGAAGTGCTCTTCCTCGACGCCATGAAGCTTGCCGCGCCCAAGGCCAAAGAAGCTCGGACCATTTTGCATTCATTGGCCAAGATCAAGGGCTATGAGAAGCTCGCCACGAAGAAGGAGAACGCCGCCCTGATCGCTCTCGGCCAGAAGACCGACGCTGTAGCTAAGAGCTTCCGCAATTTTGGCAATGTCTCTGTCGAGGAGTTTCGCAACCTGAATCCGGTGTCCGTTTTGAATCATACATACCTTATCGTTACAGATCCGGAAGAGTCGCTGAAGGCCCTTACTGTGAAGACGGATAAGACCGACAAATAATTTCAATACCATGCCATTATTCGGATTCAGAAAAGACAAGAAGCACGAGCAGAGCCACATTCAGGCCACGGCCGAATTGGCCAAGACAGTGAAGAAGGGCGATGCCAAAGATAAGGGCGCCAAGCAGTTCTCGTCCCCGAAACCCGAAAAGATCTCCTCGGCGGTCGTGACAAAGGACGCGGGTGCCGGGAAGGCCGGTCCTGCCCTGCCGAAAGGCTCGTTCGGAAGCGCGACCGAGAGCATCATCCGTCCGCACATCACGGAGAAGTCCGGCATCTTGAGCCAATCCGGCGCTTACACTTTCCAGGTCACTTCCAATGCGAACAAATCTTCAGTGGCCAAGGCCATGCGCGCCCTGTACAAGGTCACTCCGGTCAAAGTCGCCATGGTCAACCTGCCGTCGAAGAATGTCTTCGTCAAGGGCCGGCGCGGCACCGTTTCCGGCGTGAGAAAAGCGATCGTCACCGTCAAGAAAGGCGAGAAGATAGACTTCGTATAATCAAGCTCCATGAAGACATACCGACCCACAACCAAATCGCGCCGCCACATGACAACCTTGCCGTTCAAGGAATACTTGACGGCGTCCGAGCCGTACAAGCCGCTCACAACAGGTTTCAAGCGCGACGTCGGCAGGAACGCTTTCGGCCGCATCACCGTCCGCCACAAGGGCGCCGGCCACAAGAAGCTCTATCGCCTCGTCGATTTCCTGTATGACAAGAAAGACATCCCGGCCACAGTGAAGACCGTCGAGTACGATCCCTTCCGCACCGGCTACATCGGCCTGGTCGCCTACAGGGATGGCGCCAAGCGCTACGTCCTCCTGCCGAAGACCATGAAAGTCGGCAACACATTCATCGTTTCCGAAAAAGCCCCGATCGAGACAGGCAATCGCCTGCCTTTGAAGAACATCCCGGTCGGCACATACGTCTACAACATCGAAATCAATCCCGGCTCCGGCGCCAAACTTGTCCGCTCGGCCGGTTCTTTCGCCCAAGTCATCGCCAATGACGCCGGCTACACCCACATCAAGATGCCTTCGACCGAGGTCCGCAAAGTCCACCAGAATTCCTGGGCTTCGATCGGCGCCGTTTCCAACGAGGAGAATCGCCTGGTGGTCATCGGCAAGGCCGGCCGCTCGCGCTGGATGGGGATACGTCCCACGGTGCGCGGCACCGCCCAGAACCCGGTCGACCATCCTTACGGCGGCGGCGAACAGCGCCAAGGCCGCGGCCTGCGCCGCCTGAAGACCCGCTGGGGCAAGCCCGCGGGCAAGGGCCAGAAGACCCGCACTCCCAAGAAGTATTCTAATGTCTTCATCGTCTCGCGCCGCAATCCCGGCCGACTGATGAGGAGCGGAAGCTGATCGTCATACCCTCTCTATGTGGAAGGAAATGGCCTTGTTTCAAGGCAGATTTGGACATCTTGACATACAAGTCACATTTGGTGTATAATAGCAAGGTAATAAGGTCTTTGAAAGACTAACTTGCATTTGCCGCAGCGTTTAGGGACTTGAATCCCTTCAGGTCCTTGAGCGCTGTGGCAAACCTCAACACGAGGAGCCCAACAGTACCAGACTAGTTCTAAACGAACATGTCCATTATGGAGAAAAACACGTCATGAATGACAAGTTAATCCTCGGTGTTGGTTTGGCTCAAGAAATCGAGCATGCACTCAACCGCAACGGCTTCCAGTCGCTGGAAGAAGTAAAAGCTCTCACAGTCGGGGATTTCCTCGGCCGCGTGAGGGATGTCCAACGAGGTCTTGCCGAAATCAAGCCCGTTGAACACGCCATCGACTGCGGTGTCGATGCGGTCATCCCCTCCGGCTACAACTGGACGGTCGAGGAGCACCACAAGGGCGGTATCGTCAAGCTCGAACGGAAAGGTCCCGACCTCTACGTCGACGGCAAGAAGATCGAGTTCTACTTGTCGAAGAAGCAGAGGAAGGGCAGTTCCATCGTTGGTAACGACCTCCGCAAGGAGCTCGCTAAGATGCCTGTCCTGGACGCCAACGTGCTCGACTACCTTCTGAAGAATCCGCACCTCATCCCTGAGGAGTGGAAAAAGGATGAAGAGGGCAACACCCGCTACATCTTCTTCTGGGGCACGATATACCGCCGCGCTGGCGGCGGCCTCTTCGTCCGTTTCCTCTTCTGGGACGACGACAGGTGGCTCTGGCTCTTCTTCTGGCTCGACTCCTTCTGGCTCAGTGGCCATCCGGCGGCGGTGTCCGCAAGTTAGTTCTTGAACCTCGGTCAATTTGTTCTTCGGAACCTATGACCTTTAACCTCAGCCCTGTGCGACAACGCACAGGGCTGATTTCTGTATGGTAAGATGGGGCGGGAGTAGGTGAATACGTGAGCGACCAAGGTTGCTTGCTACCGAAACTAGTATCCGTACATCGAGAATATCCACGACCAAGGTTTTGGGTAGGGTGGTGTATGCAGAACTTCATTAAAAAATGAAAATACTTGGTACGAGGTGCTAGGGCATTAAATATGCCGAATACGATTCAACCCCGAGAGCATTCGAGGGGTTGTGGCACGGAGGGCACTTCGTACGATACCGCAACGCTGACGGCGACCTCAACGTCCGTTACCTCTACTGGGACGACGACAGGTGGAACTGGAACTACAACAGGCTCGACAACGACTGGAACAGTGACAATCCGGCGGCGGTGTCCGTAACTCTCTTCATTTCTCCCCCTACTATTTGTTGGGGGAGTTTTGTTTCATGAGCTGGCCGCTCCAGCCGCCGAGGTTTCTGCCAACCTCGTCCAATTTCACCGACAATGCGATATACTTCTTGTCGTCGAGCGATTTCGTTTCCCAGAGGACCATCAGAAGTATCTTGAGCGCATCCGATTTTCTGATCGCCAGGCGCACGTAAGGGTGTTTTTCTTCGCGAGACAAGAAGCTTGCCGCCGCGACGGCCTCGATGATCTCTATAAATAACGAGTCAATGCGAGATCCTAGCGAATACCTGTGGATTTTCGGTAATTCCTGGTGATAACCATGCCAAAGCAGATAAGCATCTTTGATCTTATTCAAAACCGGCAAAATTGCGTGGGGGGGGGGCTTTACGGGTCTGCGACGGATCCAATTTGTTCATGCCTATGATGATATCATTTCTCTCGAAAATCTTCTTGAGGCCTGGAAGGAATTTGTAAAAGGGAAACGAAAACGCAAGGATGTCCAAGAATTCGAGCGGGATTTGATGGGCAATATCATCTCGCTCCACAACGATCTGGCGTCCAAAACTTACGAGCACTCGCCTTATGAATTTTTCCGGATCTATGATCCCAAGCGCCGCGATATCCACAAGGCCGAGGTGAGAGACAGGCTGTTGCATCATGCACTGCACAGGAAACTTTATCCGTTCTTCGACAGGAGGTTCATATCTGATTCATTCTCATGCCGTCTGGGCAAGGGAACGCACAAGGCCATGGACAGATTCCGGTCATTCGCCTACAAGGCCTCGCAGAATCATACGAAGACCGTCTGGGTCCTGAAATGCGATATCAGGAAGTTCTTCGCGTCGATAGACCAGGAGGTTTTAATAGGCATCCTCGACGAACGTATTCCTGACAAAAATACGGTTGGCCTTCTATCAAAGGTCATCAAAAGCTTTTCATCAGTAAAAAAGGGCATCGGCCTGCCTCTCGGCAACCTGACCTCACAGCTTCTCGTGAATGTCTATATGAACGAGTTCGACCAGTTCGTGAAGCACAAATTAAAGGCGAAATACTATATCCGCTATGCCGACGATTTCATTATCATTTCCCGCGATAAGGAATGGCTCATCGGGCTTTTACCCCCGATCAAAGAGTTTTTATCGAGCAAGTTGAAACTTCAACTTCACCCGAGAAAAATCTCAATTAAAACTATTGCGTCTGGCGTCGATTATCTCGGTTGGGTCACTTTCCCGGATCATCGAGTGCTACGGACGGCGACGAAAAAGCGCATGTTCCGAGGCATCCGGCAAAAACAAGGAAAGGCGGAGACTGTGCAGTCATACCTCGGCCTGATCAGCCACGGCAACGCCAAGAAGCTGGAGAGTCTCATTAAACAGCGCAAGGACGATATGCTACAATATACCGCATGAAAAAATCTTATTGGCAGTATTTAAAAAATAAGTGGGTCATCGCCGGGCTCGCCGTCATCATCATAGTCATCCTCATCGTCTGGGCGCGAAGCGGTAGTTCTGTCCCGATATTCGAGACGGCCGCGGCCCAAATAGGCAACGTCATAGAAACGGTGAGCGTAACCGGCACGATCTCGCCGATCGCCAAGGCCGACTTGGCTTTCGAGAAGGGCGGAGTCATCTCCAGGATCTATGTCAAGGTTGGCGATGCCGTGAAGAGGGGAGACCTTATAGCTTCGCTCGACAGCGGCAACGATCGGGCGGCCCTCTCAAGCGCCGAAGCTAGTTTGGCCGACCTGTCGCGCGGCCTGACGCCCGAAGAGCTGGCCGTCCAGAAGACCTCGCTCGACAACGCCAAGAAAGACGCCCTGAACGCCGCTCATGACGGCCTCGTCAAGGCCCAGAACGCCCTGTTCAATTACACCGATGCCTTCTTCTCCAACCCCCAGAGTTCCAACCCGACCCTCTATATCCGCACCGACACCGTTCCCATCCAGACCGCCTTGAACCAAGAGCGCCTGAACATCACAGGGATCCTCAACCAATGGTCAGCCGACCTCTTGAGCGCTGCCCTCGACCCGGCAAGCCTCATCTCGCGCTCAAGCGGGTATCTCTCGACCGTGAAGAGCTTCATGACCGACCTTTCGGTCGTCGTTAATGCGCTGAATCCCGGGAACTCGAGCATGACTCAAGTCCAGATCAATGCCGTCGTAGCGACCATGAATTCCGGGCTTTCCGTTCTGAATACCGCCACCGACTCCGTGACGGCGGCGCAAACCGGCCTTTCCACCGCTCAATCCAATTATGACCTGAAGCTCGCCGGCAATTCCTCCCAATCGATCGCCGCCCTGGCCGCTAAAGTCGCCCAAGCCCAAGCCCTTCTCGACCAAGACACCCTCGTCTCGCCGATCGACGGCGTCGTCACCAGGGCCGACCCGGATGTCGGCGAATACGCGGCGCCAGGCCAGTCCGGCTTCGCGGTGCAGAACAATGATTTCAAGGTAGAGGCTTACGTGCCTGAAGCCGATATCGCCAAAGTCTCCGTCGGCGATCTGGCGTCGAGCACTCTCGACGCTTACGGCTCAGACACGGATTTTCCGGCCAAGGTCATCATGATCGATCCGGCCGAGACCGTCCTCGAAGGCGTACCGACCTACAAAGTCACTCTGGTATTCGTGAATCCGGATAGCCGCATCCGTTCCGGCATGACGGCCAATCTCGAGATCCTGACCCACGAGCGCGACGGCGTCTTAGAGATCCCTTATCGGGCCGTCACCGACACCAGTGGCTCGAAGACCGTGCGCCTTGTCAGTCCCGACGGCAAGACTTACGCTCCCGTGCCCGTCGTGACAGGCCTCAAGGGCTCTTACGGCACTATCGAGATCGTTTCCGGCCTCTCTGTCGGCGACAAGGTAGTGACGTACGTGAAGTAATGGCTAACATCATCGAAGTCAAGGACTTGAAGAAGGTCTATCACGACGGCGGAGCCACCGCCACGGTGGCCCTGAACGGCGTGACTTTCAACGTCAGGAAAGGGGAGTTCCTGGCTATCATGGGTCCGTCAGGATCAGGCAAATCGACCCTACTCCACCTTCTGGGTCTCCTCGACGAGCCGACTTCCGGCGTCTATCACTTCGACGGCAAAGACGTATCATCTTACTCTGGCAACGAATTGGCCAAGATCCGGAACGAGAAGCTCGGCTTCGTCTTCCAGGCCTTCAACCTCCTGCCGCGCACCACCGTCCTGGAAAACGTCAAACTGCCCCTCTATTACTCGAGCGTGCCGGAGCATGAGTGGGAGAAGCGCGCCAGGAAGGCGGTCGAAGACGTCGGCCTCGGCCAGCGCATGCATCACAAGCAGGCGGAGCTCTCCGGCGGAGAGAAACAGCGCGTGGCCATAGCCAGGGCCCTGGTCAACGATCCGGAGATCATCTTCGCCGACGAGCCGACGGGCAATCTCGACTCCAAGGCCGGCAAGAACGTCATGTCGATCATCCAGCACCTGAACGAGGAGCACGGCAAGACCATCGTCCTCATCACCCACGAGGCTACCACGGCCGACCATGCCGAACGCATCATGAAGCTCATGGACGGGGAGATCGAGAGCGACGTCAAGGTCAAAGACCGCCTGACGTCGGAGGACGAATTCATAAAATAATCCATATGACCTGGCGCCACACCTTCAAGACCTCGCTGACCGGACTCACCACCAACCGTTCGCGGTCGTCCTTGACCATCCTCGGCATCGTGATCGGCATAACCGCCATCATGCTGGTGGTGTCCTTGGGGGCCGGAGCCCAGAACCTGATCTTGGGCGAGGTCCAGGGCCTCGGCACGAATACCATCGCCATTATCCCCGGCCAAGTATCGACTAATCCGTCGTCGAACGCCTCCGCCCTGTTCAGCGATTCATTGAAACCGAAGGACGTGACGGCCCTCGAGAACAAAGCGAACGTGCCCGGCCTAGAGTCGCTCATGCCGGTCGTGATCGGCGCCGATGTGGCTTCATACGGACCGAACACCTATCAGGTCACTATCTTCGGCGGCACCAACTTGATCGCCGACATTTTCAACCTTGTGCCTTCGGAAGGGCTGTTCTTCGACCAGAGCGACGTGGACTCGTATTTGAGCGTGGTTGTGATAGGCGGCGACGTCGCCAAATACCTTTTCGACAATCAGGATCCGTTGAATCAGAACATAAAGATAAAAGGCCGCAATTTCCGCATAGTGGCGGTGTTGCCTAAGTCAGGCGGCGGCTCGCTCTTCAATTTCGACTCCATGGTCATCATGCCTTATACGACGGCCATGACGTACGTGACCGGCCAGAAGTATTACAACCGCATCGTCACCCAAGCCGTCTCCGACGCGGCCGTTCCGGTGACCGCAAGCTACATCAAGCTGACCCTGGAGGAATCGCATAACATCACCGATCCGACGAAGGACGATTTCACCATAGAGACCCAGCAGACCCTGGCCAACACCCTGGGCACCATCACCTCGGCCCTGACCTGGTTCCTTGTGGCCGTGGCCTCGATCGCCCTATTCGTGGGCGGCGTCGGCATCATGAACATCATGCTGGTCTCCGTGACCGAGCGCACCAGAGAGATCGGCTTGAGGAAGGCTCTCGGGGCGAAAGACCGCGACATCCTCACGCAATTCCTCCTGGAAGCCGTTCTTCTCACGGTGATCGGCGGAGTGATAGGCATCGTCTTGGGCGCCGGTCTGGCCTTCCTGACCGCTTTTGCCTTGTCGCACTTCTTGGCTCTCAATTGGCAGTTCGTCTTCCCGTGGAGCGGCGTCATCCTCGGGCTCTCGGTTTCCACCGTGATCGGCTTGGTCTTCGGCGGCTACCCGGCTAGCCAAGCTTCCAAGAAGAGCCCCATCGAGGCCCTGCGGTTCGAGTGATACAGGTCTCAAACATGAAACACTTCGATCTTCAAAAGGCCGGTTCGTTCAAGCTCTGGCGCCACATGGTCAATTTCTGGACGGCGATCTTCTTCGCGGCCATCGCCTACGATTTCTACCAAGACAATATCCTTTCGAAAGCCGAGGTTCTCCTGGCCATCGCCGCTATCTACACGGCTCTTCTCGCCATATACAGCGCCGAGAAGGAATTCCGACGCTGGCACCACATGCACAGCTCCATGCATCCCGGCGAGCTCTATGCCATCCTCTGGACGATCCTGGTGCTTGCCCTCATCGTCGGGGACACCTTCTACAATCCGTCATACCATCTGCCGGCCGAAGTCAGCGCCTCTTATATCGGCGTGATCGGCATCCTGGCTATCACCCGCGAATCGAAGAATTTCTACAAGCGCCGGCGCGGCAGGAAGTGATTACTGGAGGAGACCGGAAAAATATACCTGATCAATTCACTCTCGGCAGGACGACGCTGAAGGTCGAGCCCTTGCCCGATCCTTCGGACTCGGCCCGGATCTTACCGCCGTGGCGCCTCGCGACGCTCTGAGCCAGATACAAGCTGACGCCGAACCCCTCGCTGTCGGCCGCCTTAGCCTCTTTGGACCGGAAGAACTTGGTGAAGACCCTTGAAATGTCGGCCGGAGCCATGCCGATGCCGTTGTCGGTGACCGATATGGCGGCATCGCTGCCTTCTGCCGACACGGCCACAGAGACGTCGCGTCCGGGCGGGCTGTAGAGGCAGGCATTGTCGAGGAGAGCGGCTAGGACGAACTCCATCCGCGAACGGTCCGCTCTGACGAATATCTCCGGTTCCGCGCAATTGATCGACAGGAACAGGTTCTTCTCGTGGAGAGCCTTCCTCGAAGCCTCGACGGCGGTCCGGGCCAGGGAACAGATGTCGAGGCGCTCGAATTTGTACGACGAGACCGCGGCGTCGTCCGAATCGGTAAGCTCGAGGAGCGTGCCGGTCAGCTTGATGAGCTTCTCGTTGGATTCCTTGATGTCGGCGAGACTGCGCTTGCTGTACGGATCCGTCTCGCTCATGATCAGGTTGTCGGCCGACCATTTGATGTGGGTCAGGGGAGTGCGGAACTTGTGGGCGATGATGGAGGCGAACTCGCGCTTCATGCTCTCGTCCTCACGGAGCTTGCGCCACAAGACGGCCAGAATGGCCGCCATGGCGGCCCCGGTCAAGGCGATGACGACCACGGCGGCCACGAGATAGACGTTCATAATGATGCCGCTCATTATATCATATTGACTTAAAAATACGGCTCTGCTACTATGCGGGGAAGCTCCTCGGAGCTGATTTTCTTTCTACAAGCCTCAATGTCCCGCTCGCTAAAAAAAGGCCCTTACGTCGATGAATCGATCATCAAAAAGATCTCCGGCAAGAAGCCGGCCTCTTTGGGCGTGGTGAATACTTGGGCCCGCCGCTCCCAGATCTCGCCGGAGATGATCGGCTTCACTTTCGGCGTCCACAACGGCAAACAGCATATAGAAGTATTCGTCACCGAGGACATGGTAGGACACCGCCTCGGTGAATTTTCGCCCACTAAGAAGTTCGTCCGCCACGGCGGCAAGATGCAGAAAGAGCTCGAGATCAAGGCCAAGGAGGCCGAGATCGCTTCTGCTCAGGCCGCCAAAGCCGCCGCCCTAGCCGCCGACACGAAGAAATAATCCGCTGACGCCCGACAACACACCGCCATGATCATCGCCACCCTTCAAAACTACAGGATCTCTCCCCGCAAGGTCCGCCTGGTGGCCGATATGATCCGCGGCAAGAATGCGAACGAAGCCAAGGCCATCCTGGGAAACGCCGGGAAGAAGGCCCGCCACCCGATATCCGACCTCATCGATTCGGCCGTCTCGAATGCCTCTCATAATTTCAAGCTCGAAGCCGAGAACCTGTACGTCAAGGAGATCCGCGTCGATCAGGGCCGCACCCTGAAGCGCTCGATGCCGATGGCGCGGGGCTCGGCCTTCCCCATAAAGAAGCGCACCGCGAACGTCACCTTGGTGCTTGCCCCGCTTCCCACGAAGTAACATGTCTCACACCGTCCATCCGTATTCGCACAGACTGGGGATCACCCGCGACTGGAAGAGCCGCTGGTTCCTTTTGCACAAGAATTACCGCGCAGCCCTGAAAGCCGACATCGTGATCCGCGAATTCTTGGTGAAGGAGCTCCGGCCGTACTTTTTGGGCGGGCTCGAGATCGAGCGCAGCCAAAAAGTCCTCCGGATCATCATCAAGACCTCGCGTCCCGGCATGCTCATAGGCAAGGCCGGCGACGGCATCACCAAATTGCGGGCGAAGGTCCTGGCTCTCCTTACGAAGAATCATATCGACTTGGGCGGCCAGGAGCTGAAGCTCGACGTCGAAGAGGTCAGGAGCCCGGAATCGAACGCCGCCATCGTGGGCCTCATGATAGCCGAGGCCCTGGAGAAGCGCCTGCCTTTCCGCCGCGTCATGAAGCAGACTCTCGAGAAGGTCATGGCCAACAAGGAGGTCAAGGGCGTGCGCGTCTACCTGGGCGGCCGCCTGGGCGGGGCGGAGATCGCCCGCTCCGAGGAGATGAAGCGCGGCCGGGTGCCCCTTCAGACCCTGCGGGCCGACATCGATTTCGCCCGCGAGAAGGCCCACATGACCTACGGTGACCTCGGCATCAAGGTCTGGATATACAAGGGCGAGATATTCAAGAAGGACCAGAAGGGAGAGCGCCCCGCATAAGCTACCGCCATGCTATTCCCCAAAAAAGTCAAACATCGCAAGTGGTTCACTATGCGGGAGCATCCGGTGAAAGAAGCCGCTCACGCGGAGACGCGCGGTATAGAACTGGCTTTCGGCTCTTACGGCCTCAAGGCGACGAAGTACGCCAGGGTGACTTCGAACCAGATCGAGGCGGCCAGGAAGGCGGCCATGCACCACGCGGGGAAGACCGGCAAGGTCTGGATCCGCGTCTTCCCGGACCATCCGTTCACCCAGAAGCCGGCCGAAGTGAAGATGGGCAAAGGCAAGGGCGACCCACAGGGCTTCATCGCCGAGGTCAAGCCCGGCCGCATCGTCTTCGAGATAGACGGAGTCGAGCCGGAGGTGGCCGCCGAGGCCCTGCGCAAAGCCGGCACCAAGCTGCCGGTGAAGACGAGAGTGGTCAGTCGCGCCTGATAAATCATCATGAAGAGCAAAGACATCGTCAACAAGACCGCCGCCGACCTCCTCAAGATGCTTTCCGACAAGCGCGAGACCTTGCGCGTCTTCCGGTTCGGGGCCGCCGGAGCCAAATCGAAGAACGTCCGCGAAGGCCGGGCCGTGAGGAAGGACATCGCCAGGATCTTGACGGCCCTTAACGACATAAAGGCGAAGAAAGCCTGAATTTTCTGGACAAGCGCCGACTTATCGCATACACTCGAATACCATGTCTAACAAAACGACCGACAGAGGAGCGAAGCAGAAGAACGCCGGCATCCGCCGCCAGACCATGACTGGCACGGTGGTTTCAAGCAAGATGAAAGACACGGCAGTCATCCTCGTCCTGCGCTACGTCAAGCACCCGAAGTACGGCAAGTACGTCGTCCGCCGGACGAAAGTCATGGCCCACGACCCGGGCAACACCAAGAAAGAAGGAGAGAAGGCGACGGTCGAAGCCTGCCGGCCGATATCGAAGCGCAAGGCCTTCAAGATAGTCGCCTGATCGGCGCCACCCAGACAATAATCCCATGATCCAGCCGAGAACCATCGTCAATATCGCGGACAATTCCGGGGCCAAGATCGGGCGCATCTTCAAGGTCCTCGGCGCTTCCAAGAAACGCTCCGCCGAGCTCGGGGAAGTGGTCGTCCTTTCCGTCCAGAAGGCCGAGCCGCGTAAGGCCGTCAAGAAGAAGGACATCCTGCACGCCGTAGTAGTGCGCCAGGTGAAACCTACTCGCCGCAAGGACGGCTCATACGTCCGTTTCGACGAGAATGCCGTGGTCATCATCGAGAAGGGCAAAAAGGAGCCGATCGCCGGGCGCATATTCGGGCCGATCCCGCGCGAGGTCCAGGAGGCCGGCTTCCAGACCATCGCTTCCCGGGCGGCCGAGATCGTCTGATACATACCATGCGCATCAAGAAAGGAGATATGGTGACCATACTTTCAGGCGACGACAAAGGCAAGACCGCCAAGGTCCTCCGGGCCTTTCCGGCCGAGAACAAGATCCTGGTCGAAGGCGTGAACGTGATGAAGAAGCACGAGCGCGCGAAGACCCAGGAAGGCAAGGGCCAGACCGTCGAGCGGGCCATGCCGATCTACGCTTCGAAGGCCGTGAAAGCCGACAAGGCCTCCAAATAAGCGCCATCCCCATGACTGTCATCACGCCCAAAACCTCATACGAGCTCAGCAAGGATTCTTTCAGGGACCTCGGCGGGAAGCTCCATCTCACGAACCCGATGCAGACGCCGCGCCTCGCGAAGATCGTCGTCTCGAGCGGCTTCGGCTCGGTCAAGGACAAGAAGAAGATAGAGCTCATCGCCGACCGCTTGACCAGGATAACCGGCCAGAAGCCGGCCGTTCGGGTCACCAAAAAGGCCATCGCTTCTTTCAAGACGCGCGAAGGCGACCCGGTCGCCTACCAAGTGACCCTGCGCGGCAGGCGCATGACCGATTTCCTGGACCGTCTCATCCACCTCGCCCTGCCCCGCACCAAAGATTTCCGTGGCCTGCCGAGGACTTCCGTCGACGCCATGGGCAATTTCACCATCGGCATAAAGGAGCACACCATATTCCCGGAGACCGCCGACGAGGACCTGAAAGACGTCTTCGGCATGTCCATCACTATCGTCACCACCTCGAGAGACAAGAACGCCACTCTGGCCTTCCTCGAGCACCTAGGCTTGCCCTTGAAGAGGGAAGAGGCGAAGAAATAACAGCCGCTCGGAAGGACCCCGGGCGGTTTTTTGTGCTATAAATGACGTATGGACTGGACCGCATTCAAAAGGCTCGTGGCGGACGTAGGCTTCTCGCCCGTGCCGGAGAAGTTCCGAGGTCTGATCGAGAATGCGGCTCTGCTCGTCGAGGACGATGTGCCGGAAGAGACGCGCCGCGACATGGGGCTTGCTAAGGACGAGACTCTGCTCGGCCTCTATCACGGCATCCCCCGGACCGCCCGAGGCGAGAGCTACGGCATAGCCGGCACCCTACCGGATACCATCACTCTGTACCGCCGGCCGATCCTCAAGGCCGCTGAAGAGGACGGTATCCCGGTGCAGCGGGTCGTGGAAGAAACGATCTGGCACGAGGTGGCGCACCATTTCGGCCTGAACGAAGACGAGGTGGTGAAGCGGGAGAAGAGCAAGAGATCATGAACAGGCCATGCTTCAAAAACCGGGCTGATGCCGGCCAACGGCTGGCGAAGTTGCTCGAACCGTACCTTTCGCCGAAGACAGTGATATACGGCCTGCCGCGCGGCGGCGTGATCGTGGCCGCGGAAGCAGCAAAACATCTGAAAGCGCCTCTCGAGCTGGCTATCACCCGCAAGATCGGACACCCGCTCCATCCAGAATATGCGATCGGAGCAGTGGCCGAAGACGGGACATTCGTCGGCCAAGGAACTGAATTGAAGACGGTCGACCGTGATTGGCTCGAACGGGAGATTGAGCGCCAAACGGAGGAGATCAAGCGCCGTAAGGAGCTCTATCAGGGCAGCCGGCCGGCCATTCCCGCGACGGGCAAGACAGCCATCCTCACTGACGACGGCATCGCCACCGGCCTGACGATCATGGCTGCGGCCAGGATGCTCCGGAAACAGAAGCCATTGAGGCTTGTCATCGCCGTGCCTGTCATGCCGGCGTCCGCGGCCGAGGCCCTCAAGGCCGAGGCCGACGATGTTGTCGCCATCTTCGTCGACCCCGATTATCTCGGCGCCGTCGGGGAATATTACGACGATTTCGACCAGACGAGCGACGCGGAAGTGGCAAGGGCCTTGGATCGTTGAATAAAAAAGCGGAGCAGAGCTCCGCCTACGGGGAAAGGCTGGGACTAGGGGTGGCTATCGACGCGGGCAGCTCTTTCAGCGAAGAGCACTCTGTCGCCGAGAAGGGCGCTGCCCGGGAAGACCGAACCCTTCTTCAGCCGCCGGTGTTTTGGCGCCGGGTAAGCAGGTCTGCCTCTGGGCCATTCGTAATAGACGACCGGCCGGCCTTCGCCCACGGCGCGGAACAGCACGAACTCGAAACCGAAGTCGACCCTGTTCTTGACGATGTCGTCTTTGAAATCAGCCGGGATCTCATAGAGACTATACGGACCGATCTCTCTGCCGTTACGATCGACACAACTCACCTTATACCGAGCAGTGATCATTTTGTCGTCCCTCTGCTCGATTGCAGTCTTGAGATTGGTGCTGATGGCCTTGATGAACCACCTTACATTGTTATTGTTCGAAGAACTGTTTTTATCCATAACAACCTCCTTTTTCTTCACCTTACCCTGGGATAGTGAACCGGTCAAGGCGAGAAAAGGGATAGCCGAGGCGGCTCTCTTCTGGTATCATCTATCTCGCAATGATCAAATTGATCCTCAACTGGTTCCTATACGCCGCGGCCATACTCGTGACTGCCTACATCCTGCCCGGCGTGGCCGTGAGCGGCTTCGTGGCGGCGCTCATCCTCGCCGCGGTGCTCGGCGCCATCAACATGCTCCTTAGGCCGATACTGATCTTCCTGACCCTGCCGATAAACGTGATCACTCTCGGCCTCTTCACCTTGGTCATCAACGCCGCCCTGGTGATGCTAGCCGCCTATATGGTGCCGGATTTCACGGTGTCCGGCTTCTGGGCGGCCTTCTTCTTCGCTCTTGTCCTCGCGGTCATCCACGGCCTCCTGAACGCCCTGAAAGGGGGCGATTAGTGGCGAGCCCCCGGCCGGTCCCGAGCCTTGACTCGCCACCGGGCATCTGTTAGCATCTCCCTTACCTCTAGATACCCGGCATTTCGAGGAAAAAGCGATTGGAAGCGAACCCCGGCAGGGCGGAGCTGACCAATCCCCTTTGTTTTTCCGGGGAACGGAGCTACCCGAACATCCATGGCAAAGACGTCAGTCGTCGTCAGGTCGAAAAGGAAGCCGAAATTCAAGTCGCGCGTGGTCCGGCGCTGTTTCCGTTGCGGCCGGAAGCGCGGCTACATGAGGGATTTCGACCTTTGCCGCATCTGCTTCCGCGAATTCGCCAATGAAGGCATGATCCCCGGCATCAAGAAATCATCATGGTGACCGACCCCATCGGAGATTTCATCATCCGCCTGAAGAACGGCTCGAACGCCAAGAAACCGTCGGTCGAAGTGCCGTATTCGAAGTTCGCCGAGAACGTCGCCTACGCCCTGAAGAAGGCCGGCTACATCGAATCGGTCGAGAAGAAAGGCGAGCTCTTCGACAGGAGCCTGGAGATCGGCCTTCGATATTTCGACCAGGCCGGCCCGAGGATCCACGGAGTGGAACGCGTCTCCAAGCCGTCGCGCCGGGTCTATCAGAGAGCCGGCGACATCCGCGCCTTCCGGAGCGGCTTCGGCAACACCTTCCTGTCTACGCCGAAGGGAGTGCTCATGGACGAAGACGCCAAGAAGACGAGGGCCGGCGGGGAAGTCCTTTTCAAGATCTGGTGATAATGCCTATTTCAATATCATGTCGCGCCTAGCCAAAAAGCCCATCATCATCCCGCCCAAGACCGAGGTCTCATACTCGGGCGGCGTGATGGCCGTCAAGGGTCCGCTCGGCACGGTCTCGAAGGCCTTCCGGCCGCTGGTCTCGATCGCCGTCGAGGGCGGCAAGGTCATCCTGGCGCCGGCAAGCGGCTCGCCGGAGGCCAAGGTCGCCGTCGGCACCTACGCCTCGCACGTCAGGAACATGCTCTCGGGAGTCAATAAGCCGTACGAGAAGAAGCTCATAGTCGAAGGCATCGGCTTCAAGGCGGACGTCAAGGGCAAGGACCTGGCCCTTTCGCTCGGCTTCTCCCATCCCGTCGTCATGCCCATCCCGGCCGACCTCAAGGTGACCACCGAGAAGAACAACATCACCATCTCCGGCGTGGACTGCGAGAAAGTCGGCCAGTTCGCCGCCGACGTCAGGGCCCTGAAGAAGCCGGAGCCGTATCTCGGCAAGGGCATCCGCTACTCGGACGAGGTCATCCGGAGGAAACAGGGCAAGAAGGCCGCTTAGGCCGGGACGATTGGCACATAATCACCATGAACACCCTAGAAAAGAAACAGATTACTTTCGCCCGCAGGAGGGCCCGTGTCCGCGCCAAGATAAACGGCACGGCGGAGCGTCCGCGCCTGTCCGTCTTCAAGTCGCACCGGTACATCTACGCCCAATTGATAGACGACGATAAGGGCCGCACCTTGGCCGCCGCCGATTCCCGCAGGGCGGACGGCAAGAAGCCGGTCGAACGAGCCAAGGAAGTCGGCCTCGAGATCGCCAAGAAAGCCAAAGCGGCCAAGATCGTCAAGGTCGTCTTCGATCGGGGCGGCTATCCTTTCGCCGGCAAGATCAAGGTGGTGGCGGAAGCCGCCAGGGAAGGAGGCCTTCAATTCTGAATATCATGAAAGACCCAGAGATCAAAAAAGAAGAAAGAGAAGAGACGCAGGCCTTGCCAGCAGCCGATCTTCCGGCCGTGCCCGAAGAGGCGCAGGCCGAAGCGGTCCCGGCTCCGGTCCCCGCGCCCGCTCCGACGGGCAAGATCACGCCGGGCCGCAGGATGCGCGATTCGGCCCGCCGCGGCGGCCGGGGCGCCTCCATGCAGGGCCCGGGCGGCGGGAGGAGGGGAGGCCGCGGCGGCGGAAGAGGCGGAGACAACCGTGAGCGCGTCAAGCCGGAATTCGATTCCAGGATCATCGACGTCCGCCGGGTCACCAGAGTGACTGCCGGCGGCCGACGGCTCAATTTCAGCGTGGCCGTGGTCGCGGGCGACAGGAAGGGCCGTGTCGGAGTCGGTCTCGGCAAAGGCGCCGACACCGCTGTGGCCATGGAGAAGGCCACCCGCGAAGCCAAGAAGCATCTCATAAAAGTCCCGCTCTCGCAGTATATGACTATTCCGCATGCCGTCGAAGCTAAGCTCGGCAGCTCCAGGATAAAGATCTTCCCGGCTCGCGGTTCCGGAGTCGTGGCCGGCTCTTCCGCCAGAGCGGTCATCGAATTGGCCGGCATCAAGGATATCTGCGCCAAGTACCTCTCCGGCAGCAAGAACAAGCTCAATAACGCCAGAGTAGCCATCGCCGCCCTGGAGAAGCTCTCGAAGGTCCAGAGGTCAGCCCTTGCCCCGAAGAAATAACATGCAAACCGACGCCCTAAGACGCACCCATCCGAACAGGAAGCGCATGCAGGTCGCAAGAGGCGGTAAGCGCGGCAAGACCTCCGGCCGGGGCGGCAAAGGACAGACGGCCCGGGCCGGTAACAAGCGCCGGCCGGAATGGCGCGACATCATCAAGAGGCTGCCGAAGCTCCGCGGCCGCGGCAAGAACTCCAACAAGTCGGTGAAAACCGACTCAGGAAGACCGGCGATTGTTGACTTGGAAGCCCTCGAGGCCGCCTTCAGCTCCGGCGAGGCCGTCACTCCGGCCTCTCTCGTCGAGCGCGGCGTGGTCCCAACCTTTTCCGGGCGCGTCTCTCGCATCAAGATCTTGGGCGACGGCGAACTCGAAAAATCTCTTAAGATATCCGGTTGCGGAGTCTCCGAATCGGCTAAGGCTGCCATTGAAAAGGCCGGCGGCTCGGTCGTGCCTCTTCCTCCGGCGTTCAAGAAGGAAATAAAGGCGAGACAGGCCCCGAAAGCGGAGACAAAGATTCCAGCTGTTCCCGCCAAAACCGGGAAAGCCAAGACTGGGACCAAGAAAGGAACGAAGCCTTCCAAGTCCGAAAACGATAAATGATGCAGTCTTTCTTACAAAAGATCTCCGCTGCGATCAAGGACCCGGCCCTCCGGAAGCGCATCGGCTTCACCATCGGAGCCCTCATCCTCTTCCGGCTCCTCGCCGCCATCCCTGTTCCAGGCGTCAATCCCGCTACCCTCGCCTCGCTTTTGAATTCCAGCCAATTCTTCGGCTTCCTGAACATCTTCTCCGGCGGCGGCCTGTCTAACCTCTCCATCGTCATGCTCGGCGTCGGCCCGTTCATCACTGCCTCCATCATCGTCCAGGTCCTCACTATGGTCCTGCCGAAATGGAAAGCTCTGATGCACGAGGAAGGCGAAGCCGGCCGCATGAAGCTGTCGCAATACTCGCGCATCCTGGGAGCGCCCCTTGCCATCCTCCAGGGCATCGGCTATCTCATCCTATTCCAGTCCCAAGGCGTCCTGCCGCACTTGGGGACCTTCGCCTTCTCCACCAACGTCCTGGTCGTGGCCAGCGGCTCGATCCTGCTCATGTGGCTCGGCGAGCTCGTCTCCGAGTTCGGCATCGGAAACGGCGTCAGCCTCATCATCTTCGCCGGCATCGTCTCTCGCCTGCCCATCTCCTTCATCCAGAATCTTCAGAAGCTCATGGCCTCGGATATGGCCAACCTGCCGTTCTATCTCGGCGTCCTTGTCGTGGCCATCCTCGCCACAGCCGGCGTCATCTATGTCACCGAGGCCGAGCGCTCGGTGCCGGTCACATATGCCAAGCAGGTCCGCGGCAACAAGGTCTACGGCGGCGCTTCCACTTACATCCCCTTGCGCCTGAACCAGTCCGGCGTCATACCCATCATCTTCGCCCTTTCCATCCTGCTCTTCCCGCAGATTATCTTCAACGCCCTGGCGAAATGGGCTGCTCATCCGGCCCTGGCGTCCTGGTCGCAGTCGGTGGCCCTCCTCCTTACGCCGCCATCCCTGGTCTACGGCTGCCTATACTTCATCATGGTGGTGGCCTTCACCTATTTCTACACGGCCGTGACCTTCGATCCCCAGATGATCTCCGAGAATCTCCAGCGCTCTGGAGCCTTCATCCCCGGCGTCAGGCCAGGCGAGCACACGCGCGACTATCTCGGCAACATCGTGACCAGGATCACCCTGGTCGGCGCCATCTTCCTCGGCGTGGTGGCTATCCTGCCCCTCTTGATCCAGCTCTTCTCGCCGGATTCCACCCAGTCGTTCGCCGTCGGCGGCACGGCCCTCCTCATCGTGGTCTCCGTTGTCCTAGATCTCCTGAAGAAGATAGACGCCCAGATAGCCATGAGGGAATATTAGGAGCCGCGCCACTCTTTTCTTCCGTGCGTTGCGTTATAATGTACGCATGAAACCGCAAGCATACATCTTCATCGGCCGCTCGGGCTGCGGCAAGGGCACTCAGGTCAAGCTCCTCGACGAGGCCTTGAGGCGCGCCGAACCCTCGCGGGACATCATCTATGTCCAGACCGGCCAGGGATTCAGGGATTTCATCAAAGGAGATACATTCACGCAAAAGAAAGCTCGCGAGATATACGAGGCCGGCGGCCTTCAGCCGGAATTTTTGGCCGTGCAGATGTGGGAAAAGCCTCTCATCGAAAAATACAAGGGCGGCGAGCACATCATCTTCGACGGCACGCCGCGCAAGTTCCACGAGGCCGGCGTGCTCGATTCCGTCTTCGGCTTCTACGGCATCGAGACCATGTGGGTCTTGAACATCGACATCAGCCCGGAAGAATCCATGAAGCGCCTCCTCCTGCGCAAGCGCTTCGATGACGACACCGAAGAGATCAAGAAACGCTTGGCCTGGTACGAGACTGACGTTGCCCCGGCTGTCGAATATTACCGCACTAATCCGAGATACCACTTCCTCAAGATCGACGGCGAACGATCAATCGAAGACATCCACCAGGACATCATGAGCCGGCTCGGCCTCTCATGACCGGGCCTCGAGGGAGCGTCCGGGCAGTTCGGAGATTTTCAGCATGATAACCATAAAGACCAAGAAAGACGTCGCCATCCTGCGCGAGGGCGGCCGCCGGCACGCGGTCATCCTGAGAGAGCTGGCCGGCATGGTGAGGCCCGGCGTCACGGCGGCGGAACTGAACACCAAGGCCGAAGAGCTCATTGTCGCGGGTGGCGACCGATCGGCCTTCTTGAATTACAGACCCCAGGGCGCGCCGAGGCCATACCCGGCCTCGCTCTGCGTCTCCGTTAACGACGAGATAGTCCACGGCATCCCGAACGAAGGAGACAAGATCCTGAAAGAGGGCGACATAGTCAGCCTTGATCTCGGCCTCGTCCATAAAGGATTGATAACCGACGCGGCCGTCTCGGTCGGCGTCGGAAAGATCAAGCCTGAATTGGAGAGGCTCCTCAAAACGACCAAGGAAGCTTTGATGGCCGGCATCAAAGAAGCCAAGGGCGGCAGGCGAGTAGGAGACATTTCGAATGCGATTGAACGCGTCGGCGCGGCGGGGAAGTACGGCATCGTCGAAGAGCTCGCCGGCCACGGCGTCGGCTATCGCGTCCACGAGGATCCTTATGTGCCGAATTACGGCGAAGCGGGCCGCGGGGAAGTCTTGAAACCGGGCTTGGTCATCGCCATCGAGCCGATGTTTAATCTCGGCACGCACAGGATCAAGCTCGACCCCGACGGTTACACCTATCGTGCGGCGGACGGGAAGCAAAGCGCCCATTTCGAGCATACCGTGCTCATCACCAAGGGCGACGCGGAGATTTTGACGGCGTGAAGCGCTTCCTGTATCATTCTCGTCTATGAAAAACGTGAAGAATGCAGCACACCCCAAACACGAACGCACTCTGGTCATCATCAAGCCTGACGGCGTCCAGAGGAGCCTTATCGGCGAGATCGTGAAGCGCTACGAGCAGATAGGCTTGAAGCTGGTCGGCATCAAGATGATGGTCCCGACCGCCGAACTTATCGAGAAGCACTACACTCTCGATCCGGAATGGCGCGTAAAGACCGGCCTGAAGACCATCAAAGGATATACCGACAAGGGCTTGACGCCTCCGCATACCGACCCGCTCAAGATAACCGAGATAATCCTGAAGAATCTCGCGAGATACATGACTAGCGGCCCGGTCATCGCCATGGTCTGGCAGGGCGCCCATGCCGTGGAGATCGTGCGCAAACTGACCGGCGGCACGGAGCCCCTGACTTCCGACGTCGGCACCATCCGGGGCGATTACATGCTCGATTCCTATCGCATGAGCGACGCCGACGGCCGTGCTCTCCGCAATCTCGTCCACGCTTCCGGCTCCGTGAAGGAAGCCGAGGCTGAGATCGCCCACTGGTTCAAGAAAGAAGAGCTTGTCGACTACAAAATCGTCCAGGAATCGGTTCTCTACGACGTCAATCTGGACGGCACCCTGGAATAATCTGGCGGATAAAAGTAAGCTGTCAACTTTGCCACAGCTGTCAAATCAGTGTCGCAACTGTTTTTGCCCCTTGCGCCCGCCGGAAGCAGGTCTAGAATATACTCAGGTTGCGTGAGTATAAATCTACAAAATAAATTTTTACGGGAGACCAACTATTCGCGGGCGCCTTGGCGTTCCGCGCGAGGTCACCCACCTGTGCAAACAGGATTGTACTTCCGCAACCGATCAAGAACATCGCCTGAGGCGGTGTTTTTGATTTATAATGGACTGTATCATGGATGAAAGACCGCAGATCACCTTTTGTTCGGGCGTCGGCACCGTGACCGGCGCGAATTTCCTCCTCGAATCGCCCACCAGCTCGAAGATCCTCGTCGATTGCGGCATGGTCCAGGGAGAGAGAGTCGCTCTCGACGAGAACCGCGAGCCATTCCCGTACGAGCCGGCCTCGATCCGGGCCCTCATCGTCACCCACGCCCACCTCGATCACGTCGGCCGCATCCCCAAGCTCGTCCGAGAAGGCTTCAAGGGGGCGATCTATTCGACGCCGGAGACGAAGTCCTTGGCGGAACTCGTCTTGAACGATGCCGCAGGCATTATCGCGAGCGAAGCCAAGCAAGACGGCAAGCCGCCTCTTTACGGCAGCGACGATGTGCAGAGGGTTTTCCCTTTGTGGAAGACCGTGCCGTATCACGAACGGCTCGACGTGACAGGCGACATCTCTATATTCCTGAAAGACGCCGGCCACATCCTAGGCTCGGCCATGGTCGAAGTCTCCGTGCCGGCCTCCATGCCGATCTCGACGAAGATTCTGTTCACCGGCGATCTCGGCAATTCGCCGGCGCCCCTCCTCCGCGATACCGAAGCGGTCGGCAATGTCGATTACCTCGTAATGGAAAGCACTTATGGCGACCGGAATCACGAGCCGAAAGAGGAACGCCTCAAGGAATTCGAACGGATCATCAAAGAAACGCTCGGCCGCGGTGGCACCTTGGTCATCCCCACCTTCGCCATCGACCGCACCCAGGTGTTGCTTTACGAATTGAACAACTTGGTCGAGCAGGGCAGGATCCCGAAGGTGCCGGTCTTCATCGATTCGCCCATGGCCATCAAGGCAACCGAGATCTACAGATCAAGTGAGGCCTTGTTCAATGATCAGGTCCGGGAGCAGATCAAGCGCGGCGATGATATCTTTAAATTCCCGCGGCTCGAATACACCATGTCGAGGGAAGAGTCGCAGGACATCGAGAAGATGAAAGGCGCCAAGATCATCCTAGCCGGCTCAGGCATGTCCATGGGCGGCCGGGTCATAAGCCACGAGGCGCGCTTCCTGCCGGATCCGAAGAGCACCATCCTCCTAGTCGGCTACCAGGCAGCGGGCTCGCTCGGCAGGGAACTGGCCGACGGCGCGAAGAGGATCCATGCGAACCACGAGAATATCAAAGTCAAAGCCAAGATCGAGACCTTATACGGCTATTCGGCCCACAAGGACGGCGACCACTTGGTCGAATTCGTCCGGACGGCCGGCGACAGACTGAAGGAGACATTTGTCGTCATGGGCGAACCGGGCGCGTCGATGCACCTCGCCCAGCGATTGAACGACGAGTTAGGCAAGAAGGCTATCGTGCCGGAGCGGCGACGACCTTATCCACTACTTTCTTGAAGGCCTCGGGCTTGGATTCTGCCAGGTAAGCCAGTGATTTGCGGTCGAGAGCCAGACCCTTCTTCTTGGCGGCGCCCATGAACTTGCTGTATGAATAGGAAGCGTCGATCTGGCGCAGAGCAGCGTTTATCTTGACGTTCCAGAGGCGGCGGAAGACGCCCTTCTTGTCGCGGCGATGGGCGAAAGCGTAAGCTCCGGCATGCATGAGAGCTTCATTGGCGGCCCGCTCGGTGTTCGAACGGCGAAAACGGAAGCCCTTGGCCTGGCGCAAGGTATTGCGGCGATTCTTCAGGGCGTGGACGGCCTTTTTGACTCTGGTCATGGCGGTTATTTATCCTAGATTAATCAAAAAACGGCTCTTGGCGTCGTTGTTCATAACCTGATCATTCAGGCGATGCTTGTTCATGCCGATGCGGCTGCGCTCCTTGGCGTTGAAATGATTCTGGCCGGGCTTGCGCGACTTCACCTTGCCGGTGCGAGTCACCTTCAGGCGCTTGGCGTATGATTTTACGGTTTTCCTCATGTCATTTCTTCTCGACGTATATGGTGAGGCCCCTCGGTCCCTTGACGGCGTCCTGGGCCACCTTGTAATCGACGGTGATGAGCTTCAGGATGCGCTCGAGCCTCTCCTTCAGGAAGTTGAAGTCCATGTACTTGGAGCGGCCGACGAGGAAGAGATCTATCTTGACCCTATTGCCTTCGGAGAGCCATTCAGATACCCTCTTGGCCTTCAGGTTGAGGTCGTGCTCGCCGGTGCCGATCTTGACCTGGACGGTCTTGACGTCGGTGGTCTGGGTCTTGGATCTGGCCGCCTTCGCCTTCTTCTTGTCGTCGTAAAGGTACTTGCCGTAATCCATGATCTTCCCTATGGGCGGCGTCGCCATGGGCGATATCTCTATCAGATCAAGGCCTCGTAAGCGAGCCTCCTCAAGGGCCCTGCCAGTCGGCATGACCCCCAGATTCTCGCCTTCCGCGGTGATGACCCGCAGCTCAGGCGCCTTGATTTGATGGTTGATTTTGACGCGGATGGCCAACGAATTGTCGGACGATTATGGTTACAGGCGTTATTTATAGCATAGGCCGTCCGGGGGCGCAAACCCAGCTATCTTTGGCACCATTGACAAACTCCCGGCCTTTTAACAATATTCTATCCATGAGCTCTTTTCTAGGATTTCTGGAATCCATCATGGGACATGTTGTAGGGCCCGCATTTTTCCTCGCTGTCATTTTATTGCTGGTCCTTGAGGCGGGTCCTGCCGCCGCCGACATACCGAGGCATCTTCGCCGCTTCCGTCGAAAGAAGGAAGGCACCGTCAACGGTAAAACGGTCTGAGTCTGTTTGCCCCCAGCCGCGACTCCCGTCGCGGCTTTTTATTGCGCAGGCGTCTTACAAGAACTTCCTGACGACCCTGATCCCGATCTCCGGCAACTTCTCCAGGAAGAACCGCCGGCGCCAGGCATCGGGGTCGACTTCTTTGGATAGGTTCATATCATGAACGAAATGGGCCGAAAGCTCTTCGGCGAAGCGCGTGTCCGTTGAGATGATATTCGCTTCAAAGTTATAAAGCAGGCTGACGTTGTCCAGATTGAGCGAACCCAGAGTGGCCCATTCGCCGTCGACGACGACTGCCTTGCCGTGGATCAAAGAAGCGCCGCCCTTGTTCGGATAGAGGAAGATGCGCACCCCGGACGAAAGGAGAGTGGAGAAGAACGACCGGGCGCCGAGATCGAGTGCCGGATAGTGGTCGGTCCGCTCGGGGATGATGAGCCGGACGTCCACGCCGCGATGAGCCGCCAGCTTGATGACCCTGGAAAGCCGGCGGGTCGGCACGAAGTAAGGCGTCGTCATGTAGATGTAGGCGCTCGCGCCGCGGATGGCTTCGACCAGGCTCCTGTATATCCGCCGCTTACCGGGAGCGGGATAGTTGGTCTCATACCGGAATTCGGGGTCGCGCGGCAGATCCTTGGGCGGCAATTGCTTCTGCTTCAGGGCCCGGGCCCACATCCGGTCGAAGGCGTTCTGCATCGAAAGGACGACAGGTCCCTCGAAGCGGGCGTTGGTGTCCCGCCAATTCCTCATGCCGTCTTTGACGCAGATGCTGCCGGTATATCCCGCGCTCTCGTCGATGACCAAGGTCCGGCGATGATTGCGCAGGAACCACGAGCGGATGTCGGGCACCTTGAAGTAGCCGGGGATGAGGGTCTTCCAGAAGACGAGCCTGATGCCCTTCTTGCGGAGGTCTTCGACGATGTTCGAGCCGAAGAAGCTGAAGCTGCCGGCGGCGTCCCAGAGGAAACGGACCTTGACGCCGGCCGCCGCTCGCTCGGCGCATACATCGATCAACCTCTTGCCGAAATCGTCGGCGGTGAAGATGAATTGCTCGAGGACGATCGACTTCCTGGCGCGCGAGCAGTCCCCGAGCATGGCTGTCCAAGCTTCCTCATTCGAGGCGTATAAGGTCCATTTGGTGAGAGAAGTCACGGGAATATGTGTTACGATATCATCCGTGAGCGTTTTAGTCGACTACAGGAAGGCCCGGTTCGATTACGAGATCCTCGAGACCTTCGAGGCGGGCATCGAGCTCCTCGGCCTCGAGGTCAAATCCCTGAAGAAGGGCCAGGGCTCGCTCGACGGCTCGCACGTCATCGTCCGCGGCGGGGAGGCTTTCATGGTGAACGCCCTGGTGCCGCCGTATCAGGAAAGGAATACTCCGCCGGGTTACGAGCCGCGTCGGAACCGCCGGCTCATCCTCTCCAAGAAGGAGATCGCGCGCCTGGCGTCGCTCGAAACGGGCAAAGGATTGACAATCGTGCCGATTTCGATATATAATAAAGGCCACCTCGTCAAGGTCTCGGTAGCCGTGGCCCGCGGCAAGAAGCGCTACGACAAGCGCCAGGCGATAAAGAAGCGCGAGACGGCCATGGAGGCGAGACGGGCAATGAACGATCGTTGACAAAGAGCATATGGGGATGATCGGCATAGACAATCGCCGGCGTCCGTTCGGGCGGCGCGAGCCGGAATGACTCGCAAATCCGTTCCAAATCTGAAGTGCCAAATCAACCGTTTCTCCGTATTTCGGAGCGAAGGACTTTGCATTCGCTCTCGCTTAAGTAGAGCGCGTCTATCTACGGGGATCCTTACCGTAGTGCGATGTCATAACCTGGATGTAGGGCGGCGGAGCTTCTCACTCCGCCATCCGAATCAAAGAGATCGCGGCCATGTGTTTTGTCTCGTTTCGAGCACGGCCGTCAGACATCAAACCTGACTACCGCCGTAGAACCGTCCGGTTCGCTTCGATTGCACGCGGGTTCGATTCCCGCCATCTCCACCAGTTCTTAAGGACGCCCGGCGTCCTTTTTCCATTCCCGATTTCATGATTTTTTAACAATGTCAATGGAACTATTGACAAATAGTATTACTTTTGTTATACTGCCGCAAAAGGATCATTGAAATAGTTTGCTGATTCGATCACAGCTTATGGAAAATCCATCCAATGATTCCTTGGTTTTTCGTGAGCTGTGATTGACTCCCTCATTTCGAGGTAGAAAGTCAAGCAAAATATCAACCTGTACTGTCAACCCAAACCCAAATCAGCCATGAACTTCGCTGAAATGTCAGTCGCCGTAGGAACGATCCTGTTCCTGACGTTCTTATTCTTCCAGATAGCCGTTCCGCTCTGGACGAATAAGCCGCTGTTCCCGATGTTCCGGGGAAACCGCCGCAAACTCAAGGCGGCACTCCGGGATGCCCGCGGCACACTGGATGAGCAGCGGATCGCGAGGGAACTCGATTCCACTCGCGCCAAAGCTACCCCCGCTGCTCCCAAGCCGGAATCTGGAGGACCGCAATCCTGATTCTGTCCCAACCTCAGACACACAACTCAACTCAGACAACCCCAATCAGACATGACTAACTCCTCAGGTCAGGAAATCCAGACCCGGAAAATCGTGGCCACTGTCCTCACCGTCGTAGGTGTGCTCATTGGCCTCTTCGTCCTCACTCGCTCGTTCACTCACGTTGCCGCCGACGAGATCGTCGTCGTCCAGCACCCCATCTCGGGCAAACTGGAATGGTATACGATGCCGGGGCTCAAACTCCAGTATCTCGGACACGTCGTGACATATCACAAGCGCATGCAGTTCTGGTTCTCTTCAAAGCCCGACCAGGGCAGTGCGCAGAACGAGGCGGTCAAGATCCGCTTCAACGACGGCGCCGAGGCCCACATCTCCGGTTCCATGTCGTGGGAAATGCCGCTGGATTCCGCTCACCTTACGCTCATCCACACAAAGTATGGCAGCGAGAGGGCGGTGGAACAGCAGCTGATCAGGACCAACCTGGAGAAAAGCCTCTACATGACAGGACCATTGATGTCCTCGGCGGAATCCTACGCCACCCGGCGTAACGATCTGTTGAGCTTCATCTATGACCAGCAGGTCAACGGCGTCTATCGCACGGCCTCCAAGGATGTGCTGACGGACGACCTTCTCACCGGCCAGAAGAAGACGATCAAATTCGTCGAGCCGTTGAAGGGACCGGACGGGAACTTCGTGCGCGAGGAGGAATCCCCGCTCAAGGAATTCGGCGTCAAGGTCTTCAACCTCTCCATCAATGAAGTCAAATATGGCGACACGGTGGAACAGCAGATTCAAGCCCAGCAAAAGGCGATCATGGACGTGCAGACGGCCATCGCCCAGTCCAAGACCGCTGAGCAGAATGCGATCACTGTCGCCAAGCAGGGCGAGGCGAACGCCGCCAAGGCCAAGTGGGAACAGGAAGTCATCAAGGCGACCGAAGTCACCAAGGCCCAGCAGCAGAAGGCCGTAGCCGAGACCGACGCCGAACGGGAATACAATGTGCAGCAGAGAAATGCACAGCGAGATCTCTCCGTGGCGACGCTGAAAGCCCAGGCTGCCGAACAGTACAAGCGCCAGCAGACGCTCGAAGGCGAAGGCGACGCGACTCGTCGGAAGCTCGTAATGGAAGCCGACGGCGCCCTCGCGATAAAGCTGAATGCTTACATCGAGGTCAACAAAGCGTACGCCGTGGCGATTCAGAATCACCAAGGCCCGTGGGTGCCCAGCATCTTTATGGCGGGCAGCAACACTGGTTCCGGCAGCAACGCCGGTTCTGGTGCGGTCGACCTCATCAATCTGCTGACGGCGAAAGCAGCCAAGGACTTGTCCTTGGACATGTCAGTGCCGAAGCAGCCTACCAGCAGTGGTGAGAAATAGCTTGTCATTTCGTTAGTTCGAGTGCGATGAACCTTCGGGTTCATCGCACTTTTTATATACAGATTAATACCTCTAGATATATAGATTAGAGAATTCGGTTCTACAGAGATGTACCCATCTCCACCATTTATCACTTGACTAATGGTTATCAAGTGTGCTACAATATTTTCAGAACATCTGGGAGTAGCAATTTCCCAATACACCTAAATCACAGTTCAAGGTAGCAAGCATGCATCTTGAAATAGAAAGGAATCATGTGGTTCTCTGAAAGACAACGTATCAGGCTCGAATTCAATCGAACCAGTTGGATCATCGTCGGTTTTATTGCCTCACTGGCTCTCGTGACGATTCTCGACGGCTTCGTGCTGAGCGTGCTGTGGGGATGGTTTGTAGTCCCGGTTTTTCATTTGCCGGTGTTGAAAATCATTCCGGCAATGGGAATTTCCATGATCGTGGGCTATCTCACGATGCATTCCGGATCTTACAATGAGGAAGTGGAGCGGGGTTGGGGTTATATGCTGTATCTCTCATTAGGAACCAGCCTACTTTATGCACTCCTCGCGCTTTCCTTCGGTTGGGTCCTTCACTACCTCATGTAACGACGGCCACACGCTACAGTAGTCGGCTCGGTCAGGTGCGATGGACCTTCGGGTTCATCGCACTTTTTATATGCAGGCTAAATCTTCTCATATAGCTTTAGAGAATTCAGTTCTACAGAGACGCACCCATCTCAACTATTTCGAATGACGTCTCTTAAGAGCTATAATGTGGCCGTATGAATCTATTTACTCTTGCCATTACTATCTGCGGTTTGGCTCTCTTCGAAACTATCAGTAGCGTCGACAATGCGATCGTAAATGCGGAAGTCCTTGCGACCATGCGGCCGCGGGCCAGGAAATGGTTCTTGTTCTGGGGACTTCTGTTCGCGGTCTTCGTGATTCGCGGGGCATTGCCCTGGATCATCATCTGGACGACGAGTCCGGCGCTTGGACCTATCGGCGCCTTCACCGCCACGTTCAGCAGCGACCCGGCCGTATTGGACGCGATCGGATACGCAGCGCCCATCTTGCTGCTCGGCGGCGGGATGTTCCTCATATTGCTTTTTCTCCACTGGCTTTTCCTTGAAGACAAGAATATCGGATTGCCTCATGAGAGATTCTTCTTGGAACAAGGCGTCTGGTTCTATGCGACCACTTCCATCATGCTCGCGGTCATCGTTTGGTTTGCCATCAAGGTAAATCCATTCATGGCGTTCGGCGCCGTCGTAGGATCGACAGCCTTTTTCATCACGCACGGCTTCAAACAGAGCGCCGAATTGGCGGAAGAAAACCTGATCAAAAAGACGCGTTCCGACGTGAGCAAGGTGCTCTATCTCGAGATCATCGACGCGACATTCTCGATAGACGGGGTACTGGGCGCGTTCGCTTTCACGCTATCCGTGCCCGTGATCATCCTTGGTAACGGCCTCGGAGCGTACGTCGTGCGCCAATTAACAGTCGGAAACATACAGCGGATCAAGAATTATGTTTTCCTGAAGAACGGAGCGATGTATTCGATATTATTCCTGGGAATCATTATGTCGTTAAACGCATTTCACATGGATATACCAGGCTGGGTATCGCCGTTGGTGACATTCTTGACCGTAGGTTGGTTTTTCGAGAAATCGCGGCGGCATCACAACAGATCGCTTGCCTTAAAAGCGACATAAAAAGGGCAGAAAGGGCCCTGACTGGTTCCAGAGATTTTATGTTGGTGAAGACAGTGGCGCCAATTTTTAATGGTGTGTCTTATTCAGTGCCGATCTGTTCCCGGGGCCGCGGCTATAGTCCGTATTTTCCTTCGAGCAGGTCCATCACTCCCTTGTACTCGTATTTGGTGGTCTCGAGGACCTTCGGGTGCTCGCGGAGCCACTCCGCGTACCTCTCCAGAAGATGGCGGTGGGTGTGCTGGAAGATGTCCTCGACGACACAGGGCTCCAATTGCACGGCGAGCTCCCCCAGAAGGTGGGGACGGACGATCGACAGCACGTGGTCGCGCACCTCTCGGAACGCGTCCGGGTCGCATTTCTTTTTTTCCGCGAGCTTCTCGGTGGCCTTTTTCAGGATCGTCCTTATCGTTTCGATATCCTCGGCCGGCAATACGAGCGAGGTGCCGTTGTGATGTTCGTAGAAGGCGAACGCGAACAAGAGCCACGCGCGGAGCATGTGATAGTCGTTGGTCACGAGATTCAGCACCAGAGGAGTCTTCTTCATGTATTTCTTCTCCACCATATAGCGGATGATCGACTCGGCGTTCCCTTGAGTAGAGCCCTTACCCCGGATGGGGATGACTTTTGCGGGGTCGAAACCGAAAGTCTCCACCAAGGCCCTCGCCATGTTTTCGGCGCGAGAAGCATCGGCCCCAGGCTCTTGGCCGCCCGTGACGAATACGATAAGGTCTGACGGATGGACGTTGGACGTGAACTGCTGTTTCAATATCCTCAATCCGCCCATCCGCGCCCATCCTCCCGAGACCTCTTCTTCCATGGAGGCGTTTGAATTCGTCCTGGTCCCGGCGACAAGAGGGAACGTGATCTCCCCCCTCTCGTTCCTGGGAGTGCGGGCGCCGAGCAGTACGAAGAATTCCATCCCTTGATTATAGTATAAATGCGACGATAATCGTACCGCGGGATTTTTATTTCCCCATCTGATACAATAGGGCCATGATCCAGGTCGTGAACAACAACGAGATCAGGCGCGGCGGGGTGAAGATCGGCCGGGTGGACGGCGACCATATATACGACCATAACGGCAATAAGGTCGCTTACTTCTCGAGCACGGAGGTCTTCGACATGACCGGCAAAAGGATCGCCTACATAGAGGGTGAATACGTCTATCTGCCGAGGAATGGGGAAAAGGTGCGCATCGAAGACAACAGCAGGGAGGTCGGAGGCATGGTCTCCGATGCCTGCAAGGCCGCCATCCGGCTGGCTCTCGGCTAGAACATCCGCTTGGCGCGGCGATTTTCATCGCCTAGCCACATCATCTGAACTGATTTGACAAATTCTCCTAGCGGTGATATTATTTGTGGCGGAATCATCCCCGCCATTGCTAAAAACAAATGGCGGTGCAAAGCCAGGACGTTACGAACAGTCTCGTCCGGGGCGATGCAGAACTCGATGAAGTGTCGCCCTCCGGAGACGGGGGGATGACGGCCAAAAGCCCATTGAGAACAGAAAGGGAAGAATGAAAGCATCCAAGCTCGTCCGCATCTTGAAGAAAATGCGGCCGTGGGTATTCGATTGCTGGGAGAAATCCCAGAGGGTCGATCTCCGCTGGGAACATGAGATCCTCATGGAAAAGGCGAAAGACATGGTCCGCAGGAGACGGAACAACGCCTGTGCCATCGTCTTCGCTGTCGTGTCCTTCATCTTGTGGACAGCGATGTCGTTCATGATCATCGCGCGGATGGACGTCAATCTCCATCCGATCCTGGCGATCGCCCTGAGCGCCGTGAGCAGTCTGGCGGCGCCGGCTGCCGCCATCCGGGTCCTGATTTCGCTCTGGAACAAGAGGGCGGAGCTGCCCGACCGAGTGTCTGTGTCGAGAGGGTTCGGATATTTACTCGAACAGTACGGCAAGCTCCTTGAAGAGCACTCGTCGATCGCGACGGCCGAGAGCCTGTCCGAGGCGGAATCGGCCGCTGACTCTGATTTGCAGCCCATCGCCGATGAGATCTTGAGGCTGAAACGCGTGGAAGGCGAAGGAGAAGCAGCCGGCCGCTTCGACGTCGGCGTCGAAAGCAACCGGCAGCTCACCCAGGCTTCACGTGATCGATGCAGCTGCGAGTTCGATGAGCTGTATCTCCTCCTTCACGATATCTTCGGGATCGTCAAGCACAAGAAAGGGTATTACTTCCGCTTCGAGCCATTGAGATCGCCTGTCGAAGCAGTCGCCAGCAGCCGATCTCGTTAATTTTGCGAGGGCCCCACCAAAAACGGGCCCTTTTTCTTGCCTGTCCTTCATTACTTTCCCCACAACCGTTGCGGGCCATGAGGCGCCGGGAGATGCTATAATATGTCTACTTTTACTAGCATAATCATCCACAATAACCATGAATCCGAACGAAGGTCCAAAGGTGTGCAAGTGCCCGCACCACAAGGTCATGCCCGTTGCGGTCGTCCTGATCGCCGTCACTGTCCTTCTGGCGAACTTCAACGTCTTCAGCTGGTACGTGGCCGACATCATCTGGCCGATCCTCCTCATCGTGGCGGTCTGGCCGAAGCTCTGCCGCTGCAAGTGCTGCGAGGAGAAGAAATAGGCCTCGACCTTGAATGAGAAGACCCCCGGACGCGTAAGCATCCGGGGGTTTTGGCTACCTGATCTCGTGGACCAGGCGCCTGAAGGACGGCCTACTGAGAAGATCAGCCGGGATCGAAATCAAGGTGATGGCGCGTCTGCCGGTTACGGGCAGGAGCACTGTGCCCCTCAATCCATGATCCCTGCCGTTTTTCGGTGCAGTGGTCGTCGACGGGTCTTTGCCGTTGACTGTCTTCATGGGGGGTTCTTCTCCTTTCTAAAGAGCTAAAGAGCCCAACGAAACGAGCCCCCGGATGTCGGGGGCTCGTGTTTGGTATCTTGGTCTAAATCTTATTACTCTCTCGCAATGCCAAACATGAGCCCCCGACGATAGGCGAGGACCTGCTTCCCGGTGGACATAATGAATCCGCGATTCTCTGGCATTGCGTAAGCAGTATACACCGGGCCGTAAAATCCGCAAGGTACCAGTCAAGACCCCGGATTTCTTTCAATTTCAGGGCTTTTCTGTATAATCAACCATCATGCCTCCATTCGCCAACCCGAACGGCCGGTCCAACGGCCAAGGCAATGGCCGCCGCAGCGGCAAGAAAGACGGCCGCGGCCCCGCAGCGCCCCGCTGGAATTTCGTCAACATCGTCGCCACCATCATCCTGGTCTTCCTTCTGGTCTCCGGCATATATGCCGAATATTCCGCCCAGAACCAGCCGGCGCCGTCCGTGCCGCTCTCGACCATCGCCGACGGCCTGAAACGCGGCCTTATTTCTTCATTGACCATCCAGGACACGACCGTCACCACTCAATATACCGACAAGACGACGAGGACTGCACAGAAGGAGACAGACTCATCTCTCACCGAATCCCTGACTCGCCTCGGCGTCACACCTGCCCAACTGTCGACTACCACCATAACCGTGGCCGAGCCTTCCGGCTTCCTATACTGGGCTGGTCAGCTGGCGCCTTTCATCCTGCCGTTCATCTTCCTCATCTTCTTCGTCTGGCTCCTGTCGCGACAGATGCGCGGAGCCGGCATGGCGGCCCTCTCATTCGGCCAATCAAAGGCCAGAGTGACCTTGCCCGAGGACCAGAAGCCAAAGATCACTTTCAAAGACGTGGCCGGAGCCAAGGAGGCCAAGCAGGAACTGCTGGAGATCGTCGACTTCCTGAAGAACCCGAAGAAATTCATAGACATCGGAGCGGAGATCCCGAAGGGCGTCATCCTGATGGGCGCGCCGGGGACAGGCAAGACGCTCCTCGCCCGGGCGGTGGCCGGCGAAGCCGGCGTAGCCTTCTTCGCGATCTCCGGCTCGGAATTCGTGGAGATGTTTGTCGGCGTCGGGGCCTCGCGGGTGCGCGACCTCTTCAAGATGGCCAAAGAAGCCGCGCCGGCCATCGTCTTCGTGGATGAGATAGACGCCGTAGGAAGGACCCGGGGCGGCGGCTGGGGCGGCGGCAACGATGAGCGTGAACAGACCCTGAATCAGATCCTGGTGGAGATGGACGGCTTCGAGCCGAATGAGAAGGTCATCGTCATGGCCGCAACCAACCGGCCTGATGTCCTCGATCCGGCGCTCCTTCGGCCGGGCCGCTTCGACCGCCGGGTGACGATAGACCTGCCCGACAGGAATGACCGCGAAGACATCATGAAGATACACGTCAGCAAGAAGCAGTTGGCCGAGGACGTCAATCTGCGGATAGTGGCCGAGCGCACTCCAGGCTTCTCCGGGGCCGACCTGGCCTCGCTCACCAACGAAGCGGCCATATTGGCCGCCCGCGAAGGCCGCTCCAAGATTGGCCAGTTCGATTTCATCCGCTCGATCGAGAAGGTCATGCTGGGCCCCGAGCGCCGCTCGCACGTCCTGTCGCCGCACGAGAAGGAGATCACCGCCTACCACGAGGCCGGCCACGCCATCGTCGCTTCCGTATTGCCTCACGCCGATCCGGTGCACAAGATCTCCATAATCTCGAGAGGCCGCGCCGCCGGTTATACATTGAAATTGCCGTTCGAGGACAGGAGATTACAGTCGCGCAAGGAATTCCTGGACGACATCGCCGTCTCGCTCGGCGGATACGTGGCCGAACGCATGGTCTTCGACGATATGACGACCGGCGCCTCCAATGACCTGCAGGTCTCGACGGCCCTGGCCCGGGACATGGTGACGCGCTACGGCATGTCGGAGAAGATAGGTCCGGTGGCCTTGGACAGCGCCCAGGGCAGGGTGATGTTCGGCATGGGCGTGGCCGACAGGGAATATTCGGAGAAAGTGGCGGCGGAGATAGACGCCGAAGTGACCCGTATCATGACGGAAGCCCGGACGACCGCCGAGAAGACGCTCTCCTCTCACAAGAAGGCCTTCGAGGCCGTGGCCAAGACGCTCGTCGAGAAGGAGACCATCGAGCGCGAAGAATACGAGAAATTGCTGGCGGCGAACGGCATCATTGTTAAGAAAGAGAAAAAGGTTTAAGCTTCCGGTGTCGCACGCGTAGCTCAATGGTAGAGCAGTCGCCTTATACGCGATCGGTTCCAGGTTCAAGTCCTGGCGCGTGCACTATTCGAAATGCGCCACCGTCTCGCTCTCGATCAGTCTTTTGAGGGCGGGGTGCCTGGTCAATTCGGCGTCTTCGGTTATGAGGCGGACCGCTTCGGTCCTGGCGGCCTCTACCAGGCGCAGATTCCGGAGGGCGTCCATGGCTATGTCGGAGACTCCCCATTGCCTGGCGCCGGATAATTCGCCGGCCCCGCGCTGCGTAAGATCGAATTCGGCGAGCTCGAAGCCGTTCTTGGCTGTCTTCAAGGCCTTCAAACGCTCGACGGACTTCTCGGAAGTCGTCTCGGCGAAGCAATAGCAGTAAGCCTGATCGGAACTCCTCATGACCCGGCCGCGGAATTGGTGCAATTGGGCCAGGCCGAACCGCTCGGCGCCTTCGATGACCATGACCGTGGCATTCGGCACGTTCATGCCCACTTCGACGACAGAAGTCGAGCAGAGGATATGGATGTGGCCCTTCCTAAAGCCGTCCATAATGGCATCTTTCTCATCCGGCTTCATCTTGCCGTGGAGGACGCCGATCTCGAATTCGGGGAAGACGTCTTTCTTCAGGCGCTTGGCCTCTTCCTTGACGGATTTGGCGATGATGGCCGCTTCTTTGGCCGGGTCAGGCTCGTCTATGCGCGGGCAGATGACGTAAGCTTGCCTGCCGGCCGCAAGCTCGCGGCGTATCTTCTCGTAGACTTCGGCACGCTTGGTCGGATAGACGATCTCGGTCACGACCGGCTTGCGGCCGGCCGGCATCTCGTCTAGGAGAGTCAGGTCGAGGTCGCCGTACAGAGTCAGAGCCAAGGTGCGCGGGATGGGCGTGGCGGTCATCGAGAGCAAGTGAGGAACGGGCGAGGGAGAAAGATCCGGAGAAACCTTTTTCTTCGGCGGCTCCAGGTGTTTCATGAGCAGCCGCGCCCGCTGGGCCGTGCCGAAACGGTGCTGTTCGTCAATGATGACGAAAGCCAGATGCTTCCAAGTGACTGACTTCTGGATGAGAGCGTGAGTGCCGACCAGGATTGGGATTTCCCCGTTTGCCACCCAAGAGAGCAGTTGATTCTTTGAGATATCGGTGGAGCCCTTGGGATTCACTTTCGAAGGGAAGACCCTACAGCCAGAGGAGGTGATAAGGCCGATACGGATTCCTAGATATGAGAAATATTGTATGAATGACTCGAAATGTTGGGCGGCCAGGATCTCCGTCGGGCACATGTAGGCGACTTGTAGGCTACCGAACTTTTGGAGTACGCGCATGCCGTCCGGACGGACGAGCGACGGCCTGGTGGTCACGGCGGCGAAGGCCGCGGCTGCGGCTACGGCCGTCTTACCGCTCCCGACATCGCCTTCAAGCAATCTCGTCATGGCCTCGTCGCGGGCGAAGTCGCCGAGGATGGCGTCTATCGAGCGCTTCTGGGCGGCCGTTATCTTGAAGGGAAATCGCCGCACGAATTCCTCCACCGACCTCTTCGATGGCTCGATGACAAAAGCCGGATTCCGCCGGTATTCCGCTCTGGCCTTCTGCCTGGACAATTGGATGATGAATATCTCCTCGAAGGCGAAGCGCTTCCGGGCCGCCTCGGCGTCCTCTTTCTTCTTGGGCGCGTGGATCCAGACCAGGGCGGTGCGGACGTTCGGCAGATGATATTTGACCAAGATATGACCGGGCAGAGGATCTTCCAACTCTTCCAGGATGCCGCCCTTGAATAGCTTGGCGATGTTGTGATAGAGCCAAGCCGAGCTTATGCCGCGCGATTCCGGATAGACCGGATACAGATTGTGCGCCCCTTCGCCTTCGCCGAAAAGGGAATCGGGAGCGCCGGACGGCAATTCATTAACGACCTCGATCTTCGGATTCGAGAAATACAGCTCGCCGCTTCCCCTCCTCTGCGACACCCGGCCCTCGAGGCGCACCGAGGCTCCTTCAGGCGTCATCTTGGCCAGGTACGGCTGGTTGAACCAGACGCAGTGGATCTTACCCGTCTCGTCCTTGACGTCCGCCTCGGCCATGGCCACCTTCGACTTCCAGCCCTTCGAGGCTTTGAGGCCGGAGACCTTGCCGAAGACCACGGCGACGTCGCCCTTCTCGAGCGTGTTGATGTTCCGCGATTCCGCCACGTCGCCGTAGCGGACGGGGAAGTGATAGAGGAGGTCTCTCACATCCGATATGCCGAGGCGCCGCAGGGCGTCCCTCTGCGCTTGAGTCAGGCGGAAGCGTTCGTTCAAGGGCGTTTCGAGAGAAAGCGGCATGGGTTCAATTCTACATGATTTGAGCCCGCCTGTCGGGGACTTCCATGTTTTTGTAAAAACCGATCTTTTGTGCCAGAATGGCCTGGTCCGCCCGCTTTTAATTCCCGGAGACGTGGCTGAGCGGTCGAAAGCGGCACCGTGCTAAGGTGTTAGGGGGGAAACTCCCTCGTGGGTTCGAATCCCACCGTCTCCGCCATCTATGGAAAAATTCAACCAAATATTCTCCGGTTACTCCGAATATTTCGAGAGCATCAGGAAGAGGATATACGTCCTGGCCGTCTTCTTCTTCATATTCTTCGTCGTCGGATTCTTCGGGGCCGGATACATCCTGAGGACGGCGGTCGGCGTCTTCGATCTGCAGAACGCCGTCATCGTCACCACTTCGCCGTTCCAATTCCTGGACTTGGCGACGAAGATCGGCCTGTATACCGGGCTCATCGTCTGTCTGCCGCTCTTCATCTATCAAATGTATGATTTCCTGAAAGACGGCCTCTCCGGAAAAGAGAAGAGGCTGTTCTTCATCCTGTTGCCGGTCGGCCTCGTCCTGTTCGCGGTCGGATTCGCTTACGGCTACGGGATACTGTTCTTCTATCTCAACTCCGTCTCCGGCATCAATCTGGCCTTCGGCCTGAAGAACATGTGGGATATCAGCACCTTCTTGTCGCAAGTGATCCTGACGTCGGCCCTTCTCGGACTTGTCTTCCAGTTCCCCATAGTCCTGACCTTCCTCATAAGGGCCGGTCTCTTCGACACGGCATATCTGCGCAAGAAGCGCCGCTTCGCCATCGCCATAATATTCATCTTCGTCGGTTTCCTGCCGCCGCCGGACATCTTCTCGACGATCCTCGAGGCCCTGCCCCTCATCCTCATATATGAGATGACCATCTGGGCCAATTCAGGCTACTCCGCCCGGCGCGCCGCCCAAGCGGAAGCCGCCGCGGCAGCCGGCCAGGAACCATTAGCTCTTAATGCCGATCGAACATGACCCCCCGACGCTCCAACTGGTATGCCCAGATCGCCGTAGCCGTCTTGATCGTCGTGCTCGTCGTCCTTTGCGGCTTCCTGGTGCGGCAATATCGGATCGCCGTGCGCCAGGGGATCGTCTCCTCGGAACGCATCCGGTTCGCCGAGTTCGCCAGTCATCATCCGCTCGGCGCCGCGGACGCCGGGCTCATCGAGCCGTGGATGACCTTCGATTACGTCAGCGTCTCATTCAAGGTGCCGGCCCTGTATCTTATGACCGCGCTCGGGATCTCGAGCTCGACCGCCGGATATCCGAATCTCACGCTCGGCCGATATGCCAGGACGATAGCTACCAGCTCGGACGGCTTCACGCAGGCGGTGCGCGGGGCGGTGGAGAGCTATCTCGTCCCCAAGGGGCGGTAAGCAGGCGCTCATATGAACTACATCTTGAGCGCATTGCTGTCTTACCTCCTGCTGTACAAGTACGCGACGATCTCCGTCGTCGTCTTCCTTTCCGGCCTCATCCTGCCCTTGCCGTCCAATACGCTCCTTCTTGCCGCCGGCGCCTTCTCGAGCCAGGGCTACATGAACGTGACGACGATCTTCCTGGTCGCCCTTGTCTCGAACGTCTTGGGCGACAGCCTGGGCTACTCGCTCACGCGGTTCTGGGGGACGCGCATCGTGACCAGGGCCCGCCTCGAGCGCTTTTCGGCCGTGGTCAAGATAGAGCGGTTCGTCCATAAGTACGCCCGTATGACCATCCTGGTGACGCGTTTCCTAGGTACGCCTGGCGTGGTCGTGAATTTCCTGTGCGGTCTTCTTGGCGTGCCGTTCAGACGCTTCGTGCTCTATGACGCGATAGGGAACGCCCTCGATATCGTCTTTTTCCTCCTGGCCGGTTATGTCCTGGGCGTTTACAGCGAGAACTTTTCCGACATCGCTGAGCTCGCCGGCTGGATAGTCCTCGTCGCCGCCCTGATCTTCTTGGTCTTCAAGCTTTTTCTGAAGAAGGAGGACCCCGCTAGGCCGGCCTGAAAGGATACCGCGACGGCGATCGGCGCGTAATCGATCTTTGAGCGACACGGCATCTTGTGGCATAGGGAACGCGGCTGCACCGCCTCTTTCTTATAAAGCGTATATACAGCGCGGGGCCAATCGAGCCCCTTCCTTTATCAACCTAGTATATCCATCAAAACCACATGAACGCTAAAAAGATCATATTTATCAGCGCAGGTCTCGCCTTGATGGCGAGCATGGCTCTGGCCATCCCGACATTCGCCCAGACCAACAGTCCCAACGATCAATCGGGCGATAATAATCATCCCAATGTCGGCGCCTGGAACGGCCAGATGCGTGGCCAAGGCAGGATGCCAGGCCAAGGCATGAAACCCGGCGTCTTCGGGACGGTCTCGGCCATAAACGGCGACATCATCACCGTAAGCGGCCGCCAAGGCTTCGGCCCGGCGGCGACCGCGGCTCCCGTCGTTTATACCGTCGATGCCACGAATGCCACGGTCAGGAAGAATAACGCCACAAGCACCGTTTCGAGCATCTTGGTAGGCGACAGGATCTTCGCTCAAGGCACGGTCACGGGCACGAATGTGGCCGCTACCATGATATTCGACAGCGTCATGGGCCGCACGGGCAACAATGGCAGTCAGGACAAAAATGGCCAGGGCGACCAAGGCCACGCCACTTCTACGCCCCCATTCGTAGGCAACGGCCAGCCGGTCATCGCCGGCACGATCTCGGCTATAAATGGCGCATCGCTCACCCTGACGACCGGAAGCAACGTGACCTACACTGTCGACGCGTCTAGCGCCAAGATCCTAGAGGGCCAGAGCACGATCGTCCTCTCAGGCCTCACCGTCGGCGACAAAGTGCTCATCCAAGGTGCGGTGAACGGCACTTCCGTCACCGCCACGACGATCGTCGATCAGCATGCGCCTCCGAGCGCGACGCCGGCCCATAGCAAAGGACAGTCGCGCGGCTTCTTCGGTAGCATCGGCCAGTTCTTCATGCATCTGTTCGGATTTTGAACCGATGCGACGGCTGGGAAGTCATAGAAACATCTCAAAGATCCGCGGGAAAGCCCGCGGATCTTTTGATTGCGGCGCGTCGTCTGATATATAATCCATGTCTATGGAACCATCATCACCCGGCCGGAGCGACCGCATCCTCAACAGAGCAGTCGTCATTGTAGTCGCCGTCTTCGTCGTCGGCTGGTTCTTGGGCGTCAAGGGACCGGTCCTCATCGCCAATGACAGATGCTACGCCATCCTCGGATGCAATATCGGATTCTTCGGCTATGACGCCGCCCTCCATTTCGTGAGCGGCGTCATGGACGCTTCCCTCATCGTCTGGCTCATGAGAAGATTCCCCGCGATCGACTTGTTCCATGAGCGCTTCTGGAAGAACTTCCTCATCATCGTCTCCCTCGTCGCCATGATCGCGGTGTCCTGGGAATTCGGCGAATTCTGCCACGACCAATTCAGGATGAAGATCCTGCATGAGAACATGACTGTCCCGAATCGCTTGGACCAGCCGACCGATAGCGACACCATGGGCGACATGACGTTCTCCATCCTCGGCGCCGCCCTGACCGCCTGCGCCCTGAGCCCCCTCGTCCGCAAGCGGCGATCACCCTAGAACCTGTAGGTCACTGGCGAACCCAGGCCGGTCACGTAGTCGTATCGCGCCCGGGCCTCGCAATAATAGGCGCAAGCGCCGTTCGAGCCGCTCTTGATATCCCGGAAATAATCGCCCGGCGCCGGGCCGGCCTTATCGGCGTAGAGCCTCTCCGGCGTGACGCTCCTGCCGAGGGCCTCGATGGCCGCCCATTGCGGCGCCCCGGCCGAAGTGCCGCCGACCACGTACCACCTCTTGGCGTGATACACGGAAAAACCATGATCCGGGTCAGCCGCGTAAGCCACGTCGGGGATAGCCCGCTTGCCCGTGGATCGGGGGATTGAATATCCCCTCTGGTACGGAGGCTCGCTCTCGTACGCGCTCACTCCGCCGCCGCTCCCCGCCCAGGCCCTTTCCGAGACCGGCTTCTTAGATATGTCGAGCGTCGTGCCGCCGACGGCGACGACATTCAGCGAGACCGCCGGCCAGCTCGCCCCAGCCCCGTCATCTCCGGAAGAAGCGAAGAATGCCATGGGACGGTTCGGCGAAGAATTCGCCGCCCTGAAATGTCCGTCTAACTTCGTCTCTCCGGAGAATTCATCGCCGCCCCAGCTCATCGAGACCGCCACGACGTCCGGCCGGCCGCGGGCGTAATCGACGGCCTTCATCAGGTCTCCTCCCTTGGCGCTCCCCGCCTCGACCACGAGCAGTTTGGCCGACGGAGCGATGGCATGCGCCCACTCGGTGTCGAGCGCCGACTCGAGGGCCCAGCCGGCGTTCTCTTTCGTGCCGGACGCCATCCGATGGATTTCCAGGCAGCCATCCGCCTGCGTGCAGCCGGGAAGCATGAATTCGGCGCCGAACGCCGAGAGATCGCTTTCAAGCGACGGGTGATGGAAGGCCGAGATGATGGCGACGGTCCCGGAGCCGCCGGAGGCGGGCAGATGATACGCAGCGCGGACCTCGCTCGGCGTGAGCCCGAGAGGAGCAGTCATGGTTCCGGCCAGGGCGTGAATAGGCGGCCTGGCTTCGAAAGCGTCGATCGTGCCGGTTTTGATAGCGGCGGCCTGAACGGGCATCACCCCCAAGACGATCGCGAATGCGGCTCTTAATATATGCATATTAGCTATGAGACGACCTCATAATAAAAATGCCGCCTCGAATGCGGCCTCTGCCATCATACGCCTAGGGGGATGAAGAAACGTTCAAAAAAGGTTCAAAATCCGATGAATTTTCGTTAAAATCCATCTACAGGCATTAATGATCCGTTGGTGCTATAATGTCTCCATTATCAGCCGAATAAAGCTCAAAATATGGCCAAAGAAGTAGAAAAGATCGTCGGAAAGGTGACGCATTATTACCCGAAGATCGGCGTAGCCATCGTCGAGCTCTCCGCGGCCGTCTCGGCGGGCGATGAGCTCCACTTCAAGGGCAAGACCACCGACTTCAAGGAAGCCGTCTCTTCCATGCAAGTGGAGCATGCGAACATAGAGTCAGCCAAGAAGGGCGAAGTCATAGGCGTCAAAGTCTCCCAGCCGGTCCGGGAAGGAGATGGGGTTTCCAAAGCCTGAACCGCGTTCGACGAGACGCATTGACGTGCTATAATGCGTCCGTACCAGATTTAATCCCCTTACTATCATGATGCATTCATGGAGCAGCTATTCGTGGTGGGGTCCGACCGCTTTCGTGGGCCTCGGCGCTATGGGCGTCCTTTCCTTTATCCTGATTACCGTCATGGTGGTCGTGATGATCGCCTTGAAAGGCTATGCTCTCTGGTACGCGGCCAAGCGCGACGAGAAATGGTGGTTCGTGATCATGCTCATCATCAACACCGCCGGCATCCTAGAGCTGGTCTACATCGTCTTCTTCGTCAAGAAGTGGCACAAGGGCCTCACAGGCGGTAAGATGAGCGGCAATGAGAACGCCAACCATAACGGACCGAAGGCGGCTTGAGGAAGTCTTTGCCCGCGGCACCGTGGTCGAAGCTTTTCCTTCCAAGGAAGAGCTTTTGAAGGCGCTCGAGAGCGGCAAACGCCTCAAGATCTACATAGGCCTCGATCCCACTTCGCCGGCCCTCCACCTCGGCCATGCCAAGAACCTGATGTTCCTGGAAGAGTTGCGGCAGCTCGGCCATGAGGTCATAGTGCTCTTCGGCGACTTCACCGCCATGATCGGCGATCCGAGCAGCAAAACAGCGGCCCGGACCCAATTGACCAGTCGTGAGGTTAAAAGGAATGAATCAGACTGGTTAAGGCAAATCGAGCCGGTGATCGATCTCGAAGACAAGGATAATCCAACAGGGATAAAGCATAATTCTGAATGGCTGTCGAAACTTACCATGCAAGAAGTGGCTGCACTCGCGCAGAATTTTACCGTTCAGCAACTGATAGAGAGAGATATGTTCGAGAAACGGTTTAAAGAGGGAATCCCCATATATCTCCATGAGTTTCTGTATCCTCTGATGCAGGGCTATGACAGCGTGGCCATGGACGTGGACGCCGAGCTTTGTGGCACCGATCAGATCTTCAACGCCCTGGCCGGCCGGACCCTCCTCAAACGCCTGAAGAACAAGGATAAATTCGTCATCGCCCTGAACCTCCTCGCCAACCCGAAGACCGGCGAGCTCATGTCCAAGTCGAATGGCACCGGCGTCTTCATCGACCAGGGCCCGAACGAGCTTTTCGGCGCGCTCATGGCTCTGCCCGACCCGATGATCGAGCCTTTGTTCCTGAATTGCACGCGCATCCCCATGGGCGAGAAAGACGCTCTCATGGCTCTGGGCCCGCGCCTGGCCAAGGCGCGCGTGGCTTCCGACATCGTCGGAAGATTCCACGGGAAAGCGGCGGCCGAGACGGCTGAAGAGGCGTTCGAGAAGACCTTCGCCAAAGGCGGCGTGCCGGATGACGCTCTAGAAATATCAGTCAAAGAAGGCGCGTCGCTCGCAGACGCGCTCATCAGGGCCGGCGTCGTGCCGTCGAAGACCGAGTGGCGGCGACTGATCGATGACGGAGCTGTCAAGACGGAGAAAGATGAGAAGATCACCGACCCGAACTGGAAGCCGGCTGGTACCGTCGTGCTAAAGATAGGGAAACGGCGGTTCGTCAGGATTAAAGTTTAGACAGTGTTAAATCTAGTGCGCCAGCGACAGGCCGGATATTTTTGCGAAGCCGGCCTTTTTCAAGGCATCCAAGGCTTCCCGCATTGTGCTGCCCGTGGTGATGACATCGTCGATGACGACAATCGACATCTCTTCGAATCGCGGCGAGCTCCTTAATCTCGCGGCCGCCTCTCCATTCACTGCGAATACTCCCTTGGCGCTGGACAGGCGGTCGGTCCGGCCCTTCAGCGTCTGGCGCGAGGCGTGACGGACGCGCATGAGCAGGTTCTTTTCGATGGCGAATCGCCCGTCCTTATCGAGGCGCTCTATCTCGTCGACCAGAAGCTCACACTGATTGAAGCCGCGCTCCCGCCGTCGGCGCGGCGTGATCGGCATGGATATGATGATGGCATGGAGCGGGAGTGATGTGTGTTCCGGTGAAAATTCAAAGGACGAAGCAGAGTGATTTATCGGTCCGGTCTGGCCGGTTGGTAAGTGAATTTTCACCGGAACACACATCACTCCCGCCCCCGCGCATAATTCTCGCCAAAGCGCGTACCCGCCCAGAGCGGCTGCGCGGGCCGATCTCTTGTATTTCAGGCTCCAGACGAGCTTCGAGACCCGCTCGTCCTTATAGGCGAATATCGAGCGCGCTTCCGGCAAAGAAACGGCAAGCCCCGTGTATGCCGGGGCGCGCGGCAGGACCTCGAAGGCCGTTTCGGGCGTGAGAGATGACAGCTCTTCCTCGGCTTTCGGGACGGGGAAAAGAGCGTCGAGGATCGTGTTGTACAAGGCACGGATCGGAGGCATTCGGCACAGTATACAGGATTTTCCGGCCAGGAATCTGCTATACTGTGCGATAATGGCGTCTTTCTTCTCCCCAATCTTCCAAAAGGAGACCAGCGTCCTCGGCATAGACATCGGCTCCTCGGCCGTCAAGGTCGTGCAGATCAGGAAGAAGCGCGGCCGGGCGGTCCTCGAGACCTACGGCGAGCTGGCTCTCGGCCCCTACGCGGCTACCGAGGTCGGCCGGGCCGTCAGCCTGCCGGCCGCCAAGATGATCGAGGCCGTCAAGGATCTCCTGCGCGAGTCCAAGACGACCACCGTCTCCTGCGGCGCTGCCCTGCCGCTCTCGTCGAGCCTCATAACTTTCATCTCCATACCTCCCGTGCCCGACAAACAGGTCGGTGACGTGGTGACCATCGAAGCCCGCAAGTATATCCCCGTCCCTCTGAACGAAGTCTTCTTGGATTATTCGATAATCCCCAAAGAGGATACGTACGTCGGCGAGAATGAAACAGCCAAGACCGAGCCGGAGCGGCGCGACGTCCTGGTGGTGGCCATCCACAACGAATACCTGAATGAATACCAGTCGATCATGTCCTCGAGCGGCCTCCAGCCGAGCTTCTACGAGATCGAGATCTTCAGCTCCATCCGGGCAGTGGCCGATCAGGGCGTCTCCACGGTCATGATCATAGATATGGGCGCCAGGGCCACCAAGCTCTATGTCGTCGAGCGAGGCATCTTGCGCGCCTCGCACATCGTGAACAAAGGAAGCCAGGACATCACCCTGGCCTTGTCCAAGGCTCTGTCCGTGCCGGTCATCGACGCCGAGACCATGAAGCGCTCCAAAGGCCTGAAGGGCGGTCCGGAATACAAGGAGCTGACCGAGATCATCACCGTCAACCTCGATTACATCTTCTATGAAGCCAACGCCGCTCTGCTCAACTATCAGAAGAAATACCAGAAGAATGTCGGCAAGGTCATCTTGACCGGCGGCGGCGTCCTTCTGAAGGGCTTCACCGATCTGGCCAAGGTCAGCTTCCAGACCGATGTCGTGTACGCCGACCCCTTCGGAAAACTGGAGACCCCGGCCTTCTTGGCCGAGGAATTCGCCACGGCCGGCCCGGAGTTCACCGTGGCTATCGGTGCCGCCCTGCGCTGCCTCTCGGAATCGGAATGACAGGCGTTATTCACAGCCCACGGACCGCCTGGATTCTGCTATAATAGAAGCCAAGCTCTTCATGGAAACCAAGTTCCAAACATCTTTCATCCCCAAAAGACCCGCCCAGGCCACGATCGGCAGCGTTGCCGCGGCGCCGCGTCGGAGGATAGGCGGCAACCTTTACATGACGATCGCCATTTTGGCCTTCGTCGCTTCGCTTTCCGCCGTCGGCGGCGCCTATCTCTGGAAGCAGTATCTCCTTTCCGCCCAGGCCACCTACAGGCAGCAGCTTTCCACCAGAGAGGAGCAGTTTAACATCGACCTCATCGCTCAGCTGAAGGCGGAGAGCGTCAAGATCGGCCTGGCCAAACAGCTCCTCTCTAACCACCTCTCGACTTCCGAGATATTCAGCATCATCTCCCGTCTGACCGTCGAGAACGTCAGGTTCTCGGCCATGGACGTGGTGGTGCCGACTCTGCCGGGTAACGACATCACGGTGACGCTGTCCGGCTACGGCAGGTACTTCAGCACCGTGGCCTTCCAGTCGGACGTCCTGAACCAGCTCGACCAGTACGGCTTGCGCCACATAGTCAAGAATCCGATCATCTCCAACCCCTCTCTGAACCAAGACGGGACGGTCTCGTTCGGCCTGACAGCCTCGATCGATCCAGGGAGCATGTCCTATAAGAAGAGCCTGACCAACCAAGCCAGTTCAACTTCCCAATGAAACCATCATGAGCCGTAATCTCACAGCCTCCATCCTCATAGTGCTCGCCCTGGGCGTTTATTTCACGGTGACCGCCGGCATGATCTCCGACGCCAAGGCGGTCAAGGCCGTCAACGATCAATACGCCTCGGCCCTCTCCAACGCCACCAAGCTCGTCGCCGTCCGCGACCAGGTCTTGAAAGATTACAAGAATATCTCTGATACCGACCGCGCCCGCCTAGACAAGATGATCCCAAGCACGGTCGATAACATACGGCTGATCATCGACCTGTCGAGCGTCGCTCTGCGGCACGGCTTCTCTCTCTCCAATATCAAGGCCTCCGCCTCGTCCAACTCGTCTTCGAACGTGGGCAATCCCGCCTCTCCCAACATGTCGCTCCCGGCCGGGACGCAGCCCCTAAGCTCATCCATCGCCGCCTCGATCGCCGCGCCCGTCCTCGATACCGTGACGGTGTCGTTCGGAGCCTCCGCCGGCTATAACCAGTTCATCAGCTTCCTCCAGGATCTTGAAGCGGACCTGCGCGTCATGGATCTGACCCGCCTGTCGATCGGCGCCGGCACCGGCGATCTCTACAGCTTCCAGGTCCAGTTCCAGACGTATTGGCTCCGAGAATGATCGCCATGAAAACATCCTCCTCATCGAAGAATACTATCATCGTCTCCATCATCCTCATCGTCACGGTGGTCTTGGTGTACTTCTATTTCGAGGGCAGCACCACGCCTTTCGGCGGCAGCCTGCTCCAGAGCCAAGCCGGGGGGAGCGTCGGTTCGGCGGAGCTCACGCTGCTCGGCCAGATCCAATCCTTGAAGATCGACGTCTCGCTCTTCACCGATCCGTCGTATGAGACGCTCCAGGATTATTCGGTAGCCATCCCCACGGAGAACGTCGGCCGTCCCAACCCGTTCGCGCCTCTTCTGAACCTCTCGAGCGCGGGGAGCCAGGGAGGGATCCAGACAGGCCTGGGGAGCACTACCCAGGCGTCGCACTGATGTCATATCGAGACCCGGAGGAGGACACGGACGGCCGCTTTCTTCGGGAAGCATCGTCCCGTCCCCGCCACCAACTATCATGAGCGTATTAGACATCCTCCTCGAAAAGAATCTGATCACCAAGGACGACCTCCGGGAGATTCGCAAGCAGACGACTTCCGGCACGCCCATCGATCAGGCCCTGGTCTCTCGGGGCGTCAAGCCCGAGGACATCATCGCCGCCCGCGGAGAATTCCTTAACGTCCCGGTCCGGTCGATCTCCGAGACCTCGGTGCCATTCGAAGCCTTGGAGTACATCCCGGAAGAATCGGCGGTGCATTATCGCTTCGCCCCGGTCGGCCTGAAAGACGGCACTCTAGAGGTCGGCGTCGTCGACCCGGACAACATGGAAGCCAGGGACGCCCTGAATTTCCTGGCTGCCAAGAACAACATCCCCTACAAGATATATCTGATCACCGGAGACGATTTCCAGAAGATCATCGAGATGTACAAGGGCTTGACGGGCGAAGTCACTAGAGCCCTATCCGAACTGGAGACCGAGCTCACAGTGGAGACCGACGTGGTGAAGAAAGAGGGCATAGTGTCGTCTCCGTCCGGAGGGCAAGCCGCCAAGCCGACCAGAGACGAGGCTCTCATCGTCGAGGACGCCCCGGTGGTCAAGATCGTGGCCACCATCGTGCGATATGCCGTTGAAGGCGAGGCATCCGACGTCCACATCGAGCACATGCGCGACAAGGTGCGCGTCCGTTTCCGCGTGGACGGCATCCTGAACACCTCCCTGGTCCTGCCGCCGCAGGTCCACTCGGCCGTGGTGGCCCGCATAAAGGTCCTGTCCAACATGAGGCTCGACGAGAAGCGCAAACCTCAGGACGGGCGCTTCTCGGCCAGGATCGACGGCCGGCGGGTCGACTTCCGCGTCTCGACCTTCCCGGCTTACTACGGAGAAAAAGTCGAGATGCGCATTCTGGACCAAGCCAAAGGCATCCGGAAGCTGGCCGACCTGGGCTTCACCAAGCGCAATCTCGACATGATCACAGCCGCTATCGACAAGCCATACGGCATGATCCTCATCACCGGTCCGACCGGTTCCGGCAAATCCACGACCCTGTACTCCGTCCTCTCCGAGATGGATCGTGAGAGCTATAACGTCCTGTCCTTGGAAGACCCGGTCGAATACCAGATCGAAGGCGTCTCCCAGAGCCAGGTCAGGCCGGAGATCGGATATGATTTCGACTCGGGCCTCCGCACCACCCTGCGTCAGGACCCGGACATCATAATGGTCGGCGAGATTCGCGACAAAGAGACGGCCAAGCTCGCCGTCCAAGCGGCTCTGACCGGCCACCTGGTCTTCTCGACCCTGCACACCAACACCGCCGCCGGCATCATCCCGCGCTTGATAGACATGGGCGTCGACCCCTACCTGATCGCCCCGACCCTCATCTTGGGCGTAGCCCAGCGCCTGGTGGGCGTGCTCTGCCAGGGCGGCGGCGAGCCCATCCCGGTTGACGGCAGCATCAAAGCCATGATCGACCGGCAATTCGCTGATCTGCCGGACGAATACAAGAAGGAAGTGCCGTTCTCCGACACGGTCTGTCGCATCAAGCCGACGCCGGATTGCCCGCGCGGCACCCGGGGCCGCATGGCCGTCTTCGAGATGTTCATAATGGACAAGGAGATTGAACAAGCCATCCTGCACAATCCGACCGAGACCGAGATCAACAGGATCGCCCGCGGCAAAGGCATGCTGTCCTTGAAAGAAGACGCCATCATCAAGGCCTTTCAGAAGATCATCCCGATCGAAGAGGTGAATAAACTTTGAGTTTCCTGTATAATAATACCCACCATGCCGCAAAAGAAAGTCCTGTTCGTCGATGACGACAAGTTTCTGCTCGACATGTACGCTCTGAAGTTCTCCAAAGCCGGCTATGACGTCAAAACAGCCGATTCCAGCGACGGCGGGCTCAAGATCCTGCGCGACGGCTACGTGCCGGACGTCCTCTTGATCGATATAGTCATGCCGGGGGTGGACGGCCTGGACATGGTCGGCATCGTCCGCAAAGAGCGCCTGGCTCCGGACGCGGCAGTCATCATGCTCACCAACCAAGGCGCCTCCGACGACATCGGTCGGGCCAAGAAGCTCATGGTCGACAGCTATATCGTCAAGGCGACCACCATCCCCTCGGAAGTCCTGGCGGAGGTGGAGAAGATAACCGCCTCGAAGAAGGCTCTGAACGCTTAAATAATCTAGAAATAACATGGATTATAGAAAAGAAATAGAGGATCTCGTGAATCTGGTCTTGAAAGAAGACGGATCCGACCTGCATCTTTCGGCCGGCCGGCCGCCGGTCATCAGGGTGGCCGGGAACCTGATCCCGCTCCTCAAGAAGCCCATCCTGTCCGACGTCGACATGAAGGGCTTCGTCGAGATCTTCATCTCCCAGGAGAATAAAGAGATCCTCATCAAGGAGAAGAATGCCGATTTCTCATACAGCTTCCCGAACGCCCGCTTCCGCGGCAATGCCTACTATCGCCAAGGAGCTCTCGCCATCGCCCTCCGGCTCATCCCTAGGGTGATCCGCACCCTTTCGGAGCTCAATCTGCCGCCTATCCTGGAGACGTTCACCCGGAAGCCCATGGGCTTCTTCCTGGTGGTCGGTCCCATCGGCCAGGGCAAGACGACCACGCTGGCCACCATGGTCGAGCTCATCAATCAGACCAGGACCGAGCACATCCTGACCATCGAAGACCCGATCGAATACCAGTTCGAGTCCAAGAAGTCGATCATCGACCAACGGGAGGTCCGCCTCGATACCCCGGATTTCCAGAACGCTCTGGTGGCCATGTTCCGGGAAGACATCGACGTCTGCATGGTCGGCGAGATGCGCGACACCGCTACCATATCGACCGCCGTGACCGCCGCCGAGACCGGCCACCTGATCTTTTCGACCTTGCACACCAATAACGCCGCTCAGACCATCAACCGCATCATAGACTCTTTCGGCCCGAACCAGCAGGATCAGATCCGCGTCCAATTGGCCGGATCGCTCACGGGCATCTTCTCCCAGCGCCTCCTGCCCCGGATCTCCGGCGGCCTCATCCCGGCCTACGAGCTCCTCATCAACAACTCCGCCGTCTCCAACCTGATCCGCGAGAAACGGATCCATGAGATCGATACGGTCATCGAGACTAGCTCCCAAGAAGGCATGATCGACCTGAACCGGTCGCTCGCCGAGCTGGTCCGGGCCGGCGAGATCACCGTGGAGAACGCTTACATCAACTCATTGAACCCCAGGACGCTCCAGAGGATGATCTAATCGCCATGCTTTTCAACTATGAAGCCATAGACGAGACCGGGGCCAAGAAGACTGGCTCCATCGACACGGTCAATGTCGACGTCGCCATCTCTTCCCTCCAGCGCCGCGGCCTGGTCCTGACGTCCATCAAGGATGTGGAGAGCAAATCGTCGTTCCTCGGCAAAGGCTTCGCTTTCTTCGAGCACATCTCGACCAAGGACGTAGTCATCCTGTCGCGCCAGCTGGCGACCTTGTTCGAAGCCCAGGTCTCCGGCCTGCGCGTCTTCCGGCTGGTCTCTTCGGAGACGGAGAACAGGAGCCTAGGCCTGAAGCTCACTGCCGTGGCCGACGATCTGCAGGCCGGCAGCTCGATCTCCGCCGCTCTCTCCAAGCATCCGAAGGTCTTCTCCGAATTCTACGTGAACATGGTCAAGGCCGGCGAAGAGACCGGCAAGCTGAACGAGACCTTCCAATACCTGGCCGATTACCTTGACCGGGCCTACGAGCTCACTTCCAAGGTCCGCGGCGCCCTGATCTATCCGTCTTTCGTCATCGCTACCTTCTTCACCGTCATGGTCCTCATGTTCACCATGATCATCCCCAAGATAAGCCCGATCCTCCTCGAATCGGGAGCCCAGATCCCCGTTTACACCCAGATCATCATCGGCATAAGCAACTTCCTGGTGGCCTACGGCTTCGTCCTGGTGGCGATCCTCATCGTGATCGGATTCTTCATCATCCGTTTCGTGCGCACCCCGGCCGGCCGTTTCGCCTTCGACCGCCTCAAGCTCAACGTCCCTTACCTAAGCGGGCTGTACAAGAAGCTTTATCTGTCTCGCTTCGCGGACAACATGAACACCATGCTGGTCTCAGGCATACCGATGATTCAGGCTCTACAGCTGACCTCGGCAGTCCTCGGCAACCAGGTCTATAACAAGATATTATCGGATGCCATGGAAGCGGTGAAGGGCGGCAAGCCGCTGTCGGAATCGCTGTCCAACAACCCCAAGGAGATCCCGGGGATCATGACCCAGATGGTCCGAGTCGGAGAAGAGGCCGGCGAGATCGGAGCCATCCTGAAGACCATGGCTACTTTCTACAGCCGGGAAGTTACTACTGCCGTAGATTCGCTGGTCTCTCTCATAGAGCCGGCCATGATCGTCTTTCTGGGCGCCGGAGTGGCCATATTGCTGGCCGCTGTCCTAGTGCCGATCTACTCGATCGCCCAGTCATCAGGTGCATAGCCTTTGTTTCTTATCCACACCGTCATTGCAGGCTCTTTTAGGGTGCCAATGCTATAATTAAGCCACCATTAAGCAATGGTAAGGTCACTTTTATCAAGATTTACTATAAATAACCATCGAACATGAAATATCGCACCAGAGGCTTTACCCTGATCGAGCTCCTCGTGGTCATCGCCATCATCGGCATCCTGGCCTCGATCGTCCTGGTCTCCCTGAACTCGGCCAGGAACAAGGGCAAGGACGCCCGCATCATCGCCGATGTCCAGCAGACGCGCTCCATCTTCGAGACCGGCTACAACGGCTCCGCTTATCCGGACCTGTACAACTGGAACAACCTGAACTGTAACGGCGGCGTCGCCAACAACATAGCCGTAGGAACATTCGTCAACTGCGTCAACGCCGCAGGCCCCGGCAACACTGCGCTTGGCACTCTCAACACGGATGCCAGCACCCAGGGCGGCGGTCTCTTCGTGACCTTGGGCGGCAATGCCACCATAGTCAACGCTTACGCCATCAGAGGCCAATTGGTTTCGAGCACCACGCAATATTTCTGTATCGACTCTACAGGCAAGACCAACACAGCCGACAACAACGCCAATGCAAGCGCGGTGACCTGTCACTAAGGCTCCGGCAATAAGAATGAACGCGCAAGCCCCCAGCTGCCTAGCCTGGGGCTTGCTGTTTTATCGCCTATTTACTATCCACACCGCCGTTGCAGGCTCTTTTAGCCTATTGATGCTATAATTAAAGCCACCATTAAACGATGGTAAGGTCAATTTATCAATATTATTAACGATCATCATATGAAACATCGCACCAGAGGCTTCACCCTGATCGAGCTCCTTGTGGTCATCGCCATCATCGGCATCC